>Ga0182018_10000852_pt1 | contig 37791 bp, 36 predicted proteins | sample 812P2MmetaG_FD_120490 | JGI IMG/M metagenome (GOLD analysis project Ga0182018, IMG submission 120490) | Permafrost microbial communities from Stordalen Mire, Sweden - 812P2M metaG | ecosystem: Environmental > Terrestrial > Soil > Wetlands > Permafrost | place: Sweden: Stordalen | collected... | reverse complement strand
TCTAATGGAGGAAACCCAGTTTGACGAGCGCAACGGCCGGATCATGAACCCCAGCCTCGCTGAATATCACGTGCCCGTGCATATGGACGTGCCGGAGATTGACGTGGTCTGGACCGACATCGCTGATCCACACACGCCGATGGGCGCACACGGCGTCGGCGAAATCGGAATTACCGGCGTGGGAGCGGCTGTCGCCAATGCCGTCTTCAATGCGACCGGCCGGCGCGTGCGCGAACTGCCGATCACCCTGGACAAGCTGTTGTAACGCAACCGTCTTGCCGCTTGAATCAGCATCCGCCACGATTGCAGCTTCGTGACATTGTCGCCGTTCCTGGTGCCGCCCGCCGCACGGGCGATATGACCTGGACGAATCACACGCCACCGGCCTGGTCGGGCGGTACCGATGGGGTTTGTTGGGGCGGCACCTGGCCAAGTGAGCGTTCACGCTGATCATGATACGTTTTTGCGGTCTGGGGCTTAACGAACAACGCGACAATTTCCGGGTTTTCCTCCCGCATTTTCTGTTCCAGACTGATGACTGCCTCCTCAATCTGTGGGGCGAGCATCGCGTCCGAAAACTCAAGGCTTAGCATAGCCATGACCTGGTCGGGCCCCAATTGCACGGTGATGAGGCCATTTGCACTCAGGCAACTCGGTTGGGCGTTCGCGATAGACAGAATCGAGTTTCGGATCGAAGGGTGGGCTCCTTCGCCCATCAGCAGGCTCTTGCTTTCCCGGACCAGAAAAACAGATGTCGCTGCCAAAATCAGACCAATCGCGATCGAGCCCGCGCCGTCAAGCTCCGGGCACCCTAAGGCGACCGCCGCGAAGGTCGCGGCTGCCGCGATAAGGATGCCGAGAAGAGCGACAGAGTCTTCGAACAGCGTCATGAATGAGGGCGGATCTTTGCTGAGCCTGAATGCCGTGAAGAAGCCGAGATCGCCTTTCGCCCGACGAAACTGTTTCAGCGCATACAACCATGAGCTGCCCTCGAAGAGGAATGCCAAAGCCAACACGACGTAGCTGACGACAGGCGACTGGATCGGCACCGGATACACAACCCGATAGACGCCCTCATAAATGGAGAATCCGGCTCCAAGCGCGAATATCAGGAGCGACACCACAAAGCTCCAAAAATATAATTCTCTTCCGTAACCAAAAGGATGATCTATATCGGCCTTCTGCCGGGAGCGATGGATTCCGTACAACAATAGAATCTCGTTGGTGGTATCGACGATCGAGTGAATGGCCTCGCTCGTCATGGCGGCGCTGCCTGTCCAGATAGCCGCACCCGCTTTGCTGATTGCTATAAGAACGTCTCCGATCAACGCGGCGTACACGGCGGCGGTGGAGGACGACTTCGCCCTCAGGCTGGTGTCGCGGGTGATGGTGTCCATGTGGGCTCCTTTTCTTGGCCGGCCCTGGCTCAGGGCGGATACATTGGGCGGAGGCGATGGAGCCGCTGTCGCGATCGAGGTCCCGGCATCCGAGCCAAACAGAAAAATTCCGCTTGCCAGGCTGGCAAACGATAGGAAACGCCGCACTGCACCGCGGGGGGACCCTCGGGATCGTGAAAACTCCTTTTTCACGCTCAGGTCTCGAAGTCAGAAACCGCATAGCGGAGCATCGCTTCAGTCAATCCGAGATAGAAACAGTTATGCGGGAAATACCCCCCAGACGGAAAGCAACTTAGTGCGCAGCGGGGACGCCGACGCTTTTCGCGGTCTTGAACAGCAGCGTCAGTGGCACCGCGCAAAACGCCAGGATCGCGCACATTGCGAACACATCCATGTAGGCGAGAACCGATGCCTGCGTTTGCAGCGTCGTATAGACCAGCCCGACAGCACGCTGATGCACCTCGCCAGGAGAAAAGCCTTGCGACAGCATGGTTTGCGCCTGCCGGGCGACCAGTTGGTTGTACTGCTGATTGAACGGATTGAGGTTATCGACCAGATGCGCGGTGCGCACCTGCGTGCGCTCCGTCACCAACGAGGTGGCCACCGATATGCCGATCGAGCCCGCGAGATTCCGGAACATGGTGAACAACGCCGCGGCATCGCCGTTCAGTTCCTTCGGCAGCGTCGAATAGGCGATCGTGCTGATCGGCACGAACAGGAAGGCCAGCCCGAAACTCTGCGCGGCCCGCATCAGAGTCAGAGTCTTGAAGTCGATGTCCGGCGTCAGCCCGTGCGAATAGACCAGTGACCAGCCAAGAAGCAGGAATCCGATCGCGATCACGAACCGTGTCTGGATGTAAGGCATGATCTTGCCGACAATCGGTATGGTGAGGCAGACCAGCAGCGCACCGGGCGACAGGATCAGGCCTGCCCAGGTCGCCGTGTAGCCGAGTACCGTTTGCGCCAGCTGCGGAATGTTGACCGCGCTGGAGTACAACACCATCGCCATCGCGAAGATCATGATGCAGCCGACCGCGAAGTTGCGATTGGCGAAGACGCGCATGCTGACGACCGGGTTCTTCACGCTGCTCAGCCATACCACGGCGCCGGACAGGCCGATTGCCGCGACAATCGCGCATCCGACGATGAAGTTGGAGCCAAACCAGTCGAGATCCTCGCCGCGATCCATCACGACCTGGAGGCTGCCGAAGCCCAAAGCGATCAGGGATATACCGATGAAGTCGACGCGGCGCTTTTGCCGCTCCAGCCGCTTCTGCCAGGGCGGATCCTGCACCAACTGGAACACGCCGAAAAAGGTCATGATGCCGATCGGTATGTTGATGAAGAAAATCCAACGCCAGCTGTAGTTGTCGGTGATCCAGCCGCCAAGCGTCGGGCCCAGTACCGGGGCGACGATGGTGGCGACCGCCGTCACCGCGAAGGCCTGCGCGCGCTTTGCCGGGGCGAATGTGTCGAGGATGATCGCCTGCTGATTGGGCTGCAATCCACCACCGAAAAATCCCTGTAGCAAGCGACAGACCACCAGCTGCGGCAAACTCTCGGAAATACCGCAAAACAACGAAAATAGCGTGAACATCGCAATGCAGATCAGGAAGTAACGCTTTCGCCCAATCGTGTTGCCGAGCCAGCCGGAAATCGGCAGCACGATCCCGTTGGCGACGAGATACGCGGTCAGCGTCCAGGTTGCCTCGTCGTTGCTGACCGACATCGTCCCCGAGATGTGCGGCAGCGCGACGTTGACGATGGTGGTGTCCAGGATCTCCATGAAAGCAACCAGCGTGACAACGAGCGCGATCGCCCACGGATTGACAGCCGGCTTCCAGTTCGCGTCCTCGGCCGCCGGTTCGATGCCGCTCACTTCAGGGTGCCGCTCACTTCAGGGTGACCGTCGGATCGACGGACAAGCCAAGCGGCAAGGGCACCTTGGGATCGAGCCCGCTATCGATGACGATCTTCACCGGAATGCGCTGGACGATCTTGATGTAATTGCCGGTCGCGTTCTCCGCCGGAAAGGCGGTGAACTTGGACCCGCTGCCGCGTTGCACACTGTCCACATGGCCGCTCAGCCGCAACGAAGGATAAGCATCGACAGCGATCTCAACGCGCTGGCCTGGGCGCATCCGATTGAGCTGCGTCTCCTTGAAGTTGGCGGTGATCCAGACCTCCGGCGTGACGATCGAGAAGACGGACGCACCGACCTGCAGATAGTCGCCGCGCTCCACGTTCCGCTTGGTGATCCAGCCATCCTGCGGCGCCCGCATGATGGTGTAGGAGAGGTTGAGCTCCGCCTGATCGAGGTTGGCTTGCGCCTGCGTGATCTGCGCATCCGCCTCCGCCACCGGCGCCACGGCCTGCGCGATCAGTTGCGGAACGAGCGCGGCTTGCACCTCAGCCGCCGCGGCCTGTGCCGTCGCCGCGCCCGCCTGGGTGTCGGTGGCAGTGGACTTTTCCACGTCTTGCTTGCTTACCACCAGCGGTGTCAGCGCATGCTGGCGCCGGTCATCGGACGCAGCGACAAACTGGGCCGCGACGGCGGAAGTGGACTGCGCCCGCGCTTGCAGAAGCTTTTGCGGCGCGGTGATCCGAACAAGGTCCAGGTTGACGACAGCGGCCTGGCGCTGCGCCTGCGCGAGCGCCAGTTGGCCACGCGCCAGATCGCGAGCGGCGACATAATCGCGCGGATCGATCCGCAGCAGCACGTCGCCCGCGCGCATGAATTGGTTGTCGGTGACCGCGAGGTCGGTCACCACGCCCTTGACCTGCGGAGTGATGGTGATGGCCCGGCCATCGACAAATGCGTCGTCGGTGCTTTCGAGATTACGCGTGGAATACCAGTACCAGCCACCGCCGATCAGTCCGGCCAGCACTACCAGGCCCAGTACGATAAACCCCCAGGGGGAGCGTTTCTCCGCGGACTTGCCGGGCGCGTCATCGCCTTCAGCAGCCGTGCCTTCGGGCGAAACTTTGGTTTCGATGTTAGCGTGGTCACCCTGCGGCGTTGCGTCGTCGCGTGTCGATTCGCGATTTTCATCCGAGGGCGAGTCGATCAGATCCTGCCGGTCGTCCATGACCCACCTTTTTGCGTAACTTGCGACGTGGTCGCGCCCGAAATCGCGCCATGGCAGGTTTGGAAAATGCTCATCCGGCCACGAACCATGTGTGAAGCCCGCATCCGCTTACTATGCATTGAGAGAAACTCCTGGTTTCTGGTGCGACGGCGCCAGCGCCGCCGACATACGCGAGAGCTTCCAGCGAAGTGCCTTGCATTCACGGTGTTGCCGAATGGAGGCAGGCAAATACATTGCAACACATAGGAGAACGGCCACTGCAATTTCAGACTCGGAAAATACTCACGCAACAAGCGGCTAAAAGAGCCGCGATCGCGGCATTCGTAATTTCCAAACTCCCGGGAAGCTTCCTGTTCGCGGGCGTTCAAAATCTTCCCTCCGATGTGCGAAGTTAAATGATGGAGCAAGCGAGCGATGTTGAGGTGTGATACCAGCGGCCCAAAAGACTGACCCATCCCGGCACACCTCAACGTCATCCCCCGACTTGATCGGGGGATCAATCGCCGCACGGTGCTTGTATTGATCCCCCGATCAAGTCGGGGGATGACGGGTAGGGTGAGAGTCAGTCATTTGGGCGGCTGGTATGACAGGCCGCAAAGGGAGCTTTCACAGCGGATGATGTGACCCGGCGCCCAGCGCCGCCGTGCCGAGGAATTCGCTACAATCGAACATGAATATCGCTTCCGTGAAGGAGGCCCGGGCAACCGCACGTCAGGCGGGAGAAGCTTTGGCGTCGCGCTCCGTCAGCCCGCCTTAATCTGTCGCGCCGCCGCGTCAGCCGTGTCTTCGGGCCGCGTGTTGAAGGCAATCGTCGCGTTTGGCGCGGCTTTATGGATGATGTTCACCACCGTCTCGAACAGCACGAGGCCCTTGGGCGGGAGCCTCAAGCCGCCGCCGATCACCACACAGTCATAGTTGGCGTCCGTCAGCGCCTTCTCGAGCATCGCGCTCCCAGCGGCATCTGGCGTGATCATGCACGTATCGCCTTTCCAACCGTGTTCCTCGATCTTTTTAACGCCCAGGGCGATGCCGGCGTTGATTTTTTCGGCATTGAAACCGGGCGGCAGGGAAGGGTCTGAGAAATCGACGGTTTCAGGCTTCTGGCCGACGAACAGGATGTTGGTCATTTTGGCTTCTCCATTCGAGTAGGTTGATCGGACATTCGCGAAACGTGGTTCATCGCGCGAGATGGCGCCGCAGGAATTGGCCGGCGATATCGAGCGCCTCGCGCGCGGCCCGCAGGAGGGCGACATTGGCCGGGAAGACGTGGACCATGCCCTTCCAGATATGCAGTTCGGCCTCAGAGCCGGATTTCGACGACAGGTCCGCGTAGCGGCGGGCATCGTCGAGCAGGATCTCGTCCTCGCCGACATGGAGTAGGACGGGCGGCAGGCCGGCCATGTCGCCATAGAGCGGCGACGCCAGAGGGGCCTTCGCGTTCGTCTGCCCCAGGTAGGCCTGGCTGGCGTCTTTCAGGCTACGACGCGAGAGCAGTGGGTCGTGTCCCGCCCGGGTCTCGAGGCTGTCGCCGGTCAGGGCGAGATCGGTCCATGGCGACATCACACAAAGGGCGACGGGGCGAGGCGCCGCGTGGTCGCGCGCCGCCTGGGTCATCCGAGCCGCAATGACCAAGGCAAGTCCCCCACCGGCTGAATCCCCGGCGACGGCTATGCGCGAGAAGCCGGCGTCCGCCAGTCCGCGCCAGGCGGCTTCGGCGTCCTCGACGGCCGCTGGAAAGGGTCGCTCCGGGGCAAGGCCGTAGTCCGCGACGAAGGCCGGCGCATTCGCGCGCGAAGCGATCTGGCCCGCGAAGTGACGGTAGGCCCGCGCGGACCCGACGACGTAAGCGCCGCCGTGCAGATAGAGGATGACAGGACCGGCATCGGCTTCGGCGGGGCGGCACCACCAACCCGGCACGCCGCCCACGGTCGCCGCCTCATAGGTGACCCCGTCGGCCGCCGGAGTCTTCTCCATTAGGTCGTCGAACGCCGCGCGGCCCGTTGGCCCGAGATCGACTTTTGGGTGCAGCGCGATCACCGTCCGCATCGCAAGCATCGCCACGCGATCAGCCAGGTGCTCGGGATGGTAGGTCGTGTTCGTCACGGTGGACAGGGCTGTACTCACGCCGTCACCGCCTTGGGCCTGGATGTCGCGGCGATGCGCGCGCTCATGTCGAGGATATGACCGATGACGAATTCTGGACGTTCCTCCGTCATGAAATGCCCGCAACCCGCGAGCGTGTGCGCCTCGACGTTTTCCGCGATCATCGCGACCATCTCGCCGACCTTGCCGCCTGGTCCTTTCTCCCCGCCGAGCGCGACGACCGGCGTGGTGATGCTGGCCGTCATCAGCGGTTCCGTCTGGTCGATGCTGGTGAAGGCGGCGCGGTAGATGCCCATGCTTCCGAGCACGCCGTCCTTGCCCGCGAAGGTCCGCAGATATTCATCCACGGTTTCCGGCGCGATGGCGGCGTGATTGACCACGTGGTCGCCCTCGTAGAACCAGGTGAGAAACGCGCGTTCGTTGCCGACGATCAGTCGTTCCGGCACGCCCGGCGCGAGCGGCAGGATCCACCACCACATCGATCCCTCGGCCATCGCTTGCGGCGTATAGGAGAACACCTGCCGCAGCACCGGACCGAGCATCACGGGCGCTTCGATATAGAGCAATCCCGCCACCTCATCCGGATGGTCGGCGGTCCAGATCAGCGCGGGCAGCGCACCCATGTCGTGAGCGGCGTGGATCAGCGGCTTGCCCTGGCCAAAGCCTGTCGCGGCGATGAGCGCGCGGCCCTCCTCGGCCAGTGAGCGGGCGTCATAGCCGTCATTGCCGGCGGGCTTGTCGCTGTCGCCATAGCCCCGCATGTCCGGGATCAACACCGCGAGCCCAGCCTTGGCGAGCGCCGGCGCCACGTCGCGCCAGGCATAGGCGGTCGCCAGGAACCCGTGCCACAGGATCACCGGCTGACCGGCCGGATCGCCGCCGGTCCAGTAGTGCAGCCGGACGCCGCCCACCGTCGTCAATTTGCTTGCGAATCCTCGGATCGGGGCGGGGGACATGCGGTTCACCGTCATCTCAATAAACCGGCAGCATCGGCGGATCGGCCGCCAACAGGGGGACCAGCGCGATGCTCCGCGGCGTCGCCCAGTTGCCGACGAGTTCGGCGACCATGGTATTGGTCGAGGTCAGCCAGACACCGGCGCGTTCCATGCGCCGCCGTGAGGTCTCCTCGCCGATCGCGAAGCTCGATCCGCTGGCGTCGAGAACGGCCTGCACCTCATAGCCTGCCTCCACCGCGCTGATCGTGGGAAAGACGAGGCAGATGTCGGTCGTGACGGCGGCGACGATCAGCTGCTTGCGGCCGGTGTCCGCCACCGCCTTGCTGAAGTTCGGATCATCCCAGGCATTGACGACCCCCTGGCGCTCAACCCTCTGGGCGAAGGCGTCCGGCGCCGTGCGCTCGAGCGACGGGTGGAGGGGACCTTGCACATGGTCCTCCTGACTTGAGGTCATCACGATCGGCATGCCGAAGGCGAGCGCCGCCTTGGCCAGCGTGACCGCGTTGCGGATCGACTGGTCAGAGGTGATGTTCTTGATCAACTGGATCGTGCCGACCTGATGATCGATCAGCAGCAGGGCGCACTGATCAGGCTTGAAATGCGGTGATTTTTCCATCTCGCGTATCCTTTGATTTTCTGGGGTCAGGCGGCGACGGCGTCAGCGAGCACCGGGTAATCGGTGTAGCCCTTGGGTCCGATGCCGTAGAAGGTGGCCGGATCGGGCTTGTTAAGTGGTGCGTCAGTGCGGAAACGTTCGACGAGATCCGGATTGGCGATGTAGGGCACACCGAATGCCACGAGATCGGCATTGCCGGTGGCCAGTACGGCGTTGGCCTTTGCCTTATCGAAGCCGGTATTGACCATGATCGGGACCGACGTCATCGGACGGAATGTTTCGGCGATATTGCTGATCTGCACACCGCGCTCAGCGTCCTTCGCATTCGGCTCAAGAAGGCAGAGATAGCCCACCTGAAGCGCGTCGAGCGCGCGGACGACAAAGCCGAATGTATCGAGCTTGTTGCTGTCGTCTACGCCGTACAGGTAACTTGAAGGGGACAGCCGCACGCCGACCCGGTCGGCCGACCAGGCATCGATCATCGCCTTCGCCGTTTCCAGCATTAGCCGCGCGCGGTTCTCAATCGGACCGCCGTAGGCATCTGCGCGCTGATTGCTACCATCCTGCAGGAATTGGTCCTGCAGGTATCCGTTCGCTCCGTGCAGCTCAACGCCGTCGAAGCCCGCCTCGCGGGCGTTCCGCGTGGCCTGGGAAAATTCGGCGACGATGCCGGGGATTTCGTCGACGCGCAGCTCGCGAGGCACGGGGAATTCGACGCGACCGCTGGGTAGAAAGAACTCGCCGGTTGCGGGGATTGGAGATGGCCCGACCGGCTGCTCGCCGCCGCGCATGTCCGGATGGGCGACGCGGCCGCAATGCCAAATCTGGCAGTAGATGTGTCCGCCGGCAGCATGCACCGCGTCGGTGATCCTTCGCCAGGCGGCGATCTGGTCGGCGCGGTGGAGGCCCGGCGCGCGGATGATACCGTGCGCCTGGTCGGAGATCTGCGTGCACTCGGTGACGATAAGCCCCGCGGACGCGCGCTGGACGTAATAGTCGCGCATCACGTCAGTGGGCACATCGTCTTCGGTGGCGCGGGTGCGGGTCATCGCCGACATCACGATTCTGTTGGAAAGAGGGAGGCCCTTGAGGTCAAAACTACTGAATAAATTAGTCATGATAGCTTCCTTTGTTGCTCATTCAGAGCATGTGTTTGCCGCCATCGACATTGAGGGTTTGCCCCGACATGAAGTCGGCGTCGGGTGAAGCCAGAAAGAAGACGGTGCCGACCAGATCTTCACCCTTCTCGTCGCGCTGGATCGCGCGCGCCTTGACTGGCGCCGCTATCATCTCGGGGGGCATCGACCTTGCGACGGCTGGGGTGATCGTGAGGCCGGGCACGACGACGTTGACGGCGATGCCATCCTTGCCGACCACGCGTGCCAGGCTGCGCGAGAAACCAAGCACGCCAGTTTTCGCGGCGACGTAGTGGGTCTGCTCCGCCACGCCTTCGAACATCGAACCCGAGCCAATATTGACGATCCGGCCCCAGCCTCGCCCCTTCATCAGCGGCAGCACTGCTTTCACCATCAGGAACACGCCGGTGAGATTGATGCCGATGACCTTGTTCCAGTCGGCAAACGACATCTCGTCGAATGACTGGGTTGGGAAGAAGCCCGCGCAGTTGATCAGCACATCGACGCGGCCGGCCTTGTCGCGGGCGAAGGCTGCAAGCTTCGCACAGCTTGCCTCGTCCGAAATGTCCGCCGCCATGATGCGGAGTCTGGCGCCCGCGTCGAGCTTGTTTAGTGCCTCTTCGGAGGTGTCGGTGGCGATCACGGTGTCCCCGTTGGCGAGGAAGCGCTCGACGAGGAGCGCGCCCATTCCGCCGGCGGCTCGCGTGATGATAACGATACGGTTTTGCTTCATTTCACGTCTCCCGATGGGAAGCCGTCCATCCGCGCGTACGATGTCGCCATGCCGTGCCTTCGTTTCGACTCCGAATAGGGTGACATTCGCATCGACCATGGCGAACCTCGCCTGGCGAGCAACGAGGCTTCGATCCGGCTCATTTCGGCTTCTCGGATCCGGCGGCGAGTCCTTCAAAAAACGCGCCTAATGTCCGCGGCTCTCGGCCCAGGATGGCGCGCAGCGTAAGCGCACAGCCCTGGAGGCCGCGGGCGTCGTACCAGTCGAACATCTTTTTCAGGCCAGCAGCCTGACCGCCGGCAACGGCGGCAGCCCTCCGTGGGTCGATCCTCTCCGCTTTGATGTCTCGGCCGAGCACCTTTCCGATGATCGCCGCGACATCCCTGCGATCGAGGTGGCCTTCGGAACAAAGTTCGAAAGTTCCAGAAAGCAATCGGTCTTCGGTGAGCGCGACCGCCGCGACTTCGGCGACGTCGCGATAATCGACCCGAGAGAAGCGGTTGTCGATCGACCAGGGCTCGGCCAGCACACCGGTCTCTACTACCTTGGACCAACCTTGGAGATAGTTCTGGAAGAACAGCGTGGGGTGAAGGAAGCTGTACTCCATGCCGGAGGTGAGGATTGCCTCCTCGACCGGCGCCTTCGCCGCGTGGTTTTCGAGTGCGCTCAGGATTGGATGGATCACAGAGGAGAAGACGAACCGCCGGACACCCGCTTGTCGCGCAGCCTCCACCATCGCCTTGCCGACATCCATCTCCTTTGGAAGAAATGCGGGCGCGATGTAAAAAACACTGTCCACGCCATCAAGCGCGGCGCGAACATCCGCTTGATTACCAAGATCGCCTACCGTGACTTCCGCCGCACCGCGTTGGCGCACGGCATCGACCTGATTTTCGTCTTTTACCAGGCCGCGAACCGTAGCGCCCCGCCTGACGAGCTCCGGTATGACGAGTCCCGCGAAATTGCCGGCCGCGCCTACCGCCAGGACTTTGGAAGCGTTGCTCATCGTGCGCTGATTCCCCATCAATCGAGGGGTAAGCTAATCAACGGGCAACCGCCGGAAGCAGGCTCGGAAACTACTCAGTGGCTCGCCAAATCGAAGTTGTTCGTCCGCGCGCCTTGAGCTGCCAGTTGAAATTTTGGTTACTTTTCAATCGACTACGCCGTTAAGGCCCAAGACGAGTTTTGCGATCAGTGCTTGTGATGAACACACTGTTCCCGTGCAGGGATAGTGTTCAAATGGATCTCAACGACATACGGATTTCCACAAACTCGCGCCGCCGCAAACCTACCTGGTCGCGGCACATGCGATCGGCTCACCCACAGCAAGCGCGTCCGCGGTGTCTTGGACCTCGAAGCCCAGCCGTGATCGCGAGTACTTCAGCGAACGACGCGAGACGTTCGGGTCAACGGCGTCAATGCCGCCGCGACGGTGCCGAGATTGCCTGCTCTTATGTTGCTCGCCTGGGCAACCCTGTCTCGCTCGCTGGCCCGCGATCCACGATCAGTGTGTACTCACGATGCGTCAGAGCCCGGCGTGCGATCTCGTCCTTGCGGGCGAGATGCGCGCGCTGGACACACTGTTCCCGTGGTGGGACGGTACCAGGATGATGGACCTCAATGATCTCCGTGTTTTCGAAAAGGTCGCGTCACTGCGAAGCTTCTCGGCAGCGGCGCGTGCGCTTGGGTTGCCAAAATCGAGTGTAAGCCGCGGTGTCGCGCGACTGGAAACAGACTTGGGAACGCGGCTGTTGCAGCGGACCACGCGTGACGTTGTTCTGACCGAGGCCGGCATGCTGCTCAGAGCGCGTTGTGCCGACATCCTCGCAAGCATCGGCGAAGCGGTTGAGCTTGTTGACAGCTTCGCATCCGCGCCCAGGGGCTTGCTCAGAATCAGCGCCGGTGTTGGTTTCGGTGTCCACGTTCTGAGTTTGGTGCTCCCGCGATTTCTCGAACGCTACCCGGGGATTGAGGTTTCGCTCCGATTGGGCAACAGATCGCTGGACCTGGTGAGCGATGGCATGGATATCGCGATCCAAATGGGGCCGCTGTCGGACTCGCGGTTCATCTCCAGCCGTCTGGGAACCATGGAACGTTATTTATGTGCCGCGCCGGCATATCTGCAACGACGGGGCACGCCACGCACGATAGAGGAGCTTCGCGATCACGATAGGATCGAGACGCCTGGCGATGGCGGTCCACCGAGGAGTTGGGTATTCTTCAATGAGACCGGTGAAACTGTTAGCTTTGAGGAAAAGCCGCGCCTGAGCACGAATGACACTGTGACGATCCATAGATTGATTGTGAACGGTGGGGGCATCGGCGTTTTGTCCGGATTTATCTGCGTGCCGGATTTCCGGGAGGGCCGGCTCGTTCGGTTGCTTCCGGAGTGGAACATGGCGGGCCTGGAAGTGAGCATCGTATTCCCAAGTAGCCGCGAACTGTCGCAGACAGTGCGGGCGTTCATCGACTTCCTGAAGAATTCACCCGACATGCGGAAGCTCTGGCCCATTGACCTGGCGCAATGACATTGCCCGTCACGCCATGGGCTCCGACTGCGCTGGCCAGAGCGCGCGTGGAGCCAATGATGCCGTCCTTGCTTGCGTGCGGGCCATCCCGGCTCAAGTCAAGCAGGCTGCTACCTGTAAGGATCCGGTTGGAACGTCGCCGAATCGCCGCTTTCGAATGTCCGCTATAGAGATCCGGCATCACGACCTGGAACGACCGGCATTGGCGCAAACCTGCCGTGCGCGAGCCGAGGCCCGTACGTCCGGTTTACATCACCGAAAGCTCAATAACCGCCGGGGCGGCGATCGAACCCGCGATGGATTTTGATGAAAGATCGGCGCGAGGTTCCAACGCCGAGGCAAAAAAGAGAGAAGCCGCTTTCGCGGCTCCTCTCCCTTGTCGCCGTCAATCCTCCACTGCCTCCGAACCCGGCAGCAGGTTCCAGGTCCTCTCGGCAACCGTCGCCGTCTCGACCATCCGCTGGGGCGAGTGGTGCGCGTAGCGCGTCGTGGTGCTCAGCTGCATGTGGCCCAGAACAGCGCCGATCTCGTACAGCGGCGTCCCCGCGTTCGCCAGGGCCGACGCCAGGCTGTGGCGCAGGTCGTGGATGCGCGGGTCCATCGGCATCCCGCCGCCCTCTTCGCCTTCTCCCAAGGCTTCCTCAGGCCCTCCAGCGGCTGTCCCTCCACGACGCGGCTTGGGAACACATACGGGTTTCCCGACACCCGCCGCCCCACCCGTCCGCGTAGGCCCCGACGATGTTCCCGCGCTTCTCTCGTGCCCGGGGTCGCCACCCAGCCGCCGATATATCCGGAACGCATCGGGGTTCTCGGCGAGGGCCTTGCGCCCGCGTGCCACTTCGCTGGTCCGAATGGCGCCTCCGGCGGCAATCATCGACTGGGTCGGAGGGGCGCTGCTACGTTTCTCGGCGATCAACGATTGCGGAGCCGCGGGAACCATGCCTAGCCTGCTGTCGCCAGTGATTCTCTCCCGGTTTTCACGCCCAGGCAGGGCCAATATCTCGCGTTCATTCACGCATATATGCTGGTGAACGGACGTCCGCCGGCGCAGGCCGATATCCAACGGTTCTTTCAGGTGACTCCGCCTTCGGTTCACCAGATGTTGCTTACGCTCGAACGAGGCGGCTTGATCGTGCGGCGGCCGGGAGTGCCACGGAGCATAGCCGTTCTGGTCGATCGTTCCGACTTACCCGCGCTGGAGCCGGATACGGTCAATCGGTCAAAATCACTGTGACGAGGTACTAGGACGGTCCACTGTTTCGTGTCTCGGCCCCAATTGCTCACACATAACCGTCATCAGGTCCACTGTACGCCAGAGAAGCCGGCACGTCCAGTCGCGCGACGCCAATCCGATCGTCCGCCATGCCGTAATAGATGTCGAAGCGATCCGGTTGACCAAGATCGTCGCGCCGGTCGATACCGGTGGGAAACACAACATTTTCAACCATTCCATGGCATTCCAGATCGTTTTCGAGAACCAGAACAGGTTGGCTTGAACGATAAACGATATTGCTTGGGTACTCCCGCGAGAGCACCATCGCACCGGCGGAATAACACAGTTTTGGCTTCGCCGCGCCTGAATGCTCGATTTCGTGGACGCCGTGATAAAGTACCAGCCATCCGTGACGGCACAATATCGGCGGCGCGCCGCCCCCGATCTTAAGCTGCTCCCACGCATTTGCTGGGCAGGTCAATCGATGATGTGCGAGGAACCGGGTGTGGCGATGGTCCCCGTCTTTCTCACCCACGTGGCAATATGAGATCCAGATACATTCCCGATCCGCATCCACGCACGAGGCGCCTCGCGCTTTTTCTTCCGGCCGCGTTCCGGGAAACAACGGCCGGTGAATAAGCGCGACCGCCGCCTTGCCCGACGGATCGGGGATCAACGCGGGAAACACTGGCATCCTTATCGTCGACATCATCGAATGCGATGTGGTGATAAGGATGAAACTTTGCCAGCCCCAGGCGGCGCCAGGTGAACAGGTCGTCCGAAACGGCAACGGCGATTCGCGGACCGTTCCGCGACAGCGCTGTGTAAGTCATGACATAGTGCTGTAGCGGTTCCAGATACGTGATACGCGGGTCCTCGCATCCGCCACCGGTTTCCGTCAATTCGTAGTCGGCCTCCGGCTCCAGCGCGATGCCCATACGTTCAATGTCCTTCGGGTCGCCGTTGACGTCGAACAACACCCGGGTAAGCCCGATGCGAGAATAATTGCCGCGCGCCACGAGACGCGGAAAGAGATAAAGTTGCCCATCCCGGCCCCTGATCGCCGCCGGATTGAGGACACCTTCCACTTCATTCGGCTCGCCCGCCCGCGGCTCCATGATCATACCCATCCGCTTAAGTCTGAAATCCGGCACCGATCATTCTCCCTGAAGACACGCTGTAATAGCTTCGATGACCCGCTTGGTCTCGTGCGGATCACGGACTTCCACCGACAGCACACCGGCCTGTTTCGCCGGATAGTCGTTGCCGCCCGGGAAGATCGCGTCGCCGATGAACATCATATCCTTAATGGGGATGCCAAGCGTGTCCCGGAGTTTGCCGATACCATACGCCTTGTCTATGCCGGGCCGTGTGACATCGATCGACGTCGCACCACCCAATTGAATGGAAGCGTCCGGCAGCAATGGCGTCAGGAGCCCCTTGATCTTCTGCCGCTTCTTGAAGTCAGGATCCCACTGCTTCTTTTCTTTAAGCGGCGCTTCCTGGCCCAGAGCTGAAAATGTGATTTGGCTGCCTCGGTCTTCGATCAGATCTCCCCGGTGCGTGGCCGCGCGGAATCCGGACTGATCGACAGCCTGGTTCAACGCGCCGATGATTTTATCTCTCTGATCCTTGCTGAAGTCTTCCGAATAGAGAGACTGCCATGTCCCATCGTAGCGATAGAACTTTGTCCCGCAGGTCGGCAGCAGCGACAGCTTCTTCAGGCGCTCATCGCGCGGCAAATGACCGAGTATCTGTTGTTCAAATTGGGTCCAGGCGCCGCCGGAGACCACCGCGACCCTGACCACCTCGATCAACCGAGTCAGAAGCGCGGCCATTTCCGCGTCGAGCGGCGCTTTGCTTTCCGCCAGTGTGCCGTCCAGATCGAATACAATGAGGCTTCTCATGGTAACTCCGGCACGGCGATTTCCAGCAGCGTGACCTGGCTCGCGGGTCGGAACCGGCATACGCCCACCTCCGCCGGCAGCGTCTCGCGTGCCGCCATGCACAACGAAACCTCGCTGCCGGTGCCGATCAGGATGACGGACGGCCTACCGCCCGACGCGTCAGCGAGGACATAGGCACCCTTCGCCAGTAGTGCGGCGTCGCCGAACCTGGTCCGATCCGCCGTCGGCAACGCCTGGCGAGAGCAAATGATCGCCGCCGGCCGGTGCCGTCGCGGCGACGGGTGCGCCGAAGCGGTAACTCGAGGCGGTGATCGACCCCATGGGCACCCAATCCTCGGCCATAACCAGAAATGGATCACTGAAAGCCGGATTTCCTCCGTCGATGAGGCGGCGGGCTCATGCCCCGCGACACGGCCGGCCTCGAATTCTGGGTTCGCAATCAGTGCGACTTCGCGGGATTTCGGTGGTGTTACGGCAAGCATGGCGAAGAGGTAAGCACTGGCTATCGCTCAAAAAAACGGCTAAGTTTATACCGTCTTGATATATGAATTAGATCATGGACGCTCTTACCCTCGATCAGATCAGGGTTTTTCTGTCGGTCGTTGACGAGGGTAGCTTCCCGAAAGCGGCAAAATCGCTGCAACGGGCTCAGTCGGCAGTTACCTACGCGATCCGAAAGCTGGAGGCTGAAATCGGCGTCCCGCTGTTCGATCGTTCGGCCTACCGGTCGGTACTAACACCGGCCGGCCGCGCACTACTGACCCGAGCGCGTCGTATTGCTGAAGAAGCGGGAGCGCTCCGCGAACAGGCACGCGGCCTCGCCAGCGGCCTGGAAGCCGAGTTGAGCATCGTGCTGGACGCGCTTTATCCGATGCCTCAGATATTTGATGCGCTTCGGGCCTTCACCGAACGATTCCCGACAGTACCGCCGCGCCTCTACGTCGCGTCACTGGGTGCCGCTGCTAACCTGGTGACCGACCGTTCCGTCAGGCTCCGAAGCAAAACCCGGTTCCCCTCACGCTCCGCGCGGATGCCGCCGCCCGGCGGAAGTCTAACCGCTCGCCGCCTTGGGCTTCGCCGGAAAGTGCTTCAGCGCCCTGCGTGGCTCGGGGCCACACGGTTTGGGATCGTCCGGAGTTCCGCAGTTGCCGGGGCTCAGCGCGTTGGGCGTGAAACCTTGCGGGGTGCCACCAGGACCCGCGTTATAGGTGCCGGCCTTGGTGCCGCTGGCTGACTGCGCGTGAGCCAGCGGTACGGCCAGTGCGAGGCCGATAAGCGTCGCGATCCAAACCTGATGGCGCATTGTTACCTCCTTCGATCACGGGCACACTACTCTGGTAAAGTAACCTTTGTAAATCGCGCCTTGAACGTGTTGACTACCTTTGCTTTGTCGTGTTCATGCGGATTGCGCAAGAGAGGACCCATGAAAGTCGGACTCTTCATCAACACTCAGTTCCCGGAAGGCGATAAGGTCGCCGCACGCGTTCCCGAATTGGTCGAACAAGTGCGGGTCGCGCGGCGATCCGGTTTCGCATCGCTGCTGTTTCCGCACCATTACCTCACCGATCCTTTGCAAATGCTGCAGATCGCGCCGCTGATGGCCTATCTGCTGCCCGAGGCCAAAGGCATGACGATCGGTGGCAATATCCTGTTGTTGCCGCTGCTCAATCCCGTGCACATCGCCGAAGAGTCCGCCACACTCGACGTCCTTAGCGGGGGCAACTTCATTTTGGGCGTTGGCCTGGGTTATCGCCAAGGTGAGTTCGACGCATTCGGGATTTCGTTGAGGGAACGTGCCGCGCGGTTCACCGAGAGCATCCAGTTGATGCGCGCGTTATGGGCCGGCGGAAAGATCACGTTCCAGGGACGGTTTTATTCCGTTACTGATCACGGTATCAGCCTGATGCCGCACCGCCCGGGAGGACCACCTGTCTGGATCGCCGGCATGGTGGAAGCCGCCGTCAAACGCGCCGCGCGAATCGGCGATGCCTGGTTGATTTCCAACGCGGCGACCCTCGGTGCCACCGAGCCGTTGATGCGCGCCTATCGTGAGACTCTCGGTTCGATTGGCAAGACCGTCGCGGAGTTTCCGATCGCGCGCGAATGTTATGTCGGCTCCAGCCACGCGACCGCGATGGAAGAATGCCGCGCGGCGTTGGAATATAAATACAACTCCTATGCCGCCTGGGGGATGGAAAGCCCGACCGCGAACATGACCTTCGAGGAGATGGCGCGCGACCGTTTCATCATCGGCGATAAAGTCTCCGTGAGGGAGGAAATCGCCCGATGGCGGGAAATCCTGGGCGTCAACCACTTCGTCATGCGTGTGCAATGGCCCGGACTGGAGCAGGAGAGGGTGCTAAGTTCGATCCGGCGCCTGGCGGAGATTTTCGCGTAGCGGGCCACGATTGACGGGTACGGCGTGTGATAAACCGCTCTGAGCCGAAACGGGGCCGGTTCGAGTCCAGGCCTGATCGTCAAATGCGTGGTGTTCATCCCGCTGGTTGGGGCTAGCCGACTCGTGTGACATTCCGCGATCCTACGCTGGTGGACTGGCCAAAAAGGGGGCGTCGGCATGTCGGAGAACACGCTGATTGATGCGAGTCACCGGGAGTACACTGGTTCCGTCGCGCGCCTGTTGACCATCGGCGAAGCGAACATCTTCAAACGGATCGCGTGGCCGGACTATCCGGCGACATATGACCTCGGGAACGAGCATATTCCATCGCTTATCCGAATGGCATGTGACATGGCTTTGCACCTGGACGATTCGGATGGGCCGGAAATCTGGGCGCCAGTCCATGCCTGGCGTGCCCTTGCTCAGTTGCGGGCCGTGGAGGCGATGGAGCCTTTGCTGGAATTCTCCAAAATCGACATGGAGGACGGTGCGGTCTCGCAGGAGTTCGCGGAGGTTTTCGGCGTGATTGGACCCGCCGCGATTGCTCCGATCGCGACGTTTCTTGACGACCTGAGTCTTGATTGGATGCCGGCAAGTATCGCATCGGGAGGGTTAAAGGAAATCGCCACGCGTCACCCCGAGTGCCGTGACGAGTGTGTCAGGGTTCTGACGCGGTTGCTGGACCGCGCCACCGACAGGGATCCGACCGCCATAGGCTTCACGATCTGTTGTTTGCTCGATCTGGCCGCCGTTGAGGCCATCGATGCGATTCGTGAGGCATTCCGGCTGGATGCGGTCGACATCTCGATCCCGGGTGACCTCCAGGATGTGGAAATCGATCTGGGACTTAGAGAGCGTCGTACCATACCCAAGCCGCATTATACCTTTGCATCGGGAAAGTTCACGTCAGAAGCATGGCCGGCCCGTTCCGATTCTCGTGAGCCACGCGAGGCAGTCTATGAGCACAGGCCCGCCAGGGCCGGACGGAACGAACCGTGCCCGTGTGGCAGTGGAAAGAAATACAAGAAGTGCTGCCTGGAATAGTGTCGCGCCGCCCCTGGCATCGTTCCCCTCGAAAGCAAGGTGATCCAATGATGACAACCGCCCAATCGACCAAAATACCGAAGGGCTGGGAACAGCCCTACGCGGCCCTGACCGGAATGACCGACAGTTTCTGCGCCGAACATCTGAATCAGGAATACGCGGAGCTGGCCCGCTATGCGATCGCGGCCCTTTGCCGCAAGCGGCCCAGTCCCCTGGTCAACGGGAATGCACAAACCTGGGCGTGCGCGGTACTCTGCGCGTTGGGACAGGTCAATTTTCTGAGCGATAAATCGTCAAAGCCCTGCATGGCCATGGCCGAACTGTGCGGTCACTTTGGCATTGCCTCAAGCACCGCGGGTAACAAGGCGAAACTGGTCAGACAGGCTTTGGCGATCGAGCAATTCGATCACAGATGGGTGCTTTCCAGCCGGATCGCGAGCACTCCCGTGGTATGGCTGATTGAGGTGAACGGGTTGATCGCCGATGCACGTGACCTGCCATTCGCGGTTCAGGAGGCCGCGGTGAGGAAAGGTCTCATTCCATACGTGCATCAACGCGGCGAGGCCGAATGAGCCGAAGCAGCACCGTAAGCTGATCCAGGAAGCCGATCCAGGCCGTATGGGTTTGCGACGTGGGTGCTCTTTGCTTCATCGCGTTGGCGGGGTTTCACTGAATTCGAAGCCCGGCAGGGATGAGAGCCAGGCGCCGTCGCCTTTGGCCACGATGTCCCTGGTTCCCCGCACGGCCCGAATTGCTACAATGGGTTTCGAACGGCCGTCGGAACCTACGGCTCAGGGCTGTAACCCCACCACAACAGGAGCGGATCATGCAACCAATTGTCGCCGTTATCGCACCGGGCATGATGGGCAGCGCGGTCGCCAGATGTCTCACCTCCAACGGGTTGGAGGTCCGGACGCTGTTACAGGGCCGCGGCCCCGACACGCTGGCGCGCGCGAAGGACGCCGGAATGACCGGCACGTCCGAAGCCGAGGTCGCCGGCGCTGATTTCATCCTATCGATTCTGCCGCCCGGTGATGCCCAGAGCCTCGCGGAACGACTCGCCCCGGCTTTGCGAGCGGCGGCGAAGAAGCCGATCTATGTCGACTGCAACGCGCTCGATCCGGCGACGGTCCTGCGCGTTGCTCGCGTCGTTGAGGAAACCGGCGCGACTTTCGTCGATGGCGGGATCATTGGCGGGCCACCCGAACCTGGTTCGAAAGCCACGAAAATCTATCTGTCGGGCCAGGAAGCCGGCAAAGTCACGGTGTTGGAACAATACGGCCTGAACATGCCGGTGCAGCCGGGCCCAATTGGCGCGGCCTCGGCGATGAAGATGTCGTACGCCGGCATCACCAAGGGTTTCACCGCACTGGGTGCCGCGATGATGCTCGCCGCCACCCGCGCCGGCACGGCAGAGGCATTGAAGGCCGAACTCTCCAGCAGTCAGCCGGCGTTGTACGGTTGGCTTACCCGCCAGATGCCGAGAATGTATTCCAAAGCGTATCGTTGGGTCGCCGAGATGGAGGAAATCGCGGCTTTTGTCGGCGAAGACCCGGCGGCCGCTAAATTCTACCAGGGCGCCGCGGAACTTTACCAACGGATCGCGGCGGACTTCGAGGGGCCAAACACGGAAACCGCGATGCTCGATGCGTTTTGCGCCAAGAAGAACTGACCCGAGCATGGCCCAACACATGACCCGGGGCACGCACCGCTTCCCGCCAATGGATCGCGTCGTCTATGGCGTTCCATTGGCCGAGGCGCTGGCTGAGGAAATCCGCATCCGCGACTCCCGGGCGGTCTATGTGATGGCGAGCGGCACTCTCGCCCGTCAGACTGATGTGGTGGAATCCGTTCGCCACGTGTTGGGCAATCGCCTCGCGGGGGTGTGTGCGAAAATCGGCGCCCACACCCCACGCATCGATGTGGTCGCGGCGGCGAATGAGGCGCGCGCCGCGAAAGCCGACCTGGTGCTGACCGTCGGTGGCGGTTCCGTCACCGACGCCGCGAAAATGGTAGGGTTATGCCTCGGCAACGATGTCACCGCGCCGGAACAACTCGACGCCTTCCGCGCCTGGATCACGCCCGAGGGCAAGAATGAGCGGCCGCCCACGAAGCCGCCCGGCGTGCGGTTCGTCGCGGTGCCCACTACGCTCTCGGCCGGCGAGTTCACCTCGTTCGCCGGTTGCACCGACACGACGCGGCACGTGAAGGAAAGTTACGGTACCGCGTTGATGATGCCTTCGGCGGTGATCCTCGACCCGGCGGTCACGGTGCACACGCCGGAATGGCTGTTTTTGTCCACCGGCATTCGCGCGGTGGATCACGCGGTGGAAGACATTTGCTCGATCAATCCGACGCCGTTCTCCGACGGAGCGTCGTTGCACGCGCTGCGGTTGCTGTCGCGCGGACTGCCGGCGGTGAAGTCCAACCCGGGAGATATGGCGGCGAGGCTGGACTGCCAGTTGGGGGCATGGATGTCGATCATGGGCTCGCAGAACGGCGTCGCCAAAGGCGCGAGCCATGGCATCGGGCATGTGTTGGGCGGTACCGCGGATGTCCCGCACGGCTACACGTCGTGCGTGATGCTGCCGCACGTGCTGCGGTTCAACGAACCCGTTAACGCGGCGCGCCAGGCGATGGTGGCCGAGGCTTTGGGTCATCTCGGCGGGAAAGCAGCCGACGCGGTCGCCGCGCTGATCGCCAGTCTGGGATTGCCCGCGACGTTGCGAGAAGTGGGTGTGAAGCCGGAGCAACTGGACGCGATCGCCCGCCAGTCGATGAATGATCGCTGGGTGCACACCAATCCGCGGAAGATCGATGGGCCGCCAGTGGTGCGGGAGTTGCTCGACGCCGCGTGGTAGTACCTACTATCGCTGAAACACGAGTCAGCGTCTCTTTCCCCTGTCATCGCGAGCGAAGCGAAGCAATCTTCATCAGGGCGGACTGGAAGGTTGGTTCGCTTCGCTCGCGATGACAGGTGTCGCGCTTCAGCGATTCTGGATAGAAGGGCGCCTCACATTTCCAGAAGCCTGGAACTTCTTCGGATCGCGGCCGTTCGACCGGAATGCGGCGAGCGACTCCGCTCGCCTACGAATTCGTGGAGAACAGGTCATGCTGAAAACCATGCTGGCGGCGACGGCGGCTCTCGCGTTGATGTCGGGGGCCGGATTCGCGCAGTCTTCTTATTCATCCTCAACCACCGTGACGACACCGCCGGCGGCACCCACCAACCACGGGGACGAAACGACAACGACGAAGCGGACGGTCACTCGGAATGGTGTCATGATCGAGAAGGATACCAGCGGCGAGGAGGTTTCCACCCCCGGCATTCCCGGCACGTCGCACACGACAACGGAAACGACCACGGTTCGCTGACAGCGACGAATCTGACGGCTCCTCTGGGCTGTGCATCAATGGCGCGCGATGCGGCGAAGTGACCGCTCGCGAGCCGTTAACATAAGTGCGGATCACAAATCCGAGGGATTGATACCGTAGTCTCGTGGCACGGCACCGGCCGTCACGTACCCGTCGGCCAAATCCGACGCCAGCGCCACGGCATCTCGTTCGCATGGCGGCCCATAGCCACCCGATCCCGGCGCCTCAACCTCAACCAACGCTCCCGCCGGTGCGGTAAATCCCCCCTTACTCGTCAGTTTCCGCGCGCTCCCATCCGGCAGTCGCAACGTCAACCTGGCCGGCGCGCCGGGCTTTCCTCCCGCCAGCCCGAACGGCGGCGTCACGGTCCGTTCGCAACAAACCGCCGCGTGAGCGTCCCGCTCAAGCACCCGCCACACCCGCCGCACGCCGAGGCCGCCACGCCATTTGCCGGCGCCGCCGCTGTCCGGCACCAGAGCGTATTCCTCGACCCGTAACGGAAAGCTCATTTCCAGAATTTCGATCGGCGTATTCATCATGTTGCTGATGGTGCTCGCCACCGCGTTGATGCCGTCCTTCACCGGCCGCGCGCCGAACCCGCCTTTCACCGACTCGTAACTCACATACCGCTCCCCGCTGCGATAATCCGTGCCGCCGAACGTCACCACCGCCGAGGTTCCCTGTGAGCCCGCCATCACCGTTCGTGGCGTGATCTGAAACATCGCCGCCATCACCATATCGGCGATCCGGTGCGACATCTCGTGATTGGCGTACACCACCGGCGCGGGCAGCCTGGCGTTCACGACGCAGCCCTCCGGTGCGGTCACTGAAACCGGCCGCCAGCATCCCGAATTCGGCGGAATAAGGCTCCCGGGATCGACAATCATCTTCAACGCGCAAAACACCCCCGAGGCGGTCACCGTCAGTGGTGCGTTCATCGGCCCGGCGACCGGAGGGTCAGATCCGGTGAAATCCACGCTGATGGAATCGCCAGATTTCCGCACACATAACCGAACCGAAAAGGTTCGGTCTTCCGTGTCACCCGCGGCGATCACGCCGTCCCCGTCGAACACATCCTCGAATGAGGCTTCACCATCGGGCAGTCGCCGCAACGCCGCGCGCATCATCGTTTCAGAATAATCCTGAACCTCCGCCATGATCCCGAGCAGCACGTCGGCACCATATTTTTCCGACAATGCCGCCAGCCGAACCTCCGCTCGCCGGTTCGCCGCCACCTGAGCGCGTAGATCACCCAACCGCTCAGCCGGCGTGCGCACGTTGGCGAAGATGATGGCCTCGATGCCCGGGTCCGGCTTACCTTCACGATAGAGCCGCACCGGCGGCAGGCGCAGACCTTCGCCATAAATCTCCGTAACGGCACCGTAACTCCCCGGCGTGGCGCTGCCGATATCCGGCCAGTGCGCCCGCACGCAACCAAACCCGAGCAACCGATCGCCAAAATACGCCGGCGCGACGACATTCACGTCGGGCAGATGCGACCCGCCCTGATACGGATCGTTGTGAATGAACACATCACCAGGCGCCACATCCGGAAACGCGCGCACGACCGCTCGTACGGCATCAGGCATCGAGCCGAGATGGATCGGCAAATCCGGGCCTTGCGCCACCATGTTTCCGTCAACGTCGAAAATCCCGCACGAATAATCCCCGGCGACTTTCAACAGCGGCGAATATGCGGTCTTCGCCAGCACGATCTTCATTTCCTCAGCCGCCGAGGTCAGCGCGTTCTTCACCACCTCGAACCGTGCCGGATCGGTCTTCAGCGTGCGCGCGACAAACTCGTCCATCGGTCAGCTCCTGGTGAGACGCAAAAAACCCATGTCGTCCGCGCGCGCGATCCAACCTGGCGGCACGACCGTCGTCGAATCCACTGCTTCCACGATCGCCGGCCCTGTGACGACTGCCTTGCTCGGCAGACCCGCCCGCCAATGCACCGGTGTGGCGATGAACCCAGTGCCGCCGAACCAAACATCGCGCACGCGCGTTCGGGCCTCGGCGGCGTCGCCTCGTTGTGCCAGCAGCAGACCGGGCAGCCGTCCCACGGCGGTGAGACGCAAGTTGACCAGCTGCACGGGTTCGGAACGATTGGCGTGGCCGTAGGTCAACTCATGTTTGGCATGGAACGCCGCCATCGCCGCGTCCAGGTTCGCCCGCGTTATCTCGCCGTCCGCCAATGGCACGGTCAACTCATAGGCCTGGCGGCGGTAGCGTAGATCGGCCTGCCGCGGCATCGCCCGCCGTTCCGCTGGCACGTGGGCGGCATCCAGCATGGCCTGTGCGGATGCCTCCATGGTGGCGAACACGGCGGCCACGCGAGACGGATCGACCGTCCCGAGGTCGGCATACAACGTTCGCACGTAATCGCGTTTCAGGTCGCTCGCCACCAGGCCAAGCGCCGAGAACGCACCCGGGACCGGTGGCACGATGACCTCGGGAATTTGCAACTCCTCGGCCAGAGCGACGGCGTGCACCGGACCCGCGCCGCCGAACGCGATCAGACTGAACGTCCGCGCGTCATGACCGCGTTCGACCGAAACGATGCGCAAAGCCTCGGCCATGTTGGCGTTGACGATTTCCGCGATCCGCGCGGCTGCCTCCGGCACGGTCAGGCCCAGTGGCCGTGCCACCTCCTGATCGATGGCGCGCTCGGCCGCGGCGATATCAATGACCAGAGCACCACCAAGCAGCGACTGACGGTCCAGATAGCCCAGTACCAGATCGGCGTCGGTTACGGTGGGCAGCGTGCCTCCGGCTCCGTAGCCGGCCGGCCCAGGATCGGCGCCGGCACTATGGGGGCCGACGCGGAGGGAGCCGCCGGGATCGATCCAGGCGATACTACCGCCGCCGGCGCTGACCTCGGCCAGATCGATCACCGGGACACGGATTGGGTGGCCGGTGCCGTTCATCCAGCGGCTGCCGCTGCCGGAGCCGCCGACTTCGTATTCCGCGGTCACCGCGATTTCACCGCCCGCGATGAGACTGGCTTTCGCCGTGGTGCCGCCCATGTCGAAGGAGATCACATCGGACAGGCCAAGTTGGCGCCCAGCCAGGCCTGCCGCGATGACGCCAGCGGCGGGTCCGGATTCCACGACGGCGGCGGGCATGCGCAATGCCTCGGCGATATCGATCACGCCACCGCTGGAACCCATGACATGCAGGTCCGGCAATCCAAGCGAGGTAGTCGCGCGTTGCAACCGATCCAGATACCCCGCCAGCAAAGGGCCAACATAGGCGCAAACAGCGGTCGTGCTGGCGCGTTCGAACTCGCGAATTTCCGGCAACACGTCGCAGGAGAGAAACACCGCGACATCGGGCAGCGCCTGGCGCAACATCGCTCCCAGGCGGCGTTCGTGAGAGTCGTTCAGGAACGAGAACATCAGCGAGACCGCGACCGTCTCCAGGCCGGCCTCGCGGATGGCGGACGCGATACCGGCGACCTCGTCCTCCGCCAGGTTTGTCACCACCGCGCCCTGGGCGTCGATCCGTTCGGTGATCTCGAAGCGCCAGCGGCGCGGCACAAGAACCGATGGAGCATCCTGGAACAAATCGTACAGGTCGATGCGAGAGGAACGCCGCAGTTCCAGCAAATCGCGGAAGCCGCGCGTGGCGATGAAGCCGGCGCGGGCGCCTTTGTGCTCCAGCAGCGCGTTGGTGACGACGGTGGTGGCGTGCGACAGCAACGAAACGTCGGCTGGGTCGATATTGTGCTGCTGTAAGCCCTGGCGGATACCGGCGATCACCGCTTCACCGAAGTCGTGTGGTGTGGTCAGGACTTTGGCGATACCGATGCGTCCGCCGGTTTCCTCGACGAGGGCCACGTCGGTGAAGGTGCCGCCAATGTCGATGCCGATCCGCCAGGCCATACCGTTACCCTTCGATTCCGTTCACGCGTTCGCGGCACCTGATTTGATCGATTGGACCGCACGGCCGCACGAGGCGCAAGGTTCCCTTACACGTCCGTTGTCATGCTCGGTCCCGGTGTTAGGTTCGCCGTGGAATGTCGGTCGACTGTGGTACGAGGTTCGCCTTTGGATGGCCGCTGTGACATAAAGTGACCTCGCGCTGACCCGAGTGACGGCGAAACGGAGCGGAGAATGGCTTATAACGGCAATGTCGTCTCACCCCTGACCATTAGACGATCCGGAACCCGGGCCTGAATGGCTGACCTGACTTCAACCATGACCGAAGCCGTTCCCGACACCGAGATACGCCTCGCCCAGGACCTGTTGTTCTTCGCTTATCGCGACTTCACCAACGCCGCCGACGTGATCCTGGAGGAACTTGGCCTCGGCCGGGCGCACCATCGCGCCATGCATTTCGTCGGCCGCCATCCCGGCATCACCGTGTCCGAGCTGCTGTCGATCCTGCGCATCACCAAACAATCCCTCGCCCGCGTCCTCAACGATCTCGTCGACCGCGGTTATGTCGTCCAGACCCCCGGGCTTGACGACCGAAGGCAACGCCTGCTGCGGCTGACGGCCGCCGGTCAGGCACTCGAGCACCGGCTGTTTGACCGGCAAAAAGCCTGCCTCGCAGAGGCATTTCACGCCGCGGGCCCAATCGCGCTCGCCGGATTTCGTCAGGTCATGCGTGGCATCATGGACGAGAGTGCCCGTGCCTGGGTCGATCTTGGCCCGCGGGACCCCAGACCGTGACCGACGACAGCCACATCCTGGTGGTGGAGGACGACGCCCGGCTGCGCGACCGCCTGGCACGCTACCTGACCAGGGAGGGGTTCCGCGTCACCGCCGCCCCCGACGCCGCCGAGGCGCGCGCCCGGATGCGCGGGATCAGCCCGGATCTGCTGGTTCTGGATGTGATGATGCCGGGGGAAAGTGGTCTCGACCTGACACGCTCGCTGCGCGCGGAACAAGGCCACGACCTCCCCGTCCTGATGCTGACCGCGCGCGGCGCACCGGAGGATCGCATCGCCGGCTTTGAAGCCGGCGCGGACGATTATCTGCCGAAACCGTTTGAACCCAGAGAGCTGGTGCTGCGGATCAAAGCACTGCTGCGGCGGTCGCCTGGACCCGCGTCCGCGCCGTCGGGTCCGGTCCGCATCGGCACCGCCAGTTTCGATCTGGAGCGTGGCGAATTGACCGGCCCGGACGGACCGATCCGCTTGACCGGCGGTGAGGCGGCGTTGCTGGCCGCGCTCGCCGGCCGTCCCGGCGAAATCCTCTCCCGCGAGGACATCGCCACAGCACTTGGCACCGACGAGGCGGGCGAGCGCGCGATCGACGTCCAGGTCACCCGCTTGCGCCGCAAGATAGAGGCCGACCCGCGTGAGCCGCGGTTCCTGCACACCGTGCGCGGCCGCGGCTATGTCCTGAAGCCCGGCACGTAAATGCGCGCCCGGGTACCTGGAATGAATTTGCTTAAGCGGGTCATGCCGAGATCGTTGCTCGGCCGTAGTTTGCTGATGATCCTGATCCCGCTGGTGGCGCTGCAGGCGGTGACGTTCCAGATCTTCTACGGCACCCATTTGGACATCATCTCCCGCCGCCTGACCGCCGCGATTGGCGGGGAACTCGCGCTGACCGTGCGGTTGATGAAACGGTATCCCAGTGAGGAGGACCACGAATGGATCCTGGCGCGGGCACGCGATGAGCTTGGTCTGGATATCACTCTCGAACCAGGCGCGAGATTGGCGGACACCGAGCGGGTCAATGTGCTCGGCCCGATGGACGACGACATGGAGGCCGCGCTGAATGAGGCGGCGCTCGGGCCGTTCACGATGGACTGGACGTCCGACCCACGCTCGGTGTTGATCAATATTCAGGTCAGCGACGGCGTGCTGCATGTCGTCGCGCCGCGAAAACGCCTGTACTCCACCACGATCTATCTTTTCGTTCCCTGGGTCGTCGGGACCGCGCTGCTGCTGTTCGCGGTCGCGGCGTTGTTCATGCGCAACCAGGTGCGCGGCATTCGCCGTCTCGCCCGCGCGGCGGAAGCGTTCGGCCGCGGCCGCGACACTCCGGCGATCCGTCCCGAAGGTGCGACCGAGGTGCGCCAGGCCGCCGAAGCATTCAACCGGATGCAGGATCGCATCCGGCGTTTCCTGGCACAGAGGACAGAGATGCTCGCGGGAGTTTCGCATGATTTACGCACGCCGCTGACCCGGCTCCGCCTCGCGCTGGCCATGCTGCCGAAGGATGAGGCATGGCGTGCTGACGTGACCGAGATGACCGACGATGTCGAGGAAATGGACCGCATGATCGGTGGCTACCTCGCATTCGCGCGCGGCGAGGGAACCGAGCAGGCGAAAGAAGTTGATCTCGCCGCCATGCTGACCGACGTCGCGGCGGCGGCTCGGCGAGGTGGCGCGAATATCGAGATCAGCGTGCCAGACAAACTCACGGTGTCGTTGCGCGCCGACGCGGTGCGGCGGGCGATCACCAATCTGGTGGACAACGCGCGGCGGCATGCTGGCCGGATCACCCTTTCGGCGATGTCACGCGGTCGCTCGGTGCTGGTCAATGTGGACGACGACGGCCCCGGGATCGCCGCGGAACGGCGCGAGGACGTGTTCCGGCCATTTAAAAGTGACGCCACCGGCGGCACCGGGCTTGGTTTGACGATCGCGCGCGACATTGTGCGCGCCCACGGTGGGGATATCTCGCTTGAGGACTCTCCTCTCGGCGGATTGCGAGCGCGGGTGAGGCTGCCGGTTTAGGGCTCCACGCCAGCCTTACCGGCCCACCAGTGCCCGCAAGCCACGTATCATGAGGCTCACGACGTGGCGTAGCGTGTCCTTGGTTCGGTGGTAAACGCGTGATGCGCGGTGACGCCATAGTCCGCTTCTGGAAAGCACCCGGTCGCCCTGCCCGACCTGATCGCCTTCTACCTGGGCGTTAGTTCCGGTCCAGTTGAACAGTAATGCCAGCCGTTGGCCGGTGCCATTTTCCATGCGATCGCGGCGCAGCGTCAGCGGACCGCGCCCCATCGCCAGCACAGCGGTCGCCGACCTCGGTGCGTTGGGTCCAATCGACAACACGTTGTCCTCGATAATCAGGCCACCCCCGGTCGCCATAATCGCCACCGCGGGGGCTGCTCCTGTTCCGCTACCGATTTGATTTCCGACCAGTTCGGTACGGTCCGCGGCCGTTTTGATCTGGCCGCCTTTTACCCCGTTGAACGTCGAATGTTCGATGCGTAGCAAGCTTACCGCGCTCACCGACACAGCAAACGTCGGACGTTCCCCGCCGCGGCCGCCAGCTTCGAAAACACAGTCCGAGATACGGATCGCGCCAACACTGGTGGAGGCGGCCAGTAACCCGGCTTCGTCGTTGACGAACCGCAGCCTTTCCAGCGTTAGCCCCTGTCCTTCCATTCGAATCCCGGCGCCATTCAGATCCGGCACGCGAGCGCGGGCGAGAGTCAGGTCGCGGATTGTGACATCATTGCCGGTCACCACGAACAGCGCTTTGCCCAGACATGTTGTGTCGGTGATAACGGTCTCGGGTCCGGCGCCTGTGATGGTCAGATGGTTCTGAGACCAGACGGCGCAGTCATAATAAGTGCCTGCCTCAATTCGCACCGTGTCGCCGTCTCGCGCCGCCTGGGCCGCCGCCGAAGGGTTGGGGTATTCCTGGCCGGGTCCGGCGGTCAGCGCACTCGCGGCGGCGTTACCTGTCAGGAGCACGGGCGCGAGCAGAACCAATCTGCTGAGCGCCTTCTGGCGGAAGGCAATTCGCGGCCAGCTGGTGCCGTGCCAGAACGGACCCATCGCGAGTCGCGTGTCAAACTCGCCGTACGCCCCAGAACAATGGAAACCCATCCGGAATGCCATCGATCGTATTCTGCCACGCCATCGGCTGATACCAGACTCCCAAAGGCAAATGGGGTACGTCGATCCAGCACTGCAACTGAATCTCGGCGGCGATCTTCTTCTGCGCCGCGAGATCGGGCGCATCGACCCAGGCGGCCCGCAATTCCTCGATGCGTGGGCTGTTGGTCCAGCCGAACCAGGCCTTCTCGCCGGTCGTGCGCAGGAAATGCAAAGTCGGTGTCTGCATGTCCAGGCCATTGGCGGTGGTGCACAGGACGCTCCAACCACCCTTGTCGACCGGCTGCTTGTTTTCCCGCCGCTCGATCGCGGTGCCCCAGTCCATCGACTGATCTTCGACATTGAAGCCAACCGATCGCAGCATCGCGTCCGTGATGTCGGCCATGGCCTTGCGATAATGCGGCTCGTTCGGGGCGAGCAACACGGTCAGTTCGCCGTTGTAGCCAGCGTCCTTGATCGCCGCGCGGACTTTGGCCAGATCGCGGGGACCGTTCAGTACTTCCATCCCCGCGTCACTGGCCATGTCGGTACCCGGCGTGAAAATACCGACTCCGTCCCGCCACATGGCGGGATCGTTGCCGGTGATCGCGGTCATGAAGTCCTTTTGCACCACCGCGCCCAGAAGCGCCCGCCTGATCGCCGGGTTGTTGAATGGCGGCTGTAGATTGTTCATCTTCAACAAACCAAGCGTCCCATTATGGTCCTTGATTTCCACCCTGATCTTGCCGTTGCGCTTCAACAACGGCAGTAGATCGGCGACCGGCAGTTCCCACCAGTCCATCTCACCCGCCTGCATGGCGCTGGCCGAGGTGCCGTCATCCGGACTGGTCAACCACTCTACCCGTTCGAAATGCACGACCTTTCCGCCGGAGGTCCAGCCTTTGTTGATGTCCTGCCTTGGATGATAACGCTCGAACTTCGTGTACACCGCGCGATCGCCCGACACCCATTCATCGGCTTTGAAGCGGAACGGACCGCTGCCGATCATCTCCGGCACCGGCTTGAACGGATCGGTTTTCGCCAGCCGCTCCGGCATCATCGCGCACATCGGCGTGGAGATTTTGCCCATGGCGTATGGCAACAACGCGAACGGCTTTTTCAGGCGTATCTCGATCGTGCGGTCGTCCGTCACCGTCATCTCATCGGTCCGTGCCTTCAGCAGTGAACCGACGCCGTCGCGGACAGACCAGCGAGCGATCGACGCGACGCAATCGCGCGCCAGCACCTTTTCGCCGTCATGCCAAAGCAAACCGTCACGCAGTTTCAGCTTCCAGCGTTTGCCGTCATCTTCGATCGAGTAGCCTTCCAGCATTTGCGGTTGAATGTGAGTGTCGCTGTCCATGCCGAACAGCGTGTCGAACACCATGTAGCCGTGGTTGCGCACGGTGTAGACGGTGTTGATGATGGGATCGAGAATTGTCAGATCGGATTGCGGAATGAATTTCAGTGGCGCGGCGGCCGCGCCTCGCCCGATGGCTGGGGCGGCGAGCGAAGCCGCGACGCCAGCCGCGAGTGAACGACGTCTGATCATGAATGTGTCCTCCCATTTTATTGGCATGGCCAGGCTCGACCGGGCCATCGGCGTCAACATGGCGTAACGAGTGATGGCCCGGTCGAGCCCGGCCATAACGTGAAGGACGTCAGACGATGTGCTCTTGCTCCAGCCACCCCTCGCTTTGCATTTCGTCAAGTCGCGAGGCAGTGCGTTCGAACATCTTCGCGTTCTCGCCGCGCTGGTAAAGCTGATCGGGCATCGCGTCGGCGGAGGCGATCAATTTCACTCGCTGATCGTACAGGGTATCGATGAGATTGATAAATCGCCGCGCGACGTCGTAATTGTCCGGCGACAGACGTGGGATCGCGTCCAATACCAGGGTATGAAAATTCGTCCCGATCGCCAGATAATCGCCGGGTCCCAACGCGGTACCGCACAATGTGTTGAATTCGAATCGAGCGACTCCTTCGGCCGCCGCGGGGACGACGAGCTTGCGGCCCGTCACCGTCAGAGTGACGGGTTTCGCCTCGACGCCGCCGGTCAGTGTCGCGAACGCCTCGTCCAGCGCCCGGCGCGAAAAATCGTCGGCGGGAACATGCCACGTGCGTATTCCTCGCATCCGTTCGCGGCGGAAATCGCGGCCGGCGTCCATCATCACGACATCAAGCCGTTGTTTGATCAGAGCGATGAACGGCAGGAACGCATCGCGGCCTGGCTGACCCTTGAACAGATTGTCCGGCGCGACGTTGGACGTGGCCACGATGACGACCCCGCGGGCGAACAGCGCCTGAAACAGCCGCCCAAGGATCATGGCGTCGGCGATGTCGTTGACCTGCAACTCGTCGAAGCACAGCAGCGAGGCTCCCGCGGCGATCGTGTCCGCCAACGGCGGGATCGGATCGGTGCCATCTGGATTGGCTTTTTTCCACGCGAACACGCGAGCATGGCTGGTTTGCATAAAGCGATGAAAATGGATGCGTTGCTTCCGCCCCACCTCCGCGCTGGCGAAGAACAGGTCCATCAGCATGGATTTGCCGCGCCCCACCTCGCCGACCAGGTAAAGCCCCTTTGGTGTGCCCTCGGGCGCGACGAATTCTTCCGGTCCGCGGCGTAACAGCCGCCGCAGCAGACCAGTGCCCCCGGATTGCCGCCGAGCCGGATCGTAGCCGCGCAACGCTCCCCACAACGCCTGCAATCGCATCGCGGCGTATTCCTGCGAGGCATCGGGCGCGAGTTCGCCGCCCGCGACCATGGCACGGTAAGCCTGAAACGGACCGGAGTCCGGGGACGGTGACCTGGCGACGTTCTGATCCATGGCGGCGCGGTCGGATAGCGCGTCCCGGCCGCCGCCGCTAGATTGGCCAGCCGCCGACAGGAAACGCCGTGCCATCTGACCCTCAGAGTATCCTCCCCCGCGTAATCGAAGCGGTGACCGAAGCCGGCCGTCTGGTCGCCATCGAATTCGCCCGTCCGGATGGTCCGCGATTCAGCGACCATGTGACCGCCCCGCTCGACCGCGAGATCGAGATGATGTTGCGCGACCGGCTGCTCGCGTTGCTTCCGGCACGTTTCGTTGGCGAAGAGGCGGGCGTGCTTGAAGCCCCCGCCAACGGATATTGCTGGGTGGTCGATCCGCACGACGGGACCCGGGCTTTCCTGGAAGGCAAACGAGGCAGTGCTGTCTCGGTCGCGCTGTTGCGGCTGGGGGTGCCGGTGCTGGCCGTCGTCTACGCCCCGACCAGCCCCGACCGTGGCCCAGACCTCATCTCCTGGGCCGAAGGAGGCCCGATCCGGCGCAACGGCGTGGTCGTCTCGATCGATCTGCGCGACCGCGTGCTGTCTCACGGCGATGTCGTGTTCCTCAATCATGGCGCCTGGCAGCGTCCGGTGTGGCAGGGCACGGCCTGCGCTCCGGCTGGCTTCATGCCGTTGCCGTCGATCGCCTACCGGCTGGCGCGGATCGCCGTGGGAGACGGGATCGCCACGCAGACTTTGCGGCCTGTGAACGCGCTGGACATCGCCGCCGGCCACGCTTTGCTGATGGCGGCCGGCGGCGTATTGGTGGCCGAGGACGGCGTCCCCGTCACCTACAACGAGCAAGGCGAGAGTCGGCCCTCGGCCTGTTTCGGCGGTTCGCCCGCCGCGGTGGAGGTGTTGCGGGGAAGGACGTGGCGGGGGAGTACGGAACCGCGACGGGAGCCTCGGGTGACGCTGACGTGGCCGCGGCTGGTGCCCGAAGCGATGCTGGACCGGGCGGCGGGATGCCTGTTCGGTCTGGCGATTGGAGGCGATCTGGGGCCGGACACGGAACTGGCGGTGGTGGTCGCGCGCGGTCTCGTCGGGCGGGCGGACTATGATCGCGCCGCCGTCGATGGCTGGATAGAGGACTGGAAGACCGCTGGCGGCAGGCTTGACCTGACATCCGCCCTGATGCGCGCCATTCCCATCGGCATCTGGGCGAGCAATCCCGAAACCGCGGCGGCCAATGCGCGCCTGGACTCGCCGGGTACAGAAGGCAGTTCAGCGCTTGCCAGGGCGATCGCGTCGGGAGTCGCGGGCACGTCTCCGGCGGAGGTGCGACGGCTGGCCGGTATGAATGGGATGCAAGGCGCCGCCATCGAGGGTGCGCTGACCGGCGTTTCGCTTGGTCGTGACGCGTTCCCGGTGTCGCGGGTCATGCGGGTTCTGACCTGGCGCCCGGATGCCGGGCTGGGCGTAGCGAAGCCCAGACCCGAGATGTGCTGGACCGACGACCTGGTCGATCTTGCCGAGGCATTGCTCTGCCAGGGTCAACGCGCGATTAAGCCGGCATGATCGCATTGAACTATCAGAAACTCGTCGAGACGCCGGTCGCGACCGATCCGTTTCCGCATCTCGTCGTGCCGGATTTCGTGTCTCCCGACGATCTCCGGACCGTGCTCGCCGCGTTGCCGCCGCTCAACAGGCGCGGCTCGTTTCCGCCGGATTCGATTCGGCTGGGCGCCGCCGCCCGCGAACTGGTGCGGGAGATGGAAGGCGAGCGGCTACGAGACCTGATCGCCGCCCGTTTTGACCTCGACCTGGCGGGGTCGCCGACGATGCTGACCCTGCGCGGCTGGACCAGCGAACGGGATGGGCGGATCCACTGCGATTCGACCGCCAAGCGCGTGACCGTGCTGCTGTACCTCAATCCGGAAACCGAGGCGTTTGGACGCCAGGAAGGTTGCCTCCGCCTGCTGCGTGGCCCAGACGATCTCGAGGACTACGCCATGGAAGTTCCGCCGGTGAACGGCACGCTGCTGGTTTTTCCGAACGGCGCCTCGGCCTGGCATGGACACCGGCGGTTCGTGGGGCAGCGTTACAGTATTCAGCTCAATTATATGACGACGGACGACAAGGCGCGGAGCGAACTGCGGCGTCACCGGTTGTCCGCGTTCGTCAAACGACTGACGATGGCGGCGTAACTTTGGTGGCTGGTCGAAAAATCTGAAATTTCCAGGCTTGCGCCGCCGCTACCACTGCTGTAGCGGCAACAAAACTGACATAAACAAAGACTTGCCAGGGAGTGAACATGTCCGGATTTTCGGCTGCTTCGGGCACTCAGATGCCCGCGGGCCGCTGGGCGCAATTGTGGCTCGGCGTTCTGTGCATGATGCTGATCGCCAATCTGCAATACGCGTGGACGCTTTTTGTCGGCCCGATCAGGGACGCGCATGGCTGGAGCCTCGCCGACATCCAGTGGGCTTTCACCATTTTCATCGCCACCGAAACCTGGATCACGCCATTCGCGGGTTACGCGGTTGACCACATTGGACCGCGACGCGGACCCAAACTGATGATTTTATTCGGCGGGCTCGGCGTGGGGCTGGGATGGATCCTGAACGCCTACGCCGATTCGTTGATGCTGCTTTATGCCGGAGCGGCGATTTCCGGCATTGGCGCGGGCGGGATTTACGCGACCTGCGTCGGCAACGCGGTGAAGTGGTTCCCCGACCGTCGAGGCCTCGCCGTCGGCCTGACCGCGGCTGGGTTTGGCGCCGGCGCCGCGCTGACCGTCATTCCGATTCGCATGCTGATCGCCGCCCGCGGCTACGGCGATGCGTTTCTTTTCTTTGGCATCGGCCAGGCGGTCATCCTGGTCCTGGTCGCCGGCATTCTGCGCGGTCCGGACCAGGTGCTGACCGCATCAGCGGCCGTGGCGCAGTTCCACAATCAGAGCAAGCGTAGCTTCTCCAGCATCGAGATGCTGCGGTCACCCATCTTTTGGCTGATGTACGTCATGTTCGTGCTGAACGCGGCGACCGGCCTGGTGGCGACGGCGCAACTGGCACCCATCGCCAAGGACCTCGGCATCGCCAATAGCCCGATCTTGTTTGGCGCGACGGTGTTGAGCGTGGCTCTGGTGGTCGATAATGTCCTGAACGGTCTGGCTCGGCCATTCTTCGGTTGGGTCTCCGATCAACTGGGCCGCGAGTTGACCATGGCGATCGCTTTCTTCCTGGGCGCATGTAGTTACGGACTACTGGCCTCGGCGGGGCATGGGCCGTGGACGTTCGTGATCTGCGCCGGACTGATCTTCTTCACCTGGGGCGAGATTTTCAGCTTGTTCCCGTCGCTGTGCACCGACACCTTCGGACCGAAATACGCAGCCGCGAACGCGAGTTGCCTCTATACGGCGAAGGGCGCCGCGGCCTTGTTGGTGCCGTTCGCGAATGTGCTGCAGGGCGCGACCGGAAGTTGGGGGGCGGTGTTCGTGGTCGCGGGCGTCTCGAACCTGACCGTGGCGTTGATGGCGATCGCGGTGCTGCGGCCGCTGCGGCGGCGGGTCGCGGCGGTGCCGGAACCCGGAATGTCGACCGCGACGACGTAAACGATCGCGGTGGCGGGATGACCACCGAGGATCCCCGAGAGATGGAACGAGCGCTTGACAAACTTCCCATCACCCCCAATGTGGGGGTATGACGAGCCGGCGGCAACCGCGTTTTCCGCTGAAGACCATCAAGGAGGCCTTCGCCGAGGCCGCCGGGATGAACCGGACAATGACTGCGGCGAACGGCGCCGAAGACCTCGGCATGGATGAGGTGGCGGTTGTCGATATCATCGCCGGTCTCACGGCACGCGATTTCGATAAATCGATGCCGTCTGACATCAATCCGACGATCTGGCAGGATGTTTACAAGCCTTCAATCGGAGGCCGAGAACTCTATGTGAAATTCACTCTGGATTCGAAAGGAGAGCTGTTGCTGATCAGCTTCAAGGAAAACGAGCCATGACCAATCCTCGCGACTACCCCGACGAAATTCAGAGCGCCGAAAGCGGCCGGCCACTCAGGCGCGGTGTGAAGATGCTGACCATCAACGCTGAAGGCCATCCGTTCACTTATGGCCAACCGGGATGGTGGGCCTCGATCGATGATCCCAGCGACAATGAGGGCCAATTGACTGACGAGGATAACGTGATCCGTGCGGCCGCTCGTCGCGAGGCCAGAGCCAAGGCGAAACACACGATTCTGACACCGCTCGTCATCCGGGCCATCCGCGAGGTTTGCAAATTATCGCAGCAGGATGCGGCTCGCGTGTTTGGCGGAGGTCCCAAGGCGTTCGAGAAATACGAGAGCGGCGAGGTCGCCCCAAGCTCGTCGATGACGCGGCTGCTTTTGCTCGCCGCGAAACGGCCGGATTTGTTCCGAAAAGGGACCGGCATGCCGATGATGTCCGGAGCCGACGCCGACCTTATCCGCGAGACTGTCCGCAAGAGTTCCGTGGGTCGCATTTACGAGCGAATCTACAACTCGAAGCCGGTGGATCAGCAGAAGATGGTATGATTTCGTGCGATTGGTGCTTTCCCAGCTGAACCCTGACGATTGGATAAGCCTGGTCGTCGCTTTCGCAATAAGGTGGACCCCATCGGCTGGACAGGAATCGGGGTGACTTAAGAGAGAGTCCCACCGTGTTTCCAGTGCCCCTCCCGATCCGAGGGAAAGCCTGAGGGTCAGTATAGACCCTGTTCTAT
>Ga0182018_10000851_pt1 | contig 37819 bp, 22 predicted proteins | sample 812P2MmetaG_FD_120490 | JGI IMG/M metagenome (GOLD analysis project Ga0182018, IMG submission 120490) | Permafrost microbial communities from Stordalen Mire, Sweden - 812P2M metaG | ecosystem: Environmental > Terrestrial > Soil > Wetlands > Permafrost | place: Sweden: Stordalen | collected... | reverse complement strand
CAGGCGCAGCAGATCACTGCCTCCTCGTACGACAACGGCTACGACTTGGCACTCGCCTATGTGCTCACAGGAAAACCAGAGCCTGCGCGGACGCTGGTGCAACAGCTTTTGCAGGAAAAGAATACGGCGGAGCTGCACAACTTGCTCGGCGAAATCGAGGAAAAAGACGGAAGGTTCGTCGATGCGGCCAATGAATTCGAAACCGCAGCGCACCAGGATCCGAGCGAGAGCAATCTCTTCGACTGGGCCAGCGAGCTTCTACTCCACCGCACGCTTGAACCGGCGATCGAAGTCTTTCGGCAGTCCGCGGAACGCTACCCGAATTCAACGCGGCTGGCGATCGGTCTTGGCATCGCGCTTTACTCGCGCGGCAACTATGACGACTCGATCAAAGCTCTGCTCCGGGCAACGGATCTCAGCCCCTCCGATCCGCGTGGCTACGCTTTTCTCTCGAAGGCGTACGACAGCTCGCCGAGCCAAGCCGATCAGGTCCTCGAGCGATTTCGACGATTTGCTGAACTGCAACCGGACAATGCGCGGGCCAACTATTATTACGCGATGAGTTTGTGGAAGGGGAAGCGAGCTCAGGATCCGAGTCTGGATCTTCTCCGGATCGAATCCTTACTCCGCAAGGCGGCCACTCTCGATCCCAAACTTTCCGAAGCGCGTCTGCAGCTGGGAAATCTTTACTCGGACCAAGCTCGCTACGCCGACGCCATCCCGGAATACGTGACCGAGCTGGACATCGATTCTCGCATCGCCGATGCCCACTATCGGCTGGGCCAGGCGTACGTCCACACTGGCCAAAAAGACAAAGCCCAGGAGCAGTTCCGGCTCTACCAGCAGCTGCGCGCGCAACATATGGCCGATCTCGATAAGCAGATCGCGGACATTCGGCAGTTCGTTTACTCGGAGAAGGAAGGAAATCCGGCGAAGCCATGACGGTCAAGCGATGACCGCTGCGCCTCAACATTATCTTCTTGCTACGGTTGGCCCTGACCGATGATCGATGCATCGCAGAATCGAAGTGGAATCAGAGGCGCCAGCGCCCGCGATGGCGCAACGCTGGCCCGCACTCGCCGCGACTTCCTGCGCAGCGCTGCAGGAGTGGCCTTGGGCAGCACCTTGCGCCGCGCCTCGTGGGCGCGAGCTACAGCCTCTTCCTCAAAAAGAAAAGTCGTGGTCGTCACCTTCGGCGGGGGAGCCCGCGACCAGGAAACATTTGCGCTGGAAGGCCAGGAAAATATTCCGCATATGATGCGCGAGCTCATCCCGCAAGCCACCTTCTTCACCCAAGTTGTGAATCGTGGAATTCTGGGCCACTACGTGGCCACCGCGAGCCTTGCCACCGGTGTGTATGAAACGTTCAATAACTTTGCGGCAACGCCACCTCAATCGCCGACCGTATTTGAGTACTTTCGCAAAGGCCTGAGGCGTCCGGCCTCGGACGCCTGGGTTATTGCTCCCAGCAACGGCTTCAACCGGATTGGAGAAAGCAGTCATCGATCTTACGGCGCAGGCTTGGGCGCACAAGTAATTCTGCCCAAGCACCTGTTGACCGCGGCGACCTCTGGCCGCCGCAACGAGTATCAGCATTTGCTGCGCGATAATTATGAAACTCCTTTTTACGCGCCGGAACTCGCGGGCAGCGAATTCGAATTGCAACAACTCGAGATGGTGCTGAAACTTTCGGTCGATGACTTCAAAGGCCATGCCCAGACGTTGTCGAGTCCGGACGAGCTTTCCGTCTACATTGCGCGCCAGTTGATGCGGCAAGTGGCTCCGAGTCTGCTGTGGATCACCATGCATGACATCGACATCGCGCATGCCGGAGCCTACTCGCTCTACGTGGAGGGAATCCGCCGCACCGATCGTTTGTGTTCCGATCTGTGGAAGACGATTCAGCGCGAGCCGGAATATGCCGGCAAGACCACTCTGTTCATCTTGCCCGACTTCGGCCGCGACTCCGACGAGGATGCCGGAGGAAACGGCTTCCAGCATCATCGCACCGGCGACGCTCTCTCGCGGACGACGTGGATGCTGGCCGCCGGTCCGGGCATTCGCGAGGGCATGGTTTTCGATCGCGCGATCGATTCCACCGATCTGGTGCCCACGCTGGGATCAATGTTGGGATTTTCTTCGTCGTTGGCTCAGGGCAAACCCATCGACGAGCTCTTGTAGCTTCCATGCTTCCTCGCGATCTCAAACCGGAGCTGTTCGCTGGCTATCCGCCAGAGGCGCGCAAACTGGTCATCGACTATTTGGGAATACTGCAGCAATTGCCGCTCAGTTTTGTGCCCAGCCTGCTCCGAGAGTTGATCGACTACGATCTCAAGTTTCCCGCTGAGCGCAAAGCGCGCCAGAAAGAACTGGCGAATCTCAGTGCACTTTCGGCGGGCGAATTAAAAGACTGGTTTCAAGGATTTGCGCAAATCCGTCTTTCCCCTCAGCTCGAGCGGTTCGACTGGGTGAAGGCGCCCGCTCAGTTTGTCGAACAGCTATCGGCACACCTGTGGAGCACCCACCAACTCGACGCGTTTCGCAAGGCGTCGAATGACTACGCCGATCATTTGCGGGCGGCTGTGCCGCCGGAGCTTCCTCCCCTTCCCAGGCTCGGAATTACGGTCATCGGCCAGGGAGTGAGCTCGTATGACCAGCCCCTGTTTCGCAAATTGCGCGCCCATGGCGCGTATTTCAGCCGCATTAAAGCCGAGGATGGATTCGAGCGGTTGTTAGACGCGGTCGCTACGCGAGCGAAGTCTCATCCCGTTCCCTACGGCCACTGGTACATCGATGGCGGGGAACAAGCCGATCACGTTCCGGAACTCACGTGCGTTTCGTACAAAGTTCTCGAACCGGCGCGCGCCGAATTGTTGCGCAGAATGCAAGCGGAGATCGATCGTCCCGGCATGGGCCCCGAAACGCTCCGAACCCTTCTCGCCCAGATGCATCCGGCAGAGCTGGGTCTGGAAAGAGAGAGTAACAACAAACCACGGGACCAAGTGCTCGAGCGCTTCGAGGTCAGCCTGCTGACCGAGGGATCGGGAACTCAAGTCTTCAGCACGAGTTTTGCGCAGTGGGCCGCGCGCGAAGCTCTGCGGCGGGCCCAACCGCTCACGCTGCTGGTGCGATTCGCCCCGCGACAGCGGCAGAAGCCGATGAACGAACTGCTGGTTGCAGGCACATCCCGGCCGGAATTCGACTTCGTAGGATCACTGATCGACGCCGACTTCGGTGCCTATTACAACTGGCTGAATCAGCAGCGTCTTCCGGGAGCTGAGCAGTCGTCATTCCTGGTTTGGTTTGAAGGACACAGTCAGGCGCTGGCGATTGGTCCGTCCATGCCGCGCGGAACTGAATCCACGTCAGCAGCCGACTTGGAGCAGTTGCTGGCCTGGGCCGCGTGAGCTGCCACTAGCATTTCCAGTATCGCAATCGGGGGCATCCCCGAGTGCAATCGATGCAATCATTAGGGGAGAGAGTAGACAAATGGACCGTCGCAAGTTTCTAAGACAAACAGGAACGCTCATCGCCGGAGCCGCTCTCGCGCCCTATGCGATTCCGGAGGGTGCCGCGCAATCTGGCGCCTCGCCGGCGAGTGGGCGCATCATTCTTCCCATCAATCGCAAGTGGCGTTACAGCCGAACTGTTGTACAAGGTGGGCACGCAAAAGAATTCGACGATTCCGGATTCGACCGGGTCGTCATTCCGCATACGAATGTTCGGCTCCCGTGGCACGGGTTTGACGAGAAGACCTACGAGTTTGTGTCGCTCTACCGCCGTCGCTTCAGGCTTCCACCGGAAGCGCGCGGAAAGCATGTTTTCGTCGACTTCGAAGGCGTGATGACCGCTTCCACGGTCTGGATCAACGGAGAGCGTCTCGGAGAGTACAAGGGTGGCTACACTCCATTCTCATTCGATTTAACTCCGCTCATCAACTTTGATGGGGAAAATGTCCTCGCTGTCGATGTCGACTCGTCGGAGCGTCCCGACATTCCACCCTTCGGATATGAAATCGACTACCTCACCTTCGGCGGCATCTATCGCGAAGTTGCGTTGCGCATTGTGCCATCGACATTTATCGAAAACATTTTCGTTCGGCCTAAAGATGTTCTCTCGGCAAATCCCAGCGTCGATCTCGACTGCTACGTGCAGCATCTGGAAGCGTCTAAGGAGGTCTTGACGATTGATGTCGAATTGCTCGACGGCGACCGCGTGATCGCGAAAGCCTCGCAACAAGTGGCGTCTGCGGGGGCGCCCAGCGAACCGCTGCCTCATACGCTTCGCCTCGACCGGCTGAACGGAATCAAGCTGTGGGATTTCGAAAAGCGGAGTCTTTACTCAGCCCGGGTGCGCCTGCGTCACGGGACGCAATTGCTCGACCAAGACGCTCGCCGTTTCGCTTTCCGCGAGGCCCAATTTACCGATCACGGCTTCGAGTTAAACGGCAAAGTCATCAAACTGCGGGGGCTCGATCGTCATCAGACCTTCCCATTTGTTGGCCAGGCGATGCCCGGCCGCGTGCAGCGACGCGACGCGTTGATCCTGCGTAACCAGCTCAAGTGCAACATCGCCCGTACTTCGCATTATCCGCAGTCGCGCCATTTCCTTGACGCCTGCGACGAAGTCGGCCTTCTGGTCTTGGAAGAGATCCCTGGCTGGCAGCACATCGGGGACCAAGCCTGGAAGGACATCTCCGTCGATAACGTTCGGCGCATGATTCGTCGCGACTGGAACCATCCTTCTATCATCCTGTGGGGAGTACGCATCAACGAATCCAAAGACGATCATGATTTCTATACGCGCACGAATGCCGTGGCTCATCAGCTCGACCCAACCCGGCAGACGGGCGGCATCCGGTACTTCCAGGCATCTGAATTCCTGGAAGACGTCTTCACCATGAACGATTTTGGTTTTCCCCTAAAACCGCCGAACCATTCTCGATACTTAAACACGGAATTTGTAGGACACACCTATCCCACGAAGACCATCGACCAGGTGGAACGCCTCACCGAGCACACCCTGCGTCACGCCCGCATCCACGACCAGCTTGCGTCAAATCCGCAATATGCCGGCGGCATTGGCTGGTGCGCCTTCGATTACAACACGCATGCAAATTTCGGGTCTGGCGACCGCATCTGTTATCACGGTGTCACTGATATATTCCGCGAACCAAAGCCGGCAGCGGGGTTCTACAAATCGCAGTGCGATCCGGCCGAGGAAATTGTGCTCGAACCTGCGTTTCATTGGGCGCGCGGCGACGCATCGATCGGATTCTCGAAAGCGGTCGTTTGCTCGAACTGCGACCACCTCAAGTTTTATATCGACGGTCAACTCATCGCCGACGTCGATCCCGATCGCAAGCAGTTTTCCAATCTGCGCTACGCGCCCTTCGTTCTCGAAATGGGAGAGTTGTTCCATAAGTGGGGAGATCTGCGGATCGATGGGTATATCCAGGGAAAGCAGGTCATTTCGAGGAATATGTCCGGGCGTGGCGTCGATGCAAAGTTCATGCTTCTTCCCGACGACACCGAACTCATAGCCGATGGCGCGGATTCAACTCGCGTCGTCCTGCGCGTCACCGACGAATTCGGCGCGATTCGGCCATTTGCCAACGACGCAATCACACTCGAAGCGGAAGGTCCAGCCGAGATCATCGGAGACAATCCATTTTCGCTGATCGGCGGTACCGGGGCGGTATGGATTCGCGCTCAGGAGAAGCCGGGAACGGTGCGGCTCAAGGCCGTCCACCCAGGGTTAGGAACGCAGCAGGTCGAAATCCAGATTGTCGCCAGCGCGGAAGAAACCGTCTAGTAGCCGCGTCGCTCGTTCTTCCCCCGGCGCTCATGCCGCTTGAGAGCGTTCAATTCATCTGAATGCGGAAGGCATACGCGTACTTTCCCGCGCGCTGTTCCGGCAGATGAATGTGCAAGCCATCTTCGCGCTGTTCAAACTCCAGCTTCATGTCGGAGCCGAGCAAGGCGACGGATACAATCTTTTGGTGACCCTCTACGCCGCTGCCCAACGAGTGTATGACTGCCTCTCGATTCGACGGCCAACCCAGTTCGATCGCAAAAAGCGCATCGCCCTTCTTGGTGAAGCGAAAATCTTCCGCAGTATACGGATGGGTGTCGGTATCGTGAAATGCGCCTTCGCTCACTTTAGTCGGGCCCTCGCCGTATATTTTCCAGGTTCGCGTGCCGTAGATCGCGTCGCCGCTGATTTGCAGCCAGGAACCGACCTCGCGCAGTACCTGCTGAACCTCTTCGGGTATGGTGCCGTCGGAGCGTGGGCCGATGTTCAGGAGAAGATTGCCGTTCTTGCTCACGATGTCGATGAGTTGGTGGATCACAAACTCCGGCGACTTGAAGGTATCGTTCTGAATGTAGCCCCAGGATTGGTTGCTGACCGAGGTATCGGTTTGCCAGTAGAGCGGCCGAATGCCCGCCAGTTGGCCTCGTTCCACGTCGAGCACGGCAGAGTGCTCCTGCATCGCGAAATCCTTGTAGTTGATCACGCCAATGGGTCCGCCATTCTTCAGCGACAGGTTGTAATAGAACGACGCGAAGCGGGCGAGGTTCTCGCGAACCGAAGATTGTCCGATCCACCAATCGAAATACATGATGTCAGGGTGGTATTTCTCCACAATTTCCGCCGACCGCGCAAGCCAGTCGTCGGTCCAGGCCGGGGAGACGAAAGTGAAGTCGTTGGCAAGTGGGGTATGATCGTTGGCTTCCATCCAGCGGTGCGCAGGTCCATAAAACGCGGCGTATTTTGGATCGTTGACGTCGGAAGCGAGAGTGCGTCCTACGCCCAGAAAAAAGTTATGTTCCACGCGATGGGAGGAAGCACCAAGATGCAGTCCTTCGGCCCGAACCGCCTGGGCGAGATCACCCCATAGATCGCGATGCGGCCCCATTTTGACGGCGGTCCAATCGGAGAGGCTGCACGCATACATGGCGAAGCCATCGTGATGCTCAAACACTGGAACCACATATTTTGCGCCAGCCTCTTTGAACAGGCGAGCCCACGCGGCCGGATCGAATCTCTCCGCCTTGAATGATGGGATGAAGTCCTTATATCCGAACTTATCCTGAGTCCCGTAAGTGACAATATGATGCTTGAACTCCTCCGAGCCCGCGATATACATGAGCCGCGGGTACCACTCGCTGCCAAAGGCAGGAACCGAATACACGCCCCAGTGAATGAAGATTCCAAATTTTGCGTCCTTATACCATTCGGGAACTTCGTAGTTTTGGAGCGACTCCCAATCCGGCCGAAAGGGACCTTCGGCGTTGACGCGATCGACGTTATGGAGGATAGCGGCGCGGGCGGTATCATATTTCGCGCTCGCTTTTTGCCACGTCTGGTCAAGGGCACGAGGTTCTTCGGCGGCGGTGGGAGCATCAAGGGCTTGCGCGAATGTCAGAGACGGCGCCGCAACCATGTAGAGTGTCGCGATACATAAACAGAGCGCTCGCACCGGTCTTGCAATAAACATGGAGTTCCGCCTTTTCCGCATCTCTCGCTTGAAGTTCGTCGGCATGAACGATGCTCGCGATCCCGACCAAGCCGAACTCGGTCGCAAGCGCTGAGCTCGGGTTGAGGTTTCAGGGTGCGATCATTGTGCCTGAGGCGAAAACCATCTGGAAGCCAAATGGTTGCGCCCCGGCACAAGGAGTCGAATCATCCTTGCCTTCACTGGGGCTGAACTCGCTGCGCCAACCTCAGCTTGAGTTCTCCCAGGATTCCGGACGGCAAGGCCTGCAAGTTCCCCATATCTTGCGGAGTGAATCGTTCCCCATATCGCTTACTGAGCAACCGGTAAGCAGGGAGCGCACGCCCCGCCAACGAGTTGATTGCCGTATTCCCGACAATAATATGGAGGCTGTTTTTCCCCACAGTCAGGAACCGGCTCACGTCAATCGTATACGGCGGATGCCAAACAAATCCTGCGCGCTCTCCGTTGACATAAACCTCCGCCGCTTCTCGAACCGGTCCTTCCCAATATGCCTTCATGCTGAATTGCGGCAGCGGGTTCGGTTCCTCAATCGGCGTGCCCGTTCCGAAATCAAGTTCCCCTTCGATTCCGGGACTCAGGTCCTGGGCCGAAAGATTGAAAGTTCTCAGATAGCTCACCTGACCTGAATAGTATTTGAAATCTGGATCCTCGCTCCAGGAATGAAGCTCGGGCATGCCGATTGTTTGCTTCGTCTCGCTGAACGTAATCTTCCAGTCCGTGGTGAGGTCGATCGTTCGCGAAGGACCAGGGGGCACTACCGGTTTCCCTTTTTCAATCCGACTCGCCGAATCGGTGAACAGGATCAGTCGTGACTCATAAGGCTGCAAGTCGAGATCCACGGCCGAAGAAGCCTCCAGGGGAGATACCGCGCCGGTAAACGGATTCCACCATTCAGCGGCTTTTGCAGAATGACGGAATGTCGCCTGAATGTGGTGGGCTCGATTACTGGTGTTGGCGATGAAATACAGATCTCCAGCTTCGAGCTTGCGATGGAGGAACCCGATTCGTGGAGTCCGAGGAGAAAAAACGACATCCGGAGTCAGAAAAGTCACGAGCGCAGACCCCAGTTGCTTTTCATCGGGAACGAAATGTCCCACCCCATCCTTTTCCTCGAACAGATGTTGCGAGATCTCCCGAATCCGTCGACCGTCAGCTTCCGCCTCAAGTAAACCCGGTGCCGTAGAAGGCAAGCTGTGCGCAGCAATTACGATTCCCCCGCGCCGCGCATAGGCTTCTATTCTCTGATAGGTCGCGAGCGGCAGCCGCTCGATCCCGGGCAGAATTAAAGCTGCGTACGGAATGCCCACAGTGTCGATTGTGTCGGCGTCAATAAAGTCCAAATTGAATCCAGAGTCGAGAACCTGGGGAATCAGCCTGCTTACCAATGAATTCTTGTCTAGCGATTCATCCATGCTGAAATTCGAACCCGAGATGTTGAAGCCTCCCTGGTTGATTACTGGATTCGTGGAATTACTTTTCGCCGAAAACGTGGACCAGATATCGTCATTCGGCAGCAGCAATACCACGTCATTGGCCGGCTTTCCTTGCCGCAGCGCGAAGCTGACCCGCTGCAGATAACGAGTCAGATCCGGCGTCGCAAACGACCACGGATTGTGCGCATTGAGAGCCGTTGCAGCATACATTCGCCATCCCGGCTCGCGTTCTTCTTTGGGGGAATACGGCCACCCATGCCCGACCAACTGGTTAATGCCCTGCAAGAAGTGCAGATCGGCTTCTGCCTTCAGGTCCAAAGGCGTGGCGCGAAACGCTGGAGAATGCAACCACGTCCAGGTTTCCGACGAGATCACCGGGCTGCCAAACAGATGTCCCGCCGACGCCGCCCAACGCAGATCGGAGAATTCTCGCCACATCATCAACTGTCCTTTGCCCTCACCTTCGGGAAGATCCGCATACCGGTTGCTCGAGAGCGTGACCGGTGGGTATCCATAGGTCTGCGATCGAAAGAAGGTGTGATGCTGGCGCGCCCAATCGTGGATGGGAGCAAGAAATCGCTCATTCGCCAGTTCGGTGAGCGTTCGTCCCCAATCATGCCGAATGGCGGCAGTCAGCGAGCCCGTATCGCCGATCAGCGCTGGCAAATAAGGAGTGAGATCGTAGCCGCGTCGCGCGCGAAACTGCTCCATAAGATCGCCCGTCCAGTTCGATCCATAATCCTCCAGGCTGTCGCTAAAGACTGCGTACGGAGGCTGATTGCCAAATGCCGCCAGCAACCGATCTCCTACTGCGTGCAGATGAGTTTCAATGGCGGCCCGATCGTAGTGGTCCAGCACGAAACCCTCCGCCCCCACCGCCGGGCGTTTCACGGTCATCCCGGTGCGACTGGTTATAAAGAAGAACGCGAAGTTCGCGACCTCGGGTGAAGGAGATATTTCGAGACGCCCGTTTTCACGAGTCGAAACTTGCTTCGCATTCTGCAACGAAACCCGGCCATCTCTGACCGGAGCGAGAAAGGCAGCGATCAGTTGCTCCCCGGTTTCAATGTCGGGCACAACGATCGAATGTGTGCCCGCCGGAACTGGGACACTTTCGACCCGTAACTCACCGGCAGCTTCCGTTACTGGTATATGCGGACCTCCAAAGGGCCAGCCGCTTCCCAAGGTTATGTCGACTCGTAAGCCAAGTTTCCGGGCCGCGGTCGCAGCGAATCGAATCGCATCGAGATGTTCATCCGAAAGAAATCGTTGATTGTGGAAGCCGGTTTTGGGATCATCCAGCGCAAGCGGATATAGCGTGGCGATTTCCACTCCGCCAATACCCTCGGCTTTCATCTGTTCCAGTTCCCTCTGTAATTCGGGCTTGGTCACTGCCGGGCCAAACCACCACCACCGCACCATGATTCGGCAATCATCCGGAGGATTCGCAAATGACTGCTCCAAAGCGCGCAGGCTTCCGTCCAGCTGAGCGGCGGCTCCGGGGACCTGCACAAACCAAGTCCAGAGAGCCACGACAATAATAAGGATTACGAATTTGCTCTGAGCAACGCCAGCTTGCATATCTACCCCGCTTTCCCATCGTGTCGGAGCGCCATTTTGCGTTCCAACATCGTACAACATTGAAGTGGTTGGATATGATTGGACGGATGAGGAGTCGGGCAGCGCATCGATTTTCCGCCTCGATCCCAGCTACAGTTACAGGCAATACCGGATAGACTTGCCAATTCTCAGGCCAGTAGCCTTATCAATGCACGTCATTAAGAGTCGTTTCAGTACAGAAAGCGGCCGCCGATCTTCCGCTTTTCTAGAGATCACCAGAACGGAGCAGAGACCATGACGGCTGCGGATGTCCTTATCGAAAGTTTAATCGACTGGGGTGTTGAGGTCGTTTTCGGGCTGCCCGGCGACGGCATCAATGGCCTGATGGAGTCCCTCCGCACTCATCAGGATCAAATTCGCTTCGTCCAGGTGAGGCACGAAGAATCTGCCGCTTTCATGGCCTGCGGATATGCGAAATTCACCGGCAAGCTCGGCGTATGTCTGGCCACGTCCGGCCCCGGCGGAATTCACATGCTGAACGGCCTATACGACGCCAAGATGGATGGCCAACCCGTTTTGGCGCTCACCGGACTGCAGTTTCACGATCTGATCGGGACCTACACCCAGCAGGATGTCGCTCTGGATCGTCTCTACATGGACGTCGCGGCCTGCAATGAGCGCATTATGGGACCGACTCATGTCGAAAACGTCGTGGATCTCGCTGTGCGCATCGCTCTCTCGTATCGCACCGTAAGTCACATCACTTTCCCCGTCGACTTCCAGGAAATGGAAGTTAAGAAACGTCAGCGTTCGAAGCGCAACATCCCTCATCACACTTCCCGTGCGGAAGCGGAAGGCGCTATGTTGGCCAATCCGTCGGACCTCGACACGGCTGCGGAAATCCTGAATGCGGGAACGAAGATTGCAATCCTTGCAGGACGCGGTGCTCTCCATGCCGGCGTGGAACTGGAACAAATCGCAGAGAAGCTCGGCGCGCCCATCGTGAAGGCGCTGCTAGGTCGGGACGCTGTGCCCGACGACAGCGTCTATACGACGGGAACCATCGGATTGTTAGGCACGCGCCCCTCCCAGGAGGCAATGGAGAGTTGCGACACTTTGCTCATGGTCGGAACTTCTTTCCCCTACCTCGAATACTTGCCCAAGCCGGGCGATGCGAAGGGGGTCCAGATCGAACTTGATCCCAAACGGATCGGTCTCCGATTTCCAGTGGATGTCGGACTGGTGGGCGACAGTCGCCGAGTCCTCCGCGAACTGTTGCCCCGGCTCACACGCAAAGAAAATAGAGGCTTCCTCGAGAAGGCCCAAAAGGGAATGGAAGACTGGCGTAAGGTCATGGAAGAGCGCGCCACGCGGCGCGATGTGCCCATGAAACCGCAGGTGATCGCACACGAACTCGGCCAAAGATTAAGCGACAATGCCATCGTCAGCTGCGACAGTGGGACGATTGCGACCTGGTGGGCTCGCCACATCCCCGTCAAAGCCGGACAGATGCACAGCATTTCCGGCAACCTTGCCAGCATGGCCAACGGCCTTCCATACACCATCGCGGCGCAGATCGCCTTCCCCCATCGCCAGTGTGTTGCCTTCGTAGGCGACGGCGGCTTTTCCATGTTGATGGCCGAGTTTGCCACGGCAGTGAAATATAAACTTCCGATCAAGGTGGTCATCGTCAAAAACAATACCCTCGGGCAGATCAAGTGGGAGCAGATGGTATTCCTTGGCAATCCGGAATTTGGTGTCGATTTGCATCCCATCGATTTTGCCGCGATTGCGAGAGCGTGCGGCGGAGAGGGCTTCACGGCGGAGGATCCGGCAGATTGCGGACGGGCGGTCGAAGAGTTTTTAAACGTGCCCGGCCCTGCCATTCTGCAGGCCGTGGTGGATCCACTGGAACCTCCGCTCCCCGCCAAAGTGACCGCCGACCAGGCTTTGAAATTTGCCGAATCGTTGATCCGCGGCGAGCCGAATCGCACCAAGATCGCCCTGACTGCGCTCTCCGACAAAGTTCGAGAGATGGTGTAAGCGACAACCGTCGATACTGGTTTCACATCCAAGGTCTCATGCAAGAGCCGCCCCAGGAGCATCTCGTACCGGAAACCTCGTCGGGACCGATAGAAATTCCCCAGGAACAGCAGGCTCTATTTCGCGAAATCCTTGAACTCCTGGAGAAGAACGGCGTTTCCTTTGTCGTTGCCGGGGCCTTTGCTCTTCGCGAACACACCGGCATTTGCCGCGACACCAAGGATCTCGATCTGTTTCTGACGCCGCCGAGCGCAGCTTTAGCCCTTCGGCATCTCCGCGAAAAGGGGTTCGAGTGTGAAGTTTGTGACCCAGTGTGGTTGTTCAAGGCTCATCGCGATGGGTTCTTTGTCGATCTCATCACGGGGATGAGCAACGCCACGATCCTGGTCGATGACTCGTGGATTGAACTCGCGAAGCCCGCCTCGGTTCAAGGTGTGCCGACGCGGGTGCTTGCGGCGGAAGAACTCGTGGCGTCAAAAATATTTGTCGACCGCCGCGAGCGTTTCGATGGTGTCGACATTGCCCACGTGATCTATGGAACTCGAGGGAAACTCGACTGGCAGCGTGTTCTACGGCGGGCGGGAGAGCATTGGGAAATGCTTTTGTGGGCGCTCGTATTGTTCCGCTATTGCTATCCCGCGCAGACTGATTACGTTCCGAAAGAGGTATGGCGCGAACTGCTGTCACGTTTTCAGGACGCGGTTTCCCATCCCGATCCGAAAGCAAAATTCCGCGGCAGCTTGATCGACGACAAACAGTTCGCCATCGATGTGAACGAGTGGGGTCTGGACAACCTGATTCAAGAATATCGCAACCGCCGTTTGAAAAGCCTTCCTGCGATGGATATAACGCGATGAGAATCGCAGCCACTGCCGATATCCACTTCTCCCCGTCCCTGCACAACATATTGCACGATCAACTAAGCCGGGCGCGGGACGAAGCGGATGTCCTTGTGCTGGCGGGGGACTTGACCAATTATGGCCTGCCGGAAGAAATGGAACCGCTGTTGAATCTGGTGGTCCGCTCGCGAGTTCCGACGATTGCTGTGCTGGGAAACCACGACTATGAAAGCGGGAAGCAGGCAGAGTTGATGCGCATGATGACCGCCGCCGGACTCAAGGTGCTGGATGGAACTGCCTATGAGCGTGACGGCGTGGGATTCGCCGGCACCAAGGGCTTCATCGGAGGTTTTGGGCGCGGCTTGTTAACCGCCTTCGGCGAACCAGAGGTCAAGCAGTTTGTACAGGCTTCCATCGATGAGGCCCTAAAGTTAGAGCGTGCGATGGCGCAACTGCGTACTCCGAAACGGGTGGTAGTGCTCCACTACGCGCCCATTCGCGCCACCGTTGAGGGCGAAGCGCCCGAGATTTTGCCCTTTCTCGGCACCACGCGTCTGGCCGAGGTCGTGGATCGCCACGGCGCTGATCTGGTGCTGCACGGCCATGCTCACCACGGGCAATTGGAAGGAAAAACGATTGGCGGAAGCCCAGTGTATAACGTTGCGATCACCTTATTACAGGCTCAAACCCCGTCCGCCGTCTATCGAGTCTTTGACATTTAGGCTCCGCGTCAGACTCTTCAACTTCCCGGTAAGCCAGAATATGTAAGCGAGATATTTCCCGCGCATCTACTGGCTAAGCCGGATACCCGGCTGCCTTGATCTTCCCGGAAACTGAAGGCGGGGCAGTACGTCGCCGATTACGAGTCCTTGCCACGCCCGAAAGTCGATCCATGCTATCCACCAAAGTTCAGACCAACGAGACGCGAGTGGGCGCCAACCGGCTGCCAGACGGCAGCTGGGAATTTCAATTGTGGGCTCCCCAGGCGCGCGCTGTGAGCCTGCACTTTGCTCGCGGGCGGCCGGGGCAGAGTGCGCTCCTTCCCATGGAGCCACTCGCAGACGGATACCATTGCGCCATCGTCGAGACCCTCGACCCCGGCTCTGAATATTTCTACCAGCGCGAGGGTGACCGAGACTTGCCCGATCCAGCCTCCCGCTTCCAACCGCGAGGAGTGCACGGTCCCTCGCAAGTCGTCGACCTGAATGCCTTCGCCTGGACCGATCAGGGCTGGAAAGGCACGACGCTGGATCGCACCGTCTTTTACGAACTCCACGTCGGAACTTATACCGCGGAAGGAACCTTCGATGCCGTCGTCCCCCATCTTCCCGAGCTCGCCGCCCTGGGAGTTACGACGATTGAACTGATGCCGGTCGCGCAATTTCCCGGGCCCCGCAATTGGGGCTATGATGGCGTCTATCTCTTCGCTCCCCAGAACACCTACGGCGGACCAGAGTCGCTCCAGCGCCTGGTAAACGCGGCCCACCACCACGGTCTCTCGGTTGCGCTCGACGTGGTTTACAACCATCTCGGGCCGGAAGGCAACTACCTTAGTGCTTACGGACCCTACTTTACGGACCGCTATCAAACTCCCTGGGGTCAGGCCATCAACTTTGACGGCGTAGGAAGCGACCAAGTGAGGAGATTCTTCATCGAAAACGCATTGTATTGGCTCGAGGACTATCACTTCGACGCGCTGCGCCTGGATGCGGTTCATGGAATCTACGATTTCGGCTCCCGCCACTTTCTCGCCGAGCTCAAGTCTGCAGTCGCGGAGCTGTCCGAACGGCTCGGCCGGCCACTTCATTTGATCGCCGAAAGCGATTTGAATGATTCTCGTATCCTGCGCGATCCCGAGCATGGTGGGTACGGTATCGACGCCCAGTGGAGCGATGACTTTCATCACTCCGTGCATACTTTGCTGACGCGGGAAAATCTCGGATACTACTCGGATTTCCAAGGCATTACGCCCCTGGTGGCGACGCTGCGAGATGGCTGGTATTACAGCGGACAACACTCCAACTACCGCAAGCGCCGTCACGGCAATTCCCCCCGCGGTATCTCGCCGGAAAAATTTGTTGTATGCAGTCAGAATCATGACCAGGTAGGAAACCGCGCTGCAGGCGAACGCCCCACCAGCCGAGTGAGTTTCGAAGCGCTCAAGCTTGCCGCCGGAATCACCCTGCTTTCGCCTTTTGTGCCTATGTTGTTCATGGGCGAAGAGTATGGCGAGACCGCCCCCTTTCAATACTTCACCAGCCATGGAGATGCCGAACTGGTCGAAGCCGTGCGTCGCGGACGGCGCGAAGAGTTCTCCGCGTTTGGCTGGGAAAACAGCGTGCCCGATCCCCAGGACGAACAAACATTCTCGCGCTCCCACCTCGATCATTCCCTGAAAGAAAAGGAGCCCCACCGCACGCTCTTGCGCTTCTACCAGCAGCTTATCCGCATTCGCGAAGAGCATGCCTTGGGCAAACCGGGCCCGCGAACGGTTCGCGAACTGGGGGGCTGCGCGCTCGTAGTCATGCGCGAAGATGAAGAGCGTTCTCGACAATTGGCGGTGCTGTGCAACTTCGCGGAGTTTCCGGTCAGCCTGAACCTCCCCGACATAGTAGGACGATGGAAGACGGTCATTTACTCGGCCAATGCGTCCTGGAATGGGCCAGAATCAAATCCCGCGCGGGAGATAACGCTGTTGACTGCGGGTGAACTGCGCCTTTCGCCGCAGTCTTTCCTGGTCGTCGAACGAATTCAACGCAACACGGAGGCGGTGTGAAATACGTTTGCATCCATGGGCATTTTTATCAGCCCCCGCGCGAAAACCCCTATCTTGAAGCCATCGAGCTGCAGGATTCCGCCTATCCTTATCACGACTGGAATGAGCGCATCACGGCCGAATGCTATGCGCCCAATGCGGCCTCGCGAATTCTTGACTCCGAGAATCGCATCACGAAACTGCTCAACAATTACGCGGAGATCAGTTTCAACTTCGGACCCACCCTGCTGTCGTGGATGAAAGACCAGGCACCTTCGGTCTACCAGGCGATTCTTGACGCCGACCAGCAGAGCGCCCAACGGTTTTCCGGACACGGTTCCGCAATCGCGCAGGGTTACAATCACATGATCCTTCCTCTCGCCAACCGACGGGACAAAGCGACTCAGGTCAAGTGGGGAATGCGCGATTTTGAAAGCCGTTTCGGAAGAAAGCCGGAAGGAATGTGGCTGCCGGAAACCGCCGTGGATACCGAAACTCTCGAGGTCCTTGCGGAAAACGGAATCCAGTTCACGATTCTCGCGGCGCGCCAAGCCCAACGCATCCGGTCCAAGAACAGCTCCAAGTTCGAAGACGTGAGCGGAGCCCGCATTGACCCGGCGCGAGCCTACCTTGCGGAACTTCCATCGAAAAAGCGTATCAATCTTTTCTTTTACGACGGCCCTATCTCGCAAGGCGTTGCCTTCGAAGGACTGTTGAATGACGGCAAACGATTTGCCGACCGGCTGATGAGCGGCTTCTCCGATTCCCGCCAAGGACCTCAACTCGTGCACATCGCCACCGACGGGGAAAGCTACGGCCACCATCACCACCGCGGCGAAATGGCGCTCAGCTATGCCTTGGACGAGATCGAAAGACAGAACGTAGCCAAGCTTACCAACTACGGTGAATTTCTGGAGAAACATCCTCCCAAGCACTTCGTGGAAATCGTCAACAACAGTTCGTGGAGTTGTGTTCATGGCATCGAACGCTGGCGCAGCGATTGTGGCTGCAATTCCGGCGGACATCCCTGGAACCAGCAGTGGCGTGCTCCGCTCCGGTCCGCGCTCGATGGGTTACGCGATAAGCTGGCGGTCATCTTCGAGTCGCGACTGAAGGAATTTGTCCGCGATCCCTGGGCCACTCGCGACGACTACATCCGCTTGATTCTCGACCGCTCTGACGAATCCCGCAAAGCATTCTTTGCCGACCACGCCATCCGCCCGCTCGAACCCCAGGAGCAGGTGATTGTCCTCAAGCTTCTTGAGATGCAGCGTCACGCCATGCTCATGTACACCAGTTGCGGATGGTTCTTCGACGAACTCTCCGGCCTGGAAACTGTCCAGGTCATTCACTACGCGGGACGCGCCCTGCAACTCGCCGAAGAGTGCTGCCGCGAAAAACTCGAGTCGCAATTTCTGCAAGACCTGGCAATGGCAAAGAGCAATTTGCCCGAAGCCGGGGATGGCGCCAAGATCTACGAAAAATGGGTCAAGCCTGCGGTCATCGACATCGAACGTGTCGGCGGCCACTACGCGATCAGTTCTCTGTTCGAGAGCTACCCGGACAAGACGCGCATATACTGCTATGAGGTGGAACGGGCACGGTATTCCGTGGAAGCGGAGGGGAAGATACGCCTGGCCACCGGGTGCGCGCGATTTCGTTCCGACATTACCGAGGAATCCGCTGCATTGGACTTCACGGTTCTCCATCTCGGCGACCACAACGTGACCGCGGGCATCCGCACCGCGGACAACGTATCCGAAGAAGATCAAAAGAAACTGGTCGCAGCCTTTGCCCAAGCCGATACCGCCGAAGTAATCCGGTTGCTCGACCAGGTCTACGGCAACAAGACATTTTCTCTACGTCAGCTTTTCCGCGACGAACAACGAAAGATCACGAATCTGATTCTGAACGAGTCCCTGAATTCGGCGGCGGCCGTGTACCGCACTGTATTCGAGGGCCAGGCTCCTCTCATTCGTTTCCTGAATGGGCTGGACATACCAGTGCCGAACGCCCTGAAGTCGGCTGCCCAGTTCGCTCTGAACGGCCAACTGGAGCACCATCTCGAGCGTCCAGATCTTGATCCCGACAGCATTCAGGGCCTGCTGCGAGAAGCGGCTGCCAGCAAGATCGATTTGGACTCGACGACTCTCGAATATAAGGTCCGCAAGCGCCTGGAAAAAGATGCAGCCGACTTTACCGCGAATCCTTCCGATCTCACTGCGGCCGAGAGGTTGATCAAGCTGCTCGATCTGATTCCGTCGTTTCCATTTCCTGTCGTACTTTGGGAAGCACAGAATGTCTGCTATCGACCGCTGGTCACCGCCTTCCAGCAAAACGGGTGGCACTCTCCAGGGGCAGACCCGGTTGCGGTGCGACGCCACGAAGACTTGAACCGCCTGGCTTCGCAACTCCACATTCTGTTGCCCGAGGGCAGCCTGGAAAATGCCGCCTAAACGCTTGCCATCGGCGACGTATCGGGTGCAACTCAACCAGAACTTCCGCTTCGCGGACGCGTGCAGGATTCTCGATTACCTTCACGAACTGGGAATTTCGGATCTGTATCTGTCGCCAGTTCTGGCCAGCCGTAAGGGAAGCGACCACGGATACGATGTCACCGATCCCACGCGCATCAACCCAGAGCTGGGCAGTGAAGAAGACTTTGCGACCCTGCAAACCGAACTGCAAAACCGCGGAATGGGTTTGCTGCTCGACGTCGTGCCCAATCACATGGCGGCCAGCGCAGAGAATCCTTGGTGGATGGATGTGCTGGAAAACGGTGTGCAGTCCGCCTTCGCCGCGTTCTTCGATATCGAATGGCATCCTCACTCCCGCAGCCTTGACGGTAAAATTCTCCTTCCCGTCCTGGGACGTCCGTTCGGCCAGGCGCTCGACTCTGGCGAGATTAAACTTACATTCCAGGAGAGTCGTTTCTTTTTTCAATATTTCGATTCTTTATTTCCCCTCACTACGCGTTCGTATCACGCGATTCTCAATCATCGTTACGATCGACTCAAACAACTTTTGGGGGAAGATGCTCCCGCGTTCCACGAATATTCCGGGATTATCGCGTCCGTATCGGAGCTCCCTAGCGCGGATCGACGGTCGGCGGAAACCTCCGCCGATCGGCGTTTGCGATTTGAATCGGCGCGCGATCGCCTCCGCTCCCTTTTGAGTAGCAGCCCGGAGGTGGCCACGTTTGTCGGGGAAAATGTAGCCGAAATCAATGGCAAAGAAGGCGATGCCGGCAGTGTTGCCTTCCTCCAGCGGCTGCTCGCGGAACAAAATTATAAGCTCGCGTTCTGGCAGAACCTGAATGAGAGTATCAATTATCGCCGCTTTTTTACGATTACTGATCTTGTCGGCGTTCGCGTCGAGGATCCGGTCGTTTTCGAAGCCACGCACGGCTATATTCTGCGATTGGTCTCGAGGAACCAGCTCGCGGGATTGCGTATCGATCACATTGACGGGCTTCGCGATCCTCTGGCGTATCTGAACCGGCTGCAAGAGCGGCTCGCTTCCGATGAGGTCCGCAAGGAAGCCCCGTCGTATCTACTGGTGGAAAAAATTCTTTCGCGTCAGGAGAGTCTGCCCAGCGACTGGCCGGTCAGTGGAACCACCGGCTATGACTATCTGAATGAAGCCAATGGTCTGTTCGTGGAGCCGGAGGGAGCGCGCCGGATGGAGGAAATCTATTCCACTTTCATCGGCCGCCGGCAGAACTTCGCCGAGGTCGTGTATCAGAAGAAAAAGCTAGTCATGAATACCCTTCTCGGAGTCGAGATGCGAACTCTGGGGCGACAATTGGCCGAACTTGCTGCTCAGGATCGTTACGCGCGGGAGTTGAACCGCGAACAGTTAATCGACGCTCTGATCGAAGTCACCGCCTGCCTCTCGATTTACCGAACCTATATCCGGAATATGGATATACCGGCTCAGTGCGCAAAATTTATTGAACACGCCCTGACGGCGGCGCGCGCCCGGGCTAAAGATATAAGCTCCGCCTGTTTTGATTTCGTTCGCGAGGTGTTGTTAATCCTGAACCTTCCGCACGTGCTGGTCGATCAGCGCGAAGCCCGCCTGGCTTTCGTCACCCGGTGGCAGCAATTCACCGGCCCCATCGTAGCCAAGGGATTGGAGGACACTTCGCTCTATGTCTACCATCCTCTGTTGTCGTTGAATGAGGTCGGCGGGGACCCGTGCCCATCGCATGCAACTTCGATTGAGGAATTCTATGCTTTCCTCGAAGACCGACAAAAAAGCTGGCCCGGCAGCCTCGATGCCAGTTCGACTCACGACACCAAGCGGAGCGAGGATGTCCGCGCCCGGCTCAACACGGTTTCCGAAATGCCGTCCGAGTGGAAGGATCACCTGGATCTATGGGCGAGGCAAAACGCCCACCACAAGGAAATCGTCAAGGGCAAGGCCGTGCCCGATCGCAATGAAGAATATTTTCTGTATCAGACGCTGCTGGGGGTATGGCCACTCGATCAGGAGCAGGGCGCGACCCTGCTCAAAAGAGTGCAGGATCACATTATTAAGGCGACGCGCGAAGCCATGGTCCACACGCGCTGGACGCGGCCGAATCAACCCCATGAAGATGCTCTTCTGAAATTCGTCGACAGAATTCTTTCTTGGCAAGACAATCGGGAGTTCCTGGAAGATTTTCGTCAGCTTCAGAACAAGGTGGCATACTTCGGCATGGTCAACGGTCTTTCTCAAACGCTGCTGAAGATCGCGGCGCCCGGCGTCCCGGATTTCTACCAAGGCTCGGAACTATGGGACTTGCGGCTGGTCGATCCCGACAACCGCGGCCCCATCGACTTTGACAAAAGAGCGGCCGCGCTCGATAGCATTACCCATGCCGACTCCGTCCAGGCACTGCATAATCTTAGCGAAAACTGGCGTGATGGATGCGTCAAGCTATATCTGATCTGGAAAGCCATCCGCTTTCGCCGCGATCACGCGGATCTGTTTCGCGAAGGAGAATTTATCCCACTGCAATCCGCGGGAGCAAATGCTCGCAATGTTGCTGGATTTGTTCGCAGACACGAAAATTCATACGCGCTGGCGGCGATTCCCAGATGGCTTTCGCAGGTTCCGGCGCGGGTTCCGGAGCAAGGGGCGGCGAAAGGCGAAGGGAAGTTCGACTGGGGAGATACCAGGCTCATATTGCCCGCCCATTCGCCCGCAGAATGGAACAACATTCTCACGCGCTCCCAGTTGACATCAAGAAACGAAGCCGGCGAACAGCATTTTATGGTGCAGAATCTATTTCAGGAGTTCCCGGTCGCTTTCTTCAGTGGGCAAAGAAATTGACCCGAACTTCAATCGAGAAAAGCATCAGAGATCTCGGCGCTATTTCCCCGTAATCGCATCCAGTTTATGCAGCATCCCGCCGACCTCCGGATTCGCCATAAAGGTTTTCCACACCAGGCCAGTTCGGTAATTCTCCACCATCACGACGATTGGCGCCTGGTTGAGCCCCATGTAAATTGGTGAAACCCAGTTGTGCTCTGGATTGTAAGCGTCCCGCGGACCGGCGATATCCCAAAGCTGCGCTCCCAGATCGCGATAGTAGTGCTTCAGCGCGGCCATGGATGCCTCCGGAGTATAGGGAAAAGAGGCAAGCGCGCCGGTGGGCGTCAGCGTCCCATCGTCATTGTTCTTGTCCGGTGCATGCGGCAGGTAACCCTCCGGGCCATCGCTCGCGGTCAAACCCCAGGCATTCGGCCCGTATCCAGAGAAGTGTTTGGGATTCTCGATGCAATAGGCTCGGTTAATGAGCGCCAGGTTGCGGTTGTTCTCAAAATAAGAAGGAGTAAAGCGGTCATGCAAACTGTGCGGATCGAATCCGAAGTACGAGTAATGCGTGAAAAACAACGGCCCTCCCGTTCCCACGCCTACATCCAGCTTGATTCCATAATAGGTATGGCCGTTGGCGTAGTGATCCCCATCCACACTGCCGGACCATCCCGCCCGATAGTGCAGCGCGCGCTCCGACTGACTCGCCCATCCGGAGTAATACAGATCCGCGGGAACTCCATGGGTCGGCGATGACATCGCCAACAAATAAGTAATCATGACTTCGTTGAAGCCGGTGAGCCGATGTTGAATCTGCCATCCCCACTCCGCCGACCAATGCCAGTAGAGAAAATCTCCAGTCTCCGGCCCACGATACCAATCCCACTCGACGGTCTCCCACAACTGCGAGATGCGCCGATAAAGATCGCGCTCCGCGGCGCTGTTCCCGCGAAAATACTGCCGCGCCGCCAGCAGCCCTTCCATCAGAAACGAAGTCTCCACCAAATCTCCGCCGTTGTCGAACATGCCAAACACGGGCATCGTCTTGCCCGTGCTGCCATCCATGAAATGCGACCAGGCACCGTGATAACGTTGTGCATGTTCGAGGAAATCCACGATCCGAGTCACTCGCTCAATGCCCAGCGCACGCGTGATGAACCCGCGGTCCACGCCCACGATCAACGCGGCAATTCCCATCCCACTCGCCCCGGTCGCCACCACGCGGTCGTCTCCAGGAATATTTTCGCGAGTCATCCCCGAGTGCGGATCGGCGCCTTCCCAGTAGTAGTGGAAGCAGGCTTCCTCGAGCATTGTCAGCAGTTCATCGTCGCTGAACTCACGGGTGGTGGCGCTGGCTGCATTCGAGAAAGCAGACATATGGTATTGCCAGTCGGCAGCCGCCACTTTGTATTGCGCCGTGGCTCCCGACCTTCCCACGAAGTCTGAGTAGCGGTTCGTTCCCGGAAGTTGAATGCCGATGGGTTCGAACTCTTTGCCCTCGATCGAGCGATAGATGACGTAGCGGCCAAACAGGGAAGTGATGGCCGAATCCCACCGGACTTCCACGTGCCGATCATAGCCAATCGCTCGAACATTTTCCGGAGCGGGCAGGGACGCATCGCTGGCCGTTTCATCGTCCGCCACACGGATTTCATCGATGATCAAAGTATGGCGCATTCCATCGGCGCGCCCCTGATGAAAAATAACATCCTGCAAATCTTCCAGCCGAAATCTATACATCGACGCTGTGCGAAAAGCGGAAAACGGGATTCGCACCTGAACCCAGCGCCCAGCCGGCATCCCTCCCGCGATTTGTCCCCAGGCCAGAGGCTCGGTAAAAGCGTCTGGCAACTGAGCCACGCCTGCGCCTCGGTTGGAGAGCACGAGCATCGGCAGATCGTTCGCGGCAATCGCCTCCGGTGCGAAACACCAGAAGTAAAGATTGTGCCCGGCAAATTCCGGAAACCGGTTTCGATAACCTTCCACCCGCACTTCCGCTTCCCAGCCTCCTCCGGTCTGTGACTGCCACTGCAGCCGAAGCGCATTGGGCGGCGTGAGAAACGTTTTCGTCTCGACGGGTAGGCGACGGTCTTTCAAGGCAAGAAAACTTGATCCGTTGGCCATGCCGTTGCTGTAGAAATAAGAGTCGGGGGTAAGGCTGTTGTCGAAAACGACGTGGCGATAATATTCTGTGTTACACCATGCGGCGGTGCTGAACCAAAGCAGTCCCAGCGACAGAAAAAGAAGATTCGCTGATGCGAAAAAAATGCGCTTGCTGTGCTTCATCACGTTCTTTCCCCAAAGTTCCCCGGCGCCTCTAGCCAAGCACTCCGTCTACGGCACGATCTCTGCTTGTGCTGGAGAACCGTGGGCCGAGTCGGCGCTGATCCAGACGTTGATCTTGGCGGCTTCGGCCGCGAACTGATTGTGATCGTTCCAGATCGCAAGAGCTTCTGGCATTAAGGCAAAGCTTACCTTTGTAGTTTCGCCCGGAGCGATATGGACGGTTCGAAATCCCTTCAGCATGCGAACCGGCTCCGCCACGCTGGTTCCCTGAAGTTGAATATAGAGTTGCACGACTTCCTCTCCGGGGCGTGATCCGGTATTCGTGATTTCGGCCTCGGCAGTCATAGCCGCCGTCCCATTTGCTCCGGCGCTTAACAGCTTATTCAGTGCTGCCGCACTTAACCGTTGCCTGCTGATCGTAGTCGCTCCGTAAGAAAAGGTGGTGTAGGAGTCACCATAGCCAAAAGGGAATTGCGGAGTGTTCTGTTCATCGATGTAGCGTGACACGTATTTGCTGACAATATCGCCCGGCGGCCGGGTGAGATCTATGTTGCCAGCGGGACGCCCGGTATTGAGATGGTTGTAATAGAGCGGTTCTTGCCCCACGCTGCGTGGCCAACTCACGACGAGCTTTCCGCTGGGGTTTACATCACCAAAGATCGTTCGCGCCAGCGCCGGGCCTCCGCCCATTCCCGGCTGCCAGGCCGCAATCACTGCCGGCACATGTTCGAACGCCCACGGAACCGTCAACGGCCGTCCGCTGAAAAGAATCAAAATCACAGGCTTGCCCGTTCGAACAATCGCTTCCAGTAATTCCTGCTGTCGACCGGGAAGACCCAGGTGCGCGCGCGAGGCCGCCTCGCCACTCATCTCCGGACTCTCGCCCAGCGTCAAAATAACCAGATCGGCTTTTTGAGCACCGCCCACGGCCGCGGCAATCTCCTCGTCGGTGCCGTCGAGAATGCCCACTCCCTTGAATTGAGAAACGCGGCCTTCCCCCAGTCGCTGGGTCAACGCTGCCGGGAGCGAAACCCGTGGACCCTGTCCTTGCGGCGCCCCACCCGGCGCCCAGGAATTGTCTGCCAGCGGTCCGATGACGGCAATACTCTGAACGTCCGTCCCCAGCGGGAGCAGCGCTTTTCCCACCGGGCCATTCGCGTTCTTCAGCAACACAAACGATCGCTCCGCCGCAGTCTGAGCCAGGGCGACGCTCTCCGCATGATAAATCGCCTTCTCCGCCGCGCCCTCGTCCACATACGGATGTTCGAACAGACCCAACGCGAGCTTGACGCGAAGCACATGCCGCACCGCCTCATCCAACTCAGGTTCGGTCGCTTGCCCGGAGTTCACGATCGGTTGCAAGTTGTCGTGATACAGGCTGCTCACCATATCCATATCCACGCCCGCTACAAAAGCCTTCCGCGCGGCCGCTGCCCCGTCATTGGCAATGCCCTGCGGAATCAGTTCTCCCACCGCGTTCCAGTCGCTGACTACCAGTCCCCGAAAGCCCCACTCTTTTCGCAACACCTGCTTCAAAGGGAAAGGGTTGGCCGACGACGGTATACCGTTCAAAGAATTGAATGCGCTCATCAGGGAAGCTGTCCCGGCTTCCACCGCCGCATGAAATGGGGGCATATAAAACTGGCGCAAAGTATGTTCGGAAATCTCGGTGCTGTTGTAGTCACGCCCCGCCTCGGCGGCACCGTAGCCGACGTAATGCTTGACACAGGCTGCGATGCTGTCCGGCGCATCCAACCGTGAACCCTGATAGCCCCTCACATAGGCGGCCGCCATCGCCGACCCGAGAAAAGGATCCTCCCCGGCGCCTTCCGCCATCCGCCCCCAGCGCGCATCTCGCGCGATGTCCACCATCGGCGAAAACGTCCAGCGGATGCCGTCGGCCGCTGCCTCCATCGCCGCAACGCGAGAAGCCTTTTCTACAATCGAGGGATCCCAGGTTGAAGCCAGTCCCAGGGGAATGGGAAATTCCGTCTTGAATCCGTGGATCACGTCGAGGCCAAACAGAATGGGAATGTGCAGCCGCGCCTTCTCCATCGCAATCTTCTGATATTTGTTGATCTCGCGCGGATCGATCACGTTGAACAGCGAACCGATCTGCCCCCGTGCGATCATGTCGTCATAGTCGCTCCTGCCCGTTCCCGGCCCGGTCGGCTGGCCAGCGGAATACTGCACTAACTGTCCAACTTTTTCTTCGAGCGTCATCCCCTGCAGAATGGACTCCACGCGGGCGTCGAGAGCTTTGTCCGCGATACCCCCCGGCCGGCTCGCCGACGGCATCTGAGCCATCGGCGTCACACTCAGGATCACCCATACTCCGCCCAACAGAAGCGCGCTTAAGATCGCCTTCACCCGGATCAAGTTCATTAGTATCAAGCGAGTTCTTCCCCGCGACCAACCAGTGGTAGTGATGTAGCGTCCTGAGAATGGCATGGTATAAGGCCTCCGCCGGAACCGGCTCCCGCTCTCTACTAAATCGAGTTAGTAGAGCATCGTCGCAATTCATAAAAACTGTTTTTCCTGCCAATGTCAATCAATATTCCGCGTGCACGTCGCAACATCAGCTTGCTAGCCCGATTCGATTTATGCGAGACTGCGCATCGTGGCGACAAAAAAGCGGGCCACGGGCGCGCGCACCGTGCGCATGGGCCCTAAACCGGTCAGCCTCAAGCAACTGGCGGAGCGCCTCGGACTTTCGCCTGCCACTGTCTCGCTCGTCATCAATCGTTCGCCCGTCGCCGACTCCATCCCGCCGGAAACCAAAGACCGAATTCTTGCCGCCGCCAGAAAATATAAATACCGTCCCAACTTTTTTGCCCGCTCCCTGCGCGCTCAACGCAGCTTCACCATTGGCGTCATCGTCCCCGAAGTCAGCGATGGCTACTCCGCCTCCGTCATGAGCGGCGTCGAGGATCATCTCCTGCAAGAGGGATACTTTTACTTTGTCGTTAGCCACCGCCACCGCGCCGATCTGATCGATGAATATCCCCGACTCTTCCTGCAGCGCTCAGTCGACGGCCTGATCGCGGTCGATACTCCCTGGACTCTTTCGCTCTCGGTCCCGGTGGTCACAGTCTCGGGACACAACCATGTGAAGGGCGTGACCAACATTGTGCTGGACCACGTGCGGGCCGCCGAAGTCGCACTCAAGCATCTGGCGCAGCTCGGCCATCGCAAAATCGCCTTCATCAAAGGACAGGAATTCAGCTCTGATACCGAAGTCCGATGGACCAATATCCAGCGGGCTGCCCGCCAACTCGCCCTCCCGATTTCTTCCGCGCTCATCTCCCAACTCGAAGGGAACTCTTCTTCGCCGGAACTCGGATATGAGGCCACTCGCAAACTGCTGGCCAAGCACAAACCCTTCACCGCCCTGTTTGCCTTTAACGATATTTCAGCCATGGGCGCCATCCGCGCCCTCCGCGAGGCCAAGTTACGCGTTCCTGACGACGTCTCCGTGGTGGGCTTCGACGACATCCAGAGCGCTGCCTACCAGAATCCTGCGCTGACCACGGTGCGCCAGCCCTTGCGCGAAATGGGAAGGATTGCCGCCGAGACTCTGCTGCGCCGCATCCGGCGTTCCGGATCCGATTCGCACGGCGGCGAAACCACGGTCGAACCCAAACTGATCATCCGCGAGACCACCGGCCCGGCTCCCAAAAGCGTCCGTAACAGGTAGTGCTCTCGCTCAACAAAATCGTTAACGTACTCCCGCTCAGAAAAATATCATTCCGCCCTAAGGTGTTTATGCATCGTAACGGCCGCCAACAATCTACTTGACTGTCGAAAACCACCAGTGCTATAAGCGCCAATAGTGCTACTAAAACGCTTTTCTAGTGTTTTAGTAAAGATTGCTGCAGCGAATCGAAGTTCTACGTGAAGTTCTAAGTGAACTTCTTAGTGAACTTTCTAGTAAGACCGGGAGACTTCCATGAGCCGTTCCACTTCTTCTGTACTCCGCACTGTTTCAGTGTTCGCTTGCATCCTCCTTTCCGCAGCCCTGGCCCACGCGCAATATCGCGGTTCGCTGCGCGGAACGGTGACTGATGCCGGGGGTGCAGTGGTTCCGGGCGCGACCGTTACTCTGCTTGACACCAGCACCAACAAGACCTCGGTATCTACTTCTGACGGCAACGGCATTTACAACTTCAATGGGCTGCCGCCCGCCCCCTATCAGATCACTGTCGAGCATGCGGGCTTCACCAAGAAGGTACTTGAGCATGTGCAGATTATCCCCGAGCAACTCAACTCGCTGGACTTGCAACTGGCGGTCGGCGAAGTCCAAGAAACTCTAACGGTTTCCGCCACAGCCCAAACCATGGATACCGAGACTGCCACGGTCAGCGCCACCATCACCAGTAACCAGATCCAGCACATGCCGTCGTTCAATCGCGACGTGTTTCAACTTGCCCAACTGACGCCAGGAGTTTTCGGGGACGCATCCCAGGGAAGCGGCGGCGGGTCCTTGGAGTTGCCAGGAAATCAGGGACCTGGCGGAACGGGCGGTGGTTCGGGCGGCATTTTCCAAACCGAAAACGGCCCGCAGGTCCAGAGCGGCGGCGGCCAGTATGAGACCAACAGCATCACCGTGGACGGTATCAGCACGGTGAGTGCGGTGTGGGGCGGCACGTCCATTATCACCCCTAGTGAAGACTCGGTTGGGGACATGAAGGTCGTCTCCAACAGCTACGATGCCGAGAATGGCCGCTTCAGTGGAGCGCAAATCCAGGTCACTTCTAAGAGCGGCGGCAATCAATTCCACGGCAGCGCATTCTTCAAAGCGTCACGCCCCGGGCTGAATGCCTACCAGCGCTGGAACGGCTTAGGTTCCGATAATTCGGGTACGCCGCAAGCGCGTGGATTGAACCGCGATGACAACCGCTTCAACCAATACGGCGGAAGCTTGGGCGGCCCGATTTGGAAGAACAAGATTTTTGGCTTCTTTAACTGGGAGACCAGTCCGCTTAAGGCCGTGTCTACGGCGCAAGGCTGGTATGAGACTTCGCAGTTTGATTCCTCGGCTGCGACCCAGGGGAGCGTTGCGGCACAGTACCTCTCGTTTCCCGGAGCCGCTGTTGCCGCCAGCGGGATCATTGCGCAGACCTGCGGGTCCATCGGACTGGTACAGGGAACCAACTGCAACATGATCACTTCCTCCTCGGGTACGCCAGAGGGCCTCGACATCGGTTCGCCACTGACCACTGGTCTGGGAATGCAAGATCTGACCTACGGTGGCAACACCAATACGCCTGGCGTCGGTGGCGGACTGGATGGAATTCCGGACATCGGATTCTTCAATTCGCTGAACCCAACAACCACAACCCAAAGTCAGTACAACGCCCGTGTAGACGCCGACATCACTCAGAAAGACCGGCTTGGTTTCACCCTCTACTGGGTTCCCGTGACAATTACGGATTACAACGGCCCGATCCGCGCACAAAATCTGTGGCATCACTCTCAGAAAAACTACGCATACGCCCTGATTTGGAACCACACTTTCTCGTCCACCTTGCTGAATCAGGCACGCGCAAATTTCGCGGGCTGGAAGTGGAACGAGGTTACTACTAATCCTCAGGCGCCTTTTGGGCTGCCGGAGGACAACATTCAAAACATTGGCAGCGCCCCTATTGAGTTCTTCGGAGCTCCAGGGCCGAGCAACCTGGACCAATGGACCTACACATTCAACGACGTTCTCACTAAAGTGCTTGGCCGTCATAACCTCAAGAGCGGCATCGAGTACACTAAGCTCGCTTATCTGAATAACCCTGTCTATAACGCCAGACCCAATTTCAGTTTCGATAATCTTTGGGATTTTGCCAACGACGCTCCCTATTTCGAAGGAGGTCAGTTCGATTCGAAAACCGGTATTCCGTTCTCGAACCGACAGGACGATCGCGTAAATTTGTGGGGCCTGTTTGTGCAGGACGACTTCAAACTTCGTTCCAACCTGACCATCAACCTGGGTCTGCGCTGGTCTTACTTTGGAGGGCTATACAATAAGCAGAACGATCAAGACGTACTGCAATTCGGAACGGGCGCAAACACGCTCACCGATATGAACATTCGCATAGGCGGAAACCTATATAGTCCGCAGAAAGGCAATTTTGGCCCGGTCCTCGGATTCGCATGGCAGCCAAGCAGGGATGCCGGCAAGTTGGTGATCCGCGGGGGAGTCGGCTTCAGCTACAACCAAAACGAAATCGCCATTACCGCTAATGGCGGCGGCAATCCTCCCAACGCAGTCTCGGCAAACTTCAACTGCCCGTATCCCTTTACCGCTAACCCTTCGTGTGCGGGGAATGGCATCGTCTATGAGACCGCCACTGATGTTCACTCCATCTTTGGCTACGCACCCAACTCCAACGCCATCACGACCTTTGGCAGCAACAACCTGCCAATCTGTCCGGCGCCTTGCGCTGCGCCCACCTCTGTCACCGGCTTCCCGTCGAATCCGAAGACGATCCACACCCTGCACTATTCACTGGATGTGCAGTATCAGTTGCCCGTGAACACCATCTTCTCCATGGGCTATCAGGGAAATGAGACCCGGCACTTGTTAGTGCAAAACAACTGGAACGCCGTTGCCGCGGGATACGGACTGGCATTGAACCCGGGGGTCAGCGGCCTCGACTATTACCAGAACACTGGCAGCGCGAATTTCAACGCCTTGGTTGCCAGCCTCAACCACAACTTCTCCCATACCTTTCAGGCATCCGTGCAGTACACCTGGGCGAAGGCCATGGACGAAAATTCCGGCCCATACACGGAGGATCCTTACCCGTACGATACGGCTGCGGCCTACGGACGCTCTGATTACAACGTGAAGAATGCTTTCAAGCTCTTCGGGTTGTGGCAGCCGGTTTTCTTCCACGGCAGCCGCGGGTGGATTGACAAGGTTGCAGGCGAATGGTCGCTGAGCGGCATCTGGAATCTACACTCCGGTTTCCCCTGGACCCCGACCTACGGCACCAATACTTTGTATTACCAAGGCAGCGGTTACAGCAGTCTTCGGCCCTCGGGCATCGCCCCTGGAGCCGGCTCGAGCACCAGCAACAGTGCATTCATGCAGACCGCCAATCCGAACTACGGCGGCAATGGCACCCAGTTTTTCCTGCCTCCGAGCTATGTTCAAGGGCCAGCTTTCCCAGCCACTGCTCCACCGCCGGCGCCTGGAATCCAGCGCAACAGCTTGAACGGCCCAGGCTACAACGATGTTGATTTCACCCTCAGCAAGGGCTTCGGTCTGCCCAATAATCGGATATTGGGAGAGAGCGCCCGTTTCGAAATCCGCGCCGATGTTTATAACTTCTTCAACAAAATCAACCTGAACGTCGGACAGATCGATACGAATCTAGGTTCAGTGGCCCCGAACACCACTGGCGGTTTCCTAGTTACGCCGAACTCCGATTTCGGCGTGGCTCGCCAAGCATTGGGAAGCCGGACGGTGCAACTGCAAGCTCGCTTCAGCTTCTAATTCTCTTCTCACCACCAGGCGCGTCCCACTCCGGGGCGCGCTTATTTTTTCGCCGCCGGTTGCGCCCGAAACCCGGCCAGCTCCATCCCCCGCCGCGCTTCTGTATTCTTCATGAACGTCTTCCACACAAAACCGCTGCGCTGGTTCTCCGCCATCAGCATCGTGATCCCCAAATCGATCCCGAGAACGTCGAGGTCATAGTAGTAAGTCAGCGGATTGAAGGCATCGACAAATCCGTAGCGTCCCCAGGCGTTCGGATAGCGCTCCCTTATCGTACGCAGAACCAGCATGCAATCCGGATAGAGAAAGGGTAGCGAGCCGCCCGCCGCGCACGGAACCACGCTGCCATCCAGTTCCCCCAATGGCGGCGGTCCGCCCCATGCCTGGTAACCCCTGGCCGAATCCGACGCCGTGATGCCCCACAAGTGTTCGCTGTAATCGGGAAACTCTTCGCGCAGAGAAAGGCAGAATCGCTTGTGCGCTTCCGTCGCCTTCACCGAGTTCTCAAAATAATCAGCGTAAGCGTCGCGTTTGTCCCGGAAGTCGAACCACGCTTGCGCGTATTGATGCGTGAACAGCGGGTCGGGCCCTGAGATATATTCCAATCCGTCGAACGTGACCGTGGGCCGCGTCCACGCATTCCACGTCTCCGCCGCAATCGGATGGGTCGCGGACCCCATCGCCAGCAGGTAAATCATCATTAGCTCGCAGTAGCGTTCCCACCGGTACGGCAGAAATCCGTCCTCGGGATGCCAGCCCATCGACAACGTCTGACCGTCGTCCAACATCCATGGCCAATCTACGCGCTCGTAAATCTTCGTCGCCAGATCCTGAATTTCGGCGTCCGCAAAGTGTTGCCGAGCGGTTAACACTCCACACAGCAAAATCGCAGTGTCGATCGACGAGAGCTCGCACTCCCACTTCCGCTCTCCGCTATTCATGTCGATAAAGTGATAGTAGAAGCCGTGCGTGTGAGGAACTTTTTGCCACAGGAAGCGCAACGTTCGGCGGACTCGCTCGACGATCTCTGCTTTCTTTCTGTAGCCGCGCGCTTCCGCAATGCAAAGCCCCGAAAGCCCAAACCCCGTCGCCGCAATACTGGAAATCACCAGCGTGTCGTTGCCGTTGAGCAAGGCGCGATCTTTTACCTGCCCCGTCATTGCCCCCGCCTCGTTCCAGAAAAAATCCAGTGCGGCCCGTTCCATCTCGTCCAGCAACGCGTCATCGGAGCCGCGGTAAGGAACCTGCGCCGGCTCCAAAAACTCTCTCGGTTTTGCGATTGTGGCCAGCGCAGCGAACGGAACGGAGAGCAAGCCGAATGCCGCAGCCCGCAGCAGTTCCCGGCGAGTGTGTTGCGATACTTGGCCCATAACGAGGTGGCGCCCTCGGCACGAGGCACTATGTTATTAAGGATGATACACACGAAGCCAAGCGAACAAAAACGCCGCGGGGGAATTTTCGGCTCCGCGCATCACCGCGTACAATAGCTTTTTGCGAGCTTTTTGCACTTGGAACCACAGTTCGGTAAACCGTCCGGAAAGAGGTTCGAATGACCACCACCCACCATCCTCGCCCGCAAATCGCGGCCGAGATCCCGGCAGTTCCGCTCACCACCGAAGGCTACAGCGTGCTGCACCAGATGATGCGGCTCCGCTGGCCGGCCTGGCGAGCATTGCCCGCAACCGACAAATCGGCCATCGCCAAAGAAGCCTCCGATACGCTTTGCGCCATGGAGAAAAATTCTGCCGGCCAGTCCGCCCTCTTCTCGCTCATCGGCCACAAAGGCGATCTCATGCTGATCCACTTCCGCGAATCGTTCGCCCATCTCAATCAGGCCGAACTCCAACTCGCCCATCTACGCCTCGGCGATTACCTCGAGCCCACTTCTTCCTATCTGTCCATTATCGAGCTCGGCCTCTATGACTCCACCCTGAAGATTTACAAGGAACTCACCGACCAAGGCCTCGAGCCCCATTCCGCCCAGTGGAAAGCCGAAATCGCCGGCAAGCTCGACCGCCACAAAGAGGCTATGCGACCGCGACTCTACCCCGAAATTCCTGCGCACCGTTACGCTTGCTTCTATCCCATGGACCGCCGCCGTGGCGAAGATAAGAACTGGTACAAACTTCCTCTCGAAGAGCGCGCCCGCCAGATGACCGATCACGGACTCATCGGCCGGCGCTACGCCGGAGAAGTCAAACAGATCATTAGTGGTTCGATTGGTTTCGACGACTGGGAGTGGGGTGTCGACCTGTTCGCCGACGATCCCTTGGTCTTCAAAAAGCTGATCTACGAAATGCGCTTCGACGAAGTCAGCGCCGTCTACGCCCTGTTCGGCCACTTCTATGTCGGCGTGAGAGTGCAGGCAGCGTCGCTAGAAAAGCTTCTGAGTGGAGAGCTATCGTAGAGACCTAACTGGTTAGGTCTCTCCCGCCGCCACTCGATCGCCAGATCGGGATTCTCAAGCAATTTTCACCACAAGAGACACAGAGAAAGCCTTTTTTCAAGGCGTTGCCTTTCGCTGTGACTCTGGAGTGAATAAAAACTCAAGAACTGGAGACAAACGTGTCCATCTTCGGCTTAATCGAATACCAAGACGCTAGTCCCGAAGTCCGCGCCATCTACGACGACATCATGACCACCCGCAAGACCGACTGGATCAACAATTTTTGGAAGGCCATCGCGCACGATCCCGCCACTCTCAAGCGCACCTGGGAGGACATCAAGCAGATCATGGGCCCCGGCGCGCTCGATCCCGTCACCAAAGAAATGATTTACGTAGCCGTCAGCGTCACCAACCAGTGCCACTATTGCATCGCCTCGCACACCGCATCCGCCCAAAAAAAGGGCATGACCGACGCCATGTTCAAGGAGCTCATGGCAATCGTCGGCATGGCCAACGAAACGAACAAAATGGTGACCGGATACCAGGTCGAAATCGACGACCAATTCCAGAAATAATCATTCCAGAAATAATCATGGAGCGACAGCCGCGTCGGCTGACCGGACGGGGCAAAGCCGCTCGCTGGTTCCCGCGGCCGTCGCAACCTCATTTTCTTACCAGCAACTCGGAGAACTGAAAAACTCGGTCCACCGTAACCGCCGCAACTCCGGTCGCGATCACAGTAATCATCTGAATCGTTAATCTCCTCATCACCGTTCTGTTTCTCGTGGTTCGCCACACAATCGGCAAGTTGACAGCGGCGCTTGCCAGCGACGTGAGTACCGTGGCGCTGCCCGCTAGAGAGGCGCTTATGGTTCCGTGCATCGCCATCGTGGCGGCCGCAGCCGTAGTGCTGGCGCTGCTTACCAGGCCGCCGAAGACGCCGGTGGCCAACATGCCGTAGCTGCCGAAATATCTGGTGAGCAATGTGCCCGCGACATCTATGGAAATGAACAAAATTGCAAACCAGAGCACTTTCGCCAGCGAGATCGGAGAACTCAGGGTCAAAGTTCCCGGAACCGTTTCTTCCAGTCTGCGATCCCGCCACACCCACGCCCCCGCCACCAGAGTCATAGCCAGAAGCGGCAGCAGAGTGGCGCTCAGGGAACGCGGCGAGAAAATAGTGGCGAGGATCAGATTTCTGGCAAACATGGCAATCGTGGTCAACAAGCAAAGAGTGGTCGCTCGACCGATCATGCCGGTTTCCTGCAACCGCGTGCCCAGCTCAGCCACCGTGGCGCTGCTGTTCACCAGGCCGCCGAAAAGCGCCCCCAGATAGAGGCCGCGGGTGCTGTAGATTCGCAGCAGCACATAATTCACAAATCCAATTCCGGCGATGGCGATCACGCTGATCCAGGCATCGCTAGGATTAAATAATTGCCACGGATCCACGTAGCGATTGGGTAGCGCGGGATAGATGACGAAGCCGATCAAGCCCAGCAATACGGCGCTGCGAATCTCTGACGGTTGCAGGCCACCGGCAAAGCGACTCAATTCCGTCTTCCAGGCCAGCAGCATGGTCATCACGATCGCTCCCGCTACCGGAGTGAAGATGTGACCAAGCCCAACTAAAACACCGAGCAGATAATTCAACATCAAGGCAGCAGAGGTAGTTACTTCCAGGGAGCGGTCCGAGAGAATACTGCGCGTGTTCATGGCGGCAACCAGCAGGAACACGCCGAACAAAGACGCAATGGCAACGCTTGGGCCGATCAGCGAAGCGAGCATGCCGAGCAAGGCGACGATGGCGAAGGTTCGAACGCCTACGTCTTTATTGGACCATTCGCGCTCCATCCCCGCCAGCATTCCGATGCCGATCGCGACCGCCATCTTTAGGGCAATGGGAGCGCTCGAGAACTGTGGGGATTCCGTTTGCATGATTTAAGCGCGACTTCGGGCGGTTCGAGCAGACTTAAATTCACACGCCTTCATGTCCACCCGCTTCCCGCGAAAGCGTACGCCCTCCGCTTCCAGTCGCAGCCGCTGCTCCACCGCCGAGTCGCCCTGTAACTTGATCTCTCCCCCCGCCCCCAGCACCCGCTGCCAGGGCAATCCAAATCCACGCCGCAAAACCGCCGCAACCTGCCGTGCTGCCCCGGGGATTCCAGCTGCCCGCGCGACCCCGCCATAGGTCAAAACTTTCCCGCGCGGAATCGCCCGAATCGTCCGCTCGATTCGCAAACGCACCTCGCCACTTCTATTTGGATTGGTTTCCTTCGCGCGAGAACCGCGGCTTACTCGCCTCAAAGTCCATCCCTTCGCAATGAAATAGTAAAGGGCGCCCCGTTCTTGCCGTGTCCTTGGCGGCAAGAACGGGGATTTTGGCTTTCATCCTAACTGATAGATACAGGCCGCACTCATCGACGCGTGCCGCTAAAATCGAATCAGCGAACCTACCGGTTACGCCGCCTTGCGGAACGACTCGAGCGCTTCATATTCCGAGTTGTACACGTCAAACACCGTCAGCAGCTTGGTGACCTGCAGCAAGTCGCCCACGCGCTTGGTCAGGTTGGCCAGTTTGATGGTACCTCCGGCATTATGGGCGGTGGTATGCAGCCCCACCAGCGTGCCCAACCCTCCGGAATCGATGTAGTTGACGTCGCCCAGATTCAGCACAATACGCTTGGTTCCATCCGCGATCGCCTTCTTCACCTCGTCCCGTAACAGGGAAGTCTCCTCTCCAAACACAATCCGCCCATGGCACTCGATGGCCAGAATTCCGTCCACCGTTCGCTTCGTCAGTTTCAATTGCATAACGCTCCTTTCGCGGCCCGCCGTAAACTTGCTCACCCCAGCCGCATCAGCACAAAGTCTTGCGGCACCAGCCTACAGCGTCGAACACTCCTTAGCAAGCGCTGTAAGCTGTTCTCGTCAGTTGACATCGAACTCGGCGTCGCTCTTCCTAACCGACCTATGGGGGCTTACCGGCGGCGTCGCAATTGTGAATCAAACGAAGCACTGGACCGACTAAGAAGGCGGGGATCAGTTGGGGTGCAACCACCAGAACCACGCGTGTACTCACCTGCAAAAATGGCGAGTGGCCCCGAGGTCAGCGCTGCAGCGGTAACAGGTACGCGGGATTGCCCCCGAGAACGCCGCCGAAGAATTGGCGGTCTGCCTCGCGCATGTCCCAAGCGATAACCGAGGCCGGCGCGATCTGGATTGTGACATCATCCCAGGCGGCGAACACCGGACCTACTCTCGCGTCCGAAAGCGCGGCTTCGCTCAGGTACTTGCGATGAATCTGCGCGTTGCTGTTCCGCGACATCTCGGCGGTCAGGATCTGCGCGGTCCCCGCTATGGTGATGCCGTAGGATGCTGCAGGGTCGCGATTGTCGATCATTAACGAGACCTTTGGGTTGGATTGCAGGTTTCGTGCTTTTCGACTACGCGAGGACGTGGCCACATAAACATGTGTACCGTCGAACCAGTACCATACCGCAACCATGTGAATGGAGCTGTCCGGATTCTCAGTTGCAAGCGACGCGATATGTCGGCCATCCAACAACTGTCTGACTAGAACATCTGCAACGGAAGCCATAAAAAAGTCTCCTCTCTTGCCTTGGTATCGGGGCCTTGCACCAATACTTGAACCTTCCGCCGGTGAAATCCTACTTGAACACTTGAACGACGAACCTGACTAAGTCTGCCGGATATACTTGAGGACATCATCGTCGTGGGCAAGTCCACTCGGGCAGCGAGTTTGCTCCCGACGGCGGTTTCTGTCTGAAATGAATGGTGACGACCACGTTTTCCAGATGCGACGAATCCGATGCTACCCAACTCCCCATACTGAGCTGTCTAATGTTTCCAGGCGGAGTCTTGAAGTCGTGCCCGCAAGCCGACACGGAAACCGCGCTGTCCTCGAAGTACGAAAGCCTCTAGCCGATCAGCAAGCGCGCCAGAAACGATGACTCACAATTTTACGTCGTCGAAAAAGCTAGGGCGCAAAGATGGATCGATCACGGGCAAACAACTCTTTGTTGATTCAGGGCAACGATCGTCTTCTCGGGTAGTCCGGGCTGAAGACGAGCATACAACACCGAATATGTGTCCATGTTTTCTCCTTCTTTGCCCGGGCTACCAGTGACAGACACAAGCACAGTCCCATCGGCTTTGTAGTAGGTGTCTTGCGAGCGGTT
>Ga0182018_10000850_pt1 | contig 37828 bp, 33 predicted proteins | sample 812P2MmetaG_FD_120490 | JGI IMG/M metagenome (GOLD analysis project Ga0182018, IMG submission 120490) | Permafrost microbial communities from Stordalen Mire, Sweden - 812P2M metaG | ecosystem: Environmental > Terrestrial > Soil > Wetlands > Permafrost | place: Sweden: Stordalen | collected... | reverse complement strand
GGATCAACATTATGAACATCTCCGGGTTGGTATGCGCGATCTCTTCACGGCTCTGGGGATTGCCGCCTAGGATCGACAATTCTTTTTTCATCTTTTTCCATAAGTTTCTACCCGATAAACGCGATATGTGACGGAACGTGATATTTTGTACCGCGCCGCCGGCTCCATCCTGGTTGCTCCGAGCGGTCCGAGGCCATTGGATCGCGGTTTCCATTCGTAGAAGTGCCCGGAGCGCGCTGACCCGCTTGGGCGTTGGGCTGAGCCTGGCATCGCCTCGCACTTCAAGCAATCGGACCAGAATCCGTATCGTCAAATACAAAGCCACCTTCTTACACACGGTAGTGTGGCGCCGATGGATTCGGAAGGCAATATCTGCACCCGAACGTGCGGACTTTGCCGACGCGATTTGCGAATGGCCGGTTCTACAGCGATCAGTTCCCTGGTTCTGCGTGAAACGAGGGCCGTTGCCGCCGAGAGGCGGGGCCAACGTCTCCGAGTGGCGCATGAAGTGCTATGTACGGCCTGGAGAACCGCCGTTACGTTTCCAACCGCATCCGGATCGACAGGCCGCTTCCATGAACAGCAGCGGCACCGGGGGACATAATCGCACTTAGGCGTCTCGGCGATGCGCTCGGAGCACTTGCCGACCGGCCAGGCAAAATAGTCGATCTAAGGCGGCGCCGCACGGCAGAAGCGGCGAAGGAGAATTGGTGGCACGAGAACAACCGCGAGAGTACAAGAAGATTCTGGCGGCTGAACAGGCTGACGCCGGAACGCTGCCGCGAGGCCGGCAGAACTTCGGCGCCGAGCAGAGCGTCGACGTGCTGGAAGACATTTGGCACACTGCGGACCGCGAGCTTGCCGAGGCCAGCCGCGGCCGGTACGGCGACTTACTGCGCGACATCCGAACGGCGCTGGTCCGCCTGAAAGAAGACGTATTCGGGGTTTGTCTCTGCTGCAGAACGACGATCGGATTGAGACGTCTGAAGCTGGCGCCCTGGACTCCCTTGTGCACGCGATGCCAGGAAGCAGCCGGCCGCAACGATGCGGAGCTTCTCAGAAGCCGCTCTCGATGCGCCGTCGGCGGCGCCGGAACTGATTACCGAAATGCAACGAAAGAGATCTGAAACGAAAGGTACTTAAGTCATGTCTGAAACGAACTCGGTGGTAGCGATTTACGAAACCCACTCCCAAGCGGAGGAAGCAGTAAAGGACCTGCAACGGTCTGGGTTCGATATGAAGAAAATGTCCATCGTCGGCAAGGACTATCATACCGACGAACACGTCGTCGGATACTACAATGCCGGCGACCGCATGAAGTACTGGGGCAAGCAGGGCGCCTTCTGGGGCGGTCTCTGGGGAATGTTGTTTGGCGCCGCGTTCTTCGCCATTCCAGGCATCGGCCCGATATTGGTAGCCGGCCCGTTGGTTGCCTGGATCGTCGGCGCGCTGGAAGGCGCGGTTGTGGTTGGCGGATTGAGCGCGCTGGGCGCGGGGTTGTATAGCATTGGTATCCCCAAGGACAGCGTTGTGACATACGAGGCGGCGCTCAAGGCCGACAAGTTTCTCCTTCTGGCTCACGGCACGGCGGCCGAAGTGGCCAAGGCTAAGGATATCTTGCAGACCACGCATCCCACGGAGATCGTAGTACACGCGGCGGCACACGAGCAACTTGCCTTGGTGAGCGGCAGATAGTCTCAACAAAAGAATCTGTAACCCGGGCTTTTACCAGCCTGAAAAAGTAGAAAGTTCGAGGAGAAGAGATCATGTACAAAAACGTGTTGATCGTATCGGTAGCAAGCTTGGCTTTCGTCCTGCCGGCTTTGGCATCGGATCGCGAAGACGACATCGGGCGCGTCGAAAAATCGGCCCGCGTCTTCCAGGAGATCATGGCAACGCCCGACAGGGGCATTCCGCGGGATCTGCTGGAAAAGGCGCGGTGCGTGGCCATCATTCCAGGCGAGGAAAAGCTCGCCTTCATATTTGGCGGCAACTACGGCAAGGGAGTGGCGACCTGCCGCACGGCAAGCGGCTGGAGCGCTCCGATGTTTGTGGCGGTCGGAGGCGGGAGCGTCGGCTTCCAGATTGGCGGCTCTTTCACCGACGTGGTGATGTTATTCATGAACGACCATGCCCTGCAAAGTCTGCTGGGCGACAAATTCAAGATCGGCGGCGACGTAACCGTGGCGGCCGGGCCGGTGGGGCGACAAGCATCCGCCAACACGGATATCAGACTCAATGCGGAGATCCTGAGCTATTCCCGGAGTAAAGGTATTTTTGCCGGCGCCAGTGTGGATGGCGCAGTCGTGCAGGCCGACCACAGCGGAGACCAAGCCATGTACGGCAATGTTAGCCGTGGGGAAATCCTGCACGGCGGAGCGGCGGTCCCCGAGTCCGCGCACCGCCTGGTGGAGGAACTCTCCCAGTACCCCTCGCGCCGTTGAAAGCGACGGGGCGATGGGATCCGATGTGACGCAGGGGCGCCCTCTGGGCCCTTGCCTGCAAGGGTCGTGATTCAATCTCGACCCTGTTCGTAGTTTGACAGCGTCGAAGCCGTGGGACTCGGCGTAATTGGTAGGTCGGACCCCCCTGTCCGCTGTGAATGACTTCAGCTACGCAGGCGGAACCGCCTGCGCCACCACAACAGGTCTGGCATTTTCAGAGGTGGGGCAGGCGGTTCCGCCTGCCTCGCCCGCTTGCGGGTGATTCTTTCACAGCTTCTCCTGGGGAGTACCGTCTGGGCTCCAGGACGCCTTCGTTGCGCTGATCGAACCAAACGATATCAGCTTCCTGCAAAACGCGAGCAGGCGGACGAGGGTGTCCGCCCCACAACTTATGCCGGTCCCGGGTGTGGGAAGAATAAGTGCAAATTGGGAAAGAGTGCCTGCATTACTAAATATGAGAGTCTTTGCGAGCCGAGACGATTTTTCTCATGCCGCTTTCCCGTGCCGTTCGTCGATCTGGTGCATGCTCATGCAAAAGCTGAACGCTGAAAGCCGGACACTGACGGCTTGCGGCGAAGCAGCGCGGCGCCACATAACGATTACAAAGCCACCTGCGCGAAATTGGCTTCGTTCGGCCTGCCGAACGAAGGATTCCCTGCGCGAACCCGCTGACCCATGCATCCTGACGGTCAAACGCGGCGCGTCGAGCGCCAGGTTTCGGTGTATCGGGCTGGCGGACCGTCAAAGCCAAAAGCCCTGCCACGGGTCATTCCAACTGACGAACATCCGATGATTGCGCGCCCAGGGCGCCGCATTCTCGAAACCGGCGCAGCTAAAGACAAGGATTGAACCATGAAAACGAATACGGTGACTCCGGAACTCCTCCACAAGAAACCCGACCCGATCGATTCTAAGGATCTAACCACAAAAACCAACCCCCTCACGCCGGACCTGCTTTATAAGATGAATTCCTACTGGCGCGCCGCCAACTATCTTTCGGTCGGGCAGATCTATCTTTACGACAACCCGCTGCTCAAGGAACCGCTGAAACTGTCTCACGTGAAGCCCTTGGTGGTGGGACACTGGGGCACCACGCCGGGCCAGAACTTCATCTACGTGCACCTGAACCGGGCGATCCGGAAGTACGACCTGGACATGTTCTACATAGCGGGTCCCGGTCACGGCGGCCCGGCGATCGTCGGCCAGGTTTACCTCGAAGGCACCTGGAGTGAAGTGTATCCGAACGTCACCCAGGACGAAGCGGGACTCAAGAAACTGTTCACGCAGTTCTCTTTCCCCGGCGGGATTTCGAGCCATGTTGCGCCCACCACGCCGGGGTCGATTCACGAGGGCGGCGAACTGGGTTACTCGCTCAGCCATGCCTTCGGCGCGGCGTTCGACAATCCCGGCCTGATCGTCGCCTGCGTGGTCGGCGACGGGGAATCGGAAACCGGGCCCTTGGCCACCGCATGGCACTCGAACAAGTTTCTCGACCCCATTACCGACGGAGCCGTGCTGCCGATCCTGCACCTCAACGGCTATAAGATCAGTAACCCGACGGTCCTGGCGCGCATCGAGCATGAAGAGTTAGAGCAATTCTTCAGAGGCTGCGGCTGGGAGCCTTGTTTCGTGGAAGGCGACGACCCGGAGACGATGCATCAACTCATGGCCGCCACCCTAGACAAGGCCATTGAGGACATCCGGGAAATTCAAACCAACGCCCGCAACAAGCACGATACCACTCGGCCGCGCTGGCCCATGATCGTCCTCCGGTCGCCCAAGGGCTGGACGGGGCCGAAAGTCGTCGATGGCTTGCAAATCGAGGGCACGTTCCGCGCGCACCAGGTGCCGCTGCTGGTCGATCCCGAGCATCCCGATCACGTCCATCTGCTGGAAAGCTGGATGAAGAGCTACAAAGCCGAGGAACTATTCGATGAGACTGGCCGTCTCCGGCCGGAATTGGCCGAACTGGCGCCGAAGGGCAATCGGCGGATGGGCGCAAATTCGCACGCCAACGGCGGCATTCTGCTGCGCGATTTGTGCATGCCCGATTTTCACCTTCACGCCGTAAGTGTGCCGTCGCCTGGCGCCGTCAACGGCCAGGATACGCTCGTACTGGGTAAGTTCCTACGCGACGTGGCCAAGCTGAATCAGGATCAGCGTAACTTCCGGGTCTTCGGTCCGGATGAGACGCTCTCGAATCTCCTGGGCGCGGTCTTTGAAGTTACTAACCGTCAGTGGGACGCGCGGGAAGTAAAGAACGACGAATTCCTGGCGCCGTCCGGACGCGTGCTGGATTCGATGCTCAGCGAACACCAGTGCGAAGGTTGGTTGGAAGGCTATCTTCTCACCGGCCGGCATGGGTTGTTCAATAGCTATGAAGCCTTCATTCGCATTGTCGATTCGATGTTCAGCCAGCACGCCAAGTGGCTGAAGGTATGTCTGGAACTGCCCTGGCGCCGGAAGATCTCGTCGCTGAATTATCTGCTCGCCTCCCACGTCTGGCAGCAGGATCACAACGGCTTCACGCACCAGGATCCCGGTTTCCTCGACCATGTCATCAACAAGAAGGCCGATATCGTTCGGGTGTACCTCCCGCCCGACGCCAATTGTCTGCTGTCGGTCTTCGATCACTGCCTGCGCAGCCGGAATTACGTCAACGTAGTGGTTGCCGGCAAGCACGCCCTTCCACAGTGGCTCACCATGGACCAGGCGGTGGTGCATTGCACCGAAGGAATTGGCATCTGGCAATGGGCCAGCAACGATCAGAACGTCGAACCGGACGTGGTGATGGCCTGTTGCGGTGACACGCCCACGCTGGAGATTCTGGCGGCTGTTTCCATCCTTCGCCAGCACCTGCCCGATCTCAAAATTCGCGTGATCAACGTTGTCGATTTGATGAAGCTGCAATCGAGCAGCGAGCACCCGCATGGCCTGAACGACACGGATTACGATTCGCTGTTCACGAAAGACAAGCACATCATCTTCGGCTTCCATGGATACCCCTGGCTGGTTCACCGGCTCACTTACCGCCGGACCAACCGCAACCTGCACGTGCGCGGCTACAAGGAAGAGGGCACAATTACGACGGCCTTCGACATCCGAGTGCAGAACGACCTGGACCGGTTCCACCTGGTGCAGGACGTGATCGATCGCCTGCCGCACCTGGGGTCGCCGGGGGCCTACCTGAAGCAGACGATGCAGGACAAGCTGATTGAGCACAAACACTACATCGACAAGCACGGCGAAGACATGCCGGAAATCCGCGACTGGAAATGGAGTACTCCCAAATGAATGCGACGGAACTGATAGACACCGCGAGGGCGCTGGTGGCCGATGACAAAGGCTTGCTGGCGATGGATGAAAGCACTCCAACCTGCAACAAGCGATTTGCCGCGCTGGGAATCCCCCAGACCGAGGAGACCCGGCGCGCGTATCGGGAGCTAATCGTGACCACTGGCGGTCTCGGCGAATCGATTAGCGGCGCGATCCTCTTCGACGAGACAATCCGCCAGCAGAAGAAGGATGGCACTCCCTTTGTGAAAGTCCTCACCGATGCGGGGATTATTCCCGGCATCAAAGTGGATACCGGCGCGAAAGACTTGGCCGGTTGCCCCGGAGAAAAAATCACCGAAGGTCTGGATGGATTACGCGAGCGTCTGGCTGAATACGCCCGGATGGGCGCGCGCTTCGCCAAGTGGCGAGCGGTGATTGGCGTGGGCGAAGACATTCCCACCCGCGGTTGCGTCGAGGCTAACGCGCAGGCATTGGCCCGTTATGCCGCGTTGTGCCAGGAAGCCGGACTGGTCCCGGTGGTCGAACCGGAAGTGCTGATGGAAGGTGGCCACACTCTGGAGCGCTGCTGCCAGGTGACGGAGGAAGTGCTGCGCACGGTGTTCAACCAGCTTTACTCGCAAGGCGTCAGGCTGGAGGGTATGATCCTGAAGCCCAATATGGTGCTTCCAGGATCGGCCTGCCCCAAACAGGAAACGGTGGACGCCGTGGCCGACGCCACGGTGAAGTGTCTCCTGCGATCGGTCCCCGCTGCCGTTCCGGGGATTGCGTTCTTATCCGGCGGTCAATCCGCGGAACTGGCGTCGGCGCGTTTGAATGCCATGAATGTGCGATTCGAGTCGTATCTGCCGTGGGCGCTGGCGTTTTCGTTCGCCCGCGCCATCCAGCAGCCGGCTTTGGAGCTTTGGCAAGGCGAGAGTGCCAATGTGTTGGAGGCGCAGCAAGCGCTGAATCATCGGGCGCGGTGCAACCGGGCGGCACGCCGGGGCGAATACAGCGCCGGGATGGAAAGAGTCAGTACAACCAGAAGCATTCCGGCAGTCGCGAAACCCGCGGCATAGGAGCACCAATGAACGAAGGTAATCAAGGTAGCCGCGGCAACGAAGGGTCGGACGCTAAGAGTAGTCATCCCGATTATTACCAGGAGCCTTACTGGAAACGTGCGCATCGCGATTGGCGTATCTGGGTCGCCCTGTTCTTCATGTTCGCGGCCATCACCATCTATGTGCTGAGCAATAACTTGTCATTCTTCCCATTCGGCCAGCCGAGGGCAGCGCTGTCAGGGGCCGCCGGGAAATAGGAGCGGCTAATAAGTATGAGTCAAGTCCTTCTATAATTCGGGCGCCGGCCCCGTCGGACGCCTCTCACGGGTCGTGCCCAGAGGGCACTCCGTCAGGGAACGGAGCGTTTCGGGAGCAAGGAAATCCCGGAGCGACAGGGCAAGCTAAAGCACAATGTCACTTACTTTTCGTCCTGGAACCATTCCGCACAAATTGTGGGGCAGCCAACCCTGGCCGGGGTCCCCTCTGGGGAGGGCCTGCAGCCGGCCCCCGCCGGGCACGCGATTCGTCCATGGCGCAAGAGAGCCGCCTGAAAGGCGGCCGCGGACAAGATTGCCCGCCCCACAATTTATGCGGGCAGTTCGCCGTGAGAAACGTAAGTGACATCGAGCCAAAGCTTGCCCACGGCCTGCGAGGCGTGAGATAGGTGGGCTAACCTTGCTGGCCGGAGGATGCCGCCAAAGAATCGAAAGCCAAGATGAACAACGAAACCAGCGCTTCAGGCGGTGTGGTAGTCGCGGTGCGGGGCGGCGTTGTAGACATTCGGTTCGACGCACACCTGCCGCCCATCTACTCGCTGCTGCATGCCAGGGAGGGAAAAATCGCCATCGAGGTGTTATCTCAGCTCGACGCGCATCGCGTGCGTGGAATCGCCCTGACCACAACCGAAGGGCTCGCCCGCGGCAACCCGGTGGAAGACACCGGCGGGCAGTTGAAAGTGCCGGTGGGCAAGGGAATTCTCTCGCGCATGTTCGACGTTTTCGGGAACCCCATCGACCGCCAGGCGGCGCCCAGCGATGTCCAATGGCGCAACGTTCATCGGGCCCCGCCGCCGTTGGCACGGCGCTCCACCAAATCCGAAATCTTCGAGACGGGCATCAAGGTGATCGACGTGCTCGTGCCGCTCGAGCGCGGCGGCAAAGGCGGCCTGTTCGGCGGGGCGGGCGTGGGCAAAACGGTGTTGCTCACCGAGATGATCCACAACATGATCGAGCATCAGAAGGGCATCAGCCTTTTCTGCGGCATCGGCGAACGTTGCCGCGAGGGTGAGGAGCTTTATCGCGACATGAAGGCGGCGGGCGTCCTGCCCAACATGGTGATGGTGTTCGGGCAGATGAACGAACCGCCCGGCAGCCGGCTGCGCGTGGGCCTCACGGCGCTGACCATGGCCGAGTATTTCCGCGACGACGAGCATCGCGACGTGCTGCTGCTGATCGATAATATTTTCCGCTTCATCCAGGCTGGCATGGAGGTGTCCGGTCTGTTGGGCCAAATGCCGTCGCGTCTGGGCTACCAGCCCACCATGGGCACCGAGCTGTCGGGGCTGGAAGAGCGCATCGCCAATACCGATACTGGCGCCATCACGTCCATTCAGGCGGTGTATGTGCCGGCCGACGACATGACCGACCCGGCGGCGGTGCACGTGTTTTCGCATCTCTCCACCTCCATCGTGCTTTCGCGCAAGCGGGCGGGCGAGGGCCTTTACCCGGCGGTCGATCTGCTGCAATCCAGTTCCAAAATGGCCACGCCCGGCATCGTCGGCGAGCGGCATTATCTGCTGGCGCAGAAAATCCGGGAGACGCTGGCGACGTACGAAAACCTCAAGGACATCATCGCCATGCTCGGCTTGGAGCAACTGGCGCCGGAAGATCGCCAGGTGGTCAACCGCGCCCGGCGGCTGGAGCGATTTCTCACGCAGCCGTTCTTCGCCACCGAGCAGTTTAGCGGCATCAAAGGAAAACTTGTCAGCCTCAAAGACTCGATCGATGGCTGTGAACGGATCCTGCGGGATGAATTCAAAGACTACCCGGAGAGCGCTCTCTACATGATCGGCGCGATTGACGAAGCCAAGGCAAAAACTCAAGCCGCCAAGCCCGCGGCGAAAGCCGAACCAGGCTCCAAGCCCGGCGCAAAGGCCGACCTGAAGCCCGCTACCGATGACAAGCCCGGTGCGAAGGTCGGCCCGAAGCCAGCGACCGATGCCAAGCCCGGCGCGAAGGACGCCCCGAAGCCAGCGACCGATGCCAAGCCCGACGCGAAGGACGCCCCGAAGCCCGCAGCCGATTCCAAGCCCGAAGCGAAGGCCGCTCCCAAGCCAGCGACCGATTCCAAGCCCGAAGCGAACGCCGCTCCGAAGCCAGCGACCGATGACAAGCCCGATGCCAAGGACGCCTCGAAGCACGCTACCGATTCCAAGCCAGACGCTAAGTCCGACCCGAAGCCAGCGACCGATTCCGAGCCCGATGCCAAGGACGCCTCGAAGCACGCTACCGATTCCAAGCCAGACGCGAAGCCCGACCCGAAGCCCGCTGGCGATTCCCAGCCCGAAGCCAAGCCCCAACCGCAGGCGAAGTCCGACGCGAAACCCGCGCGGGCGCCTGAACCGGAGGTCGACCATGCCGCAGCCGGCGCTCATGAATCTTAAGGTTCTGCTGCCGTACCAGATTTTCGCCGACATAACTGGCGTCTCGCGCATCGTGGCGGAAACCCGCGAAGGCTCGTTCGGACTCTTGCCCCATCGGCTGGACTGCGTTGCCGCGCTCGCGCCGGGGATTCTGATTTATCAACCCGAAACGGAAGCCGAAGTATATGTGGCCGTCGATGAAGGAGTGCTGGTCAAGACCGGTATGGACGTGCTGGTCTCGGTGCGCAACGCCATCGGCGGAACCGACCTCGGCAAGCTCCACGAGGCCGTCACCCGGGAGTTTCTGAAGCGCGACGCCCAGGAACAGAGTGTCCGCTCGGTGTTGGCGAAAATGGAGAGCGATTTCATCCACCGGATTGCGGAGTTTCAGCATGAGTGAAGATTTCAGCCGCGAGATCGGCCTAAAGGCGGCGCGCAAACTCAAGGCGCGGAATTCCACGCAGGGCGTCTGGTTCGGTTTGGGAATGATGGGGCTCGTCGGGTGGTCGGTGGTGGTTCCCACGTTGCTCGGCGCGGGTTTGGGTATCTGGCTCGACAACCATCATCCCGGAAAACACTCTTGGACCCTGACGCTGCTGATCGCCGGCCTGGCCCTCGGCTGTCTGAATGCCTGGCACTGGGTAGACAAGGAAGACAAGGAAATGCGGCAGGACGGGGAGAATCCGGATGACTGAAATTGCGATTCTGGTGCTGGCTCTGGCGGCCGGCCTCTTGCTGGGCGCGATATTCTTCGGCGGCCTCTGGTGGACGGTTCGCAAGGGCTTTTCATCCCCACAGCCGGCGCTATGGATCTTGGGCAGCCTGTTGCTGCGAACCGGCGCCGTCCTGGCCGGCTTCTACTTCGTGGCGGGCGGTCACTGGGAGAGGCTGCTGGTATGCCTCCTTGGATTTGTCATCGCTCGCCTGATCGCGATCCGGCTCAGCCGGGCGGCGGAAGAGCCCGCTTATTGGGAACCGGAGGGCAGCCGTGCACCTTAGTCCCGATCAAGTAATCTTCTGGCAACGCGGGTTTCTCAAACTTAACGAGACCATCGTTTTCACCTGGGCGCTGATGATCGTGCTGACCGGCGGCGCCGGACTAATCACTCGCAAACTATCTACCGGCCTGGACCGTTCCCGCTGGCAGAACGTTCTGGAGATGGTGGTCACCGCCATCGAGAAACAAATCGAAGAGGTGGGTCTGAGTCAGCCGCAAAAATATATCGGCTTTCTGGGTACGCTCTTCGTATTTGTCGCCGCAGCCAGCCTTTGTACCGTCATTCCCGGCTTCCAACCGCCCACCGCTTCGCTCTCTACCACCACCGCGCTCGCCTTGTGCGTGTTTGTAGCCGTTCCCTTCTTCGGCATCGAGGAACAAGGGGTGCGCAACTACCTCAAGTCCTATGCCAAGCCGACGGTCGTCATGCTGCCATTTAACGTTATCAGCGAACTTTCGCGCACCCTGGCTCTGGCCGTCCGTTTGTTCGGCAATATGATGAGCGGGGCGATGATTATCGCCATCTTACTCACTATTACGCCTTTCATTTTTCCGGTTTTCATGACCGTGCTCGGTCTGCTCACCGGCATGGTACAGGCTTATATCTTCAGCATCCTGGCTGCGGTATATATCGCGGCCGCCACCAGAGTCCGTAAGCCCAAGCCTGTCCCGATACCAGGCGTCGCCGCAAGAGCGATTACAACATAAGGAGATACCGTGGATAACATAACTATGATCGCGATGGCATCGATTGTCATCGCCGGCATTACCACCGGCTTCGGCACCATGGGGCCCGCGCTGGCGGAAGGGAGGGCGGTCGCCACCGCGCTGACGGCGCTGGCCCAGCAGCCGGATGCCTCCGCAACCATCACCCGGACCCTGTTCGTGGGACTGGCAATGATCGAGTCCACGGCCATCTACTGCTTCGTGGTCTCGATGATTCTGATCTTCGCCAACCCGTTCTGGAGCCACGTCATCGCGCAAACCGCGAAGAAGTAACTTATGCTGATCGATTGGTTCACCGTCGCCGCGCAGGCAGTCAACTTTCTCATCCTGGTATGGTTGATGAAGCGCTTCCTCTACAAGCCCATCCTCAACGCCATCGATTCGCGCGAGAAGGGCATCGCCGCGGAACTCGCCGACGCCGGCGCGAAAAAGGCCGAAGCCCAGAAGGAGCACGACGAGTTCCAGCACAAGAACACGGAGTTCGACCAGCAGCGCGCCGCGCTCCTGAGTAAAGCGATAGCCGAGGCGCAGGGCGAGCGCCAGAAGCTGCTCGACGATGCGCGGAAAGCCGTCAACGACTTAAGCTCCAAGCGGCAGGACGCTCTGAGAGCCGAAGAGCGGAACCTGCATCAGGCAATCAGCCGGCGCACCCAGCAGGAAGTCTTTGCCATCGCCCGAAAGGCGTTGACGGATCTCGCCACCGTAAGCTTGGAAGAACGCCTGGGCGAGGTGTTCACCCGGCGCTTGCGGGAAATGGACGCCAACGCGAAATCCGCCCTCGGCGAGGCTCTTAAGTCAGCGCCCGGCCCCGTGGTGGTGCGCAGCACGTTCGACCTGCCAGCGGACCAACGCGCGGCCATCCAAAACGCGCTCAACGAAACCTTCTGGGCTGAAGTCCGCGTTCGGTTCGAGACCGCCCCGGACTTAGTGGCCGGCATCGAACTCACCGCCAATGGGCAAAAAGTGGCGTGGAGCATCGCGGATTATCTGGCGTCGATGGAAAAGGGCGTCGGCGAACTTCTGAAGGCCGGAACAGGGGCTTAACAAACATGGGACCCGAAAGCCTCCAGAGCGATTTCGACCGGGCGTTTGCCGGCATCAGCCAGGTGCGCGAAGCGTTCACGCCGAAATTGACCCTACGCGAAGTGGGCGCCATCACCAGTGTGGCTACGGGAATCGCCAAAGTGTCGGGTCTGCCCGGTGTGGGCTTCGATGAAGTGCTCACGTTTCCCGGCGATGTGCTGGGCATTGCGTTCAACGTGGACGCGGACGAGATTGGCGTCGTTCTGCTCGGAGAATTCTCCCATCTCCACGCGGGCGATGAAGTCCACCGCACCGGGCGGGTGATGGATGTGGCCGTGGGCGAGGGGCTGCTGGGACGCGTCATCGACCCGCTCGGACGGGCGCTCGATGGCAAAGGGCCCGTGGTCTCCAGCAAGCGCCTGCCCGTCGAACGCCCGGCCCCGCACATTATGGACCGCGCCGCCGTCGGCGTGCCGCTCCAGACTGGCCTCACCGTCGTCGATGCGCTCATCCCCGTGGGGCGCGGCCAGCGCGAGTTGATTCTCGGCGACCGCCAGACCGGCAAGACCGCCATTGCGCTCGACGCGATCCTCAACCAGCGCGGCCAGAATGTGCTGTGCGTCTATTGTGCCATCGGGCAGCGCGCGTCCGCCGTGGCGAAGGCAGTCGCCAACCTGCGCGAGAAGGGTGCGATGGACTACACCGTCCTCGTGGTGAGCGAAGGCGACGACGCCCCGGGTCTGGCTTACATCGCTCCTTACGCCGCCACCAGCATCGCCGAGTTCTTCATGGAAGCGGGCCGGAATGTGTTGATCGTTTACGACGACCTCACCCATCACGCGCGCTCCTATCGCGAACTCTCTCTCTTGCTGCGCCGCCCGCCCGGCCGCGAGGCGTTTCCCGGCGATATCTTTTATATCCACTCGCGCCTGCTCGAACGCGCCACGCACCTGCGCCAGGATCTTGGCGGCGGATCCCTCACCGCGCTGCCCATCATCGAAACCGAAGCCCAGGATATTTCCGCCTATATTCCGACCAACTTGATCTCCATCACGGATGGGCAGATTTATCTCTCGCCGACGCTCTTCGAATTAGGTGTACTGCCCGCGGTCGACGTGGGAAAATCCGTTTCGCGCGTGGGCGGTGAGGCGCAACTTGCCGCTTACCGCGCGGTGGCGGGCGATCTCAAACTGGCCTACGCGCAGTTCGAGGAACTGGAATCGTTCTCCCGCTTCGGCGCCCGTCTGGATGAACACACCCGCCAGATCATCGACCACGGACGGAGAATTCGCGCCTGCCTCAAACAGCCGGAATTCTCGCCGGTGTCCGTGCCCGCGCAGATCGCCGTGCTGCTGGCGTTGGCGGCAAGACTCTTCGACGCCGTGCCGCTGGACCAGATGAAGGATGCCGGGCACGCCTTATGCGAGGCGGCGAAGGACATTCCGGCGGACGTGCGCGGACGCTTGGATACCGCCGATAAACTCAGCCCCGAGGATCGCGAAACGATTATCGATATTGCCACCAGCGCGCTCGCCCCCTTCCAGCCCAAGCCCCAACCGGAGCACAAGCCGTGAGCAATACCACGGCGGATCTGCGCCGCAAGATCGATGGGGCCGGGGATCTTCAGTCCGTGGTCCGCACCATGAAAGCCGTGGCCGCCTCCAGCATCGGACAGTATGAGAAATCGGTGAGTGCGTTGGGAGATTACTATCACGCCATAGAACTGGGGTTGGGCGCCTGCTTCCGGGAAAGCGCGCAGGCGCCCTTGATCGCGGAACCGAAGGGAAAAGCGGGAGGCAGCACGATTGGGGCGGTGGTGTTCGGTTCCGACCAGGGATTGGTGGGGCAGTTTAACGACGTGGTGGCCGATTTCGCGGTGAAAACGCTGAAGGATCTACACGGAAAAGTCGAGGTGTGGGCCGTCGGGGAACGCGTTCATGAGGCCCTCTCGGGCGCCGGCCTGCCGTTGGTGGGACTCTTTGGCGTTCCCAACTCCGTCAACGCCATCACCCCGCTCGTGGGGCAGATTCTGGTGGAAACGGAAGCGCGCCAACAGCACGGGGAAGCCACCGAACTGCACCTCTTCTATAATCGTCATGTCTCCGGCGCCGGTTATACGCCCTTCAGCCAGCGATTGCTGCCGCTGGACGAAACCTGGCGCAGCAAGCTGATCAAACTTCCCTGGCCGACCCATAGCTTGCCCGAAGTCTTGGGCGGCGGCATCAAAACCTTGCGGGCGCTCATCCGCGAGTATCTTTTCGTCTCGCTTTTCCGGGCGTGCGCCGAATCTCTCGCCAGCGAAAACGCGAGCCGCCTGGCGGCGATGCAACGGGCCGACAAGAACATCGACGATTTGTTGGAGACTCTCAATGCGACATTTCACCGTTTGCGCCAGAGCGGCATCGACGAGGAACTGTTCGACGTGGTCTCCGGTTTTGAAGCGCTGAACCAAAAAGAGTGAACCTCATGATCGATTCAAACCATTTCCGCGTGCGGCCCGCCGACAAAGTTAAACTCAAAGATTGGCCCACGAGCGTAAAGCCATTTGGCAAGTCGAAGAAGGAGTACAAGAAGCTCCTGGAGGCGCATGTGGAGGAGTTGAGCGCACTGCAACGCCTTCATTACGCCTCCAACCGGCATGCCTTGCTGATCGTTTTTCAAGGCATGGACGCTGCCGGCAAAGACGGCGCCATCCGGCACGTCATGTCCGGGGTCAATCCGCAAGGCTGTCAGGTTTCCAGCTTCAAGCAGCCGAGCGCCGAAGAATTGGAACACGATTTTCTCTGGCGCACCACTTGCCGGCTACCCGAACGCGGGCACATCGGCATTTTCAATCGTTCCTATTACGAAGAAGTTTTGGTAGTCCGGGTGCATCCGGAACTTCTCCGCAACGAAGCGCTTGCGGAAGAACTACGCCACGGGAAAACCGCCTGGGACGAGCGATACCGCTCCATCGTGGATCTGGAGACCCACCTCTACCGCAACGCAACGCGGACCGTCAAAATATTTCTCCATCTTTCGCAGGAAGAGCAGCGAAAACGATTCCTGGAGCGCATTGACGAGCCGGACAAGAACTGGAAATTCAGTCTCGCGGACATTCACGAGAGAAAATACTGGAAGGACTACATGGAGGCTTTTGAGGCATGCCTGAGTGCGACCAGCACGCATCATGCACCGTGGTACGTCGTTCCCGCCGATGACAAAGAGAATGCCCGGTTGATTGTTTCGCAGATTGTTCTGGATTCGCTCAAGGAACTGAAGATGGCATATCCCAAGACCACTCCGAAACGCCGGCAGGAATTAAAGGCCATCCGCAAACAGCTCACGAGGTGAGGTTGGTATGATGCCCGCAACTAACCCGAATATCTCACCGGTTTGCCGCGAAGTTGTGGCGCAGTCCGAACAGCCCCGGGATGAGCATCCGAACTCGCGAGGCCGTGGACTTTGATGTGAGCCCTGTTTTGGCTAACTGCCCCTCCGCTCCTTTACAGTCGCGGCTCAGTGCGGAGGCCTCTCACCGGGCCGCGACTGTAAAGGAGTGTCCCATGGCCATGCAGGCCACCAAAGGTGGTGAAGACGCGGTCGCGGCGGGGAGGCGTTTTCGCTGTTTCTTCGCCGGTTCTTCAACCGGGCGGAGGGCCATGGGAATGGCTCAAGCACTTTTCCCCGGCTTCCCGAAATCTCCAGGCGGCCTCAGGGGTCAGGAGGTTCGACGCTGCAAGACACGCGCGTCGCGCCACACCGCACGGCGGGGTGCGATCAATGCCCGCTAAGGATGTCCCGGCCCCCACCGGCCTCACCAATGACGAGGCCCGCCGCCGGCTCGAACAGTTCGGTCCAAACGCCGTCCCCGACACGTCTCTGCATCCGCTTCGCCGGGCGCTGACCCAGTTCTGGGCGCCGGTTCCCTGGATGCTCGAGGCGGCCATCATACTCGAAGTCGCCCTCGGCAAGTACGTCGAGGCGGCGATCATCGCGGTTCTCCTGGCCTTCAACGCCGCTCTCGGATTCTTCCAGGAAGGGCGCGCTCAGGCGACTCTCGCCGCGCTGAAATCGCGGCTCGCGCTGAACGCGTCGGTCCGCCGCGATAATGTTTGGGCCACCCTGCCCGCTGCCGGACTGGTGCCCGGCGATATCGTCAAGCTATCGCTCGGCGCCGTAGTTGCCGCCGACATGCGTCTGACCGATGGCTCGGTGCTGCTCGACCAGTCCATGCTCACCGGCGAATCCGTGCCGATCGAAGCCGGCGCCGGATTCGAAACCTATGCGGGAGCGCTGGTGCGGCGCGGCGAAGCCGTAGCGGAAGTCACCGCCACCGGGACACGCACCAAGTTCGGACGCACCGCGGAGTTGGTGCGCACCGCGCACGTCGAAAGTTCCCAGCAGAAAGCCGTCGTGCGCGTGGTACGCAATCTCGCCATCTGCAATGGCGTGATCATCGTGATCCTCGTAGGCTACGCGCGCTCGCTCCACATGGCGGTTGGCGAGATCGTTCCGCTGCTGCTCACCGCGGTTCTGGCGTCGATCCCGGTAGCCCTGCCCGCCACCTTTACGCTTGCCGCGGCGCTCGGCGCACGCGCGCTGGCAAAGGTGGGCGTCCTCCCCACGCGGCTTTCCGCCGTGGATGAAGCGGCCAGCATCGACGTGCTGTGCGCGGATAAGACCGGCACGCTCACGCGCAACGAACTCACCGTTACCGCCGTCCATGCCTTGCCGGGCTTCGACGAGCCGCACGTCCTGGGACTGGCTGCACTGGCGAGTTCCGACGGCGGGCAAGATCCCGTAGATGGCGCCATCCGGGCCGCCGCCGCCAAATCCGTGGTCGCAGATCTTCCGAAACTGAGCAAGTTTGTGCCTTTCGATCCCGCGACCAAGATGTCCGAGGCCACGGCTGTGGATGCGAGCGGCGCCACCGTGCGTGCCGTGAAAGGAGCCTTCGCCGCAGTGGCGGCCCTCGCGCCACCACCGCCCGATGCGTCCACCATCGGGGACCAACTGGCAGCACAGGGCTTCCGCGTCCTTGCCGTCGCGGTGGGTCCGCCGGACGCGCTCAAGCTCGCGGGAATCATCGCTCTCAGCGATCCGCCTCGATCCGATTCGGCGGCGCTCATCGCGGAATTGCACACGCTCGGCGTCCGCACCGTAATGCTGACGGGCGACGCAGCGGCGACGGCGGCGATCGTGGCCCACGCGATCGGCCTGGAGGGAGCCGTATCTCCCGCGGGGCCGATTCCCGACGGCGTAAAGCCCGAAGATTTCGCGGTCTTCGCAGGCGCCCTTCCGGAGACAAAGTACAACCTCGTCAAGGCATTCCAAAAGAGCGGCCATATCGTCGGAATGTGCGGCGACGGCGCCAACGACGCGCCCGCGCTGCGCCAGGCGCAGATGGGAATCGCGGTGTCCACGGCGACCGATGTGGCCAAATCCGCGGCCGGCATCGTACTCACCAAGCCAGGGCTCGAAGGCATCGTCGCTTCGGTGAAAGAAGGCCGCGTGACGTTCCAGCGGATCCTGACTTATACGCTGAACTCCGTTACCAAGAAAATTGTGCAGGTGCTCTTCCTGGCCGCGGGGCTGGTGATGACCGGACAAGCGATCCTGACTCCGCTGCTGATGGTGATTATCATGCTCACCGGCGACCTCCTCGGAATGTCCCTGACGACCGACAACGTGCGGCCTTCTCCGATGCCCAATGTCTGGCGTATCGGCGCATTGACCATCGCCGGCGTCTTCATGGGGGTTTCGGAGCTCGTCTTTTGCACCGCCATCCTGGCCATCGCCAAGTTCCACCTGGGTCTTGGAATCGAAACGCTAAGGACGTTGGCCTTCGTGGCCGTCGTGTTCGGCAATCAGGCGACCACTTATACGAATCGGGAACGCCAGCGCATCGGTTCGTCTCCTCCAAGCCGGTTGCTGGTGGGCTCTTCGGTGGTCGATGTGCTGATCGCCTCAACGCTGGCGACGTGTGGAATCGCCATGACGCCTCTTCCGGTATTCGTCGTGGGAGGAATACTGGCGGCCGCCGCGGTCTTTGCGCTCGTCTTGGATTTTGCCAAGGTCCCGGTCTTCACTCGTCTCAAGATCGCATAGAGGTGCGGAAGTCTTTCTCATAGAGCCGCGACTGTCAAGGAGCGGAGCGCCGGAATACGTTGCCACACTCTCGAAATGGCCGCACTAAGGTTGCTTGTCGGTGCCCGCTCTGAAACGGTCGATCAAGCCGGCCGCGGCGGCCACCTGGATCAATTCCGCGACATTACTGGCGCCTAGTTTGGCCATCATGGTCTTGCGATAGCTGCGCACCGTGTGGACTTCCAGAGTCAACAGCGTGGCCACCTCTTTGTTGCTCTTGCCTTCCGCGGTGAGCCGCAACACCTGCAACTCGCGCGGGGAAAGCGCCTCGCGGCCGCTATGGCCCGGGGCGCGGAGCTTCCCCAATTGGACGCCGGAGAGCAGCCGGTCGGAAACCTGCGCCCCGAAATACGTTCCGCCGCGCACCACCGTCCGCATGGCGTCCACCAACTCGGTGGCGCATGCCTTTTTCAGAACGAATCCCCGGGCGCCGGCACGAACGGCAGCCATCACGGATTCTTCATCGTCGTACATCGAGAGCATCAGCACGCGGGCGCGCGGGCAATGCCGCACCAGTTCGCTGGTCGCCTCGATGCCGCTCATTCCGGGCAGTCCGATGTCCATCACCACCAGGTCGGGATCGGCCTGGCGGCAAACCTGAACCCCGTCGGGGCCGCTGCCCGCCTCGCCTACTACCTGGAATTCCGGGTAGCGCAGGAGGATCTCCTTGATCGCATCGCGCAGCACCTGATGGTCGTCAACGAGCACAACGCCGAAAGGCATAAGCTTGTCTCACCCTAACGTGCCGCTGCGGATTTTCGGAGCCACCCGCCCCGAAGCCTGGCCCGGTTCGCGCCGCGGCGCCGGTTGGAGAAGCATGTGTACCCGCTCCAGCAGTGCCTGCTCGCTGAACGGCTTGAGCAACACGCAGTCGGGGGATCGCCGGGATAGCACGTCGGCGGCGACACTGTCGACGTACCCGGAAGTGTAGAGGATTTTCAGGTCCGGATACTCGCGGTCGAGATCGGTAGCCAGGTCGAGACCGCTCATCCCGGGCATGACCATGTCGATGATGGCCAGATCGAGCGCGCCGCGGTGTTGTCGCACCAGCGAGAGACCATCGGCCGCTTTTCCCGCCGCGAGAGTCGCGAACCCCCCGTCGTTCAACATGCGGACTATCAGGCGGCGTAAAGCCGCATTGTCTTCCACAACCAGGATTGTGGGCTTGCGATCATGGTGGTCCATGGCTTACTGCCTCCGAAATAATAATTCCGGCCGCTCATAAGAATTCCACAAGGAAATACGCTGGAAATAGTCTATAACAAATTTCGGCACCGGGTGGGGCATGCGTTTAGCTTGCCCAGTCGGCAGGCGACCGATCCCGATCTAAGATTGAGCGACGGGCGTGGGCGCCGCCTTTGCCGCTTTCGCGGTCTGGGCCGCCGATTGCTTCTGGGCCTCCATGGCGCGGCCGATCACAAACTTCACGTAGAGTGCGAAGACCGCCGCACCGAGCAAGGCAGTTAATACCAGGAAGAGGCCGTCCACGGTTAAGCCTTGGCCAGTGACAAACAGCCAGACCACCGCCCCGAGTGAAGCCACTATCATCAAAAGACTGAAGAGAAATAAAGCGCCGCGATCCGACATAGTCCAGTACTCCCGCCAGACATTGTATAGCAAAAAGGGAGGTCCGCGCTGCTAGCAACCCGATTCATCCCGGCCCTTCGTCGCGACCCACCTCGCACCGAGCCGCGACTGTAAGGAGCGGAGGGCCTCGGGAGCAAGCAGAGGTTTCTGCTGCCCGGCGGGGACCGTCCGTTGCCCTTCTCGACCCTCTTTTAACTTGCGATGGGGTGGCGAGGCCAAGTGTCGGCAGCAGCCCCTGGGCCGCATCGTCGAACGCGAACCCTCGTAAGATCTGCCGTGCTAGTTGGCCGGCACGGCCAGGGCATCGCGAATGCGCTCGGTCAGCAGGTCCACGAAGGTCTGCTTCACAAAGCCTTTCAAGGATGTCAAAAGCGCGCCGCGCCGGTCGATGAGGATGGTCATCGGCAGTTGATCGGCCGCGAACGCGCGCGCCAGGCCGTCCTCGTAATACACCGGGCCCTTCCACTCCAGCGCGCTCACGAAAGACCTCACCGGCGTATGGTCGGTGTCGGCATTGAGGGAGAGAAATACCACCGCGGGATTGTCGCGGAAGCGTTCTTTCACCTGCTCGTATAAAGGATGCTGCTCGCGGCAGGGCACGCACCAGGTGGCCCAAAAGTCCAGCACCAGCACTTTCCCCTTGAGACTGGCCATTTCGAACTTCTTCCCGTCCAGGCTGGAGAGCGTGAATTCCATGGGATTCGCGATCCCGAAATTGGGTTCGTTTCCGCGCAAGCGCAACTCGCGCGCATGGAGCAGCGCCACGTTACGGTCGTACGCTTCGAGCAAGAGCGGGCCAATGTCGCTCTCGCCGCCCGTAGCCTTGCGGTCGAGTTCGCCCATGCGGGTGAGGTCGCCGGCGAGTTCGGCGTCGGCAGCCTCCTGGATGGTGAAAGCGTCGGCCAATGCGCGGACGGCTTCCTCGGGCTTGCCGAGGCGGTCGAACCAGACGGAGATTTCGCGGGCGGAATCGGCGTTGGGATAGGTCTCGAAGGCCCGTTGCGCGGTCGCCAGAGCTTCTGCCGCGTGTCCCAGCGAGCCTGTGGCGCGCGCGTCGTCCGTTAACGCGCGGGCCAGCGCGCGATCCGTCTGGTTGCGCCACTCGCCGGGACTCTCGTTGCCGGGATTCGCGCCCTTCCGATACTGCCGCACCAGGTCTTCGGTACGGCGGGCATACTTGAGGGCGCGCTCCGCGTTGTCGCGGGATTTTAGCGCGAGCAGAGAATGCGTCACCGCGGCCAGAATCGGCACGTCATCCGATTTGCGGGCCAGCACCAGTTCACCGTAGCGTACCACCATGGCATCGTCGTGGAGCGCGATGGCGGCCTCGGCGGCGTGGTGTTCCAGTTCCGGCCGGTATTCCGAATCGGGATAGCGAACCAGGTGTTTTTCAATGACCAGGAGCATCTCGCGCGGGTTGTTGTTGGTTTCCGCCACGGCGCGGCCGAGTTCCTCCTTCTCGAAGGGAGACTTGTCGGCCGGTTGCTGGGCCAACGCGAAAGCGCAGCTTGCCGCCAGCAGCAACAAACACTTCATGGCCGGGCTTTACGAATGGCCTCGGCCATTTCGGCGGCCAGCGCCCGCGCGGTGTGCATGTAGGTTTCGTTCTTGGCCACGCGGTCCAGAATCGGGAGGAACTGGTCCACCGCCACCAGCCGGTGGCGTTCATACGCCGAGGCCAATAGGTTCATCGCCTGCACCAGCCCGAGGTGGTCGTACTTGGCGGCCCGCTCCACATTATCGCGGTGCTCGGCCGATTCGGCCATGCGTTCGAACCATTCCTGCAGCGCCTTGCCGGACACATCTTCCGTATAGTTGAACTTGACTTCGCTCTTCGCGTCGCCGTCTTCGAAGCGGAATGTTTTGGTGCCCATGAAGGCCACCTTGACCGCTAACACCGCTTCCAACGGGTGTTTGAAGTGGTCCAGCTTGTCGGCCAGCGCGAAAACTTCGTGCGACTCGGCCTCGCTCATGTGGAACTTCACCGGCAGTTCGTCATCCACGGCTTCGCGATAGACGGTATCGCCATTGCTTTCCACCGTGAGATCGAAGTACGCCGGCGTGCTTCCCGGGAAGGCTCGCGAATAGAACAACCGGGGGCCGTCAGCGGCGAAAGCCACGCTCGCGAATAGCGGAATCAAGGACCATTTCATAGCGTTCTTCCGGCTATGCCAGCTTGCGCCTGGTGGCTTCGTGGGTGGCATGGCAAATAGCCACGGCCAGGGCATCGGCGGCGTCTTCCGACGCGATCGCCCCGGGCAGACGCAGCAGCGATTGCACCATCAACTGCACCTGGCACTTCTCCGCCCGCCCATACCCCACCACGCTGACTTTCACTTCCAGCGGAGAGTACTCCGCCAGTTGAACCCCTGCCTCGGCGATCGTCAGCAGCACCACTCCCCTCACGTGCGCCAGTTTCAGCGCCGTCTTGGCGTTCACCGCATGAAAAACTTCTTCCACGGCGGCGAATTCCGGGCTGTGTTCCCCGATCAACCGTCGCAGCCCGTTCGCGATTTCCAGCAGCCGTTTCTCGAACGGCCACTTGGTATTGGTACAAATCACCCCCGAAACCACCATGCGATGATCCCGACCGTCGCTCTCGATCACGCCGTAACCGGTTCGCGCCGAGCCGCAATCGATGCCCAGGATTCGCATCCCAGCCGGAGAGCCGCGCATCTTAAACCGACAGCGCCTCCAACTCCTTTTCGTCGATGTCGAAGTTGGAGTAAACGCTCTGCACGTCGTCGTGATCCTCCAGCGCCTCGTTCAACCTCAGCATGCCGGCGGCATGCTTGCCTTCCAGCTTGATCAGGTTCTTGGGAACCATGGCGATGCTGGCGTCTTCGGTGGGAATGTGGGCCGCCTCCAGAGCTTTGAGAATGGCCTCGTGGGCCTCCGGCGCCGAGAGCACTTCCCACTGGTCGCCCTGATTGCGGATGTCGTCGCCGCCGGCTTCGAGCACCACGTTCATGAGCTGATCTTCGGTGGCCTTCTCGATGGCCACGAATACCTGGCTCTTGCGCTCGAACATCCACGCGACGCTGCCCTGTTCGCCCATATTTCCGCCGTTCTTGGAGAAGGCATGGCGGATGTCGGCGACCGTGCGATTGCGGTTATCAGTGGCCACGTTGACCAGCACGGCGGCGCCGCCCGGCCCGTAGCCTTCGAACATGACTTCTTCGATCTGTCCGCCATCGAGCTCGCCGGTGCCGCGCATCACAGCCTTCTTAATATTGTCGGAAGGCATACTGGCGGCTTTGGCGGCCAGGATGGCGGTACGCAGGCGCGGATTCCCGTCCGGGTCTCCACCGCTGCGCGCGGCGATCATAATTTCCTTGATAATGCGCGTGAACGATTTTCCGCGCTTGGCGTCAAGAGCCGCCTTTTTGTGCTTAATGGTGGCCCATTTGGAGTGGCCCGACATGTGAACCTCGCGGGTTGCCCCGGCCGCAGCGGCCGGGGGTGTAAACGTTATGAATTCAACGTATTGAGGATAGCAGAATCGGGAAATGGGGTAAAGCGCGAAGTGGACGCCACTGGACGCCGCCAAGTTATACTGGCTTCGGATGACGGTCCGCCATTCACCTCACGGGCTGTTCCACCGGAACCATGGTTCCACCTACGCCGCCCAGACCTTGGCGATGCGGTCCATGCTGCCAACCGAAGATCTCCCAAAGGGAGTGGTCCTGGAAAAGCGTTGCATCGTCGAAGTCCCACTAATCCCGCAAGAAGATGTTGACCGCGTTCTGGCCGTCAATCGGAAGAGCCGGAATGCCATGGCGGCATAGACAAATCGCGACAAGTATCCGGCCGCCCCGGAGTTGTGCCCTCTTGGAGGGAAGGGTTTCCCGTGTCGGAGCTTGCATTTCGGGTCAGAACCAGCTTGGTCCGAGGATACCGTTGGCCCGTTGAGCCATGTGATCGGCCCGGCTTGCTTCCTCCGCTAGCATACCAGGCGAGCCGGCTACAGCCGGGCGTGCGGCCCGTTATGCTAAGCTTCCGGTTATAGCCGGGGACCGCCGATCCACCGGCGCGTCTTTTTCCCGGTACCCGCAAATGATCGAAGGACCTCTCGCCGGCACGCAGATCGGACCGTACCGCTTAGTCCGGCAGATCGGAGCGGGCGGCATGGGCGAGGTCTATCTCGCCCGGCGCGAACAGGAGTTCCAGCAGCGCGTGGCGATCAAACTCGTCCGCCAGGCCGACTCCAACCCGGAAGTGATCCGCCGCTTCCTCATCGAGCGCCAGACGCTGGCCAGCTTGAATCACCCCCATATCGTGCGGCTGATCGATGGCGGCGCCACCGCCAATGGCGTTCCCTATCTGGTGGTCGATTATGTGGAAGGTATCCTGATCGACGCCTATTGCGAGCGGCACCAGCTTTCCGTTCCCCAGCGGCTGCGCCTGTTTGCGGAGGTCTGCGATGCGGTGGCCTACGCGCATCGAAGCCTGGTGGTGCATTGCGATTTGAAGCCCGGCAATATTCTGGTCACCGCTTCCGGCGAGCCCATGCTGCTCGATTTCGGCATCGCCAAGCTGCTCGATCCGATTGCGGCGGGCATCACCGAAGAGGCCGCCAAGACGCGGCAGCGCGCCTTCACCATCGAGTACGCCAGCCCGGAGCAGTTAAAGGGCGAGCCTGTGACCACCGCTACCGACATCTACGCGCTGGGCGTCGTTCTCTACGGCCTCCTGGCGGGTTGCGCGCCCTATCGGTCGACGCCCGATTCGCTGGCGGGCTGGATTCGCGCCGTCTGCCAGGAAGATCCCGATGCGCCCAGCGTCGCGGCGGAACGCGGCGCCGCGGATGCCAAGGCGGGCGCCAGGAACGCTTCGCGGCAACTGCGCGGCGACATCGACGCCATCGTGCTCAAAGCCCTGCGCAAGAAACCGCAAGACCGCTATCCATCGGTCGCCGCCCTGGCCGAGGATATCCGGCGCCATCTGGACGGCGCGCCGGTATTGGCGCGTCGCAACACCACCGGCTACGTGGTGGGGAAATTCGTGGAGAAACACAAACTGGGCGTTGGAGCGGGGGCTCTCGTGCTGCTGGCAATGCTCGCCGGATTGGCGGCGACGCTGTGGCAAGCGCGCGTCGCGGCACGCCGCTTTGAGGACGTAAGGAGCCTGGCGCACGTATTTCTGTTCGACGTCCACGATGCCATTCAGTATCTGCCGGGGTCCACCGCGGCCCGCTCTCTCATCGCCAAGACGGGCACCGAATACCTGGATCGTCTGGCGCGCGAATCGCACGGCGACGGACGCCTCGAACGGGAATTGGCGCAGGGGTATTTGAAGATCGGCGACGTCGAAGGAAATCCGTATGGCGCCAATCTGGGCGATTCCGCCAAGACCATCGAGAACTATCGTAAGGCCCTGGCGCTTGGCGATTCGCTGATGGCGCGCGATCCCAAGGACATCCAGGCGCGCCAGGTGGCGGCTAAGAGCCATGTCGATCTGGCGTTCGTCCTGCCGGCGGCCGGCAAGCTGCCCGAGGCCGTGGAACACGTGAATCAGGCGCTGCGGCTCGACGAATCCCTGTTGGCGGCCGACCCGCAAAATCCCGAAGCCAAACTGAATCTGGAGGGCGCCTACGAGCGGCAAGGCGATCTCTTGGGAGGGAACATCGAGGTGAACCTGGGGCGTGCCGAGGACTCGGTGGCCGCCTATCGGCATGCCCTTGCCCTTCTTCCGGAGTTGCCGTCTTCCCACCCGCTGGCGGCGCGCGTGGGCCGGGCGAAGGCCGTCCTCATCGCCAAACTGGCCATCGCGCAGGACGCGGCGGGCGACCGTTCCGGCGCGCTTGTGAAACACCAGGAGGCTCTGCAAATGGCCGAGTCTCTGGCGCGCGCCGATCCCAACAATCAGCATGCCCGCGAGCTGGTGTCGGCGTTTCTGAATCAGATCGCCTACAACCAGCAGAGCCTGGGAGATTTTCCGGCGGCACTCGAAAGCTATCGCAAGGCGGACGCCATCGACGAAGAGGAATTGAGCGCCGACCCCAACAATTCCAAGGCGCGCGACGACAGCATCGTCACCCAACGCAACCTCGGCAATCTTTATCTCTACCAACTCCACAAGAACGACGAAGCGGCGCGCTGTTACCGCCGGGCTGCCGAACTGCTGGAGGCCGTCTGCCAGGCCGACCCGCACAACGTTGCCGCGCGCAAGGACCTTTCCGAAACCCTGACCTACGTCGCCAGCACCCTGCTCGCCACGGGACATCCGCTGGAGGCACGGCAGCAGGCGGTGCGCGGCCTCGCCATGGCCAAGGAACTCGCCGACCAGCCCGGGGCCACGCACGACCTGATTTACAATTACGCCTGGCTCGCCGTCACCATCGAGCCCACCGATCTGCAGAGCCCTCGCGACGCCCTCCCCTATGCCATCAAGGCGGCGCACATGAGTCCGGGCTTGGAGGAACTCGGTGTGCTGGGCCAGGCCTACGCTGGAATCGGCGATTACCCGCATGCCGTTGAGGCAGTCGAAAACGGACTCAAGCTGTTTCCCCCCATCGAGACGGGCAAACCCGTATCCATGCAGCAGACTTCCCTGTTGGCCGATCTGAAGCAATATCGGGAAAGTCTCGACAAGCAGCGCACCGCGAAATGAGTATTCGAAGCTGTGTGGGGAATGCGACGATTTTTCTCATGCCCCTTTGTCGTGTGCTTCATTGATCTTGCGCAGAGAGGTTCGGGTTGCGGGAAGTCAAAAGCTGACCGCTGACGGCTTGCGGCGAAATCGGCGGGCCACCTCGGGAGTCTCGGAGTTTTCGCCTTCTCCCGCACCTTGCCCACTCACTTTCCGCAGTCCGGATCCCCCGCCAGCTCTTTCGGCACCGTGAGCGGAGCCAACGACTGTTGCGCCAGCATGGCATTCAACTGGGGCACCTCGTGAGTGCGCAGCTCGTTCCAGCGCATCAGCGCGGCATGCGACTCCTGGCACATCCCGGTGAACGTCTCCACAATCTGGCTCGCCGGCGGCGTGTCGGACTGATCCACCGCGATCATCAACCGGGTGAGGTCGCGGTTCATCGGCCCAAGCCCCGCCGGCGGACCGGCCGCATCGGTCAATTCCTTCGCCTTGGCATCCGCCGCTTGCGCCGCCGCCAGCGCTTCGGGCGACTTCCCAGCCCCGTTCAGCAAGGCCAGCCGGTCGGCCAGTTCGGCGCGCAAGGCCGCTGCCTGGTTATAGCCCGCATACGTGGCGTTCATGCTGGCGGCGATCTTCTGCGCCAGCTCCAACTGACGCTGCAACTCCGCGGTGGAAACCTTCAGCCGCGGATCGAGCTTCACCGTAATCGGCTGCCGGTATTCCTGTCCGCCCACCGTGAGCCGCACCTCGTATTGACCCGGCAGAACCATCGGACCCTGCGGCTCGTGCCACGGCGTATTATGCGGAATGGCGTGGTCGGCCAGCGTGTACTCGAAGTAGTTGACGTGCACCCCGTAGTACGTATAGAGGAGCTGTTCGGGATCCGGGTAGCGCAGATCCCAAACGAAGCGATTGATGCCCGCATTCTTCGGCAGCAAGGGGGCCGGCGCCAGCCAGAAAGCCGGCACGTTCACCTTGTAGCTCAGCGAAGTGGCGCCGCTGCTCGAATACTGGCGCACCAGTTTACCGCCCGAATCGTACACTTCGAGCCGCATCTCGCCCTCCGGTGGCGACTTCAAATAGTAGTCGATGATGGCTCCGTCGGGCGGATTCTCGGCCGCCGCCACGTCGGGATTCAGCGGCGTGTCGGTATAGGTATCCCACTGCATCCGGACGGCCGGCGCGGGTGCGAACAGGTACGCGTTCGACGAAGCTGCCGGCGACGTCCTCCCCGCCAGTTCGCGCAGCGGGCTGATGTCGTCGATCGCCCAGAGCGCCCGTCCGTAAGTGGCTACCACCAAATCGTTCTGTTCGATGGCGAGGTCGCGGCAAGAGGCGGCGGGCAAGTTCAGTTGCAACGACTGCCACTCGTCGCCGCCGTTGAAGGATACGAAGACGCCACTCTCGAGCGCCACGAACACCAGGTTTCGATTCCCGGGATCTTCGCGTATGGAATGGGCCGCGCTGGCGGGAAGACCGGCAACTACCGTCTTCCAGTTCTTTCCGTAATCGTCGGTGCGGTAAATGCGCGGCGCTGCGCCGCCAGCTTCGCCGCGTCCTCCGCCGCGTCCACCACCCACGATGGCGAAGGCGCGGGCGGGGTCGCTGGGCGAGGCTTCCATGGTGGTCACGGCGCCGGCGCCGGCTTGCGCCAGATCGCCCGCGGCCACGTTATTCCAGTGCGCGCCGCCATCGCGCGTGAGTTGGATGAGGCCGTTGCTGGTGCCCGCCCAGATCTCTTTCGCATCTTTGGACGAAAAGGCCAGCGAGCTGATAGCGGGACCGCTGGCGCCGCGCCCCGCGCGCGTGCCGATCGGCGCGGTGCCCAGTTCCTCGCCGCCCTTCGCGGTGAGGTCCGGGCTCGATACCTCCCAATGCATGCCTTTGTCGGGGGTGGTCAGCAAGTACTGCGTCGCCAGATAGAATGTCCGCGGATCGAACGGCGAAAAGCCGATCGGCGGCGAACCGCTCTCGTGGTATTTGGGCGTGCGCTCGAAAATGTGTTGCGTCTGGCCGGTGGTCTTGTTCACGCGCAGAATCGACCCGTACCAGCCGGTGGCGTACAGATACTCGGGATCGGCCGGGTCGGCCAGAATGCGCGCCGATTCGAAGCCGTTGGTGGTGTACCAATCGCGGTAGGTAATCTGGCCGCCGCGCCCGAAGATGGGCGTGGCGATGGTGCCGCTATCCTGCTGCGCCGAGTACATGAAGAAAGGAAAACCGTGGTCGGTAGTGACGTTGTACATCTGGCCGGTGGGTTGGTTGAACCAAGTGGTCCACGTGCGTCCCGCGTCCATGCTGACTTCCGTGCCCTGGTCCACGGCCAGGATCATGTCCTTGTCGTTGGTGGGATCGATCCATACGTAGTTGAAGTCGGCGCCGCTGGGCGCGCCCACGTACGACTCCCACGTCTTGCCGGCATCGGTCGACCGATAGAGCGACGTCTGCGTGGCGAAGAGGATGTTGGCGTCGCGCGGGTCCACGATCACGTCGTGGAATTGCCCCCCGCCGATCAGCCGCGGATCGTCGCTCGCGCGCGTCCAATGCTCGCCGCCATCGTCGGAGCGGAACATGCCCTGCGCCACGTAATCGTAAACGCGCTTGCCCTTGCTACCCGGCGCCACGGCCAGCGCGATGGTTCCGAAGTTCCCGCCCGGCAGGCCGGTCGGGCCGGTCTTTTTCCAGGTAACGCCCTCATCGCTGGAGCGATAAACCTGCGAATCGGTGGCTGGCGTCGTCACCGGCGGAGCCCCGCGGCCGCCACCTGCACCGCCCCCGCCACCGCCGCGTCCGCCCGCCGCGATCGGGCGCGTGCCCGCGTACACGTTTTTCGGATTATCGGGATCGAACACCAGCCACACCGCGCCCACCTTCGCATCCGGCAGCACCGGTTTCCAGCTCTTGCCGCCGTCGGTCGTGCGTACCATCCCGCTGTCGCCGGCCGCCGCCATCACGAGGTCGGGGTTATGCGGATCGATGACGATCGAACTCACCGCATGCCCCTGCAGCGCCACCGCGTCCCAGTGACCACTGCCATCGGTGGAGCGGTAGAGCCCGGCCGTAGTCCCGGCGCCCGACGCGCCCACGTACACCGTGTCGGGCCGCGACGGCGCGACCGCCACGGCGCCGATGCCGGTGAGGCGCAGCGAGTCGCTGACGCACGTCCAGACCTGGCCGCCGTCCACCGTTTTCCATACGCCGCTTCCGGCCGTGCCCATGTAATACACCGCCGGATTGCCGGGTATGCCCGAGACCATCGTGGCCTTGCCGCCGCGGAACGGCCCAATCAGCCGCCACCGGATGCCGTCGTAGAGATGAGGATCCACCGGTTGCGCCAATATCGGCGCGAGCGCCGTTAAGGAGAGCAGAAGTACGCGAAACTTGATCATAGTCATCGACTCCAGCGATTCTATCTCAATTCAAGGAGGGCAAGCCTAAAGCACAAAAGCCCCTCACTGAGCCGCGACGGTCAAGGAGCGGCGTGCGAAACGACGTATTGTGCACGCTCTAGCCCACCCAGCCGGCATGCCGAACATGCCCACCCCCATGGAGCGGTATCCTAGTTCCCATGGCGACCGCCCGCCGCAAGACACCCCTTCACCCGCGGGACGACGTCCCCCTGGCGGCCAAGCGTCGCAAGCCCGTCCCGCATGAGTTCGTGCTCGACGCCATCTCCCCGCTGGAGCCCGTAACGCGCCCCATGTTCGGCTGTCTGGCGGTCTACGTGGGGGACAAGATTGTCCTGATCTTGCGCGACAAGGGCGGCCACGCGCCAGACGACGGGGTGTGGCTCGCCACCACCGTGGAGCATCACGAGAGCCTGCGCGGCGAGTTCCCCCACATGCGCTCCATTGGCGTACTCGGCAAGGACGTAACGGGCTGGCAGGTGCTGCCGATGGATGCGCCCGATTTCGAGGAAGCGGCGTTGCGCGCCTGCGAACTAGTGGTCGCGAGAGATCCTCGCATTGGCAAAGTTCCGAAGGCGAAAACCAGCCGGAAAGGTCGCGCGCAGCCATGAAAGAGCCCACGTTCATCCCCACGACGGAAGCATTACGCACCGTGGCGCGCGATCTGCAATTTCATCCGTCCGCCATCGATCATCCACGGCAACTGACGGCCGGACAGATCGCGGACTTCAATCGCCAGGGCTATCTGGCCGGGATTCCGATATTCGGCGAAGACGAGATCGCCGGCATCCGGCGCTACTTCGACGAACTCCTGGCGCGCACGCTGGCGGCCGGCGCCGACAGCTATTCCATCAGTACGGCGCACCTTCGCCATGGCCGCGTGTACGATCTGCTGACGCATCCGCGCATCGTCTCCTACGTGAAAGATCTGCTCGGCGAGAATCTGATCGGATGGGGGTCGCATTTCTTTTGCAAGCTGCCCGGCGATGGCAAACGCGTCTCCTGGCACCAGGATGCCAGCTACTGGCCCCTGACGCCTTCGAAGGCCGTCACCGTCTGGCTGGCGATCGACGATGCCAGCGTCGAAAACGCCTGCGTGCGATTCATTCCCGGCTCGCATTGGTTTGGCCATCTCACTTACACGCTTACCGAAAACGACGACACCAACGTCTTGAATCAGGCCGTGGCCGCGGTGGAGCAACTGGGCGCACCGGTCGATGACGAGCTCAGGGCTGGCGAGATCTCGATTCACAGCGATCTGCTGGTGCATGGATCGGAATCCAACGCGTCGTCCAGGCGCCGCTGCGGCCTCACGTTGCGCTACTGTCCGGCCGAAGTGCGGGCGGAGTTGGGATGGAACGCGAAGGGCGTGATCGTGAGTGGGAGCGATCCCTCGGGCCACTGGGCGAACCCGCGGCGCCCGGAGACGGAGTGAGATCCCCCGCCCGGCAACCCGGCCGCCCGGTGAAACGTCATAATAGCTACATGGGCTTCGTTGTAAACCAAGGTCGCCGCTCTCAGCCGGCTGGACTTTTTTGTGCCGCAGCGGTGGCAATCGGGTTGCTTTGCGGCTCCTCGGCCACCGCTCAATCCGGCGGCGCCCCCACGCCTCCGCCGGAACCCGAACCCAAAGCGCTCATGGCTCGCGGTGTGGAGGCGTACCTGTCCGGAAACAATTCCGTTGCCTTGGGCGTTTTCCGCCAGGCCGCGGCACTCGGTGACGCGGATGCCATGATGTATCTGGGCGTCATGTATGGCTCCGCCCGCGGTGTCGCCCGCGACTACTCGCAGGCTCTCAACTGGTTCCTCAAGGCGGCGGAGGGCGGCAACAGTCAGGGCATGTGCAACGTTGGCCTCCTGTACTTTCAGGGGCTAGGTCTACCGAAGAACTATACCGAGGCCATGCGATGGTTCATCAAATCCGCGTCCGCCGGCAATACCGAGGCGACGTTCAATGTGGGTACCCTGCTCCGCGATGGCTTGGGAATAGCCGCCAACTACCCCGAAGCGATGCGATGGTTCCGCAGGGCAGCCGACGCAGGCGATAGTGCCGCCGAAAACGCCATTGGCGTGCTGTACCAACAGGGTCTCGGCGTCCCCGTCAGCTATGCGGACGCCATGAGTTGGTATCGAACCGCGGCCGACGCGGGCAACGAAACGGCGATGTACAACATCGGCGTGCTGTTCGAGGGCGGACTCGGCGTCACTCAGGACCGGGATCAGGCCATCGTCTGGTACCGCAAGGCCGCCGTGGGCAATGAACTCGCCAAAGCTGCGCTGAAAAGTCTCGGCGTCAAGAATTGACGCGGTTTCTCTCGCAGGCAATCGCGGCTCGGCGGGCAAACCTCAATCCTCTCACCGAACCGCGACCGTAAGGGCAATACCGCAAGGATTTCCCACAAGCGCGCATCTGCATAAGTAGTGGGGCGGACGCCCTCGTCCGCGACCGGCCCCCCCTGGCCGACCCGCCCGGTTTCGGAAGTACTTGATTCTTCGACCGAGCAAGCGGGACGGGAGCGTCCCGCGCGGACCAGGGGGTCCGCCCCACAATTAATGCAGAATCCCATGTTTGGGAAATCCTCGCGGCATTAACCGTAAGGGAGCGGAGGGCCTTGGGAGCACAAAGAGGCTTCTGGCGCTAGAGACTGCCCAAAGGGTAGAACTGGGGACCACGAAGGCAGCACCATCATAAATCCTGGGGTTGAAGCCCGGTCTTCTTTGCGATTTTCGCTAGGGCGGCAGGACCAACTTCCTCGGAATCCTGAAACGAGAATGGATAGCCCGCCCACCCTTCTCTTCTCTTCTCATCATCTTGTGGGAGCCCCACAGTGCGGTCGTGACGCCAGCCGATGCGCTTCAGAGCGGCGAACACGCGACGCGCCTTCGCCGAAGGCCAAGCGCTCATGCGGCAATGTCGAATACGGCGTTCGCCGAAGGCGAAAGCCCTATCTGTGGGGCTTTCGAATGCGTACTTCAAATCGCTCGGACTTACGTCATTGTTTGAGGAATGTTAGCGTAACCGTCTCGAACCGCCGTATACGGACCCGCCAGCGCCGCTTCTGGAACGACAGCGTAGGGATCTCCGGGACGTGCGGCACACCATGCCCCTTCACGCACATGAATTCCGTCCCGTACCATTCAAGGAATGTCTGCGAAGACCGTCCGATCCTCGCCGGGTACGCCAACAGAGAAGACACTCCGGGCAACGCCGTTGCTGATCCATCAGGGTCCACCGGAATGCAATCACGTACTGGAAAACGCCGATCGGCCGGATCTCGGCCCCGAAGAGCGACTGATTTCTCCCACGAATCGCACATTGACGGAAAACGACTACGCGTGAAAGTGCGAGCCGCAGCCGGAACCCGTCCTCGACGCACTCCCAAACATCGTCCCAATTTGAGAGCGTCTCTGCCGCGCCAGATTGTTGGCAAAATCCGGCGAAAACTCTCTCCCTGCAATTACCCCGATCCCGGTGCCCGGCGTTACACTGTCGCTTCGTGGCTACAACATTCTTGGCGAGAGCTGACGGGCCGGCGCTCAGCTATGTGTGCGGGGCAGCCGTGCCCCTGCTGGAAAAAACCATCTCTCAAGCGGTGAGCGACGTTGCCGCCAGATTCCCCGACCGCGAAGCGCTGGTGGTCTGCCACCAGAATATTCGGCTGACCTGGCGGGAGTTGGACCGCGAGGTCACGCGCACGGCGCGCGGTTTGGCGGGACTTGGTCTGCGGCCCGGCGACCGCGCCGGCATCTGGGCCAGCAACTGCGTGGAGTGGATCCTGTTGCAGCACGCGGCGTCGCGCGCCGGAGTGGTGCTGGTCAACGTGAATCCGGCCTACCGCTCGCACGAGCTACGCTACGTGCTGAAGAAGTCCCACATCCGCGCGCTGTTTCTGCGCGAGAAGGACTCGCGTGCGAATTATCGCGAGATCCTGGCCGAATCGCGCAACGGCGATTCCCTGCCCCTGGAACACGTGATCTGGCTGGGCGACGCTTCGTGGGACCGGATGATCGCCGACGGCCGCGATGTGCCGCCGGCTATCGGATCTCCGGACGACGTCGCCAATATTCAGTACACGTCGGGCACCACGGGCGTGCCCAAGGGCGTGCTGCTGACGCATCGCGGACTGCTCAACAACGGGATGGCGATCGGGCTGATGCTGCAGGCGGCGGAGACCGACCGCATCTGCGCGCCGGTGCCCCTATACCATTGCTTCGGCTCGGTAATCGGGTCGATGGTTTCGGTAGTGTCGGGCGCGGCGCTGATTCTCCCTTCGGCGCAGTTCGACGCTTTGGCCACGCTGGAAGCGGTCGACCGCGAGAAGGCTACGGCGCTATACGGCGTGCCCACCATGTACGTGGCGGAGTTGGGGCATCCCGAGTTCGACCGCTTCGACCTGAGCTCGCTGAAGAAGGGCGTGATGTCGGGTGCGCCGTGCCCGGTGGAATTGATGAAGCGGGTGGCCGAGCGCATGCACTGCAATCGCCTGGTGATTCCGTACGGGCAGACCGAAGCGTCGCCGGTGATTACCATGTCGAGCGTGGAGGATTCGTTCGACGTGCGGTTGGCCAGCGTGGGGAAGGCGCTGGCCAACACGGAGGTGCAGATTATCGACCCGGCCACGAAGGTGCGGCTACCGGTTGGAGAGCAGGGCGAGTTGTGCACGCGCGGCTACCTGGTGATGAAGGGCTACGACGGCGACCCGGAGGCCACCGCGGAAGCGATCGACAGCGAAGGCTGGTTGCATACCGGGGACCTGGCGGTGTTGCGGCCGGACGGTTATTTCAGCTTCAAGGGACGCGCGAAGGATACGATCATCCGCGGCGGCGAGAATATTTATCCGCGCGAGGTGGAGGATTTTCTGCATACGCACCCGAAGGTGGCGGACGTGTACGTGGTGGGTATTCCGGACGCCAAGCTGGGGGAGACCGTGCTGGCGTGGGTCCAGTTGGAGGCCGGCGAGGAAGCCACGGCGGAGGAGATCCGCGATTTTTGCCGCGGGAAGATCGCGTACTTCAAGGTGCCGCAGTACGTGCGATTCGTCGATTCGTTTCCGCAGACGGTGACGAAGAAGGTGCAGAAGTATTTGATGCGCGAGCAGGAGATTCGGGAGCGCGGGTTGGAGGAGTTGGCGCGGCAGGAAACGGCTTAGGAATTGTTCACCGCCGAGACGCGGAGACGCGGAGGAACACGAGGGAAAATGGGCCTGGGCGTCGGTAGAGATGTCGCGTCTTCCCCGGGTTGGGGCGCAGAGGGAATCAGTGCTACCCCATGGGGCATGTCGATTGCAGCGTTCCTGGGCTTTATCTTTCCCTGCGTCTCCGCGTCTCACCGGTGAATTCTCTACTTCACATCCCCTTCGGGCTTGGTGAATTTCGCGTCGTCGATGGGGACGTTGTTCTTCACTTCTTTGAGCTGGATGGTGAAACGGCCGTTGGGGCGGGAAAGCGTCCAGCGCCACGGGGTTTTTACTCCGTCCACTTCGCGATAGTCGGCGTAGTCGATCTGCGTGGGCATGCGGCCCATCGGGGTCTGGGCGGAGCGCACCATGCGCATGAGCAGGCCGGTCTTTTGATCGAAGTATAAGGTCACCGGCGGCTGGCCGGGCTTGGAGCCGCTCAGCGAATCGCACATCGCGCCGGCGATTTCCATGGAACGGCCGCGGCGGAGTTGCGGGAAGAGCGTCTTCAGATCGGCGACCAGATAGAAGTCGGCGTCGAGCGATGAGGCGAAAGCTTCGGTGGGAGACATCTCGCGCGCGGGCTTGCCGGTGTTGCCCAACCAGCCGGCGGTTCCGTCGAACGCAGTGAAGCTGTCGCTGGTGGGCGACGAGTGCGAGATGGAGACCCGCTTGTTGGGGGCCTTGGTGTAGAGGTCGATCGCGGTCTCGCTGCCCATGGCCATCACGGTGCCTTTCATCGCGCGGCTGGTGATGTGATGCATCGCGTCGGCGCCACCGGCCGCGGTGAGATACTTCGCGATCATGTCGTCCGGGGTAGCGGCGGGGGCGCCGGCGGCCGGCCGGGCGGCGGGGCGCGCGGGCGTGTCGGAATCGAGCACCGGCGGCGAGCCGACGGGTCGCTCGGAACCGCGGTGGCAGGAATAACAGGTGATGGTTTGCTGTCCGCGGAAGCTGTCTTTATTGATGGCCGCCGTCATGGCCATCATTTCGCGGGCAGTCCGTTTGGCCCCTTTGTCGTCAGCCTCGTACTTGCCTGCCACGTGGCAATTCTCGCACTCCACGCCGAGAGAGACCGAGATGAATTGCATGGCAGCGTTCAACTGGTCGGCCGGAGTGCCTTTGAGTTGAGTGATGTTCTTGTAGACCTGTTCCGCGGTCTTCACCTCGGGCGCCTGGGCGCGCGCGCACTGCCCCGCGAAACCGGCTGCCAGCGTGGCGGCCAAAAGAGCGCTGAGTGCGTGATGCTTCATTCGGAATTCCCCCCTGTTCTATGGATTGTACCCGATTTGCCTGGCATAATGGTCCGCTACACTCGAAGGCAGGTAGAAATAGGAAACCGGGTTTCAACGCCATGGAAATCATTCTGGTCGTTTTCTCGATCCTCACCATCGTGGGCGCCTGGGCCGGCTGGCGGCGCAGCCCGCTATACTCCGCCAAGATCACACTCCAGGTGGTTGGCTATTTCCTGCTGATTGTGGCTGCGATGGTGGGCGCGTCGCTCGGGATCCTCAACGGACCGATCAGCCATTCGCCCGCAGCCCAGGCGATTCTGGGGGGAATTACCATCCTGGCGGTGGGGATCGGCGCCACGGGACTCATCATCCGAGCTACCGATGCGCACGTGGCGCAGTTACCGCCTTCGGTGCGGCTGGTCACCATCCATCGGCAGAAAATTCAGCGGTGGATCTGGCGTCTTGTGGTGTACTTGCTGATCAGTGGGGTGGCTGCGCTGGCGCTACCCTCCTCGTGGTCATGGCTGCCGTTGACGCTTGGCATCCTCGTGCTGGTTGGGTGCGGCCCCATGCTGATGGCTTTATACATGAGGGCGCGCCGACTCGACCGGGGCATGACGGCGGTGACGGCCGCGCCTTGGGTCCACTGGCAATATACGCCCGCGCAGTGGGAAGCGTGGGCTAAGAGGCAACTGGAGTGGGAACGGTCGCACATGTCGACGTTTTATTGGAAGCGCGATTGGCGCAAGCTGCGGGTGGCGTTCATCGTGTTTGCGGTGGGCGCCGTGTTCGTGCCTTACCGCGGCGTGGGGGAAAAGACGGCCGTCTTCGCGGGCTGTTCGGCCCTTGTGGCGCTGATCGCGAGCAGCGTGAACTGGTCTAACCGCGCCGGTTGTGAACGGCACTATCAGCGCCTGATGAGGGCACCGCGGGAGTCCTATTTCGGCGACGAGGGCGTATTCTGCAATGGGGAATATTCGCAGTGGACCTTCTCCGGCAGTTACCTGCTGGAAGCCACCGCGCCGCGCGATCCGTCCGCATGCGTGCAACTGGTGTTCCAGAATTTCAATGGCACCAGTTCCACCAAGGAGATCAAGCGGGTGCCCATTCCGGAGAGCGGCGAGGCGAATCTGGCGATCCTGCAGCGCAAAATGCGGGAACAGTGCCGGACGGCCTCGGTCCATCTGGTGGCGCCAGCCTGAAGGGGACTCTCCACAGAGGTTCAGGCGCGATGACATGGCGCTGCCGAAGTGTGGCTTCGACTGTGCAAAGGCGCGATCAAATCGAGAAGCGCGGGGAACGATCCTGTCGGGAACGTCTTTGGCGGCAGAAACCCGCCGACATTGTCCTGGAGTTCGAAACCGGCGGGCGTGCCGGGCGGCAAGGGCGCCGCCATTCTATTGGCGGGTACTGGGTATCTCCTTGACTCACCCGACCCCAACCTGTAGATTTGGGCTGTGGAGGATTACCCGCGAACCATCCAGGAGTTCGAGGAGCGATTTTCGACCGAGGAGGGTTGCCGAGCATACTT
>Ga0182018_10000849_pt1 | contig 37860 bp, 26 predicted proteins | sample 812P2MmetaG_FD_120490 | JGI IMG/M metagenome (GOLD analysis project Ga0182018, IMG submission 120490) | Permafrost microbial communities from Stordalen Mire, Sweden - 812P2M metaG | ecosystem: Environmental > Terrestrial > Soil > Wetlands > Permafrost | place: Sweden: Stordalen | collected... | reverse complement strand
GTTTCTGTCGATGCCATCTCAACACGATATCGCGCAGACGGATAGACCCATTTCCCAGTCATTTGCAGAGGCTTTGCACGTTGCGCTGGGGCACAAAATCGGATAGCGCTCGCGAGCCCTCGGATATTCGCACGCCGCCGCGCGCGGGACCGAGATGGCCTGAGATATATCCTTCATTCTCGCTGGCGCTCCTGCTCCATGGGATTACGCAAGTCGCTGGCGGCTCGCAACGTCGTGTTGCTCCATGATGGACCTGCGCGCCGTTGTTGCGCTTGCGCGAACGCTCTTCGGGTCGCAGTAGACGACGCCAGCGATGGCCAGTTCCGTCGAACCTATAACCCGTTCAGTTGCCAGAATTGCCGTCGCGCGCCTACGCGCGCTCGCGCTGTAGTCGCCTGCCGACGAAGTACGCCGCCGCCGTCACCCGCACGGCCCAGCCCGCCGCGACGCCATAGATAATGCCGCTCAACCCGATATGGGCGCCCGCGGCTGCGGCGGCAATTGCAACGGCTATACCGATCCAACTTATGAGGCCGATATAAGCCAGTTCCCGGTCATCGGCCAAGGCCGTCATGCTCGCCTTCGCAATACCTGCACAAACCTTGAGCGCACCGGAAACCAGCGCTGCCAGCAGGACATCGGTTGGCACCGTAAACTTGCCGTGCAAAAACACACGAACTACAAATGGCGTCGCGAACCACAATACGGCGCACGCGACCAGCACGATCGCAGCCGCCTGTGCCACTTCGTTCATCAGCAAGCGCACGCGCGCGGCGGAGGATTCCGCGGCACGCAGGCGTGGTTGCAATGCATAGCCGACCGTCAGTTGCAGCAGCCGAAATGGTGGCCCGACCACCGCCAGCACCACGCCAAGAGTCGCCAGCTCCCGCAGACCCAAAAGACTCGCCGCCAGCAGCCTCTCTAGCTGCATCAACAGGTTTGCGGAAAGCTGGACCGAAAGATAGGCGCCCGCCTCCCGCAAGTTGATCTTGCCGTACTGTGCCCCTGCGCCACCGCGCAACGCGGCGTCCCGCCAGGCGGCAACGCCCACTAAAGCACAAGCCGCCGTCATCACGGCAAACGGCACGAGCGCGACACGCGCGGCAACAGCCACCGCAGCCAAGCTGCCAATAAATAGCGCGAAATCCTGGGCGCGCAGATAGAACAGTGAGCGCCCGAAAGCATGCATTGCCTGAAAGTAGCCGGCGACCACCGTGGCAATCGAGCCGGCGCAGATGCACGCCAACAGCAGAGCCATGGTGGCGGGACTGATCGAATAGGCGAGGCGCGTGTAGACCACGGCGACCACTGCCACGACTGTCGAGCTGAGCAGAACCCGGCGCAATAACGCGGAGCTCATACTCACAGAGTTTCTGGCGACGACACCGTCGATGCCGAGCGGTGCAGCGACCATCGCCACAGTCACGATGCTCACAAGCAGCGATATCAACGCGAATTGTTCGACCGGCAACTGCCGAGCCAACAATAGATTGGCCGCTACGAAGGCGGCTCCGGAGAGGCCAAAGGCCAGTGCGGTCAATACCCCTGGCTTTGCCACCAGGCGGAGCGTTGCGCGCAGACTCACAACGGCGTGCGGTGTCGCCCGTGCCTAGCCGCGGGCATGATTGGTCGCCGGCTGGCCCGGCCGGCGGGACCTCGCCGCGATGCGCTCCTCATCCGACATGAGGTTGATGTATTCACGTAGCTTTCCTTGCGGGTTGCGAATCAAGTCTTCCACCGCACTGAGCTCGATGTGCACTTCCATCTGATTATCAAACAGGCCGTGCAGGTCCCGGACGATACCGCGCGCGGTGGCATCGCTGAAGTTGGTGCTTGGGACAACCTTGACAGTCAATAGTCCGACCGATTTCTGCACCATCTGTATGTAGCGCACATCTTTGAGTTCCCGCGCAATGACATTCGTCACTGCACGACCCGGCACCGAAATGCCGTCCTGGCGGATCAGCGTATCGACTGCACGGCCCGAGATCCGCTCGATGATCGGAAAGGCGCGACCGCAGCGGCACGTGCCACTGCCCCATACGCCCATATCCCCGGTACGATAGCGAATCAGCGGCATGGCGCGATTGTGCAGACCGGTCACGGTTATCTCGCCCTCCTCCCCCGGGCCAACCGGTTTGCCCTGCGCATCGAGGAGCTCGTGATGACCGTAGTCCTCCTGGGCGTGCATCGCGCCCACTTCGCACTCGAGAATCGAGCCTGCGCGTTCCCAGTGCGTGTAGTGATTGATTACACGTGCTCCAAGCACCGCTTCGATCTTCGCCCGATGATAATCGCTCAGCGTCTCCGATCCGGAAATCACCATTGGGATATGCACCCGCTGGCCGCGATCTTCGAGCAGCCGACACAGCAGATACATGGCTGAGGGGTAACCGCGCATGAATTTCGGTCGGTAATCGCGCAGCGCCTGCGCCACCTCATCCACCGTCTGCTCGCTGATTCGCGCCGAGACGATCTCAAGCGCACGGATCCTGCGATTAATGCGCCATACTCCCGACTCCAGCGGCCCCTTCAATACGGCATGACGTTGTCCCAGGCGCCAGTACCCGCCGGTACTCCACGCGCGCCAGAACAGTGCAAAGGCGGCCGCATTGACGTTCCTGTCGAGCAGTATTCGCAGCGGCATGCCCGTGGAACCCGAGGTCCGGGCCCAGATCGCGCCGGCGTTACCGGACGTCGAACAAATCTCTTCGCTATTGGCCTGAATCAGCTTCTTGTCAATCCGCGGCAGCCGCAGCCACTCGTCATCGTCGACCAGACGATCGAGCCGGATACCCGCCTCGGTCAGACTTTTGCGGTAGTAGGGGACGCTGTCGAAGGCATGGCGCACCACTGCGCTGCGCTGCGCGCGCGCCCAGGCATCAAGGCGTGACGGCTCCCAGAACGGCGCCCTCGCCATGAGTCGATGAAAGCGCCAGATCGTGAATGGGCTGGAATAGTCCTGCAGACGAAATTTCATGATTAGATCCGTTCTAGCTCAGCCAGCGCTGCTCTCCCGCATGACACGGCAGTGTGGCCACGGTGTACATGCTCTGCCGCAGCGGCAGTGCTCCCGGGTCGTAATGAGGCCGCGGCGTGATGACATCCGCGCCGAAGGGGCAAACGCTGATGCCGATCCGAATGATCGAGAAAGACACGGTTCAAAGGGCCTGAACTCGCCGTTCGGATGAGTTCGTGCGAGCAGCAAATTCCCGCACGCCAGCGCGGAAGCCGCAGAGGCCGAGAGCGCCAGTGGCGCGCAGCCGCTGTCCTCCAAAACGATCGACTGAGCTTCGCCGGACTTAAGCGCCTGAACGGGTCGCCTCGGGGCCATGAGACCTAGTAATACGAACTGTTGTCCCGCTCCGACGATCGGTTGAGCACGACACCCACTAGGTTCATATCGCCCAAGAGCTCTTTCGCCTTCTCGACCGATGCACGCTGCGTCAGGCCCTCCGCGAGGATGAGCAGCACGCCGTCTACGTGCGGCGCGAAGGTGAGCACGTCATCCGCAAGCAGCAGCGGCGGCATGTCAAAAATGACGATGTGCCGCGGCATTTCCGCCTCGATGATCCCCAGCAGATCAAGCATCCGCGCTCCAGCCAGTACTTCCGAGGAATGCTCGAATCTCTTCGAGTTCGGAATGATGACCAATTGTGGATAATTTGATTGGTACATGATCTGCTCAGCCTGGCATTCTCCGAGGAGGTAGTCACCAAGGCCAAGCTCGAATCCCATGCCCATCTGTGTCGCCAGCTGCGGCCGCTGCAGGTCAAGATCCACCAGACACACGCTGGTGTTCGGATCCTGCGCCAGAGCTATCGCCAGATTGATGGCCGTCAGCGTCTTGCCCTGCCCGGACTCGGTGCCGGTTATCGCCACAGATTGCCACTTATTGGCGGCCAGGCGCTGCAGCAAGCGGGTGCGTAGAATCTTATATGCCCGCAGAGCTGCTTGGTCGGCGACCTTCGGCAAGATACGGTTCTGCTCCATTAAAACGGTATCGAACGTCGCGGGCAAAAACCACCGTGTAGCCTGGTTGCCAGCCGCAGCGATGTCGCTGACCTTGACTCGGCGCTGCTGAGTTCGGGTCTCCGCCTTATTTCCGGGATCGCTCTTCTTGAGTTTCGCGAGTGCTGTTTCGATAACGCTCATTAAAGGTTCTCGGCTGCGGGCATTACGGTTGTCGAGTCAAAGCGGCGCGGGTCAGGGAGCAAAAAAGCGCACCAGAAGGTAGCACGCCGGCACCCCCAATACGATCGATGCGGCCAGTGCCGTCATCTGCAGGCCACGCCGCCGGAAAAAGGCGGAGTTGCGAATGACTGGGACGAAGCCAATCGGCGAGACATCAAGGAGCGTGTGCAGGTCGCGGGTCCCCCGAATCGTGGAATCTAGAGCAGACGCGCCGAGCGCGGCCATCAAAGCAAGCAGCGTCCCACCAATCAACCCGATGACGGCGATGCCGACGCGGGGCGGCTTGGAGGGTGTCTTCGGCAGCGAGGGCGCACCGATCATCGCGAACTGGTCAACCGTACCGTTCGCGATCGCGGCCGCGTTGACCTCGGCATTCATGCGCTTCTCAATGAGTTGATCGTATTGTTGCCGCGCGGTGCCGGCATCCCGATTGAGCGTTTCGTAGGCACGTTCGACCTCAGGCGTCGAGGCGATCCGCCCCTGCAGTCCCGTGAGCTTCCCGCGCAGCTCCTGCCCGCGCTTTTCAAGCGCGCTGATCTGCGTATCTGTCCCGTTAAGCTGCGTTTCGAGCTGCACGACGACGGGGGTACGGGCAGCGCCATCCGAGTCGGAGCTACCACCTTTCTCGCCGGAGGCTATGCGCGCTTCGAGTGAGGCAATCTCGCGCTCGATGCGCTTCACATCGGGGTGATCTTCACTGTAGCGCTGGCGGGTCTCGGCGAGGATGGAGCGCTGCGCGGCCACCTGTGCTTGCAAAGAGGAGCCAACCGCCACTGAATCGCCGCGGCGCAGACTGTCGATTTGCCGTCGCATGGCAACCATGTCCGGATGGTTCTCATCGTAGACCGTCGCCTTCTTCTGGTATTCCTGTTCGAGATCGCGCAAGGTGTCGCCGTTGGCGCCCTGGGCCCGAGCCTGCTGCAGCTGTTGCAGAATGAAGACGCGGTTCTGCTGCAGGGTGCGCATATCGCGCTCAATGCCTTCAAGCTCAGTCTCAGTCGTGTTCTTCACATTGAGATTGGCCTGGGCCTCATCCGGCAGTCGATCGAAGTTCTCCTGTTTGAATTTCGCAAGGCGAGCTTCGCTTTCCGTGATCTTCGCGCGCTCCAGATCCGCCTCGGCGGCATAGAATTTCGCCTCGTTCTCCGCCTTGGTAATCGCGCCGCGCCGACTCTCGGCGATGAAAGCGTTCGCGAGCCAGGCCCCCACCTGCTGGGCGCGTTGCGGATCATGATTGTCGTATTCGACCGTAAACCCGGTATTGAGATTGCGCTCGAGGCCCGACTGCGGATCGAGAATCTTCTGTGTGACCATCAGGACGGTTACGTCTCCTTGAAGTTTGCGCAGGCCCGCCCCGGTGTCGCCGGCGAGTTGCGGATAAGGCTTCAATGTATCCAGAGCCGCGCGCAACTGCGGGGAGTTCAGAACCGACCCGGTGAGCCCCGAGACGTATCGATCAGCGTAATTGTCGGCGCGCGCTTGGTCGGCCGGCTCTGCCTTGAGCTGGAACGTTGCTATGGAGGCATAAATGTTGGGCAGGGCGACCGCAAGTACCATCGTTCCCAGCACGATCGGCAGCCAGATTGCCATCATCAGGCCGCGGCGCAGCCTTAAGGAGTGCAAATAATCTGAAAATTCAGCTGGTTTTTCGGCTTCCATCCCCAACTCCGTGCGCCGGCGTTCGCCTGCGCAGCTCAAAAGTCATTTCCCGCAGGAAACCACCGGGCTCATAAGCCCCCCGCCACCCTGATTTTTACCATACGGTACCCCCCACGACCGTGAGGGGGCTCACCAATCGAATACGAAAAGCGCCTGGCGCCGCACGGCGGGCGCGAAGCCCCAAAATGGTGCAAAGTTCGGCTATGCGGCTGCTTCTGACGCATTTAGATTCAGTAGCCCACGGTAACGGCCGGACCATCAGCTAGCCGATTGGGCTCGTAAACAAAAGAGATGTGAACTGCGTTCGACAGCGCCGAGGGACCTACGAACTTTGCCCCAGTAACGTCGTATGCGCCGACCAGTGAGCATTGCCGCAGGACGCGCCATTCGAATCCGCCGGTGCCGAACACGTAACGCTCCGTAGCAATGACGTCCCTGAACGGGTCTTGGATGATTCCACGTACGCCAACGAATGTGGCGAATCTCTCGGTGACCCGGTGGGATAATCGCAAGCGCAGCTGAGTCTGCTTGACTGCATACCCCTGCGCCGTCGGAGCCACATTGCGCGTCAGATCGACAAATAGGTCGGTGACCTGATAGGTCCAATGAGTGCCAAGGCCGCCCGCTAGGGTGGTCTGCGACGGCGGGATCGGCAGCGTGGTGGAAACGGCCGAGAAGTCGGAGCGCTCAACTCCCAGGCGCAAATAATAGAGCTTGGTCGCCGAAAAATGGCCGTCCCATTCCGTCTCGAAGCCGTAGGTATTGGTATTGGACCCGACTTCGGGCCTGAAAGCATCCCCAGTCACGCGCATGGTGACCGATCCGGTTTGCGTGGCATCCATCACGAACCCGGCTGAGCCCGTAGTATCGGTGTAGTTGGTGTACCCGCCTGCTATCTGACGGTTGTACGTGGCGTCGGTGAACGACGCGTTGAGCTCAAGCTTACGCCTGGGTGTGATCTGCAGCGAATAGTTGGGATCAATATATTCCAGGTCCTGGCGGGTCGCCGAAAGGAGGCCAAGCGTGGTCCCGGGTTCGGCCTGGCCGAGCCCCGCACCGAGCACGGTGGTCGGCAGATAATTCCTCAACAACGACTGTGAAGATATATACCCGTAGGCACTGGCCGTGTATCGCGGTCCGTGCTCCTCCCCGTACAAGTAGAGGAATTCGCCGTTGGAGTCCAGGTCGGTATTGCCGGGATAATTGGCGCCGGTTACGACTGGCGTCAGCCGAAACTCGCTGCTCGGCTCCAGCCAGTGCACCTCCAGGCGCGCATCGATATCTTCACCAAACGTCTTGACCTTATCCGCACTCGTGTCCGATAAGTTTGCGTTATCGTCGTAGCTTGCGCCAATTTCGACGCGCGGATTGTACTGCACCTCCGCGCTCGCAGCGTGGGTGCCGATGAGCCAAAGGCCGAAGACAAAGCCGGGATATGCTGCCGCGCGGGCCGCCTCTTTGATCGCTGACATTTTGTAATCCTGCACTGCAATCACGGCACGACAACTACGTCGCCAGCTTGCAGATCGACGTTTTGTTGCAGATCCTTGCCGTGCGCGACGTCATTGTAACGAAACGGCAGCGCGGACTGCTGTCCCTCGGGCGTACGTCGCAAAATGATGATGTCCTTCAGAGAGGCAAACGGAGTCGTTCCTCCGGCCATGCTCAGCGCCTGCATCACGTTGACGCGCGGATTGACGATGAACTCCCCTGGCTTGGTCACCTGCCCGATGACGTAGATCTTGTTTCCCTTGATCTCTTGGACCGAGACGGTGACGACCGGGTCGGCAATGTACTTACGGATCCGCGTTGTCAGCAACGTCTGCAGTTCGACTACGCCTTTGCCGCGCGCGTCGACTTGTCCAACCAGGGGAAATGTAAACGTCCCGTCCGGCCTGACCAGAAACGCATTGCCGGTGAGATCGGGCTCCTTCCACACAGCGATCGAGAGGGTGTCACCGGGCTTCACGGTATATATCGGCTCGTCACCTGGCGCAGCTGCGAGCGGCGCTGATAGGAGTAATGCAAGAATCGCGAAGTGCCTGAGCTTAGAATGCATTGATCCTCCCGGTGCGCGGACAGTTTTCAGTTGAATGACGTACCCCTGCTGGCCCCGCGCCGCGTGCGGGCCAAGAGGTACCGCGGCTGGGGGAGTATGACGATATGCTAGACCGTTTCCCGTGATCCAAGTAATGGTACTTGAGCTGCCAGCAATTGCCACTGGCCACCCCCTCGACCACCTTTTTCATGACTCAGGTCCCCTATTTGCCCGCCGCGATACAGTAACATTGCTGCGCGCTAGGTGTCGCCTACAGGCTATAGCAGAAACGACGCAGCAGGGGAACAGGAGTCATAACGCGGTGGACAATCACCCGAAGCTGTCGGTCATTGTGCCTTTCTTCAACGAAGAGGAAAGCATTCGGCCGCTTTATGTCGCGATCGTAAGTGCCGTTGAACCTCTCGGCGTGTCGTTTGAAATGGTCTTTGTGGATGATGGTAGCAGCGACGAAACCGTACGCATCGCAACCGAACTTGCGGTGGCAGATCCGAGAGTTCGCGTCGTGCAGTTCCGGCGTAACTATGGGCAGACTCCGGCGATGGCTGCCGGTATCGAGCACGCGCGAGGAGAAATCCTCATCACCATGGACGGCGATCTGCAAAATGACCCGACCGATATCCGGCTGTTCCTCGATAAGATCGCCGAGGGCTATGACATCGTGGTTGGCTGGCGCTTCAATCGCCAGGACAAGCTCGTATCGAGAAAGATCCCCTCCAGAATAGCGAATCGATTGATCGGCAAAGTGACGGGCGTTCCGATCAACGACAATGGCTGCTCCTTGAAGGCGTACCGCGCATCTCTCATCAAGGAAATCCCGCTCTATTCGGAGATGCACCGCTTCATTCCGGCAATGGCATCTATTGCGGGGCCGCGTATCGCGGAGATCAAAGTCAAACATCATGCCCGGCAGTTCGGCAAGTCCAAATACGGACTGTCCCGAATCTACAAGGTGCTGCTCGATCTGCTGGTGATCAAAACCGTGGCCTCGTTCACCTCACGGCCGCTGATCTGGTTCGTGCTCCTGTCACTGCCGTTGGTAGCGGTCGGAACGGCCACCCTCGGATGGAGCCTGTACGTCATGATTGCAGAGCATCAGGACCTCTCCTTGCCGGTCGCCGGCACCGGTCTCATCTTTCTGAGTTCGGCCCTGATCCTGGTCAGCGGGGGTGCCTTTGGCGAGCTCGTTTACAAGACGAGCGACATGCGCGAGCATCATTTCGCCCGACTCACCGCGCGGCTCGAACGCGGGTACACGAGCGACACTGAAGGTTAATGGCAATGTTGCAGAAAGATTCGCCAATCGAGCTCTCCGTCATCATTCCGGTCGGCGATCGGCATTCCGACGCGCGCGCGTTGTTTGCCGATTATGAGGAAGGCCTCGACAAGCTCGCGATGCATTATGAAGTGATCTTCGTGCTCGACGGTCCTCAGGGGGACTTCGCAGCCGGCTTACAACCGCTGCTGCGCGAGCACGGCAACATGACGGTCGTCACGCTCACGCGCTCATTCGGCGAAGCAACCGCGCTAATGGCCGGCTTCGAGCACGCATCAGCGGAGCTGGTATTGACGCTGCCCGCGTATTTCCAGATCCGCGGGTCCGAGATTCCGAAGCTCGTGGACGCTCTGCAGTCAGCCGACGCGGCGGTTGCGCGCCGTTGGCCGCGCGCCGGCGGGCGTCTCGAACAACTGCGCCGCAACGCATTCCACGGGCTCATTGCCTGGATCACCGGGCTCAGGTTTCGCGATCTTGGCTGCGGCGCGCGAGCGCTGCGCCGGCGCGTACTCGAAGAGATTTCGCTGTACGGAGATCAGCACCGTTTTCTCGCCTTGCTCGCCGATAGGCAGGGATTTCGCGTCAAGGAGGTGGATGTCGCCCAGTCGGCGCTGGATCGATTCACCGGCCACTATCGAACACGCGAATATGCACATCGTGTGCTGGACATATTCACAGTATTTTTCCTGGTCCGATTCACCAAGAAGCCGCTGCGTTTCTTTGGGATGGTTGGTGTCACAACGTTCGGCATCGGCGCGGTTCTGCTGCTCTATCTGGTCATCGATCGTCTGGCTTTCAGTCACGGCCTCGCCGACCGGCCGGCGCTGCTGCTGTCGTCACTGCTCGTCGTACTCGGACTACAGCTATTCGCGCTGGGTTTGCTCGGCGAACTGATCATCTTCACCCACGCGAAGAGCATTAAGGACTATCAAGTCAAAGAGGTGATTCAGTTCACCCATGCACAACTTGCCGGAAACCCGGAGAACGAAGCCGTCACACCTTGAAGGTTCTGGGCACTTCAGGGGGAACGCTTCACGGCTTGCAAAAACGTTGAGGACGTCGTCATGTCCTCGGCCGTAGCGCCGCGAAAGCGCGCCGCAAGTCGGGCTCTGGTGATGTTGGATTGTGCTCGCCCTCGCTCGTGGAAAACGATGCGAAATCCCTCGTGGTCAAGAATTCGCAGGTGCGTGGATTCGGGCTCGCGGTTGATTGACCAGGCATCCCGTCCGCGAATCAGCTTCCATTTCCAATCCGCATGCGCCCAGTGGCCGTCCCAATGGTCGGCCCAGCCGTGACTGGAGAAGTCAATTTCATGGGATAGGAATCCATTCGGTGCCAGCCACAGGCGCATGCCGCGATACGCCTCCTCAAGCTCGTCAATGTGTTCGAGCGCCGCTTGCGAGAAAATCATGTCGATTGCTCCGGGCTGAATGACGGAGCTGTCGAGCCACGGCGCACGATATTGAACCATCGAACCTGGCGACGCTGTGTCGGTGAGGGAGTGGCGTATTCGGGCGATGCGATCCGGCCGAAGGCAGGTCTCGAGTCGTTCGCGCCCCATGATTGAACTCGGAAACTGATAGTCCCCGAGCTTTGGGTAGACTCCCGGAAATTCGCGGTCGTCGGGGATATCCGCGCGCGCGCTGAATAGCGCAACGAGCTCATCCAGTACCTCGAGATTACGCTCGACATTCGCATGGGGGACGACATCCAGCGCAAAGTATTGCTCCGCACCGGAAAGCAGCGCCGCGATGCCCGCGCCCAGCGAGTCGCCCGGACCGAGTTCCGCAACCACACGCGGGCAGATCTGCAATCCGCTGTTGGCAGCGTGCGCTAAGTGTCGAAACCAAACGGAATAGCAATACCGTCCGGAGATCGTGCCGCCGGTGCCCATCGCTCGGTTTACGATGCGGCGCTTGACCGCGGGAATTGCAGCTACTCCGGGCACAAATGCCGCAGCATTGAAAATCAGTCGACGCATCCGAACCATGCAGGCGCACCTTGAACTGAGATCGTTCGATTGGCACCGCGTAACGTATCACATTGTCCCATAGGCAGTTTCTATTGACGTCGCGCGCGGATCGTGCTCCATCTTGGCGCAGATTCTTCATTGACGTAGATGACTTATTCCATTGTGGTGCCTCGCCTGCACGCTACGGCCCGCTCATCCTTCGAGCGCGGCTCCGGGCGCAAACAGGCCGGCCGACCGGAGCTGGAATCCTGGGATCAACCGACGCCGCCCACGCATTCCAGGATCGCTCCCGTAGCCCCGCGTTCGCGAAGTGCAATGCGCGGCTGCAGCTCGCGTAATCGTCCGCCGTATAATGTTAGGCTAGCCTGTAAATCAGCTGCCCTCGTCGTGCCATCTTCTTCTTAGCCCATCGATAGTTATTCGTGACAGTTCGTGTTATTCGCGCATAACTTCTTGCCGACATCCGCACCTCACGCTGGTCTTGTCTTGAAATGAATCGTCATGACGAAAGGTCTCACGACCCGCAGGCGCGTAACCGCAGCGTCATGTTTCTCGTCAATTCACTGAATGTAGGTGGATCTGAGCGCAAGACCGTTCATCTTGCCAACGCACTTGCAGCCCGCAACCGACAGGTCGTCATCGCTTATCTCAGCGCCCCCGAGTCCCTTCTGGCACAAGTCCATCCTGCCGTCGCCACGGTTAACCTCCACAGGCGCGGCAAATTCTCGATCAACGCACTTCGCAGGCTCGTCTCGATACTTGAAGAGCGCAATATCAGTACGCTCGTCGCCATGAATCTGTATTCGGCCCTGTACGGTGTTATCGCGAGGCCATTGTGCAAGGGTCGGCGTCCGCGAGTGATTGTCTCTGTCAACACGACGGACTTTGCAACACCGAAAGAAGAGCGCCAGATGCTCATCTACCGACACGTAGTGCGGCAAGCAGATGCGGTCGTCTTTGGAGCAGAGCGCCAACGGCGGGTGTGGCGCTCGCGTTACGGTCTCGACCGTCTACCCGATAGAACCCTCGTGCTCTATAACGGCGTCGATATTTTGGAGTTTTCAAGAGCGCGCGTCGTACCCGTGAAGCTCAGTGAACGCCCGGAGCTCAGAGTTACGTTGGGTACAGTTGGCGCATTCCGCGTGGAGAAGGCGCAAGTCGATCTGGTTCGAGCGGTGCATGAGCTCGGTGCGCGAGGCGTCGACGTAGGAGCGGTGATTGTTGGAGATGGGCCCCAGCGCCCGCAGATTGAGCGGGAAATCAGACGCTTTGGTGTGGAGCGAAAGGTCTTCTTGGTCGGAGAGGCGCAAGACGTCCGGCCCTACCTGGCCGTGATGGATATATTCGTGCTGCCGTCGATTGCAGTTGAGACGTTCTCAAACGCAGTTCTGGAAGCGATGGCAATGTCATGCCCGGTGCTGACAACGGGCATTGGTGGGATGGAGGAGATGCTGCAGTTCGGTGGAGGACTGATCTACCCGCCCGGCGACGTGCAAGCTCTTTGCAATCTCCTGCAGCCCTTAGTAATGAGCGCCCAGGCGCGCACGGAACTTGGCGAGCAGGCGCGCCAAGTCGTCGAGAAGCATTTCAGTTTTGACGGGATGTTAAGCGACTTTGAAAGACGGGTTTTGGACTCGGGCGACTAACCGTCCGTACCCGACGCCTGACTTCACGTTCGTCTCAAGCCGTGTATTCACCCGTTGTTGGGGGGTTTTGGCGAAGTAAAACTCTGCGGTTGCGGCGCGCCAGATTTACCCTAGGTGGCATAGCTCAATGGTGATGGAGTTCTCGCTGGCGGCGTTTGACTGTCGCAGAGCGTAGGTTCGGTATCCCGGCGTTGATCGTCAAGCCACGCCTCGAACATCAAGACGCTCCAGAGCAGGTCCCCTCCATATTCCCATTCGGACCGTCCGCTCAGTAGGGAATGCCACACTTTCCGAATCGGCAGCGCTCTGAGGTAGCCCTCACGGTCGAGCCGCCGTGCATCGAGCAGATCCTCCGCCCAATCGCGCAAGGGCCCGCGAAGCCACTGATATATGGGCACAGCGAAACCAGTCTTTGGACGGTCGAAAAGCTCCTCTGGAAGGTAACGGCTGAGCACTTTGCGCAGCACGATTTTGCCGCGCCCGCCCTGCAGCTTCAGTCCAAGTGGAAGTCGCCACGCGAATTCCAAAACCCTATGGTCGAGCAGCGGTGCGCGTACTTCAAGAGCAACGGCCATGCTCGCTCTATCGACTTTCACAAGAATGTCATCCGGAAGGTACATGAGAGTGTCGAGCAGCATCATTTGGTCGACAAATTGGTCACTGCCCTTCCTCTGCGGCGCCTCGCTCAGCACGGTCCTCGGCTCCGATCCATCCACGACCAGAGTCATTGGCGCCAGCCAGTAGGACATCAGGTGCCGGTACAACTGCTGTGGAGTTGAACATCCCAGCCGATCGGCGAGTCGCAGCATCCGGTAACCGAAAGCGTCAGCCCGGAACTTTCCAGAAGCAATCGGCCGCGAGAGCTTGGCAAGATATTCCCAGAAAGCCATGGGGACGTGCTGAATTGTCCGACCCGCCGCGTGCAGTAGCACGGCCGGCACGCGCGACATTCGGCCCCAGGTGTCCCGCGCTTGCACATATCGGCTGTAACCTGCAAAACCTTCGTCGCCGCCGTCACCTGACAGCGCTACGGTTACGTGCCGTCGTGCCATGGCACAGACAAGTGCAGTAGGTATCTGCGACGAGTCCGAGAAAGGTTCGTCGTACAATTGTGGCAACTTCGGAATGATTGCCAGCGTCTCGCCCGGCGTCAGATATGCTTCGGTATGGTCAGTACCAAGATGCCGCGCGACAACCTTGGCGTGCTGAGCTTCGTTGTATTCGCCTTCATTGAAGCCGATTGTGAACGTTCGCACCGGCCGACTACTGAGCGCCTGCATGAGCGCGACAATGAGAGATGAGTCTATGCCTCCGGACAAGAAAGCCCCGAGCGGGACGTCCGCAATCATGCGCAGCTCGACCGCATCGTGCAGCAATTTATCTAACTGATCGGCCGCCTCATCGAGAGACACCGGAATCGCCTGAGCAGCGGCATCGGTTTGAACAGCTGCCGCGTTCCAGAAGCATCGACTTTCGATCTCGACGACTGCATCTCCCCGCGCCTGGAAGCGCACGAAGTGCGCCGGCATTATCTTGCTGACGCCGGCATAGATTGTGTGCGGCGCCGGAACATATCTATAGCGCAGGAACAACGTGAGGGCCTGTCGATCGATGTTCGCAGTAAATCCCGGAAAAACCCGCAGTGCCTTGAGCTCGGAGCCAAAGATCAATCTTCCGTTTGCCACGGAGTAATACAAAGGTTTTTTTCCGAGTCTGTCGCGCACTAGCGTCAGCTCGCCTTGGGCCGAATCCCATAAGGCGAACGCAAACATGCCGATAAAGCGGCGCAATGATGGCTCAAGGCCCCACTCCTCGAATGCAGCCAGCATGACCTCCGTGTCACTGTGTCCGCGGAACCGGTGCCCGAGTGTCTCCAGGTCAGCGCGGATTCTCAGAAAGTTATAAATCTCGCCGTTGAAGACGATCGTATAGCGACCGCTCGCGGACCGCATCGGCTGGCGGCCTTCCTCAGTGAGATCAACGATTGCGAGCCGCCGGTGCGCCAGGGCGACTCCGCGCGCGGGATCGAACCATTCGCCCTGAGCGTCGGGCCCGCGATGCGCGATCGTATCGTTCATTCGCCGCAGCGTCTCGGTCGCGCCGGATAAAGGCCTCGGCGTGTAAAACCCAGCGATCCCGCACATCAGATGCTCCTTAGCCTAGCCAAAACGACTTCACCGCTAAGCGCCGCTGACTTGCGCAATACTTGGGGGTTGCACATAGACTGGGCGAGCAGGAGGCACTCATGTAATCCATCGAGCATAATATTTTGAGCAGGTTGACTGCGAAAGTCAGCAGGGCTACGCGCTGTCACGGTCGACACATCTGCTCGCCTAACCGATCGATAGTTGCAAGGTAAGGTGCAAGTATCGTCTCCTCGCCATACTCCTTCGCCATAAACGCCTTGCACCGTTCGCTCGCCGCCCGCCAGACTTCTGCATTCGAGCTGAGCTCTCTGACCGCGGTACGCATATCTTCCAGGTTAGCCACTGCGCGTCCAAGACCCTCACGCACAATTATTCCGTCGGGGTCAAAAAACCCCACGACAGGGGTGCCGCGCGCCCAGGCCTGAAGGTATGTGTTCGGGAATCCTTCGACATCGGAGGTATTCACGAAAAGCCGGGCGCGCTCGAAGAAATCGCTCATCGCGTGATACGGAACCTGGCCGTGAAATTTCAAATTGCTAATCGTGGCGGCGCGCTCCCGCATTACATCGAAGATGCGGGGCTCCTCGGAGACCAGGCCGCCAACCATATGGACCTGGAGCTCGGGCAGGACACGCGCAAGATCCATGAGTCGGTCGGGGCGTTTGACCTGCCGCACGTTGCTGACCCATAGAACCGGAATATCGCGTTCCGCGAGGCTATAGTCGTGGTTCGGTCCCACATCGAGCATTCGTGCAACCGTGCTATCGCGTCCATAATTGCGCTTCATTGCCTGCTGTTGATTCACACCTTGTGCAAGAATCGCATCCGCGCGCTGCAGGCCATAGTTGTACAGTTTTATTTCGCGCCAATATTGAATGAGAAGTCGATCAGGATCGCAGTCCGCATCGCTTGCGATACGGAAAATCAGTTTTCGGCCATGCAGGCGTGTAAAGAGCGCGACCTGGCCAAGGTGCGTGCCCGCAATACTGACATAATAAATATCGGCATTTGCTCGCGAAACGGCATTGTGAAGCTTGAACCAGCGCGGATAGAGGAATCTTACAATGGGCAGGCCTTCGTCAACCGCGTAAGCCTTGAAAGTCTTCACGCCGTCCCACGAAGCACCGTCCGGTTGCCCGTAATCGCCCACAACCATGGAGACGTCGTAGCCGCGGCGCGCGAGCGCCCGAGCCAGCAGCGTTTGCTGCACCTGCTCTCCCCCGATTCCAAAATGGCTGTACTCCTTGGCGAGGACCGGCAGATTTCCAAGTCCTACAAAGCATATGCTTGGTGTTCGTATTCGAGGTATACGGCAACTCCTTAGCTACTGATGATACGTGCCGTGCTTGCGCTAAACACATGTGCCCGCGAATGAGTGGTTGGGCGGCCTGCTTAGTGCAGAGTTCAGTTCGCTCATGACACTGGCAGCGATGGAATGCATCGAAATCCGGCTCCGCCTATTGCGATGCCTTGGCTCAGCGCTCGCCGCGCAACTGCAGCGAACGCTTCGGCCGCTGCAGGCGGCGGCCGGCGGCCGCTGCAGGTTTAGGTACCCGCGTCGGCGTGGTCCGAGCCGCCTGCCTGGCGTCTGCGGTCACGATGGCCGCCAGGCGCATTGTCACACCGATGTAGGCCCAGATATACAGCCATGGCTTGAACAACAGGGAGAAGAAAATGGCAACCGAGACGAAACATATGCCAAAAATGAAGGCTACAAGATAACCCCTGAGTTCGGCCGGAGCGATCTCTGCGGCGGAGCGCACAGTCAGTACCGTTCCCCGGATTATCGCCAAATAGCTCAGCACACCGATCACTCCGAGTTCGAACCACAGCAGCAGGTAATAGTTATGCGTGGCGAAGAAGAATCCCATGACCGAGTACGAGTCCCAACCGAAGCCGGTGAGCAGCGTCAACGGGTGATCCATCATCCGGTTGATTCCCTGCAACCAGATCGAGGTCCGATCGCCGCTGCGCGTCATCGGATCCTGCAGCATCTCGATGACCCGATCGGTGAGAACGGAGCCAAACTTCATATTGACCAGTAACAGCACGGGGACGGCGAGAACCGCCAGCCCGATCAGCAGCGGCACCGTTCGAGCGAAGGAAATGAGCCGGCGGCACGTGTACCAACCGATAACGCCACCAACGGTCAAGCCGACGAATGCTCCGCGCGACCCAGTCATCAGCATCATCGTTGCCGAGACTAATCCCGCACCGGCCCAAAACAGCCGCATGACGCCGCGACTCGATATGGCAACCGCCACGTACGCCGGCAGCAGGCAGATCACAAGCGCAGCCGTTTCGTTCGCATGACCAAAGGCGCCGAAAGCCCGGCCCGCCTCCACGCCGTCCGTGCCCACCATCGTCACGCCGATCTGGAACAGCCCGGCAATGTCGCCGATCGCAATTGCATTCGCGCACGTGAGTCCAATCAGCAGCGCCTTGATGACGAATTTGACATCGGCGATTGTTTGGATGCCGAAGAAACAAAGCGCAAAAACGACAAAATAGTCAATGAGCATCGCCTTCAGGTCGATGCCCGCAGATATGATTTTGTAGGACTTGTAGTGGATCACGAAGCCCACGGCGAGCCAAGTGAACATGGCATATCCAACTAGCACTCCCATCCAGATGAGAATGCGCGGAAATTCAAGGTGCGTAGTGCGACTGAAGACTAATCGCGTCGCCAGCATAAGACCCGCGATGTAGATCATCGCGTTCTTCACGGACAGGCCCGGTGCCAGGCTCTGGTTCCACCCGAACACGTCTCCAGCCATGAGAAGGATAAAGAGCAGCGCCAGTACGTAGCGCATGGACGACTCCGCAGACAGCCCGTGACTTGCCGATCGACTCTCGCTACCGCGCCTTGCGGGCCATTTACCCTGATGGCGCGGCCGGCCGGCATCATCACATTTTTACGCGATGACAACCATGCGCGCGATCACGCTCGGTCCCCGGGGCGCCAGAGCGGCACCTAGGCCGTCCCCGCGCTGCCCTCTGCAAGAAAAGCCGCCCGCAACGGGTTTGCCCTGCCTATTGGCTCAGACTCAGGTGCGTGGGCGCCTTCGGCGCGCCGATCGGCTGCAGGCGCAGCAGTATGATCCCGTCGCGGTCCTGCAGTGTGACGGTATTCAAGGTTTGGCCGTTATTAATAGTCGGGACTTGGGCGCCGCTTATGCGCTTGTAGCTCGTTTCAAGAGTGACTGTCCGCGGACCGTTTCCCTTGGGGTTGACCAGGGCGATGCCATTGCTGAAGTCGCGGCGATACACGCCGTTCTGCCACGCGGAGGTTGGCGGGGCGCTGGTAGCGGTGCCGAGATTCGCGTTGTATTCGTCGAACCAATGGAGGTCATTGTATGCATCAGACGCACTGAACACGAAGTACCCGTTGTCCATCAGACATGACGCGAGGCCGTAGCGGAAGGTTTGGTAGTCCGTTGGGCTTCCCACCATCGCAAACATGATCAGTTGCGGTGCCGCCAACGCCTTGATGGGCTTGCGATACTCGTTCATCATTTCCTGCCAGCCTCCCCAGTACTCCGGGGACCACGTGAAGCCGAGGATGCCCTCGATAAATCCGCCGTTCAGCTGGCCGTTGTAGTCCGTAAGATTCGCGCCTGCGGCCCCCCAACCGGCAATGTTCCCGATCAGGTACGCGCCGGGCTGCTGCGCTCGTAAACTGCTGAAGTAGGCGTTATAGCCCTCGTGCAGCCAATGTCCCACCGTGGGGTCGTTGGGGTTGTCGGGGACGCCGTCGAGATCCCAGTCACCCGTGACCCGCGGTTGCAGGAATACGTTGTCGATGTAGAAGCTGTTCAAGGAAGGATTCGGATGCTGGAGCTTCGATACGAACCAGGCGGCATACCAGTCCATGTATCGATGTCCATCGCTGTCCTTCGCGGGAAACAATGTGGTGTTTATCGTGTAGAACGGCCCCCCTCCCCCGGACCAAAATGAAGGGACGGGTGATCCGGTCGTGCCGCTTGGATACAGCGACCAATGCATTGCGTTGAGTTTGGCGACCACCGGCTGGAATGGTGCATCGTTAGAAGTCGCATCGATGTGGGAGTAGATGGCCAGCTGGATATTGGGATTCAACTTTTTAATGGCTTCCATTGCCTGCTCGAAAGTCTGGGTGTGTGTAGTCTCCCAACCCGGCCAATAGCTGAACAGCGCAATGCTCGTATGCCCGAGGAGCGCCTGCAAGGCGGGATCGTCGTACTTCGTCGGCGACCCGAACAATATCGCACCAATGCGCGGAAATGGCGGTGGATCAAATGCAGAGGCGATCGATGAAGACAGCAGGCCGGCCAAAAGCACGGCAATCATTCTATTGAAACGCATTTGCTCACTTCCCCAACTAAATTGCGCTGCCAAGCTCCAGCGCAGCGGCCGCTATGGTCCACTTAGTGGATTTTGTATCCGTGCATGGGTCCAGAGCAAATGCAGGATGCGCGCCACACGCGACATTGCCCAGGATTCAATTGACCGGATCTCCGCTCAACGGAGGTCGCTGCAGCGTACCGATGCGGCCGGATTCGAAATGAACGACTCGACCCCGCCCGAACCATACATGAGCTTCGAACAGCGCGTCACGCTGTCGCACTTCACATACACATTGTGTGAGCGGCGCGCCTGAGCGTGATGCAGCGGAGCACGCTTGGCAGCGGCAGCAGGCAGAACCAACCAGACGCTGCCGTCGAAACCCTCCCGATCAAATGCGGGCGGTCAATTCACGTAGTCGCCGGCGCCGCTGCACGCGCTCACTGCGCGTCGTCAGGTAGCGCAGACGAGCGCAAGCAGCGTACCTCGACAAATCTGCTGCGGCAGACTCACCAGTACCGTCGTGGGTCACTACGAAGCAGGCGGAGTTCTCAGCGTCCGCCGAATGCCGCAACCGTCAGCGTAGCGCGCACCCGGCGAGCGAGCGTGATGGCCTCCTCCACTCCGATCGCCATAAGGAGCGCTGCGAACAGCGCCAGATAAAACAGCGACCCGAATATGACCCCTGCCATGCCGCCACGCCCTCCCCATGTAACGGCAACGACCGGCAGGGCCGCCACCACCGCACACAGCGCGACTTGCGCCGTCCGCATCCATGGCAAGAGCTTGCGCAGCGTCACACCGTAGAGTTTCCCGACGGCCCATGCACGATAAATGTCTTCCACGAAGCCGGCGACGACCAGTGCCAGGGTTGCGCCGACCAGACCGGCGACCGGCACAAGGAAAATCAGGGCAATGCCGCTCGCGATCGCTGCGACCAGATTACTGGTGACCAGTGGTCGCGTCTTGTTGATCGCCCGCAAAGGCGGCGAAAAATCGAAACACGCCGCCAAGATCACGAGCGTATAGACCTGGAGCACCGGCACTGCCGCGCGGTAACTCAGACCGAACACTTTGAACACGAGGGGCTCGGCAAACCAGGCGAGCAATACCACGCTCGGAAACAGCAGCACGCAGTTAACTACCGTTGTTCGCCGCCAGAGCTGCAATGGCGCCTCGTCCGACCGGGCGCCGCGGCGCACTAATTCCGGCAGCATGGCCGTCGATATTGAATTGCGCAGTGCTAGGATGACGGGCTCGCCGTATGTCCCAATGGTCATTTGGGCAAGCGCGGCGGCACCAAGCCATTTGACCACCACGATGTTGCCAAGGTTGCGACTGATCATATAAAGCAGCGCCGCGAGGCCCACGGGTACGCAGAACTGCAATTGATCTCGACGGATATTCTCGATCGGGGGCTCCTGGGCGGCTCGGTCCATCACGGACCAGACACCCGCAAAAGCTATAAGGCGCACCCCTTCAAGCACGATCAGCGACCAGATGATGGTCGCGACGTCGTTCGTCAGCACTGCGACGCCGACCACAACGAGCATGCGCACGAGGAGCCGGGCGGCCGAATAGATGAATACCCGTGCAGTGCGGTGAGTTGCGACCCAGAAGGATTCCCAGAAGTCGACATTGACGAAGAGCAGCACATACAGCGCAACCGGCAATCGGTATCGCCCGACCAGCGCGCCGCCCGTCACGAGATCGATAATATAGAAGCCGGCGACGATGCTCGTGCTGACGGCGGCGGTCAGAATCACCGTCTCCCTCACGATGCGCCAGCTGCTGGCGGGATGTGCGGGAATGAAGTACAGCAGGCTGTCGGATATTGAAAACGACGCGATCGACTGCAACAGCGATGCATACAACAGAAATTCCCGATACCGCCCGAAATCGCCCACCGTCAGCACGCGGACCAGAATTACCGGGCTGATGATCATCAGCCCATAGTTCGCCATGCGCGACAGCGACAGGATGACGGCCTGACGTGCAAATCCCGCCATGATGCTTAGGGCGCCCTAGTTGCGCCGGTCAGCGGGGGCCGCCGCATCGTGAGGAGCCTCCACTTTCCAGACCTGGGTCACCCCGTCCCGGCCGAGGAAGACCGGCACGAAGATCGGCCGCTGCAGTACCTCATAAATGCCGTCGCTGCGAATCAGACGCAGATCGTCTCCCCTGAATTCCCCTGTGCCGATGACGTAGATGGCGCCACGATCGCGCCGCTCGACGAGTGCGATAAGCGCCGCACCTGTCCCGAGCAACGGTGCGTCCGTATAGACGTCGCGCAATACGCCGCCCTTCATGTGCACGAACTGCGCCGCGTTGTTCATTCCGCGCAGCCAGTAGTCGATCCGACCCAAATAGTACGTTTGCTGCAGCGCATCCTCAGCGACGATCACATCGCCTGAGCGGGGCTGGAGCGACTGGATGAACGCAGCTGCACCCTTGTGGTCCGGATGAATCGAGTAGCCTCCATTTACAGTGTGCGCGAGGCTCACGGGATTCACGATGAGGATGGCTGCGCCCGCAGCCAGCACCGCTCGGACCGCCGGCACTGCGGTCGGACTCAGTCGCCGCATCATAGCCACGCTGAACTCCTGGCTCGCAGCGAGCGCGCACACCAGTAACGGCAATAGTGCGAATTCCGTGTATCTGGCCTCGACGTCCCATCCGAACAATCCCAGACCGAACAGCGGCAGCCACACGGCAAGGATAAAGAAGAGCCAATAGTCGGGGATCCACTGTCGCTGCGCGAGTCGCCACAGCGCGTGCAGCAAGCCGAGACACACTATGAGCCAAGCGGCCGGAGAGTACACAACGGCTCGCAGAAATGACCAAATACTTGGCAGACCCACCATCATGCCGAGCGTCCTGCGGATCGACTCCCCCGTCGTATTATGGAGCAAAATGAATTGGCCGACGGCGAGCATGAGGCTCAAGGCGATGAGCACAGCGATACGCGGCAACACCTTGCGGCCGTTTCGCTGAGCCAGAATTGCGCCGCCGAGAATCAACACGAGGCCCAGGTGATAGAAGAGCGCGGCCTCACAAACAAGGCCAAAGAATAACAGCACAAGCACTGCAATCGCGGGCGCGCGACCATTTACGTTGCGTGCGACGTATACCGCAAGCAGCGCCGCAGCGACCACGCCGCCGAGGAACAGCAGGGAACCTTGGTGCAGCAGCGAAAGTGGCGTGATGTGCGTTTCGGTTGCCGCAAGGTTCGTATCACCGGTTTTCAACGCGCGCGGATAAAAGCTTTCTATCCAGCGGGATGTGACTGCAAAGCCGACCACGACGACGACGAAACCAATTGCGCCGCGCCACAATTTGCGCGCATCGGCCGCGAGTAAACCCGGAAACAGCAACAGAAAGCTGCCGAATACGGCCAAGACCTGAAATTGAATGCCAATGAGCATGACGACCACAGCGGCGAGAAGCCAGATTGTTCGATCGCTTCGCTCCCATTCAAAGATGAGCGCGGTGTATCCGGCAAGGCAAGTCACCAGGAATATATACATCCGCGCTTCCTGCGAATCTGCGATAAGTCCCGGAAGAAACGCCGCAACTGCCACGAACGCCACATTCCACGCGGGTGCCAGAAATCGTCGACCGAAGAAGTATGCGACTGCAATCAAAGCGATACCGCAGAGTACCGATGGTACGCGAAACGCCCACTCGGATTCGCCGAATGCCCTAACCGATGCCGCCATCATGTACAGCTGAGCGATGGCGCGCGGATAGAACATGCCGCTCGGCATCAGCGGTGCACCGAAGTTCACAAGGTGCATGGTCGGCACGGCCATCGTCTTTTCGTCGCCTTCCAGGCCCCATGAACCCAGGCCCCAAAACCTGGATACCGTGCCCGCGATAAGGATGGCGAGCAGCGCGAACATTTCGATGCGACCGGGTCGTCCGAAGTTCCGACGGGCTTCGAAAAGACCGGCAAAAGTTTTTAAAGCCTGACCCATCGAAGCACCTATTGCTTTCAGAATTCTTGGCGTCCAAGACACCCGCGGGCTTCAGCAGCTGATGCGGGGGCGAAGAACTTCCACATTACGATCTTGTGCGCGTTGGCGTAGCGTCGGACGTACCCCAAGAGGCTTCTCTTTCAATCCGCGGCGCAAATAAACACACCGCGTGCAATGACGTGGCCCTCGATATTGGAGAACCACACCTCGACCCCGTTAAGCCAATACACAAAGGTCGGCGTGAAGTGCAGATAATCATCGCGGCGCGCGGCAATCGTGCTGGTCGTCGCGTAATTCGCGTGTCAAGGCGAGTCGTCACGAGGGCTGCCGCACTGTCGTTGGAGCGGCCGTCATTCCAGTGCCAAAGCATACGCTGCGAGGAGCCGCGGCACCTGATGGTGCCAGGCAAGATCCGCCTCGACGCGCGCCCTACCGGCTTTTCCCATCTTTTCACGTAGGTTGGCGTCGTCGAGCAATTCACAAAGCTTATCGGCAAAGTCCCGTGTATCGTTGGGCCGCGCATACAGCGAGGCGCCGGCTGCCGAAAACCGCCCTTCCGTAAGGTCGAACTGTACGATCGGCTTACCGAGCGCCATATACTCGATGATCTTGTTCATCGTCGATTTGTCGTTCATTTCATTGGCGCGGTCGGGATTGACGCACACGTCGGCCGTGCCCAGGATTTCCCACAGCTCGCGGTCCGGGACTCGACCGAAGAACTCGATAACGTCATCGACCTGCAGCCGGCGGCTCATATCCTTGAGCGCGGCGAGCTCCGTACCGCCTCCGATGATCGCGAATTGCACATCGTTCCGAGCGCGTTCGCGGCGGATGTAGGCTATGGATTCGAGCAACAGATCAAGCCCCTCCTGCTTGCCAATTACGCCGACGTAGCCCACCAGATAGCGCTTGCCGCGGCGCATCGCCGGATTGGGCGGCACGTGCTGAATTCGCGTCAGATCCGGACCACTGCGGACCACGAAAACCTTGGACGGCGGCATACCACCGCGCTCAATCGCGATTCGACGATACGACTCGTTGGTAGCAATGCTCACGTCGGCTGAACGAAAGGTCCAGCGTTCAAGCCTCCGCAAAAGGCGATACCACACATCGCGACGAGCGAACTTCGCCTCGTAGAGCTCAGGATTGATGTCGTGATGATCAAAAATGAATTTCTTGCCGAAGAGCTTAAAGACGCGGGCGATGAGAAATATGGTATCCGGTGGATTGCAGCCCTGCAGAACGTCGAAGCCGCGCGTCACCGCAATACGCAGCGTAAGCCACAGCTCCATCAATAACGAGAGACTGTATTCAAGGCCGTAGCCCAGCGCTGATTCCGCCTCGACGATGAGCGGATGGCGGTAAATGTGGACGCTCTCGAGGCACTCGTAACTGGCGTCAAAGCCGCGCCCCTTCGGGCAGATGATGCACACCTGATAGCCGTTCGCGCGCAGCGCCAGCGCCTCCTGCCATACTCGGCGATCGAACGGGCACGGAAGGTTTTCGACGATGATCAGAACACGCTTACCACGCGATGCCATCGTAGCTCTTCAATGCGTGCTGCGTTGCGGAATTCGATAAGTCGCTGGTTCCGACGAGGTCAATGATCACTTTTCCGGAGCCGTCGCGAGCGATCAGGCTCGCAAATTCCTTCTCGGCGGTGGCGATCACCACGACATCCGATTTGGCAAACAGCTCCGCGGGATCATCTACCAGCAGACGTCCTATGTGAGGGATATGGTTCAAGATGTAGTCGCGGTTCGCGCCTACTAGACTTGCGAGCTTGACATTGCGGTCGAAGATCAGGAGTTCGAATCCCTTGCCAATCAACTGCTCGGCGAGCGCGACAATCGGACTTTCTCGGAGGTCGTCGGTACCTTCCTTGAAGCTCAGCCCAAGCAGACCGATGCGCCGGTGCGTAGTCTCACGAATCAGCGTGAGCGCCCGATCGACCTGCAGGTGATTGCTTGCCAGGATGGATGACAGCACCGGCGTCTCGACGTCGAGGAGTTTCCCCTGGTAAGTCAGCGCGCGTACATCCTTCGGCAGGCAGGAGCCGCCAAAGGCAAAACCGGGGCGTAGGTAAGTCGGGGAAATGTTGAGCTTCGTGTCCATGCAGAAGAGTCGCATCAGCGCGCGACCGTCGACGTTCATGGCCTTCGCCAGACGCCCCATCTCGTTCGCAAACGTAACCTTAAGCGCGTGCCAGGAATTATCTACATACTTCAGCATCTCCGCTGTGCGCAGATCGGTCACGATCATCGGCGCCTCGAGCTTCGCATAAATCGCGCGCACTGGCCCCGCCGTACGCTCGTCGTTTGCGCCGATCACGGTCTTGGGCGGGTGATCTGAGTCGTAAATGGCGGTGCCTTCGCGCAGAAACTCAGGGTTGATGCAGACCCCGAAATGCTCGCCGGCACGCTTGCCGGACGCCTTTTCCAGCGTCGGGATGACAACCGACTGCATGGAACCTGGTAGCAACGTCGAGCGGATTGCGACGATCTTGAACTCGTCAATCCCCGCCAGAGCCTCGCCAATCTGCTCGCAGATTCGACGCACGTAGCGCAGATCCAGGCTGCCGTTCGCCGCTCCCGGAGTTCCGACGCACACAAGCATCAGGTCGCAGTGTCGGACGGCGTTCGCGTGATCGGCGCTCGCGCGGAGGCGACCAGCAGCCACCGTCGACTGCAATAGCACATCAAGGCCAGGTTCGACTATCGGACTCTTGGCCTGATTGACTAGGTCGGTCTTCACAGAATTAGGATCGATTCCGAGCACTTCGTGCCCGTCTCTGGCCAGGCACACCGCCGAAACCACCCCGACGTAGCCGAGTCCAAATATGGCGATCTTCACTTATCGAGTATCCTTAGTCGAGTCCACTCTGCAGCCGTGTTTTATATCAATTTCGTGACTCACCGACCGTTACTTAACTCACGCTCCGGAGAAATTCGGCGTGATTGAGATTGAGGGATGCGTTAATGTGCAAGGCTGCATAATATAGCGGCAATTTGCAATCGGCTTGCTGGATTTCGATAACAATTTCACGGCTGCGGTGGCTCCCGCCGCGATAACCCAGAGAGTTTCGTCCGTGTGATGAGTTCGTCACGTCCACATGTTTTGCTCCTCGGTCCGGCGCGAACTGCTATAAGCGGGGTTTCCACCCACCTGAATCAGCTCTTCAAGTCGCGGCTGTCCACGTCCTTTCAACTCAGCCAATTCCAGGTTGGCCGCGAAGGACGTGCCGAAAATCGCCTCGGAACGTTGCTCCGGTTGATTGGAAGCCCTTTCGCGCTCGCGCTTTGCGTTGTGCAGCGCAAGCCGCGGATCGTGCACATCAACACATCGTTCGACACCAAAGCATTCTGGCGGGACGTTGCCTACCTTGCGGTTTCAAAGGTGCTCCGGCGTAGGACGGTCTACCAAGTGCATGGCGGCGCTCTGCCGCAAGAGTTGTTCCCTGGAAATCGTTGGTTGACATCCATGGTGCGCTGGGCTCTGTCGTATCCGGACGTCGTGGTTCTGCTTTCGAAGCCCGAGCTCGCGGCCCACCGTAAGTTTGCTCCCGACGTGCGTCTGGAGCTGATTGCGAATGCGGTTGACATCGAAGACGTTGATTTGAATCTCGAACGCTATGCATCGAATCGACCGCTCGAGATTGTTTACATTGGCCGTCTCGCCGCAAGTAAGGGAGTCTTCGACATCGTGCAGGCCGTCGCGATGCTGCGCGCTCGCGGAATCGAGGTCCATGTGCGCCTCGCGGGCTCCGGCGCGGCGGAGCAACAGATCCGTCAAGTGATCACGGAAGCTCGGCTTACCGATCAAGTGAAGCTTCTCGGACCCGTTTTTGGCGCCGCCAAAGGGCAGTTGTGGCGCAGTGCCAATGTGCTCGCATTCCCAACTCACGGCGAAGGGCTGCCGTACGCGCTGCTCGAGAGCATGGCGGCCGGCGCGGTGCCGGTGATAACCCCGGTCGGGGGAATACCCGACGTCATGCAGGACCAGGTTCACGGAGTATTCGTGCCACCACGCAATCCCGGAGCGCTCGCGGATGCTCTTGAGCGGCTGCACCACGACCGTGCGAGCCTGCAGCGCATGGCGCTTGCAGGGCGGCAGAGAATCGTAGACCAATACTCTGTCAGTCGGATGGCTGCGGAATTCCACGGGCTGTACGCAAGTCTCATGTGAAGAAATCCGCGTGAGTCTGAAGTGGCAAATTAATCGTCTGCGTGCGATGAGCGCCGCCGAGATATCGAGCCGTACGGCGCAGATGCTGCGTTCCCGGCTCGAGCAGTGCGGCATCGGCATCGCGCGTGCGGCCGTGCCCAGCCGCGCGGCCGGCGCCGGATGGCTGCCGGTGCTTCCGACCGCATTCGACGTCTCCACATATACGACGCATGCCGACCATATCCTCGACGGGCGCTTTCGCGTATTCGCACTGGATGCAGCGCCGCTTGGCTTCCCACCCGAGTGGAACCGCGACCCGAAGACGGGCACGCGTGCTCCAATGTCGTTCGGCAAACTCCTCGACTACCGCGACGAGCGTCTCGTCGGGGACATAAAATATCTGTGGGAGCCAAACCGCCACGCGGAAGTCGTGACGCTCGCTCAGGCCTGGCATCTGTCGCGTGATCCGCGCTACGCACACGGTTGCGGGGCGCTCATCGACTCGTGGCTGATGGCGTGTCCCTACCCACGGGGGGCTAACTGGACCAGCAGCCTCGAGCTTGCGCTACGACTCGTAAACTGGTCGTTCGCCTGGCATTTGCTTGGCGGTGATGCCGCTATCGTATTCGAGGGGGAGGCCGGACAGGCACTGCGCCTGCGTTGGCTTGCTTCCGTGCACCAGCATTGCCATTTCATCGCCGGCTATCTGTCGCGCAATTCCTCCGCCAACAATCATCTGCTCGGAGAGCTCCTCGGACTGTTCGTTGCTGCGTCGACCTGGCCAATGTGGCGCGAGAGCAGACGCTGGCACGAACAGGCGCGTAACGAGTTCCAACGAGAAGCGCTCGTGCAAAATGCCGCCGATGGGGTGAATCGGGAACAGGCGATCTGGTATCAGCAGGAAGTTGCGGACATGATGTTGATCGCGGGACTGTACGCCCGCAACGACCGCTGCGACTTTGGCGCCGAGTACTGGAATCGCTGGGCCGCGATGCTCGAATTCATTGCGAGCATCATGGACGTCGCCGGCAATGTACCGAGATTCGGAGACGCCGATGACGCTGTCATCGCTCGTCTTGACCCCGCGCGCGATTTCCATGCGTTTCGCTCGCTGTTGGCAAGCGGGGCAATCCTCACGAAGGATCCGACTTTGCGCGCACACTTTAAGGCGCGGGCCCTGGTGCTCGATGACAAGAGCCGCTGGTTGCTGGGCGATGCATCAGCGACGGAGTTTTCCGCCATCTCGACGCCGGTGCGCGCGCTTACATTTCCGCGGCGCGCCTTTCCGCAAGGTGGCTACTTCATTCTTGGCAGCGATCTAGAGAGTACTCGCGAAGTACGCATCGTCGCGGACGCCGGACCGCTCGGATACCTCGCTATCGCCGCGCACGGCCATGCCGACGCGCTCGCCTTTACGCTATCGGTGCATGGCAATGAAATACTAATTGATTCAGGTACTTACAGTTATCATGCCGATGAACGCTGGCGTCGCTATTTCCGCGGCACGCGCGCCCACAACACGATCACGGTCGACGGTCAGGATCAGTCGGTCGCGGGAGGCAGGTTCTTATGGACCAAACACGCAGCAATTAAGTCCAGAACTTTCGAGGCGAGCGCAGATCTTGAGCGCCTGAGCGCAGAGCACGATGGCTATCACCGGCTCACCGATCCGGTCACGCACAGTCGCGAGCTTTCCTACTCGACGGTCACACGAGTTCTGCGCGTACGGGATCGTCTTGCCTGCAGGTCTCGGCATCAAGTGGAAATCAACTGGCACTTCTCGGCTGCATGCACCGTAGTTCTGCTCGAGGATCGACTACGGGCAACTCGCGAAGACGTAACGGTAGAATTGCACTGGGGGGATGGATTGACCGCGCGCCTGGCACGCGGGGAGGAGTCGCCAATACGCGGCTGGATATCGCAACGTCTCGACGTTAAGGAGCCGTGCAGCAATCTCGTTTTGCAACGAGCAATCGACGGAACTTGGGAGTCGACCTGTGAGTTGCGCGTTGTGTCGGCGCATGGATAAGCGGTTTGTGGCGGTCTTAGCAGGCCGTGTAGCGAATGACGATTTCCAGGAGAACCGTGATCGATTATGCAATGCAGACGATGTAGGACCGAGATGCGTAGTAGATGAGATACTCTCAACGACTACTTCGATCGATGCGACCCGAATCCCCGGACTAAGTGCATGTGCGGTATTGCTGGTTACGTGACAACTCAGCCGATCGTGGCCCTGGCCGAGGGACTACGCGCGATGTCGGATGCAATCGTGCACCGCGGGCCGGATGACGAAGGCTTCTTTGAGGCTACCGTGGCCAGCGGCGGCATCCGAATCGGACTTGCACATCGCCGTCTGTCAATCATCGATCTGTCGACGGGTCATCAGCCGATGACGAACGAAGATGGGACGGTGCAGATCGTCTTCAACGGCGAGATCTACAACTTCGAAGAATTGCGCGACACTCTGCTGCAGCGCGGCCACGTGTTTCGCACCCGCTCAGATACCGAGACGATTGTTCACGCCTATGAAGAATGGGGCGAGCAGTGTGTCGCTAAATTTCGCGGGATGTTCGCCTTTGCGCTGTGGGATGCCCGAACGAGCCGACTTTTCATCGCCCGTGATCGCTTCGGAAAGAAGCCGCTGTTTCTCTACGAGAAGAACGGCCTGCTGATATTTGCCTCGGAGATCAAGGCAATTCTGGCGTTTCCTGGAGTCGACGCAAGGGTCAACGAGAGTGTCCTCTGGGATTATTTCTACTATCGGTATGTCCCGGCGCCGCACACGCTATTTGCAGGCATTCGCAAGCTCATGCCAGGGTCATTCCTCGTCTGGCGCGCGGGTAGATGCTCCGAATCGCGGTATTATCAGCCGCCAGACGCCGCCGCGCAGCAGTCGGCCGCTGAACCTGATGAAATTGTCGGCGCTTTCCTGCGCGAGCTCGATACAGCGGTACGAGTCAGGATGATCTCTGACGTGCCATTCGGCGCATTTCTGTCCGGAGGCATCGATTCATCGGCGGTCGTGGCACTCATGGCCCGGCACTCGAGCCATCCGGTCAAGACGTTTTCGGTGGGCTTCGCAGAATCGAACTACAGTGAGCTTGCGCACGCTAAGACCATCGCTGAGGTTTTCAAGACCGACCACCACGAGTTGGCGGTGTCCGAAGATCATCTGATGGAACATCTACCCGCGCTGGTGCGATTTCGCGATGCGCCGGTTGCCGAGCCGTCGGACATACCGATCTACCTATTGGCGAAGGAAGCGCGCAGGACCGTGAAAATGGTGCTCACCGGCGAGGGGTCGGATGAAATCCTCGGCGGATACCCCAAGCACGTCTATGAGCGTCACGTGCGCCAATATCAATATATCCCGCGGTTTCTGCGCGACGGGCTCATCGAGCCGGCGGCCGGCTCCCTGCCGTATTCATTCCGGCGCATCAAGACCGCCGTTGCGACTCTCGGTGTCGAAGACGACGTGCTGCGCCTGCCGCGCTGGTTCGGGCCGCTGTCCGTTGCCGAGAGTCACAAGCTGTTGACCTTTCGTCCAGATGTCCGTGATCAAGCAGGCAACATCCAGTTCGCAACAGGTCGCGGCAATTCGCCGTTGCGCAAGATCCTGTATTTCGATCAAACCAGCTGGCTGCCGGACAACCTGCTCGAACGCGGAGATCGAATGACCATGGCGGCTTCCCTCGAAGCGCGCATGCCGTTCATGGACCACGAGCTCGCAGCGTTTATTTCAGCGCTCCCGGATCGATGGCGGATTCGCGGCCTAACCACCAAGCATATCTTGCGTGAGGCCATGAAGCGCCTGCTGCCGAGACAGATTCTGGAGCGTCCGAAAGTCGGCTTCCGCGTACCGGTCAATGAATGGTTTCGCACCTCGATGCGCGAATACCTGCTGGACCATTTGACTGCCCCAGATTCACGCACGCGCCACTACTACAGACCCGAGCGCCTGCGAGGCGTTCTGGATGAGCACATCAATGGGCGCCAGAATCATGAAAAGCTTCTCTGGTGCATGCTGAGTCTGGAGCTCTGGCATCGCGCATTCCAGCCTGCCGGCTAACGGGCGATACCGGATACGCATTCGTAGATTTCCCCGAACTCGCGCGCCAATCGATCCAATCCCGGTTGTCGCGCAGCCCACGCACGACCGTCGAGCGTCTCCCGCAACGCATGCGCCAACCAGAGCGTGCGTAAACCGATTGCGCAACGCACGCGGGCCTCAAGGATCGCGGCGCGAGTTTAGTTTTCCTTCAACTTCACCACCTTATCCAGATAATGAATACTCCGCCTGACGTACAGGGGACTCAGGTGGTTTGCATCCTTGTAGATGGGCAAACCGTCCGGAGCGAGCACAGGACATACGGAGTCATTGCAGAGTATGGCGACAGGATCGATCGTGATGGCGCCGGTATCCGCAGCAATCTGCTGAAGTCTTACCACGACGGGATGTACCTGCGACACTAATGCGGCGGTAGAAATGATGGGGATGCTCACGCGAAAACTGAGATCAGTCAGGCTACGTGCGATCATCCGGCGAGGCGGGAACTCTTCGCCTGTAGGACTCGGCAGGACGATGTAAACCGTCTTATCAGTCTTTCTGAATTCACTCACCATCGATTCAAAAGCGAGGAATGCTTTGTTCGCCGCTCCCATATTCCTGAGCAGGCCCTTTGTGGATGCATCCTCAAAGTAATAGGGCAGCGGGGTGGCGTCTCTGCCTAGAAAATATGCCGCCCAATCCGCGTCTATGACTATGGTATCGATATCGGGATCTTTGGCGAGTTCAATTCCCTGTTCGATCAGACCATCGCAATCGGGCAGTTGATTCTCCCTAACGTGCGGGATCGGAGGACATCCGCCCCTGGTCGAATAAATGACGCTTTTTGTACCTGGAGGATCATTGCTTAGAAGCTCGTCGATGCGCGGATAGTATTGCTGCATTTGGCTGTCGCCCAGGAACAGAACTTTCTGACGGCTCTTCCCCTGCCCCATTATCGGGTTTACGTCTCCGCCCAACTTCTTTAGATCGGGCCCCGGGAAGAAGGACGAATCGGATGCAGCGATGATCCTCTCAATGCCGTAATGCGCCGAGCGCGGTTGAACGATCTGCGCGTAGCTCATGTATCCAATAGTGCCGATTAGCGCAATGCCGGCCACGAGCATCATCGACGGTTTTAGCCGTTTGCGATTCGATCTGATGGGCCGCTCTACAAAGCGATAGGTAAGCCAAGCAAGGATAAATGCCAGCGCAAGTGTGGCAATTAAGTCAACCGTCGATATACGCCCGGCCGAGATGATTCTTTGAAATGACAGTAAGGGCCAATGCCACAGATATAGCGGATAGCTAATCAGCCCCACAAAACCCATTACTCGATTGCCGAGAATCACCCGATTGACCCACGTGCGGCTCCCCGCTGCAATCAGCAGAAAGGACCCTAACGTGGGTATCGCAGCCCACCATCCCGGGAACTGCAGGTATTTTGAAAGACACAAAATAGCCGCGCCTAACAATGACACACCGAGGGCGGCCTGAAGCTCTCGGCACCTGGGGCTGTTGAAAAAATGCAGACTCGCGCGGACTCGTTCCGATGAGTGCGCTCCGCCTCCGCCGCCGGGTATCTGAACGTAGGCTACTATGCTCCCCAGGGACAGCTCCCAGAGACGGGTGACGGGCAGATAGAACGTCCTGACTTCGTGCTCTCTGATCCAATACGCATTCAATGCAAATGATCCAATCGTTATCGCCACAATCACAATTAGCGGATTTACTCTTCGCTTCCACACAAAGTAAAGGAGCGGCGGCCAAAAGAGATAAAACTGCTCCTCTATACCGAGCGACCACAGATGCAGCAGCGGCTTGAGTGCGCCAGCAGGATCAAAATATCCCGCCTCTTTCCAGAGCACTATGTTCGACACAAAGCCGGCGCCCGCGGCGACGTGCTTGCCGAGCAGCTCGTACTCATCGGTAAATAGAGACAACCAACCGAAGAGTGTGACCAGAATCAACAGGATTAGTAACGCTGGAAATATGCGTTTGATGCGTCGAGCGTAGAAATCCGCGAAACTGAAGGAGCCTCGCTGGAGGCCGTTGAATATGATTCCGGAAATCAAGTAACCAGAGATTACGAAGAAAATATCTACCCCAACGAAGCCGCCGGGCAGCCAGTTTGAGTTCGCGTGAAAACCCAAGACGGACAGAATGGCGATCGCACGCAGCCCGTCTATGTCGGGACGATGTAAGTGTCCGGGCAACCTGGAAGCAGAAGGCACAGCAACCATCTATCTAGGCGCCTCAAAGGAAAACGCTCTTTGGCGTGCTGGAAATTCCCACAAGACACGAACGGCAGCCGACTGCCAGCCGCGCCCCCATGTGCGCTTCCAGCGCATCGCCACGTCGACTGCAATCGGCATCGCTGCGCACAAAAATTGTCGGCATAGATTTACCGCCGACCGCTCGCTCGCCGCCAAACAAGCGCTCGACGCCTGGGTGATGCCCGCCAATCGTGCGAAGTATCGATCCGCGGGCGCAGCGGAGGCCGCAACCTGATGCAGACGCAGGTCCCAAGATCCGCCACGGGTCCTGTTCCTAAGGAGCGTACTACTCAGGAGGATTGCCACCCCGTTAAGGGAATGGAAGCACGTCGGACCGCCGCGGAAGAAAACTGCACGGGAGCTTCTAACACCGGCAAACCAACGAGGCAGGTGCGAGGGAACCTCATCAGAGCCCATCTCGGCCGACGCATCAGTGGTTGAATCTATGTGCCGTAGTCCCATCCTGAATCCAAGTGGCAAGACTGTTCCGCAACGCGGGGAGAGGTCCGTATTTGCAGGCTAATGAAGAATTCGTTGCTAGGCGCTGACGATAGTCACACAAGATCCCGGCAAAGCGGGGGCGCTGCGGGTTTGCTTTGGGCGCGACGCGAGTCATATCGCATCCCCAAGCGGCACGGATCACACTTTAAGCGGTTGCGTAGCGTGGAAGTCGGCGCGACGGTCGCCGAGCTTCGCGCGGTGACGAACGGCTTCGAGGATCGCCGAACGAACGGGTTCCAGAAGCACACCAGCACGGCTTGATTACGTTGAGATCCCCGCGAAGCTTGATGCAACACGTTACAAGATAACTTGTTGAATACATTGGCGTCCCCAACCGGATTCGAACCGGTGTTACCGCCGTGAAAGGGCGATGTCCTGGGCCTCTAGACGATGGGGACCCGGAAGCCGATATTCGGGGACCAAGCGGGATTGAATCGCCGCGCTGTTGCACGCCATGCCGGCGCCTCTCCCAGCTAATAGCCCGCACAGCGGGTCGCGAAGGTACGAAACGCTTCTGCTGGTGTCAACCGCACGGTCGGTTGCAAGGCGTCGGACAGCGTCCTGTGCCCTGCCACCATGAGAAGCGCCGAACTTGTGGTCTGTGGCATCGCGATCGAGCTTACCGCCGCGATCAGCTGAAGCTGAATGCGTCGAGCATTAGCCCTAATGCGCGTTGCGGCCGCGGGCAACGATGGACAGTGTCTTCACTAGGATCTTAAGGTCGAGCAGCACTGACCAGTTACGCAGGTACTCCAGGTCGTACTGCACTCGGGCTTCCATTTGCTCAATAGTCGTGGTTTCGCCCCGTAGCCCGTGCACTTGCGCAAGCCCCGTGATCCCCGGGGGGACTTTGTGACGAACCATGTAGCCCTTGATTAACTTGCGGTACAGCTCATTGTGGGCCACGGCGTGCGGCCGAGGTCCGACGAGGCTCATTCGTCCCTGCAAGACATTGATCAGCTGAGGCAGTTCATCGAGCGAGGTCCGTCGCAGCAGTCGCCCGATGGGAGTCACGCGCGCATCATCCCGTGTCGCCTGGCGAATCGGACCGTTATCCTCCGTCACGGTCATTGTTCGAAACTTGTAGATGATGATTTCGCGGCCGTCGAGTCCGTAGCGACGCTGCTTGAAAATGATGGGACCCTTCGATGTGAGTCTGACCAATACGGCGGTCAGGATCATGACAGGAGACGCGAGAATCAGTGTAGCCGTCGCAACAACCATGTCGGTAAGACGTTTGCCCACGCCGCGATAGCCATGAAAAGGCGTTTCGCATAACGCAATAAGCGGAACACCCAACAGCTCGCTCGTGCCTCCCTGGATCGAGTCGAAGGCGAAAATGGTCGGTACGTAGTAGATCGAGACTGTGGTATCGCGCAGCTCCTCGAGCAGCAGCTTGACCCGTTCGATGTGGCTGACGGGGAGCGCGACAAAAATCACGTCGATCGCATGAGTCTTCACATGCGGCACGATGTCTTTGAAGCCACCGCACAGTTCCATACCGGGTGTCGGGCCTAGCCGAGTGGGAGCACGGTCATCGAAGAAGCCGGACACGGTCAGTCCCGCGGAAGAGTTATTCATCAGACGCCGCGCCAGCGCCAAGCTGATGTCGTTATAGCCAACAAATACTGAGCGGCGCGCATTCGCGGGGTCGGATAACACCCGTCGCAACGCCTCGTGCATCACAAGATTTGCGAATATAAGGATGACGGGTGTTACAACAGCCCATGTCAAAAGCGCGCGGCGCGAATAGATCGTAGAACTCTTTGTCGCGTAGCCAATTGCCAAGAGAACGAACAGCAGGATAAGCCAGCGTAATGCAATGCGACCGGCGAGTCGCAAGCGCCCATGAATGAGCTGCGGAGTTAGGCTGCGTTCAGGCTGCAGCAGTACTGCGCCCAATACGATTACGAGCGCTGTCAGCAGCCAGTAGTCTTGATCGGAGGCAGCGCCGAACAGCTTCACTAGGAGGTATAAACACCCACCGGCCAGCAACGGCGGCACGACGGCCTGCGCGAGGGTCAAAAGCCCTATCGCCACGCTGTGCTTAAATACAACTGTTCTGCTCACAAAGCCCGGTGTCGCATGGTTTGGGGTCGTTCCCTAAATAAATCTCATCTGGCGATTATTAGCAAGTTTCACGCCAAGCTTAAAATCCCTTGCCCTTCAACGCATTGACCCATCATGCGCGGCGCTCGCTCGGTGTTCCGTAAAAATTACCGACAAGCCCACGATCACACCCTATACGGGGACCTCCTTCTCGGCAACCTCGAATTATCTCTCGAGCATATGTCCTGTCGCTGCATGGTTCCAACGAAGGCACTCCCGCGCCCCAGACACGAAAGGAAACGTGTTGTGCGCCCGATGGTTGACCCGCAAGCGGCTCACCGGCATCCACTTTCTGCGTCTGTTGCAAGCGACAATAATCGACGCGCCCTTTAATTATGTGCGAAGTGGTTCCGCTCGCCGCCCGTGCCGAGTAGACTACCTGTAAAATAGTTAGATAATTCGTACGCGGGGATATTGGATGGCGTGGAACGGGCTAAGATCGGCGCTGGGTGGCATCCTTCGCAGCAAGAAGGCTTCTCCGCCGCGGGGCAATGGGGTTACAAATACCCACTACCACATCACGAACCCATATCACTCGGTAGCGATCGTACCTGGTGTGGCCCATTGCGGTGCCGCGCGCGAACTGCGCCTGCGGCGCTTCCTCTCGAAGGAGGCTCCGCCGCTGCCGCTTGCCGCGTGTACGCTGGGCGGCAAGTGCCGCTGCGCCTACAAGCATTATGACGACCGCCGCACGAAGGCGCGTCGCGCTGCGGATAGGATCGGGCAGCCTCCACCCTTCTCCGGGTCCGAGCGGCGTGGAACGAGCGGGCGCAGACAAACCGACGCGTAGCCGCGACAAGCGCTTGACGATGCAGGATCGAAATCCCCCTGCGCCGGACGGTCACTTTCTTTCAATCCACGTGTAAGCCCCGGTGTGCGGCAGCCAACCTCGCTTGCCGTGGGCTCCCAGATTCACGATCGCGGATCATCGCGCGCCGCACATAGCGTCGAGTGGCGCTTACCGGGCCGGTCGCAGGCTTTCCATGCATCCCACTTATGTCCGGGCTCCTGGGCCCGATGGCACCGCGTGAGCGGCGTAGCCAGAAGCCGTGATTGTGACTGAGGACACGCCCATGCGAGTTCTGCAGAGGCAGGGGTCGGCCTCGACCTCTCACTCTGCGGACGTTCCTGGAGGGATCGCGCGCTCGCTCGTGAGTCGCGCCTGGCTCATAAAGAGATACTGACGATCCATTTAAGGCGTGAGCACTGTCAAGCTGACGATTGGCGCACGCGCGGTGTCGCTTCAGATGCGTAGGCTGCACCGCTGCGCACTGTCTCACCCTGCGCGGCGGCGGGGCCGGAGAAGCCGAGCAAGCGTTCTAGTTCCTCTCTCGGCAGGGGCCGGCTGTGCAGGTAACCCTGAGATTCGTCGCATCCTGCGCGGATTAGGAAATCCCGCTGCGCTTGATTTTCGACGCCCTCGGCGACGGTTGTCATGTCGAACGCATGCGCCAAGTCGATGATGGTTGTGACGAGCGTGCAGCACTTGCGATCGGCCGGCAGGCGGCTGGT
>Ga0182018_10000848_pt1 | contig 37874 bp, 32 predicted proteins | sample 812P2MmetaG_FD_120490 | JGI IMG/M metagenome (GOLD analysis project Ga0182018, IMG submission 120490) | Permafrost microbial communities from Stordalen Mire, Sweden - 812P2M metaG | ecosystem: Environmental > Terrestrial > Soil > Wetlands > Permafrost | place: Sweden: Stordalen | collected... | reverse complement strand
GGCGGAAGGCGGATTGAAGATGCGGTTCGCGATCGATCCGAGCGGCGCTTGTAGCGGCGGCAGAATCTGCTGCCGCGCGGCGCCGGCTTTCCCGTTCACGTCTTTGCCGTTGATGTCTTTCCCACTGATGTCCAGGGCATTCACTTCGGACTCAATCTGCGAGCGAAATTCGTTCGAAGCGCGCCGGAACTCATTCATCATGCGCGCCACCTGGCGCGCGATCTCCGGCATTTTCTTGGGGCCGAAAAGAATCAGCACCAGAAAAAACAGGAAAATCATTTCGCCCGACATGCCAGAACCCATGTCACTATCATAATGCGGGAGGAGCAGGGTGACCACTGAACAGCCAGCAGGAGACAATAAATTTACACAAGCAGATTTACAGAAGTTCGTTCGTAGAAGCTCGACAGAAGCAGGTTTACAGAAACTCGTTTTATGGGGAGTCGATGTTATAGAGAGCTCGATGGAGAACCGGGCGCGAACGCCCGGCTTCTCCATCTTCAATCACGCGATCACGGTGCGGGGATTATCTGAAGGTATAGCCGATCGATGCGCCGACGCGCCCGAAATGATCTCCGGCGTAGTTGCTGTTGTTGTTGACCCAGTAATAGCGCGCCTCGGGACGGACAAAAAAACCGCCCTTGAGATAAAGCTTGAGGCCACCGCCGAAGTCGACATCAAAGGAGTTGCTGGAGCCGACCGGGCTGGTTCCACCGCACTCGCTGCCGGAGCCGAGATTGCACTGGTAGATGTGAGTGTCTAGCGCGCCAATACCGCCTACCAATTCCAAGTTGACATGGCTGGCGAGTTTGGGAGAGTAAACGGCGTTGAAATTGTAAGTGACGGGGCGAAAGTTGACACCCTCATATCCCAAATAGTTTTGGCTCTGGGACGCCTTCCAGAAAACCTCAGCGCCGACGCCGAGATTGTGCCAGAAAAGCACGTCGCCGCTAACACCAGGAAACGCGCCACCGGTCAGCGACGGGGCGGTATCATTGGCCGCCGGCGCTATGGTCGTGCTGACTCCGAATGCGATGTCAATCTTCTGAGCTTGTGCAAAATTCGAGAGCGAAGCCACGACAAGGCACGCAAACGTCGAGAGGATGGCAGTGCGCAAGGTCTGTTTCAAAGAAAAACCTCCGTTTGAAAATATTGGGTTTCAGACGGTTTGGATGCAAAATGCGCGCGCGGCGCTGCAACGTCGAAGAGTTTTACGAAATTTAGGCTGGCTGAAGGCCATGTACTACCATGTCTTAGGTCGACGGCCGCGAAGCCATGGGATGCCAGGTTATATCCGCCGAGGCGAAGATATGGCGAATAACTCGTTGGCTTGCGCCTTAGTAAGCGAGCAGGATGCGCAGATCGCGAAGATTGTTTCCAGTGGGGCCGGTCATGACCGCGTCGCCGAGCGCCTCAAAAAGAGGATAGGCATTGAAAGCAGCGAGCGCATTCCGCGCCGCATTGGCTTCACCGCTGCGAGCGGCACGGTCGAGGGTGCTGCCATCGACGACCGCTCCGGCCGCTGGACTGTTTCCGTCGATGCCGTCGGTGCCGGCACTTAGAACAGTTATGTCCTCTCCCGCTATTTGTTCGGCGCAGGCCAGCGCAAATTGTTGGTTGCGTCCGCCGACACCCCCGTCGCGGACAGTGACCGTCACCTCGCCGCCGGAAATCAGGCAGACGCGCGACGCTGAGCGGCGCAATTCCCGCAAGCGATGGAGCAGATGGCTGGCAGCTTTGTCATAAGGCCAGTCGTCGCACGAATTGTCTACATCGACGGCAAAACCAGCGTGGGTAGCGGCTGCGGACGCTTGATCGATGGCAACCTGGTTGGAGAGCACGGTCCACCAGCGTGCGCGCACGAACGCAGGGTCGTCGGATTTCGGCGTCTCCTCAAGAGCATGCTGACGAAACAACCCGGCAACCGACTCCGGAAATTGGCTTACGAGATGGTATTTTTCCGCGATTTGATCGCAATCGTGAATTGAACTCGAATCGGGCATGGTCGGTCCCGAGGCAAGAGCATCGGGAGTGTTGCTGGGCACATCGGAAACCAAAATCGAAACCTGCTGCGCGGGATAGGCGGCCTGGGCGAGGCGCCCTCCCTTGACGGCGGAGAGATGTTTGCGGATGGCATTGATCTCCGCGATGGGCGCGCCGGAATGGACCAGCGTGCGGTAGGTGGCGGCAAGATCGGGCAGCGAGATTTCGTCGTCAATCGGCCGTTCGACCAGCGACGACCCGCCACCGGAAATCATAAAGATGACCAGAGCAGCGGAGTCGAGACCTCGCAGCGACTTAAGAATGGCATCGGCGGCACGAGCGGATTCAGCGTTCGGAGTCGGATGCCCTGCGAGAAAATAGCGAAAGCCGCGAACTTGATTTGTCGAGGCTTGGTTTGTCGAGGCATGATCGATCGCAGCAGAGTTGATCGCGGCAGAGTTGATCGAAGAAAGATCGGTCGATGAACCGTTCCCTTCCGGCGAGACTACGATGCCTTCAAGGCTGCCACCGATTTGCGCTTGAAGCGCGTCCGCCATGGTGTGCGCCGCCTTCCCGATGGAAACCACGAAAACACGACTGTAGGAATCGAGAGGATGCAGATCGTCGCCGATGCGGAGGACGCGGCGTTCGCAATGCACGTGGCGCGCGAAAGCGGCTTCAATGGAGGCATTCTTGAGCGTGGAGGCGAAAATCTCACCGGCAGTTGCGCGCATACAAGCGAATTGCTGCAAGCGATCGGGAGTGATCTCCGGCATGTTGGGAAATTATAGAGAACGCCGCTGGAATTTCGCGTCCTCCGAATGACAGGCAAAAAAGCGAGGGCCGAGCGAAAAATAAGGGTCGGGCGAAGAAAAACTACTTCTCAGCGCAGCACGACGGTCTCTTTCACCCAGGTTTCAATCGCCTCCCGCATTTCGCGCAATCGCCCTTCGAAAAAATGATCTCCCGCCTCAATGCGAACCAGTTTCTTCGGATCGGCGAAAGTTGCGACCAACGCCTCAAGTTTTCCGGCAGGGCCGAACTGGTCGCGCGATCCGCTGACAAAGAGTTTCGGCTTGGTGCTCGAGCGCAGAAATTCGAAATCGTAAACGCGGTTCTCGACAGCGACGGCAGGCAACCCAAGCGCAATCATAGCGCGAACGCGCTCGTCGGAATAAGCGGCACGCAGGCCAACCGCAGCCCCGAATGAGAAGCCCGCAAAAATGATGGGAAGCGTGAATTCACTGTCGAGCCAGTTGAGCGCGGCACGCACGTCTTCGACTTCGCCGACGCCGTGTGCGTGTTCTCCTGCGCTGAGCCCGGTGCCGCGGAAGTTGAAGCGCAGCACCGGGAAGCCGAAGCTGTTCAGCGCCTTCATGGCGTGAAACACAACTTTGTTGTGCAGCGTTCCACCGAACAGCGGATGCGGATGACAAACCAGCGCGGCATGCGTGGCATCGGGCGATCCGCCATTGAGCAGAGCTTCCAGGCGCCCGGCGGGTCCGTCGATCGAAAATGAACGAATGCTTGAGGTTTCGAGCGTCACCGAATCAGGTTACAACAGATCGACTGTTCACCATCCGCCATCCGCTGTTACTCTTTTTCTGCATGGACCTGTTCGCGCTGACGCGCCGCCTGATCGACATCGAATCCACCACTCCGAATGAAGGTGCGGTGGGAAATTTTCTCTGCGGGGAATTGCAGCGTCGCGGCTGGGAAGCGCGCAAGATGCCGGTCGAATCCGACCGCGCGAATGTCCTGGCCACATGGCCCACTCACGCACATCCCGAAATTGTTTTTTCAACCCATATGGATACGGTGCCGCCGTTTATCCCGTCGTCCGAAGATGAGCAGCGAATTTACGGGCGCGGGTCGTGCGATGCCAAAGGAATTATCGCCGCCCAGATCGTGGCGGCCGAAAAGCTGCGCGCGGACGGCCTCTTCGTCGGTCTGCTCTTTCTGGTGGGCGAGGAGCGCGACTCGATCGGCGCGAAGCTGGCCAATCAGCAACCGATCGGCGCCCGCTTCATGATTAACGGCGAGCCAACCGAAAACAAACTCGCGCTGGCGAGTAAAGGTGCGTTGCACGTGGAACTGATCGCGCGCGGAAAGATGGCGCACTCGGCTTATCCCGAACTCGGCGAATCGGCCATCGACAAAATGGTGGAAGCGCTGCACCGCTTGCACGCCATGAAGCTTCCCGAAGACGCAGAGGTTGGCCCCTGCACAAAAAATGTCGGCTCGATTCAGGGAGGCCGAGCACCCAACGTGATCTCCGATTACGCGAAGGCCGATCTTTTTTATCGCCTGGTTGGCCCGGCCGAAGCGCTACGCCGCGAGATCACGCAAGCCGTCGCCGGACTCGCCGAAGCCCGCTTCACCAGGGAAACTCCATTCCTGCGCCTGCGCACGCTCGACGGCTTGCCCACGATGGTCGCGGCTTTCACCACCGACATTCCTTCGCTGCCCGACTGGGGCGAGCCTCTGTTGCTCGGTCCGGGCTCGATTCACGTGGCCCACACCGAGCGCGAATTTGTGGAGAAAACTCAACTGGCAGAGGCCGTCGAGCTGTATTGTTCGATGGCGAAGAAGCTGAGTTCGCCCCAACTGCTTTAAAAAAGCGCAATGACCGGCAACCCCGGAACCATCTCATTGAACTATCGGTTTAAACTATCGGATGATGACTTCCTCTCACAATTCCCTCGCCCGCGCGTCTTCCTCCTATTTGCGCTCGGCCATGCACCAGCCCATTCAATGGCATGAATTTGGTGAGGAGGCTTTTGCCGCCGCTCGCGCAGCAGACAAGCCCATGCTGCTCGATATCGGCGCGGTTTGGTGTCATTGGTGTCATGTCATGGATCGCGAATCGTATGACGATCCCGAAGTGGCGGCAATCGTTAACGAGCATTACATCGCCGTGAAGGTCGATCGCGACGAACGTCCCGACATTGACAGCCGTTATCAGGTTGCCGTGGCCTCGCTCACCGGCCAAGGTGGATGGCCGTTGACGGCTTTTCTAACTCCCGATGGCAAGCCGTTTTATGGCGGCACTTATTTTCCTCCCAACGACGCCTACGGACGTCCGAGCTTCAAGCGAGTGCTGCTTTCAATCGCCGCTGCCTATCGCGAGAAAAATGCCGACGTGGTCGAACAGGCGCAGCTGGTCGAGAGCGCCATCGCGCGAGCTGAGTCGTTTCCCGCAGGCGGCGGGACAGTCTCCGCGACGGTGATCGATGCAATTCTTGAATCGGCGCGAAAAATGTTCGACGAAGTGAACGGCGGGTTCGGCAGCGCGCCCAAGTTTCCGCATCCCGCAGCACTCGACCTGGTGATGGATCAATATGTGAACCGGCGAAATCGCGCCACGCCCGATCACGGCGCAGATGACGAGTCTCTGAGAACGATTTTCGTCCACACACTTGAGAAGATGGCGCACGGCGGGGTCTACGATCAGCTGGCAGGCGGCTTCCATCGCTACTCGGTCGATGAGCGCTGGATCGTCCCCCACTTCGAGAAAATGTGCTACGACAATTCGGAGCTGCTGAAGAACTATGTGCACGCCTATCAGGTGACGGGCAACGTGTTCTTCGCGGCCGTCGCCCGCGACATCATCCGCTGGATGGATGAATGGCTCAGCGACCGCGCCCACGGCGGCTTTTACGCTTCGCAGGACGCCGATCTTTCCATGGATGACGACGGCGACTATTTCACCTGGACGCTCGCGGAAACCGAAGTGGTGCTCACCGAAGAGGAAGCGGCAGTCGCTACGCGCTATTACGACATTCAGGAAGTCGGCGACATGCATCACAACCACGCCAAGAACGTCCTCCATGTTCAGACTCCGATCGCTGAAATTGCGCGGCTGTTGAAAATTCCGGAAGATCGCGCGCATTCGCTCTTGGCAGCGGCCAAGAAGAAAATGTATGCGGCACGCTTGCTGCGTCCCACGCCTTACGTCGACAAAACGGTTTATGCCGGATGGAACGCGATGTGCGTTTCCGCGTATCTCGAAGCGGCCAAGGTGCTTGACCTGCCGGAAGCGCGCCACTTTGCCCTGCGCTCGCTCGATCGTCTGCTTTCCGAGGCATGGAACGGAGGAAGACCAACTTCGGCGGACAAGAGTGTCCTCGCCACATTGAAGCACGTTATCGCCTACTCGGATCCAAAAGCTGAGCCGCGCGAAATAGATGGTGTGCTCGACGACTACGCGTTCACGGTCATCGCTTGCCTTGACGCCTATGAGGCAACGGCGGACCTGAGCTATTTTCGTTTTGCGCGCTCGATCGCCGATGCCATGGTAAATGGATTCTTCGATTCCACAGACGGCGGGTTCTTTGACACGCGCACCGCAGCGGGCGCTGGGAACGAAGAAAAAACCGCACTTGGAATTCTGGGTACACGTCGCAAGCCGTTTCAGGATTCGCCGACTCCGTCAGGAAATGCGGCGGCGGCAATTGCGCTGCTGCGGCTGGACGGATACGCCAACGGTCTTTTGACTAGTGATGAGGCGAAACAGAACGCCGCTTCCTATCGCGACCGCGCCGAGCAAACGCTCGAAGTCTATGCCGGTGTCGCCGGCCAGCACGGAATCTTCGCCGCGACTTATGGTCTGGCCGTCGCTCGCTTCTTCCGGTCGCATACGCAGATCGTAATCGTCGGCAACGACGAAGCCGCGGCGCAGTTATATCGTGCGGCAGTCAAACCACTGGCTCTGAGCACAGCCGTTCTGCGCCTGGACGCCGATAAAGTGGTCGTGCAGAACCTGCCACCAGCGTTGGCGGAAACGATTCCAAGTCTCCCCGCTCTCGGCGAGGGAAAATCCTTCGCAGTAGTATGCTCCGGCTTCGCGTGCCAGCCACCAATTTTCGATCCGCAGGAATTGGCGCATGCACTGGAGCCGAAGGTGCGTCCAGCAGCGTGAGCACCTACCGCCGCTTCAGCGCTTCGAGTTCTTCGAGCGTCCGCGGCCAGTCCGACCCGAGCAAACGAGAGAGGCTCCGGTCGGCGAGCACCTTGCCGCCAGTCTGGCAGCGCGCGCAATAATTCGTTTCCTTGTCGGCGTAACGAATCCGCAAGACTTTGTCGCCACATCTTGGGCACGGTTCTCCGAAGCGCCCGTGCACTGCCATGTCCTTGCGAAATGCAGTGACCTTCTCGGGAAAGGCCGCTGCAGCCTCGGAGCGCAGCCGGCCGACCCAGAGCTCGATGGTCCGCCGCGCGGCCACGAACAGTCTCTTCCACTCTTGCGGCGTGAGTTTCTGCGTCAGCGTAATCGGGGACAGTTGCGCGGCGTGCAGAATCTCATCGGAATAGGCATTGCCGATACCATCCACCAAGCGCGGATCGGTGAGCGCTCGCTTGAGGGTGTGATTTTCGGCTGTAAGCGCTTGGCGAAAAGAATCGACATCGCTGGCAAGAATGTCGATTCCTCCTGCATCCAGCGAACGCAGGTTTGCCTCGCCGCTGAAGACATGCAACGACGCCCGCCGCTTGGAACCGGCTTCGGTGAGTACTAAAGAGCCCTTGCGAAAATCGAATGCCGCAAGATTCTGACGGCCCGCAAGTTTCACCTCCGGCTGCCGCCAATGCAGGCGGCCAGCGATCATCAAGTGAAGCGCAAGCCAGAGATCGTTCTCCAAGCCAATAACGATGCGCTTGCCGATGCGCCGCACTTGGCGGACAATTTTTCCCTCCACGGCAGCCAGCGGAGGTTGCGCGGTCCGCAACAAGAAGGCGCTGGCCAAACGCACGCGCTGCAGCGGTTGACCAACAATCCGCGGTTCAAGCGCACTGATGTAGGCGGCAATATCTGGCAGTTCCGGCACAGGTAACAGCTTGCACGTCACAGGCTGCGCCTTGCAACCCCAGGGCAATGCGCTACCGGCCCTCGCTTGTGTCTGCCTGAAGTTCCGCGCGTCGACTGCCGATAAAGCCATAAGGCGTCGTCCCGCCATGTCCTCCACTCTTCTCGAGAATCCGAAGCTGTTCCGCCATGTGGTGGAGGATCTGCCGATGGGAATCTATCTCGTCGACCGCGAACGGCGCATCCGTTTCTGGAACCACGGCGCAGAACGCATCACCGGCTATCTGTCGCACGAAGTTGTCGGGCAAGTTTTGGAAGACGTGGTGCACGCCTGCGATAAACAGGGAAACAGTTTCGGCGGTGAACAACGTCCGGTAACGGTGACCCTCACCGAGCGGAGGCCGCAATCGTGCACCGCTTTCTTTCTTCACAAGGACGGGCACCGTGTGCCGGTGAAGGCGCGTACGCAACCCATCCCCGAGGCGGGCAGCACAGTCGCGGGTGCGACAGTTCTGTTCGAAGAAGTGTTTGCCTACCGTGAAGAAGCGCCCGGGCCAATCATGTATGGATGCCTGGACTCGAACACCGGACTTCCTTCCCGGCGTCTGACGCAAGCCCTGCTCGGCGAATGCATCGCCGGGATGGAGGAGTCGGGTGTCGGCTTCGGACTTCTGCGAATTCGAGTGCTGGGGTTGGATGAATTTTGCGCGAAACACGGTCCTCAGTCCATTAAGCCTTTCTTGCGCACTTCGGCCAGGACTCTGCGGCACAGTCTGAACACGGATTACTTCCTCGGATGCTGGGGCGAAAACGAATTCGTGGCCGTCCTGCCATCGGCAAGTCCGGTAACGATGGCTACGACCGCGGAAACGTTATGGAACCTGCTGAGCCATTCGGAAATCTTGTGGTGGGGCGACCGCTTCGTGGTTGGCTCCGAAATCGCTTACACGGTGGCCACTCCAGGCAAAGATCTGGAGACACTTCTTCAGGAGCTGAAGCCTGCGCACTCCAGCAACAAGGCAAAGAGCGCAGCGGCGGTTGCCGCCGCCAATGACAAATGACAAGTGACAGTGATGCGTCAGAACTAACTAATAAGCACGGAGTGAACTGAGAATCACAGTTATAGAAAGCCAGGATGAGGTTCGATGTTTTCGATTATTGGCATCGTAGTGGTCTTCGGTTGCATTGTTGCCGGCTACCTGATGGAACACGGCAGCATGAAGGTGCTGGTGCAACCGGCCGAACTCATCATCATCGGCGGCGCAGCTCTCGGCACCGTGCTCATCTCGAATCCGGTTCACACTCTGAAGCAGATGATCAGCGGGCTGCTGGGAGTTTTTGGCTCCTCGAAATTCAATACACAGTGCTATATCGATTCTCTGAAGATGATGTACGAACTGCTGCAAAAAGCGCGCAAGGAAGGTCTGGTGGCGCTCGAAACCGATATCGAGGATCCGGAGAAAAGCCCGCTGCTCTCCAAATACGAAACCTTTGTGCATAATCACCACGCCCTCGCCTTCGTTTGCGACACCATGCGGATGGCGGTGAGCGGCGGCGTGGAGGTATTCGACCTGGATCAGATGCTCGACATGGATATGGAAGTCCATCATCACGAGGCGGCCGAACCGGTCTCCGGCCTCAGCACCATGGCCGATTCGCTGCCCGGCCTCGGCATCGTGGCCGCAGTCCTGGGAGTGGTGATTACCATGGGCGCGCTCGGCGGACCTCCCGAAGAAATCGGGCACAAGGTGGCAGCAGCATTGGTGGGAACGTTTCTAGGCATTCTTCTTTGCTACGGGTTGGTGGGGCCACTCGCGGCGCGCATGGGCAAGATGGCGGAAGAGGAGCATGCCTACCTGATGATGTTGCGCGTCACCATGATCGCGTTCCTGAAAGGTGTCGCGCCTATCATGGCGGTTGAGAGCGGACGCCGCACCGTCCCCGGTCACGTGCGGCCAACTTTCAAAGCGGTCGAAGAAGCTTGCCGCGGCGCCAAAGAAGCACCCGCTGCGGCGGCGGCCGCCGGATAACCACGGCCATGCCGACCCCGCCCATCATCATCATCAAGAAAAAAGGTGGCCACGGCGGACATCACGGCGGCGCATGGAAGGTCGCCTATGCCGACTTCGTTACCGCCATGATGGCTCTGTTCATCGTGCTGTGGCTATTGTCGAGCGCCACCAAGCAGGAAAAGATGGCGATCAGCGGTTATTTCAAAGACCCTAGCGGTACCGCCACCAAGCTCGGCACCACCATGGCCGGAAGCGGTGAGAATATTCAGCTGAGCAAAGAGGACATGGCGAAGCTCAAAGACCAGCTGCAGAAGAGCATCCAGAAGATGATCGACCTGGAGAAGCTGAAAAAGAACATCGAGATGACCGTAACCTCCGAAGGCCTGCGCATCGAGCTCATCGAATCCGAGAAAGGAACGTTCTTCGATAGCGGCAGCGCCCAACTCAACGGCAATGGAAAAGAATTGCTGACGGTGCTGGCGGCGGAGTTGGGAAAAGTTCCCAACCACATTTCGGTCGAAGGACACACCGACGCCAAGCCTTTCTCGGGTAAGAGCAACTACACGAACTGGGAACTCTCCTCCGATCGTGCCAACGCGGCGCGGCGCTTGATGCAGGCAGATGGAGGACTGCGTCCCGATCAGGTCACGCAGGTGCGGGGCTTTGCCGACCAGCGTCTGCGCAATGCACAAGATCCCCTCGATCCAGCCAACCGGCGCGTCTCGATCATTGTGCAATACATTCACAACAACATCGATGAAGCGGATTCTTCCGCGAATAAAACCGAGCCGGGAGAAAAGCCTGCGGCGGGTACAAAAACGGAACCTGAAAGCGAAGTTAAGACGAACGACAAGAAAAATGCGGAAGAAAAAAAATAGGCTGGCCAGGAAGGCCAGCCCGGAAAATTGCTATTGTGACGCAAAGAACAGCGTCATCTAGTTAGAACAATCGGGGTTTTTCCAGGGGTCGCATAGCGGTATCGGACCGTCGTGAGTAGGAACTCTCGGAACGGACGCGTACGCCAATGTGCCCACCAGACCTACCAACAGTAGTAACGCCCTGAGCGAACGTTTCATGGGTTTACTTTCTCCTTAGGGTCTGCCCAACAGTCGGCACAAAAACCGTCGACCATTCGGCGCCGGAATTATACACAACTCTGCAACTTTCTGATTACGTGGAGGTTACTGAAAAAGGCGGGCAGATACAGGAAACAGTGTAGAGAAAGGATGATTTATTCAGACAACCTAGTCTGTTAATACATCTTTTTAAATAGTTTACGAGGATTTCTTCAGGTTTAAAGCGAGGTTGGATCGGTGCGCTGAAAACGCTGCCATGATGGCGTTTAGCGCGTCCAAGAATCCTCTTGACACGGTTTCCTGGGTCTGTGGATTTTACGGCCGAGAAGGGTTACGGCCGCGTCTTCGCTCCCGCCGCCGCCGAGTTGGCACGCACCGAAGCCGGCGGACGCGGCACCGCGAATGGATCGTCGGCCGGTTCCAGGCTCGAGCTTCGCGAAAACGCGCGTTCTACCATGCCTTCGAACATTGGAATCAGCGAATCCGTGGGCACCGCCGGTTGAAGCTCCGCCAACCCTTGTTCCCATCGTTGCGTCTGCAGGTGGTTCGCGGTCACGCGCACAGCCTGGCGCGAGAGCGAATATCCGATCCAGACACAGATGGCGGTAATGTAGGTCAGCATGTTGATCGGATTTAGGATTCTCTGCCCGACGAACCCTCCGGAATTCAACGCATACAGCAGCAATTCAACCCCTGCGAAGAGTCCAAAGCCAAGCGCAATGCCAAAACTTAATTGTTTCCGCGATACTCCGAGAAACCGCGAGAACAGCAGCAGAAACAGAATCAAACCCAACTGCACGATGCGGATGGAGCGCTGTAACGTGGTCAAAGCGTGCACCAGCGGACTGGGATCGTAAGAATTCGAAAAGGCAACCACGACCGAAACCAGCAGCATTACCACGCCCGCCCAGCGGAACAGCAGCGTGCCCAGGTCTTTCAACGTGTGGTAGGGACGAAATACATCCAGAAAGACTTCGTGAATGATCTTGAATCCAAGCACGGCGTTGACTGCGGCGCCGAGCCAGAAAAATACAAAGTACATCTTTGGCCTATTTTGCAGTGGAAAAGTAACGCAAAAATTAGCAACCTGCACCAATAAGTACACGAAAAACACAGGGAACTGTTTGTGCAGTTTGCGCCGCCACAAAATCATCGCCAGCGCCGATTGCAGAATCGGCTGGACGCACCACAAAGCGATAACGACGGAATGGCTGCGCAGGTTCATGTATAAAACGGGGAAGAACGCGAACCACCTCGGAAAAGCATTCCTCGTCCTCCCAACATCCTCAGGCAGATAGGCCCATCCGGTCAACCTACTTAGGTAACCTTAGTAACCATTACCCTCCGCTTGGTAACCGTTACGCCTGGAGTGTCGGGTTCTCGGCAAAGGACTTCGGGGGAGACGGAGGCCTCGCAGACCGAGACCTCCGTTCCATCAGGAGAATTTGATCGGGGAGACTACCCTACCCGGCGTCGGGTGTGGAATGCAGGTAGGCCCGCATCATGCGCACTTCATCGTCTTTTTCGTCGAGGTTCCGCAGCAGAACGTCGCGCAGCGAAATGACGCCCCTCAGTTCTCGTCCCGTGCACACCAGCAAATGCCGGAACCCATGCCGCTTCATCAGCGTCATGCAAGTCTCCAGCGAGTCGTTCGGGGCCACGCTGAGCGGGTCTTCCGTCATCACCTGGCTCACTGCTGTGCGGGAAGCATCTTTGCCCTCAACCACCACCCGCGTCATCAGGTCGCGTTCGGAGAAGATGCCGACCGCTTGCCCTCCCCGCAGGACCGGGACGGCCCCGATGTTGTGCGCCACCATCAACCGGACCACTTCCAGGACGCTCTGATCAACTTCCGCTGAAATAACCACCTGATTCCTGAGCAGATCACTGATCAACATTCGCACCTCCCGTGATTCGCGCTTCCCGCGAGCTGCATTTCCCACTACTGCCGGAAAGCAAAACGCCGGTCAAAGGCGCCGAAAACTTCACCTGGACGAAGGAGCTAGACTGTTAGGCACAGCTCGCGGCGCAGTATATGTCGAAAGTCGTCACGAGGAAAGAAAAAAATCAACAGTGCAAAGGGTCGAAATACGTGGAGGCGAAACTTCAGGAGTCAAAACAGGAGTCGAAAGAAGACATTCGAGCGGCTCACGCTCTCTTTGTGGCAGAGCCTCGTTCGGTCGCCGATCGGTATTCTGCCTGGACCGCTCCCACGGAAATTACGTATGACGCGCCGGCCAACGCTGCGGGAATCGCGCCCGTCTCGCGCGCCGTCACAATCAGGTTGTAATCTTCGCTGGCCCGAAGACGGCTGAATACCGGAGTCGCCTCTTGCGGCTCGACCAGCGCCAGATAGCGGAGAAACGTAAAGACATCCGCGGTAGGCTCCAATCCTGGAGCGACGAACGAAACCTCGACATCCTCGTGGTGAAAGTGCCATCCCAGCGACGCTGCCATCCGCACCGCGCGCTCATACGCAGCGGGCGCGAGAACTCCCGGCGCGGGGTTGTCGAACACGATGCGCAGCTTGCGCTCATCTTCGCGGCTGAATTCGCGTACTTTTAGCGCCCCCGTGCGGGCCGTCGCCTTCCAGTCCACATGGCGGGCAGAATCGTCGGGCATGTACTCGCGGATGCGGTAAAGATCGTACCCGCGCCCGCTGACAAAGGCTTCGAACTCGCCGGTCACCATGGGAAGAACTTCGAGGAACGGTTCGGTGGCGTCAACCTCCGGATAGACAATCAATTCGCGCGCCAGGTTGACGCGCCGCGTCTTCATCAGAAATGCAAATGGAAACCGCGTGGCCAGACCGAAGTTTTTCTCGGAATAGCGCCCGCGCGCCGGGAAACTTATTTCCAGGTCGGCGCGAAGTCTTTCCCCCGGAGCGAGAAAAGGAAAATAGATCGATTCTCGCAAGATCGGTTTCTCTGCCTCTTCGCGCACGCGCCGCAACCGCCTGTCCGGCAGCCGCACCCACTGCTTCTGCGGAGTCCGGCCGCGCGGCCAACCAAAGGTGTAAGCCTCCCAGCGCCAGTGTTCTTTGGTCTTGCGCTTGGCCGGAACCACCCGCACGGAAAACGACGGCAGCCACGAACTCGCGTTGCGCAGGAACATTCGCGCCAGCATCGGACGCCCGGCAAAAACATGCTCCGGCAAATGCACGTCGAGCGCGAGACTTCGCAGCACCAGCGCCGAAGCGATTCCGGAAACCAAGACTGCCGAGAGCAATGCCGAGACGACTACATAAAGAAGGTTGTTCCCGGTATTGATGGCGGCAATCCCGATCACCACGCTGATCAGGATGTAAATCATGCCCGCGCGCGTGACGTCGTAATCCATCGCCTCGCGCACCCGGTTCGCAACCACCCTCCGAGCCAGATAAGGGACCGTGGTCAGGCCGACGGCGGTCGCGAGCAATAAGGCTCCTGATGCAAGAATGATCGTTCCCCAGAGGTTGCCGGACTCGCCCAGCACCGTGGAAAATATCGCCGCTCCAAATGCCAGCGCTAGCCCCACGATCGCCAGCAGAAAGCGCATCCAGACCTGCGAAAGTCCCATCCGCGGAAAGCGGGTCGCGGCGGCGGGCCGGGAGCTGGGTTGCGTGTGTTCGGAGGTCACTTGAGTTCTCTGATGCTGATACCAGCATATGACGGCAGAGAGGTGAGTGGAAGTGACCGAAGACACTTTCACGGCAATGCAGGGTTAGCATTTAGAGGGAAAAGAAAATCCGGAGCGCAGCCGGTGGGCCGCGCCCCGGAAAGGGTTATTACTCGTTGGCTACGTAGGCCAGGAAAAATGCCGGCTGGTCGGTGTTCTCGTTGGTGGCGATGGCACCTTTCGCCCCGATTCGAGTTTGATCGCCGTAGAGGTAAAAGCCGCTCAGGGCGCCCGGTTCAACACTTTGCCCGACGCCGACGATTTTTTCATTGTTGGTGTCGAGGGTGAAATAGACCACGAAGTAGTAGTCGTCGAGGGTCGAGAGCGCCGCCTTCACCGTATCGAGCCGGATGATGCAGGGAGTGGTGGCGGTAGGCGCCCCGTTCGGACAAACCGACGCGCTGGTCAGGTCGATGCTCGGATCGGAACTGCCGCTGAGCGTGACCTTCGTGGCTTTGATCACTGCGTCGTTGCCGCGGAGAGTCGAGTACAGCACCATATTGCCGATGTCAGCCTCGGTTCCCCCGGTAAACCCGATGTAGAGCGCTGTGGAAGTCGAAGTCGCCCCCATCAGCGATGCCCCCGGAATCAGGACGAGTTCGGAATAGCCGTCCCATTGAGGATTTCCGCTGCTGGCAATGGTCCCCTGCCCTTCGGTCAGGTTAGCCAGAGTAGTTTCCGGACCTGGAGCTTGCGCAAAAGCACTCGCCGCCAGAACCAACATCATCAAAGCACATGTTGCGAGTTTGTTGAAAGTGTTCATTGGAAATCTCCATTATTTCGAAATTTGAGTACAGCGTTCTGGTACGTGTATCAATGACGCGCCACGATCAGATCGAGCAGGGCTCGTCCAAACCGGCGCCTAGTCATTCATGACGTACATGAGGTTGTAGGGTTGGCCAGCAAAACTCAGACTGCTCGGAATCGAACCGCCGACCCCCAGCGTGGTTTCATTGCCGGTGATGTACGTCCCCCTCAAGCTGCTCTGTCCGAAGCTGGGATCGGTGAGGCCAATGGCGCTATTGTTCGGATCGCTGGCGGTGAAATACACCACGAAGTAGTAATCGGATAGCGCCGAGAGCGTGAGTTTCACCGGATCAAGCCGCACGATGCACGGATTGACGGCGGAAATCTCGATGATTGGACAGACTGTGGCGCTGGCAAGGTCGATCGAGGGATTCGAGATGCCGCCGAGCGTGATCGGTGTCACCGTGCTGATGGTCGAGCTGCCTCGCGGAGTCGTGTACAGCACCATATTGCTGATGTCCGCCTCGGCGCCGGCTGTGAATCCGATGTAAAGAACCGTGTTGGTGTTGGTCACCGGTATGAGTCCCGCGCCGGGAATCAGGGCCAGGGTCGAATAACCGCTCCAGCTTCCGTTGCTGGTGACGGGACCGATGATGCCGCGTTCCAGATTTTCAGGCCCGGACGCCTTGGGTGGTTTTTGCGAGAAGCCGTAGAGCGATGCCGCCAACATCATGAGAGTCAGCGTGGCCAACTTATAGATTGTTTTCATTGGAAATCTCCGTTTATGCAAAATATGGATTCAGTTTTCAAGTACGTGTAGTGCTGTTCGCCGTTGTCGAATCGCGCTGCGCGCGTCCAACCGGTCCCTAGTCGTTCATGACATACATCAGGAACACCGGTCCGCGATCACCCGTGCCGGGGACGGACTGACCGACGGTAAGCCTGGTATAGTCGGTGCCTCCGAAATAATTCCCCGACAGGCTGCTTTGCAAATTGCCCGGCTGCGTCGCGCCCAGGCCCGAGTTATTGGAGTCGTTCGTGTAAAACACCATCAAGTAATAATCGTTAGCCGGTGAGAGCGTGATTGTCGTCGGGTCGAAACGGACAATACAAGGAGTGGTCGTGGAAGGCGCTACCGGGCACACCGATGTGTTCGAAAGGATGATGCTCGGATTGGAAACGCCGCCGAGCGTGACCGGCGTCACCGCTGTAATGACTGCGCTGCCTCTCACCGTGGTGTAGACCACCATGTTGGCGATGTCAGCTTCTGTGCCGGCCGTGAATCCCCAGTAGAAAACACTGGTTGTGCTGGTGATGGGGAACAAGCCCGATCCGGGAATAATGTTCATCACCGTGTAATTGGCCCACGAGTTATTGCTTCCGACCGGTCCAATCACGCCGCGCACCAGGTTCTGCGTTGTCGTAGCCGGCTTTTGTTTGACCGCCGACTGCGAAAAAGCAAACCCCGACACTACGCACATCATGAGAGTCAGCGTTGCGATCTTGTAAAAAGGTTTCATTGAAAAATCTCCTTAAATTTGTTGATCAAATCAAATGGTTTTGTGCAAGGGTGCTCAACGGTCGAGCGTGTCCCAAGCTGCTGAAGATGTATTCCCTGGACCAGACCGCGCAATCCGCACGGACCCAGCCGCACGAACCTAACGCGCGACCTGCCGCAGTGCGCGCACACAATGGGCTCTGCTCGGTTGAACGGTCTTGAAAAAGCCCGCACCCTTCGGGGGAAGGTGACTAGGGACGGGCTGAAAACAGGCTTGCTACTGCGCCTGCATCATGCGACGTTACAGCTCTCTTTGTCAATGTGCATGAATTTGCACATCCCGCCAGACTTGAATTGCAAAATCTGGATTGCGAAATTTGGATTGCGAAAATACAGGGACGCAACTCGCGCGTTCCGATCTAAGTTCACGATCTCAAGGATTCTTCGCTTGCGCCTGGTTGCGGCGGCGTATCCACCACAGAAAGACTCCAGCCACAGCCACAATCGCGACGGCGATATTGAATCGCTGCATCGCATGCAGTAACTCGTGCCAGTGTTGCCCGAAGAGAAATCCCGCTCCCGAGATCACCGTGACCCAGGCGGCCGCGCCGAGAAAGTTGTAGATCGCAAACGACTGCCAACGCATGCGCAGAACGCCCGCGAGTGGTCCGGCAAGCACTCTCAAGCCGAAGATGAAGCGAGAGAGGAAAATCGCGACCGCGCCGTAGCGCTCGAAAATTTCCTCGCCGCGTTGCAACGTCGCGGGCTTAATCCGCAGCAGGCTCTGATAGCGGTCCAATAGCGGACGGCCGCCGTAGTGTCCGACCGCATACCCCATGCTGCCGCCGAGCGTGGCCGCGGCCGTGCCCGCCACGATGATCCAGCCGAGATGGAGCCGATGTTCTGAATAGGCGATAACACTCGCCACCAGCAATGTGATCTCACCCGGAACCGGCAGCCCGGCGCTCTCCGCCAACAGCGCGAGCGCCACCGCCCAATAGCCATAGTTGGCAATAAATGCCCGCAGCCAGTCAAAAGTTATGTGGTGCATCCCAGGGAAAGTATAGCTCCCGGTTCTGAGTTTGGAATTCCTGGAAGTCGTGTTCGAGTGAAGAACTCGGGTTTGAGTGAGGAGCGAGAACCGCAACAGAGAACTTTTCTACTATCTGAGAAAGTCGACCAGCGCCCGGTTGAATTCCTCAGGCGCTTCTTCGTAGGGCAAATGTCCGACTCCCTCGAATGCCACCAGCCGCGCATCATGAAAATTGCGGCGCAACCGCTCGGCCGACCGGAAATCAACCGCGCGATCCTTGGTTCCCCACATCACCAGCGTCGGGCAGTCGTGAATCTTGGGGAGCACGCTATCGATCTCCGCCAGGTCCGCCGTCCAATTCCGCACAATGTGTCGCGCATGTCGGAAGCCGTGGTTCTTGATCACCGGCAGCCGATAGCCTTCGAGCGAATCGGGAGGAATTTTTGTCTCGTCGCCAAACAGCCTCCGCAGCCAGAGAATGTCGAGCGAGCGCCAGCGCTCGATCGTATTGCGAAAAAGTAAGGAACCGGCGCGGCTACCCAAAAAAGGCGCCAGGCGCTTGCCATGCGGCGACCACGGATTCACCGGCGCGACCAGCACCAAGCGACGCAATCGGGGAGCGGCCTGCTTCGACTCGGCGCAAATTGCCGCGACCATCATGGCGACGCCTCCGCCGTGCGAAGTCCCGAGCAGATCGAAACCATCAATCCCCACAGCGTCCGCAAACTGCAACACGCGCTCGGCAGTCGCGCGCACTGAACAGTCCATCCCTTGGCGAGCGATCGAAAATCCCGCTCCCAGATTGTCGATGGCATAAACCGTCGCGTACGGAGCGAGCGCGGGCATGGTGAAGCGCCACGAAAACGAATACCCCATCAGACCATGCAGCAGAATGAGCGCAGGCCCTGAGCCGGCTTTAAGGTAACGCATGCGTCCATCGGGGAGTGCGAGCCAGTGTTCTTCAGTCTGCAGCGGCGCCTGCGCTGCGGAAACATCCGCAGCCGCGCCTGCGCGCGCGTCCGCCCGCGCGCAGGTCCGATCATCAGCCCGCTCACCAACCAAGGCCAAATTTTCTTCGGGATATTGCGCTTCTGTGGGCAACGAAATCCTCGCAAGCAGGTTCTTACTAATTGATATCGCTCTCTATTGCATTTTAGGGAAGCCGGAAGTTTGGCTTCCCTTCCTTTTTGCTGGAGACACATCCGCAGTGGGAAGACGCGGCAAGCCGGGTCTTTCTGGCGACCGAAGCATGTTTACCGAAGTATCTTCAAAAAACAGGTTTTCAGTTTTCAACGCGGGTCTTCGGATTTGTTGTACCGCGGATTCGGTGTACCGCGCGGATTCTCCGGATCCAGTCCGGCCGCGGTCATGATGGCTCGCCCCAGTTCTTCCGGCGAAACCATGAAGGTTTCGGCGGACGGACTAGCGATCGAATCCTCTGTGGCATTCGGTGCTACGAAGCGGTAGCCGCGCCCGACGACCGTCTGCAGGTATTGCGGCTCTCCGGCGTCATCCATCAAGGCGCGGCGAATCTTCCGGATCGCTGTGTTGATTCCCTGTTCGACATCGACGAAGACATCCTTGCTCCATAGTTGGCTGGAGATCTGCTCACGTGTGACCAGTTGTCCCCGCTTGTCGACCAGAAACATCAGCAATTGCAGCGGGAGTCCTTCGAGTCGAACGGGCTTGCTGGCCCGATAGAGCTGAAAACGGGCGTAATCGAGCTCGAAATCGTCAAAGCGCACCTTTTTATCCGGCAAAACGAAACCCCAGAATCGCGAAAGATATAGTCCCAAATTCTGTTCTGGCCGCCCGCCTGTGTCAAGCGCTCCATAGTAAATTCTTCAGATCGCTCGTTCTTCAGATCAGTTCAGATCGCTTCAGACTGGCTCCATGGACGTTTCCAATGATCGGGCGCATTATCACACTCACTTGCGGGATTTGCTCTCCTCTCCCAGGTGAGTCAGATTACCAGGGAGTCAGGCGGGCCCAGTAAGTGGGGGGTTCGTTAAACGGGGAAGGTTTTCGAACCCCTCAAAACCAAAAAGGGTTTGGGCACGTCACCTTATCTTCAAGTCAGAAGCGCTCTTCCAGCACCAGTCCGCAATCTCCCTCCGGCATACCTAACTCCCAGACCCTTCTTCCCTCTTTGGGAAGAAAACCCAGTCTGAGCATACTTTGCGGTCGAATATGGCATCCCAAAAAGCAGAAGCGACATTCCATAATCCATAGCCGCTATTCCGATTCCTCTCTATAATTGTGGAACTTACTCTATGGCATCGACTTACGGGTGTTGGCTAAAGTAGAAGGGTGGCAGTGAAGTTGCTTACATCTAATGAGCGTCGAAAACTTGGCCAAGGCGCGCTGCCGTCCCAGCCCATGAATCGCGAATTTGAGGCTCGGTTTACCGCCATCCTGCTGACTCTTCTAACAGTCGCGGCGGTGCTATTCGCAGGGTTCAATTACAAAATCGAGCATCAGTTGGCCGTTCCCGATGATGGCGCCTGGTGGATGGAAAGCGCCGGACACCTGGTCGCCGATCGCCTCGAACCGAACGGTCCCGCCGAACGCGCCGGAATCCGTCGGGGCGACGAAGTCATCAGCATCAACGGTCGTGACGTCGACACGGCTGGAGCTGTAACCCGCCAGCTTTACTATTCCGGAGTCTATTCCAAGGCCACATACTCGCTGGTTCGGGGATCGGTTCCGCTGGACGTTGAAGTCGTCCTCGTTCCCGCCGAACGCTCCATGAACGATTGGCTGCGGCTGATCGCGCTCATTTATCTCGGCATTGGCCTCTACGTGCTGATGCGCCGCTGGACGGCGGTCGGCTCGACGCACTTCTATATCTTCTGCCTGGTATCGTTCGTCTTCTACTCGCTGCACTACACCGGCAAGTTCAACGCTTTTGACTGGTCTGTCTTTTGGGCCAATGAGGTCGCAGGGCTGCTGCAGCCGGCGCTGTTTCTGCACTTCGTATTGACCTTCCCGGAACGGCGCACCTTCGTCAACAAACATCGCTGGTCGCTTCCGCTCGTCTATTTGCCGGGGGCCGTGCTGCTCGGAATCCAGTTGTTGGCTCTCGAGTACCTGAAAGCCAGCAACTCATTGCTCTTCAATCTCAATCGAGTGCACTCGGCTTATCTGACCATTTTCTTCGTCTCCGCGGCAGTGGTTCTCTGGAACAACTATCGCCGGGCCACGACTCCGATTCTGCGGCAGCAACTCAAGTGGATTACTCGCGGCACCATCCTCGCCATAACCCCCTTCACGCTTTTTTATGTGCTGCCGTATCTGCTCGGAGTGATGCCGTCGCCCATCATGAAGGTGTCGGTGCTGTCGCTGGGATTGCTGCCATTGACTTTTGGCTACGCCATTTTCCGCTACCGCTTGATGGACGTGGATCTGATCTTCAAACGCGGCATGGCCTATACGCTCGCCGCCGCAGCCATCGTCGGCTTGTACTTTGCCGGCGTAGCTTCGATCGCCGAGCTCGTCCACACCCGCGTTCCCAGTTCGGGACCCTGGGGACTTACGATCGCCGTAGTCGTCACGGCATTGCTCTTCGATCCGGTACGCAGATGGATCCAGGAAAAACTCGACCGCTTTTTCTTCCGCACTGGCTACGACTACCGTCGCACCCTGATCGAGTTTGGACGCGAGTTGAGTTCGGAAACCGATCTCGACAAAATGCTTTCTTCGCTGGTCGACCGGCTGGCGCGCACGTTGCTGGTTGATCGTATCGCCATCTTTCTTGGCAACGCTGAATCTTCGCGCTTCGAGCTCTCAAAGTCTTTCGGCATTGCTCACCTCACCGGGATTGATCTGTCGTTTCTGGCCAAGCCCCGCATCGAAGACGCCGCCGGACACATCTTCTTCGAAAACACGCGCCAGTTGCCGCGCGAGAACTCGGCCGCGCAAGAAGCCATCGGACGCCTCGATCTCAATTACTACATTCCTTGCCACGCACGGCAAAAGACCATCGCCTTTCTCGGCCTCGGCAAAACCATGCAAGGCGACTTCCTCTCCAGCGAAGACGTCGAATTGCTGCAGGCCCTTGCCGGATACATCGGCATCGCCATTCAAAATGCCAGGCTCTACGCCTCGCTCGAACAGAAAGTCAGTGAGTACGAGCGCCTCAAGGATTTCAACGAGAACATTGTCGAATCCATCAACGTTGGCGTCATGGCCGTCGATCTGCAGGACCGCATCGAATCGTGGAACTCGCAGATGGAAGTCATGTACGCCCAGCCGCGCTGGCAGGTAGTCGGACGTTCCCTGAGCGAGGTTTTTCCCGCATCCTTCGTGGAGGAGTTCTACCGCGTCCGCCAGAATCCTGGCATCCACAATCTCTACAAGTTCCGCCTGGTCACGCCCACCGGCGAATCGCGCGTGGTCAACGTCGCCATGACGCCGCTCGTCACCCGCAAATTTAACGTCGTCGGACGTTTGGTCATCATGGACGACATCACCGAGCGCATCGAACTCGAAGTGCAGCTCACCCAGGCCGACAAACTTTCCTCCATCGGATTGCTTGCCGCTGGCGTGGCGCACGAAGTCAATACGCCGCTGGCCGTGATCTCCTCCTACGCGCAGATGCTGTCGAAGCAGGTGCAGTCCGATCCGCAGAAAGCCGCCGTGCTCGAGAAAATTACCAAGCAGACTTTCCGCGCTTCCGAAATCGTAAACAACCTGCTGAATTTCTCGCGCACCACCGGCACCGAACTAACCGAAATCAGCCTGAATAAAGTGATTTCCGACACTCTCGCGCTTCTCGAACATCAATTCAAAGTCGCGCACATCGAAGTGCAGTCCGAACTCTACGACAATCTTCCCCTGATTCAGGGCAATGCCGGCCGCCTGCAGCAGGTGTTTCTGAATCTGTTCCTCAACGCCAAAGACGCCATGGCGACGAGCGGTGGCGGCGTTTTGAACGTGGCCACGCTGAATGGCGAACTGGTCAGCGTGCGCGTCTCCGACACCGGGTCCGGCATTGCGCAGGAAAACATTCAGCGCATCTATGATCCGTTTTTCACCACCAAGACCTCGCCGGCCGAGGGCCAGAATCGCGGCACCGGCCTTGGACTTTCCGTGACCTACGGCATCATCCAGGAACATGCGGGCAATATTCGTGTGGAGAGCCGTCCGGGCGAAGGCACCACCTTCACCCTCGATTTTCCCCTGGTAAGGAAGGCCATCCATGTCTGAACTCGCCATGTCGGAAGTGACGGCTATCTCGCGCCGAAACCCGCCGGAATCTACACCGGCCAGCGCGGGCAGAATTCTGATCATCGACGACGAAGCGGAAATCCGCGAATCGCTGGAAACGCTGCTTCAGCTCGAAGGCTACACCGTCGTGGTTGCCGCTACGGCGCGCGAAGGGCTGGCGCAGATCGGCGAGCGCTCTTTCGACGTCATCATGCTCGACCTCGCGCTCCCCGACAAAAACGGCATGGACGTGCTCGGTGAAGTCCGGCTGGCGCATCCGCAACAGGCCGTCATCATGATCACTGCCTACGGCACGGTCGAGAACGCCGTCCGCGCCATGCAATCCGGCGCCACGAATTTCATCCAGAAGCCATGGGACAACGAAAAGCTGCTGGCCGACGTGCGCGCTGCCGTGGCCCGGCAAAAAGCGGAAGAAGAAAATATTCAGCTCAAGCGCGCGCTCAAGCAGCGCTACAACTTTGAAAACATCGTGGGCAAGAGCGAGCCCATGCTCAAGATTTTCGACCTCGTCGCGCAGGTTGCTCCCAGCCGCTCCACCGTGCTGCTGCAAGGCGAAAGCGGGACTGGCAAGGAACTCATCGCCAAGGCGATCCATCTGAATTCCACCCGTCGCGACCGTTCGTTCGTCCCGGTTAACTCCGGCTCCACGCCGCCCGACCTGCTCGAATCGACCCTCTTCGGACACGTGAAAGGCGCATTCACCAGCGCCATCGCGTCCAAGAAAGGCCTTTTCGAGGTCGCCGACCGCGGCACGCTCTTTCTCGATGAAATCGGCACCATGGGCATGGACACGCAGAGCAAAATCCTGCGCGTTCTGCAGGACCGGAAATTCATGCACCTGGGCGGCGTGCAGGAAATTCAGGTCGACGTCCGCATCATCGCCGCCACCAACGTCGATCTCCGCCAGATGGTGCGCGAAGGCAAGTTCCGCGAAGATCTTTTTTATCGTCTCAACGTCATCAGCCTCGACTTGCCACCGCTGCGGCAGAGGCGCGAAGATATCCCGCTCCTGGTGCAGCACTTCCTGCAAAAGTATTCCGACGAGAACGAGCGCCCCAAGCGCCGCATCACCACCGAGGCTCTGCGTCCGCTGGTGAGCTACAACTGGCCGGGCAACGTTCGCGAACTGGAAAACACGATCGAGCGCGCTGTCGTTCTCTCCTCTGACAGCGATATCGGAGTTGACCTGCTCCCCGACCACATCGCCGGCCGCGGAAGCGCCGTTCCCGCGCTCGACGCCAGCGCCGGCACCACGCTATTCAGCATCATGGAAGACTGCGAGCGCCGCATCATTATCGACATGCTCGAAAAATGCAACTGGAACCAGACCGAGGCCGCCGAGCGCTTCCACGTCCCGCTCTCCACCCTGAATCAGAAAATCAAACGGCTGGCCATCGAGATCAAGAAGAAAAACCGCGAGTAGGGCGAAGTGGCCGAACCGACTCTTGGCGGCCTCTGCTATAGTTTCTTGACCAGAAGTTCCTCGACCGGACATGGCCTTCGAACTCGAACTGATCTCGCCGATTGAAGTCGCCAAAGACATCGCGCTGGCGGTTCAGGAATACACGCTGCTGGCCGGACAATCCCTCGCCAATTTCTTCCGCCGTCCGCTCTACATGGGAGACATGCTGCAGCAGGCCGACCTGATTGGCGTCGGTTCCCTACCCATCGTCGTTCTCACCGGTCTCTCTGTCGGCGCGCTGCTGGCCCTCAACTCCGCCAGCACACTGCAGCGCTTCGGAGGCATCACCCTCATCGGCCAGCTCGTCTCGCTCGGCATGGTCACTGAACTCGGACCGCTTATCACCGGCCTGATGGTCGCCGGGCGCAATGCCTCGGGCATGGCCAGCGAACTCGGCTCCATGATCGTCACCGAGCAAATCGACGCCATGCGAGCTCTCGGCACCGATCCCACCAAAAAGCTGATCACGCCGCGCATCGGCGCTACCGCTTTCATGCTGTTCTTTCTCACCATCATCGCCGACCTGCTCGGCCTGATCGGCGGCTACGCCGTCGCGCACCTGATCTTCGGCCTCAACTCGCGGCAGTATTGGACTTCAGTCTGGCAGATTCTCGTTTTCCGCGATGTTTTCACGGGCCTCATCAAGCCGGTCTTGTTTGGCTTCATTATCTCTACCGTGGGCTGCTATTACGGCATGTCAACTCGCGGAGGCACGCAGGGCGTCGGCCGCTCCACCACGCAAGCCGTGGTCGCGTCGTCGGTGCTGATTCTGGTCGTAGATTTCTTTGTCACCAAATTGATCTTCGCCATTTTTGGATACAGATAGACTGGTCTACAAATAAGATGCGCTACCGATAAAATGCCAGTCCTGCCCATCGAAGCTCCGGCCCCTTCCGTCGCTACTCCCTCGGGCTACGCCATCGAGTTCGACAACGTTTCCATCGCGTTTGATGAAAAAGTTGTCCTCCAGAACATCTCTTTTCACCTGGCCCACGGGGAAACCAAAGCTGTTTTCGGCGTCGCCGGCTCCGGCAAAAGTACGATGCTCAAAATGGCGATGGGCCTGTTGCGTCCCGATAGTGGGCGCATCTTCGTCCTCGGAGACGAAGTCACGCAGATGTCCGAAGACGAACTCTTCGAACTGCGGCGCCGCGTCGGTATCGTCTTCCAGGAAAGCGCGCTGTTTGACTCATTCAAAGTGTGGGAAAACGTCGGCTTCCGTCTGCTCGAAGAACACGTTCATCCCGACGAAATCGAGCGTCGCGTGCGCGAGGTCTTGCGCTTCGTCGAACTGGAACGCACCTACGACATGGATCCATCCGAGCTCTCCGGAGGCATGCGCCGCCGCGTCGCCATCGCCCGCGCCATCATCACCCAACCCGAGGTGCTGCTCTATGATTCCCCCACCGGCGGCCTCGACCCAGTCACCTCGAACACTATCATCGAACTCATCATGAAACAGCGCGACGTTTACAAAACCAGCGCTCTGTTGGTCACTCATCGCCTGCAGGATGCCTTCACCATGGCCACCCACCAGTTCGACCAAGTCACCAATCAGATGGTCGCTCTACCCAAAGGCCAACATTGCGACGTCCCCATGAGCTTTCTGATTCTGCGCGATGCCAAAGTCATCTTCGACGGAGACGCCCACGCACTGGCCACATCGCGCGACGAATACATTCGCGAATACATTTCGTAAAATTAATGTAGTGTGGGGCGGGCGCCCTCGCCCGCCAACCGCCGGCAACTCGGCCGCAAGAATTCGTATCGCTCGCTATCGACAACTTCGCAGAACTAAATTCGCTTCAGGGGCTGGATTGTCCCTACTCACTCGTTTTTCTTCTTGCTGCTCCCCGGCAGAGCCGCCGGATTTTCATGCACTCGCTCGCGGAACCCACCCTTCATCCCGCGGGCCAAGCCGATCGCCGATTCTCCAAACTTGTCGCGCAGATGATCCGCCGCCGCAAGCGCCTTCTGCCAGCGCGCGTCGCGTGAGGGCTCCAGCAAATCCATCTGCCCGGGTCCAGATTCGAAATTCGACGCCTGCACTCCCAGCAGCCTCACCGGAGCTCCCGCTTTCCAGTTCGCGAAGAACAACCGCCGCGCCTGCTCGAAAATCTGATGGTCCATCTGCGTCGGTTCCTCCAGTGAATGCGCGCGCGTGATGGTTGTGAAGTCCTTGTAGCGCAATTTCAGCTGCAGCGTGCGCGCAAAATATCCGCCCTCGCGCAGCCGCCGTCCCACCATCTCGCTAAGCCGCATCAGTGTGGACCGCAAACGCTCGGCATCTCCCGTATCTTCATTGAACGTGTGCTCGTGGCTGATCGACTTCGCATCGACATTCTCTCCCACCGCGTTGTCGAACCATCCGCCCGCATCCAAGCCGCGCGACTTCCCCGCCAGCGCTAGTCCCCACTTTCCGAACCGCTGTTCCAGATCGCGTTCCTCCAGTCGAGCCAGGTCGCCCACCTTCTGAATGCCGAGCGCGTGCAGTTTCTGCTCCATCACCTTGCCGACACCCGGAATCGCGCCAACATCAAGCGGCGCCAGAAACTTCGCCTCCTGCCCCGGCAACACCCAAAGCACGCCGTTCGGTTTGGCTTTGGCCGACGAAACTTTCGCCACCAGCCGCGATGTCCCAATCCCAATCGAGCAATTCAATTGTGTAGCCGACTTCATCGCCGCATGAAGCGCATGCGCTGATCGCAACGGACGCCCATGCAGCCGTTCCGTCCCCGTCATGTCGAGATAAGCCTCGTCCACCGACGCCATCTCGACCAGCGGAGAAAAGTGGCCGAGCACTTCGTGCACCTTGGCGGAATACTCGCGGTAACGCTCCGGATGCCCATTGACAAAAATCGCCTGCGGACAAAGCTTCGCCGCCGTGCGCAGCGGCATGGCCGAATGCACGCCAAACTTCCGCGCCGCATACGATGCCGCTGAGACCACTCCCCGCTCGTCGGGCTGCCCGCCCACCACAACCGGCTTCCCTTTCAAAGAAGGATCAAACAATTCTTCGACCGAGACAAAGAAGGCATCCATGTCTACGTGGAAGATGGTGTGTGGCGAGGAGGTGGTCATTGGCGTGCGGGGTGCCTTCGGGAAGTGTACCGCGAGAAGCAGTCCCCACGAATGAAGGGCGCGCCTGAAATAACCGTCAGGCTAGCGGATCGAGCGACATTCGCACTGTAAAGCCTCAAGAATGAATTGGATCACTGCGGCCTTGAATTCAAGAGCCGCTCGACGCGCTCGTGATCGCGCGCAATGACCTTGAGATAGGCTTGCGTTGGTTGGTCCGGTTCCGCGCGACCTTGCTCCCAGTCCCGGAGAGTGCCCAGAGGAATGTGTGGTAGGGGACAGAAAATTCTTCTGCGTCAAGGCTAAGGCGCGGCGAATAATTTTCGCCTGTGGCGTTCGCTTCATCCGCTTAAGATCCGCGGGGGGCAGCGGTTGCGCGTCGCGGTCGGCACGAGCAGCCACTTTCAACGGCTTCGGGCGTCACGGGCCTAAGCATTTTCCTGGAAGTAGCCGTCTTGCTCATCTTGTGTTGCCCTTCGGGCTGAAATCAGGCGGATGCGTCTAGGTGCGGGGCTTAGTTGAGTGGTATATCCACTTCCGAGTAGCTGCCGGGTTTCGCACCGGCCACTACCGAAGCAATCTGGTCAAGGTAACGCCGCACAGCGCGCCGTGTCGAATTGCCCAGCACGACAATCGTTATCTGTCGGCTCGTCAAATTTTGCTGATAGCGGATTCCTTTATCGGTCGTGAGTAAAAGGTCGAAGCCCGCGGCCTCAGCTACATTGAGCAGTTCGCCATTGAAATTGTGTGCCAACCACGCTCTACTGCCTCGGTAACTTCGTGGTCCGCAAGAGATCGGGCAATACCGCTTGGGGTGCCATGGACGAAAAGTATGCGCATCAGCGAGGACGCGCATCAGTCAAAGCCGGTGCGCAAGTTGGAACCGTTGGGGAGTCGAGGCTGCGGGCGGCAAACTCAAACACAGATTGAATCTGCTCCCGCGTTACGTGAAACTGCTCGATTATTTCCTCGATCGTCGAACCGGCCTCAGGGTTTTCAAACACTGTAGACACGGGCATCCTTGTGTTGCGAAATACCCACGCGCCGCTGCGTTTGCCGGGAATGCTCTCCACGGCGGGGCATTGGGACCAATCGAGAGAGGCCATATCGTTACCCTTTCTTGACGGTAGTTTACTACCGCAGGCCCGCTGGGCGCTCCCGCTATCCCAGCACTGGCTCTTTCTTCAACTCCGCAGCGACTGGGTGGGCACCAGCCCGCATCTGCCGCGCCCGCTCGTAGACTTTGCCATACTCTCGCGCTGACGCCCCCCAGGAAAAATCACGGCCCATGCCGTTTCGCATCAGCGTCTGCCATGACGATGGGTCCTGATAGGCGAGCAAGGCTTGTTTGATAGTCGCCAGCAGCGCTTCGCCGGTGTAGTCGTGAAACTTGAAGCCCGTGCCCTTGCCGGTGCGCGCGTCCCAGGGCTCGATGGTATCGTCTAAACCGCCCGTGGCGCGGACGATGGGGACCGTCCCGTACTTCAGGCTATAGATCTGATTCAACCCGCAAGGCTCGTACCGTGAGGGCATCAGGAACATGTCTGCGCCAGCTTCGACCTTGTGTGCGAGCCCGTTGTCGAATGCGACCTTGGCCGCAATCTTGTTGGGAAACTGCTTCTGGAGTCGCTGAAACATCTCTTCGTAGAGTTTGTCGCCCGATCCCAAGACGACCATGATCATTTCCTCGCGCGCCAGGCGGTCCATGATCTGCGCGATCAGATCGAAGCCCTTCTGCGCGGCGAAGCGGGAGACGATACCGATTACCGGGATTTTTGTGTCGACTCGCGCATCGGCATTCGTTATTCCGAAAGCATTCAGCAGGTCCTGCTTGCATTTTCGTTTGCCGCTGAGGTCTTGCGACGAATAGTTTGCGGCGATCAGCTTATCGGTCTGCGGACTCCACTCGTCGTAGTCCACACCGTTGAGGATTCCGGTGACGGTCGCGGCGCGGTCGTGCAGCACCCCTTCCAGGCCAAAGCCGTACTCGCTGGTTTGGATCTCGTGGCTATATTTCTTGCTGACCGTGGTGATGAAGTCTGAAAAGACGAGCGCGCCCTTCAGAAAGTTAACCTGGCCAAAAAATTCCATTTTCGACATTGCCAGCAGGTCCCACGGCAACATGAGCAGCGGCAGCGTATCGGGGGGAAACAATCCCTGATAGCCCATGTTGTGGATAGTGAAGACCGTGGCCACGTCGCGAAAGGCGGGATCCTCGGCGTAGAGCGTCCGCAGCATCACCGGCACCAGCGCCGACTGCCAGTCGTGGCAGTGAAACACCTGCGGCACGCCCAACACTTTTGAAGCTTCGAGCACCGCGCGGGAGAACATGGCAAAACGCTCGGCGTTATCCGGATAATCTCCGGCTGCGGTCCCATAGAGCCCGTCGCGGTCGAAGTACGGAGGGTAGTCGACGAAATAAAATCGCACTCCGGCACTGGCGCCCGCTGTGACCACGGAGCAAAAGCGATACTTGTCGTCAAAGGGAATGGTGATGCTGCGCACCACCGTTTCGGGATCGGTCAGCTTGGTTTGCCGATAGCGCGGAACGTAGACGCTGACCTGATGTCCCAGAGCGGCCAGGGCACGCGGCAAAGCGCCCACCACATCGGCCAATCCGCCAGTTTTGGAAAAAGGAACGCACTCGGATGCCGCGAAAGCGATATGCATTGCGAAGGAGCCTCCTGAACGAGAACCGCGCAAGCCTCGCTCACGTTATGATGACTGGTGTGGAAGTTTGGTTGGGCATTTGTAAATTTGTGATTGGTAATTTGAAATTGGAAACCATCGAGCCGCCGTCTCCAAATTGCCAATTACAAATTACCAATTACAAATCTACTTGAGTCTAAAGCCGCGAAGAAAGAGGGTCAACGTGCCGAAGGTCGCCCGCGAAGCAACGAATCCGCGCAAGCCCAAACTGGGGCAGCATTTTCTGCAGAGCGAAGCGGCGGCGCTGCGCATTGTCGAAGCGCTGGGCGATGTCTCACAGGAGACCGTGCTGGAGATCGGCCCCGGGCGCGGCGCTATTACCGAGTTGCTGGCGCGAAGGGCGCGACGGCTCATTGCCGTCGAATTGGACCGCGTCCTGTCGGCGCAGCTGCGCATGAACTTTTCTCTGTATCCGAATGTCGAAATCATCGAAGGCGATTTTCTGAAGATTGAACTCGACACCGTGTTCGGAGCCAAGCCGGGCAGCGTGCGCACGGGATTGAATTTCACGCCCGAGCCGGCCCGCGTGATCGGAAACCTGCCGTACTACATCACCTCCGATATTCTGCTGCGACTGCTCGAAAATCATCGCTACTTTTCGACAATTGTGATCATGGTGCAGAAGGAAGTGGCCGACCGCCTGGCGGCATCGGCCGGAAGCCGCGACTACGGCTTGCTTTCAGCGACCGCACAATTGTACGGGCGGGTCGAGCAACTCTTCACGCTGCCGCCGAGCGCGTTTAATCCGCAGCCGAAAGTCCAATCGAGCGTGGTGCGCATCACGATCAAGCCTCGCGCCGAGGCGCTGCGAGTTCCGGAGGCCGAGTTCATCGCGTTTCTGAAACTGGGCTTTGGGCAGAAGCGCAAAACGCTCTGGAATAATTTGAAGGCGCGGTACGATGAGGACACGTTGCGCGGGGCGTTGGTGAAAAGCGGCGTGAAGCCTGCGATTCGGGCAGAAGCGCTGACGCTCGAAAGAACGGCTGCTTTGTTTCGCGCGCTTGCCCAGACAGGTTCATAATCCTTTCGGTATTATTCTGGCGGCCTAGCTTTTAGCGGACAAGGGCCCCTTCGGCTATGCTCAGGTCAAGTCCGCTCCACGCGAGCTGTTTATGACTTCCGCTTTGCGAACTCCCGCGGTTGCCGGCAGGTTTTATCCGGACAGCGCTGAGCCGTTACGGCGTGACGTGCGGAAGTACACGGCGCCAGGTGAAAGTTTCAGCGGACGCATGTCCGCCATCGGATGCGTCGCTCCCCATGCGGGATATATTTACTCGGGGCCAGTAGCCGGAGCCGTGTATTCTCGCCTTGAAATTCCCGAGCGCTGCGTGATTCTTTGCCCTAACCATACGGGCAGGGGACGACCGTTGGCGGTGATGGCTGACACCACCTGGCAGACTCCGTTGGGCAATGTAAAGCCGGATGCCGTGCTGGCCGCGCGATTGCTCGACCGCTTCCCTCTTTTGCAGGAAGACAGTGCTGCTCATCGCAGCGAACACGCCATCGAGGTCCAGCTCCCATTCTTGCAGACGCTCCAGCCGAATTTGAAAATCGTTCCCATCGTGATTGGAACTCGAGACTTTGAAGTACTTCGCGGATTGGGTGAGGCGCTGGCCGATGCGATCGCCGGGCTACGGGAAGAGAGCGAAAGAAAAACAATCTTGATCGTCGCCTCCAGCGACATGAATCATTATGAGCCGGATGCAGTTACTCGGGTTAAAGACGGTAGAGCCATTGACCGTGTTTTGGCCCTGGACGCGCGTGGACTTTGGGATGTTGTGATGAACGAACACATCAGCATGTGCGGTTTTGGACCAACGGTTGCCATGCTCACGGCGGCCAAGCTTCTGGGAGCGACCGCGGCCACGCTGGTGAGGTACGCGACTTCGGGAGAAGTCTCCGGCGATTACGAGTCGGTGGTGGGTTACGCCGGGATTGTTGTGGAGTAACAGAGCCAGCGACGATTAGTGCGCACCAGACCCTTCCAGCAGGCGCTGGGCGCGGGCGCGGGTCATATTGATGATGGAGGGATCAGCGACGATTTGTTCGAGGATCGGCTGAATGGCTCTGACGTCGGCCAGTTCATTGTCGTGAGCTATTTCCTCCATATGCTTCAGTTCTTCGTCGAGCGCGAGCTTCTGGTAGTGGTGGTCGTACTGCAGGCGATGTCCAAATTCGAGCGTGGCTGCAATGTTCTGTAGCAAGCTGGTAATTTCCTCGACGGCCGGGATGGTCGTGTAGTTATACGTGGACTCACTGCTGCGCTGCGCGTCTTTGTAAGCGAGCGTCTTTTCCCCGGTGAACGCCATGCCTTTGTGGCGGGAGGCAACATCTTTTTTGAAGTAGCCGGCTTTGGCCGCCAGGTCGAAGATTTTCTGCCGCGTCTCAGGAGCCAGGGTGAAATCGAAATCGAAGTTGTCGATCGTCGCGGAAGCGGAATCGGCAGAAGACTCGTCGGATAGCCGGCCGTTTGAACGGTAGTGGGCTGCTCCGGTGGACAATATACGAATCGAGTAGTGCTCGGGCTGCGAGCCGGGAAAATCGAGGGTAAAGGTCAGCGTCGGGATTGCGTCAGCTGCGGGAATCTGGGACTGAGCGCAGGCGAAAAGCGCAGAAACGAGAGTGCCGACAAAAGCGCCGGCAAAAATGAGCAGGCTCGAAAACTGAAATGGACGCAGCATGAATGAACGCAGCATCGTTCGACGCAGCACGAATCGACGCAACATGAATTGCTGTAATGATTGTGGATGGAGCCAGCAGTGTCAAGTAGCAGCGTTGCAGAATACGGGCGGGGCGCCAAGTCGGGAGCGTTGCTGAAGTAGACAGCCAAGCCGCCTCGTTTGAGACGGCCTGGCTGCTAGGCGAAGTTCCTGCGATTCCAGTGGGTTACTTGCATACAGCGGTAAAGCCCACCGTGTTGCCTCCCTTGAAGTAGGCCTGGCCTGAGATCACGCCACTGTTGTTGATGCCTCCGGTAACGGCGAAGTTCGCGTCCGGGTAATCGATGTTTTCGAACTCATCATTTTCGTAGATGAATCCGAAAATTCGATCGGCTGAAAAATGGTTGCCGACGATGATGCCGGAATCGTTGATTCCGGAAAGACCGGTGCCGTACTTGGCGCCTGGATATTCGACGGTGGTGAACTTGCCGTCTTGCCAGACGAAGCCGGTGCTGACCAGCCCGCTGGTGCCGTATCCAACAACCACGCCGTTATCGTTGATCGCCATCGGGAAGGTGGTCTGTGAACTCGGATAGGTGATCGCAGTGTAGACGCCGTTCACCAGCTCGAACCCCTTGGTGACCGACCCGTTGCTGAAGCTGCCCACCGAGTTTCCTACCTGATTGACGTTAAATAGCCAGGTGTTGGTCGCCTTTGGATAGTTGACCTCGCTCACCTTGCCGCTTTGCAGGACAAATCCGTGAATGTTTTCGGGATACGTCTTGTCCTGGTAGGAGCCGGCATTAGCTCCGTTGGCATTGAGCCCGTACGTCCAGGTGTTCAAGGATTTCGGGACCGCGTACTCGGTAAAGCCAGCGCCGGCGGAGTACGAAAAGCCGACGATTTCGAAAGTCTTGTTATTGCTCAACTGACCGACCACGGTGCCGTCATCGCTGATGCCGTTGACCTGGCTCAGGGAATATCCCGAGGGGGCGTTGAACGTGGTGAAGTTGCAGGACGCGGTCTGGGCCGCCTGCATTAGAGTTGACAACGAAAACAGGGTGATGGCGATGACGGTAGCAGAAGCCAAACGGGGAAGGCTCATGAACTCCTCTGTGTCATAGATTTCGCGCGAACATGGATTTCGCGCGATCAAGATTTCGCGCGGCAATTTTCATGCATAAAGCGCGATCAGTTTCAAAATAAATCGTGGTCAAGCATAGCGTGAGAATCGCCCAAAGTCAGCGCCCCATGCACTAACGAGTGGCACAGGGCAGATTCGATTTCAGGACAGTTTGGGGGGAAGATTCCGTACAGATTCGGCATAGATTCTGGACAGATCAGGGACTACGACGGCGGTAACTTGACCGCGGGTCGGATACACCAGACAGGCGCAGCCGGGTCAGCGCCGGAGAACGGCTTGCAGCAGTGGGAGGACGTTTAGGGCGTGGGTCATTCGACTCCGCAGTTCGTCCCGCGAGCGAGGCGAACTGCTGCGCTCAGGATGACAATTGTTGTAGTTTGGTCGTCCTTGGCTGGGCGGAGCTCTGCCGTTCTTTCGTGGCGGCGGTGTGCAGATGGCAGATGGCGATGGCGAGCGCATCGGCGGCGTCGGCGGGCTCGGGAATCTGATCGAGATTCAACAGGCGCCTCACCATTTGCTGGACCTGATGTTTCTCGGCGCGGCCGTATCCGACGACCGCCGATTTGATGGAAAGCGGCGAGTATTCGGCTACTTCGAGCCCGGCGGAGGCGGCGGCCAGCATGGCGACTCCGCGGACCTGGCCGAGTTTCAGGGCGGATTTCACGTTGGCCGCGTAGAAAACGTCTTCGATGGCGACGCGGTCGGGGCGATGGATGGAGATGAGTTCGCGCAATCCGATGGAGATGAGCGACAGGCGCGTGGGCATGGGATCGCGTGGAGAAACTTTGATGGCGCCGCAGATAATGCAGACTAGGCGGTCGTTATTACGTCCCTCGGAAACGAGGTCGACTACCCCGTAGCCGGTGTATTCCGTGCCGCAGTCAATCCCCAGAACGCGCATGTTGCTTGCAGTGTAACCCGCGCGGCTACTTTTGAGCGCAGGTTCGGACGGAAGCGAATCTCACTGGTCATTTTTTGGCGTCACTCTCAACTCCACTGCCTTGTCGCCACCAACCTTGAGACCGGCGGAATCGGCCGCCGTCGCAACTGCGGTACGAAGCTCAAAGCGCTGGCTCGGAGTGCAGGCCGTGTAGCCCGCAGGAGTGACGATGTCAGAATTGGCATATTCACGACGGACGCGATAGGTCCGAATGTATGCGCAGAAGGATTCGGCAAACAGTGGCGTCTCGCGATCGGGTTGAATCTTGAAAAGAAAGCTGTCGTCACCTGCGGGGGAATTCTGGACTTGGGCCTGGGCTCGCCCGTTTTTCGGATTCGGCGACGCCGCGGGTGGAGATTGCTGGGCCCGAGCGGCCGCAACCGAACAGATGAAGAGAAGGGAGCAAAGCAATGGAGTCTTCATGCCGAGCCTCCTGCGATTCCTTATTTCTAGTGCAGTGGGCCGTTCGAGTCAACAACCGAGTCAACAACTTCGAGAGTTACGGTTTTCGCTACATTTGTTGAGTGTTGAGAAAGTCGAAGTCAGCAGCAACGCGGACGTCGCGCTTTCAGTTTTTCCAGCTCGGCCCAAAAGGCGGCATAACTCTCCACCGATGGTGGTAAATCGGCGCGGAGAAGAAAGCGCTGGTAGGCGGACTCATCGAAAACCTCGCGCAGCACAGCCCGCAGCGTGGCAAAAATATGTCTGAGGCGATTCTTCATGCTTGCTCCTCTGTGAGCCGGGTCATAACAAACGGCGCTTCTTTGCACGCGGCGGATTTCTTCCCGAAAATAATCTGGAAACATTCCATCCCCGATTCGATCAGGATCATCGCCACCATCACGACTAGAACACCGGTGACGGCCGCATCCAGGCGGTCGTTGAAGATCAGGCGGGGATTGCCTCCGGCGGAGATGAGTTGACGGGCGTGCGACAGGAAACCGATGCGCGGATTGGCATCGAAAATCTTGTGCCACGATGCGGTAAACGTCACCGCGACCAGCCAGCTCAACGGGATGAGCGTCACAAAGGTGTAGCGCAGACGAGTTTTTTTCTCGCAGGCCATCTTAACGATGATGGTGGTCGCCACGCACAGAGCCACCGTCGCGAGCAATTGATTGCAAATGCCGAACAGCGGCCACAGCGAATTGATGCCTCCGAGCGGGTCTTTAATTCCCTGCCAGAGAAAATTTCCCCACATGGCCACAATCACGGCGCTGGTCAGCAGAATCGACGGATACCAACTGGTGCGGCCGAGCGGCTTCCAGACGTGGCCGAGCGCATCCTGCAACATGAAACGGCCGACGCGAGTGCCGGCGTCGAGAATGGTCAGTATGAAGAGCGCCTCGAACATAATGGCGAAGTGATACCAAAGCGCCATCACGGCGTGGCCGCCGAGCGTGTTGGAAAAAATCTGCGCCATGCCTACGGCGAAAGCGGGTGCGCCGCCCGTGCGGTTGAAAAGTGTCTTCTCACCGACATCCCGCGCCAGCGTCGCCATCTCGGCGGCGGTGACGGGAAATCCCCAGGAACCGATGGTGGTTGCGGCCGCTTCGGGAGCGGCGCCGACAATGCCCGCGGGACTATTGACTGCGAAATAGACTCCGGGCTGCAAGGCGCAGGCGGCGATCATGGCCATGATTGCGACCAGCGACTCGGCCAGCATTCCTCCGTAGCCCACAAAGCGGGTTTCGGTTTCGCTGCGAATCAGCTTGGGAGTGGTGCCGCTTGAAATCAGGGAATGAAATCCACTGATCGCTCCGCAGGCGATGGTAATGAAAGCGAAGGGGAAAACAGCGCCTGCGAATACCGGGCCGGTGCCGTCGATAAAACGCGTGAGTGGCGGCATGTGGAGCGACGGGCGAAACGCGACAATGCCCAAAGCCAAAAGAGAAATCGTGCCGAGTTTCACAAACGTGCTCAGGTAATCGCGCGGCGCGAGCAGCAGCCAAACCGGCAACGCGGACGCGGCGAATCCGTAGACGATGATGAGAATCGCCAGTGTGGGAGCAGTCAGGGTAAAGATCGCTGCCCACGATGGACTCTGGGAAACCCATTGCCCGCCGAAGATGGCGGCGACGACGAGCACAAATCCGAGAAGAGAAGTTTCAAGAACTTTTCCGGGACGGATGCGCCGCAGATAAAGTCCCATCAAAACCGCGATGGGCATGGTCATGGCGATGGTGAACGTTCCCCACGGACTCGACTTGAGCGCGTTGACGACGATGAGAGCAGTCACCGCAAGAAGAATCACGATGATGCTGATAACAGCAAGGTAAGCGATGACACCGCCGACGCGGCCGATTTCAGATTTCGCCATCTCGGTCAGCGATTTGCCGTCGCGACGGACCGAGAACAGAAGGATGATGAAATCCTGCACGCAACCGCCGAGCACAGCGCCGGCGATAATCCAGAGCGTGCCGGGGAGATAGCCAAACTGGGCGGCGAGCACGGGGCCGACCAGCGGTCCGGGGCCGGCGATGGCGGCGAAGTGGTGTCCGAAGACGACCCACTTATTGGTGGGAACGAAGTCGCGGCCGTTGTCGAGACGTTCGGCGGGAGTAGCGCGCAGCGAATCGAGCGCCAGCACTTTCGCCGCAATAAAACTGCTGTAGAAACGATAGCCGACAGCGTAGGTCGACACCGCAGCCACGACCAGCCAGAGGGCATTGATCTGTTCGCCGCGATGCAAGGCGATGGTGGCCAGCGCAAACGCACCCAGCAAGCTGACGGCAATCCAGAGAAGAACGCGGAGGAGTTTTGGCATGAGAGTATTCCCGGTCGAGTATTGTGGCGAAAACGGCGGCGGATCGCAAGCGGGAATGCCAGGCATGGTCGAGTTG
>Ga0182018_10000847_pt1 | contig 37910 bp, 25 predicted proteins | sample 812P2MmetaG_FD_120490 | JGI IMG/M metagenome (GOLD analysis project Ga0182018, IMG submission 120490) | Permafrost microbial communities from Stordalen Mire, Sweden - 812P2M metaG | ecosystem: Environmental > Terrestrial > Soil > Wetlands > Permafrost | place: Sweden: Stordalen | collected... | reverse complement strand
GGTGGTGAAGAAGCCACTTTGGAGCGCGGCGCAACGGAGGATTTCCTGCTGAGCGAGGGCGATGCGCTCGACGGCGAAACGCTCCTGGGAGTCGGCGGGCTGGTAGTAGTCGACGGCGTCGGCCACCAGGTTGGCGAGGGCTTCGGGCGATTCGAGGCGAACGACGGCGTAGTAAGCGGGGTCGAAGGTGTGTTTGCGCGCGTTTTGGGAAGAGCGGGCTTTGCCCTCGGGGGTGCGCGGTCCGGTAGAGTTAGCGGCATTGGCTCGGTTGGCAGCGAGACGTTCGGGAGAGTTGGGTTTGGTTGACATATTTGGGTTCCTTACGCTTCAGGTTTAGCATGGCGTCAAGGGGGAATCGGGGGGTTCGGCGAGCTAAGTAATTGGGATTAAAGGGAATATTCCGTGTAAGTTTCTGTGAACATGAAAATCAGCAGGTCGGGTAGGAACGGGATTAGCCGGCTGGGAAGCCCTACTGGTATTGGTGCAATGTTTCCCTGAAGGCACGAGCAGTCAACAGATTCGAATTGAATTCGCCTGAAGCCGTCGAGCGGTTCAGGAAGGCGGCCAAAGCCTTCACGACGCGCTCGATCAAGTCTCAAGCCGCGACCCGGAAAGTGTTGGTCGACGAAGGTATCTACACGAAGTCCGGGAAGCTCACGAAGCGCTGTAGCTAAGTACACCGTTTCGCAAGTACGGTAACGTATTCGAGCGCTCCGCTCCCTGACCGAGCCCTACTGGTATGGTACAATGTTTCCGTGAAGCGAGCAGTCGACAAATTCGAATTGACTTCGCCTGAAGCCGTCGAGCGGTTCAGGAAGGCGGCCAAAACCTTCACGACGCGCTCGATCAAATCTCAAGCCGCGGCCCGAAAAGTGTTGGTCGACGAAGGTATCTACACGAAGTCCGGGAAGCTCACGAAACGCTATAGCTAAGCTAGTCTCTTTGCACCGCCTCACGTCTGCTTTCATCCTCGGCTACCACGGCTGCGACCATCGCGTCGGCGAGCGATTGCTGGCCGGCAAAGCCTTCAAGCCTAGCAACAACGATTACGATTGGCTCGGACCTGGCATCTACTTTTGGGAAGCTAATCCACTGCGTGGGCTCGAGTTCGCCGAGGAAGCGTCAAAACGCAAGACATCGAATATCTCGAAACCGTTTGTCATTGGGGCGGTGATCGAACTGGGCCTGTGCCTCGATCTCACAACGTCCAGCGGTTTGGATTGGGTGAGGATCGCCTACGAAAGCCTGGTTGACGTGACTCGTGCCGCTGCATTGGATCTGCCATCAAACAGCAAGGACGAACTCCGGCGGAACCTCGACTGTGCCGTCGTTCGGCGATTGCACACGATTCTCGAAACGCAGAAGCTACCTGCGATCGACACTCTCAAGGGTGTCTTCACGGAGGGAGAGCCCGCGTATCCGGGTGCGGGATTTCGAGAAAAGACTCATATTCAGATCGCGGTTCGGAACCCTCGATGTATCAAGGGTGTCTTTCGTGTGCCTCAAGACCAACTCCGCTCATAGCTTGGCGCGAAACCAAAGGAACGTACAACCGAGCCTTCTCGCGACTGCCCGGCGAAAGGCTTTTCGGAACACTCGGGCCGGATGACACGATACCCGGAAACCGGCTGCGGGTTAAGTCCTCATCCGGGAAGCTTGGAACCTACCATCCGGGGCGATCCTGGCGGCTTGTTACCGCGCAGGAGGATGGATCAGGGGAATCGCCTCCCGGCGGCCGCGGCGGTACACCCGGAAGCCGGCCAGATCCGTGGTGATCACCGGATACCGCGGATGCAATTCGCTCAGACGAATCAGGCAAAGATCGGCCAGATCCGGCTTGCGATCCGCGTAGCGTGCCGCCAACTCCGCCAACCGCGAAATATGCTCGCTCAACACCAAGGTGGCCCGCACCAAGCCATCGTGCAAAAACGCCAGAGCCAGAGCGCTGCTACCAAGGTGAAACGCGGTTTCGGCCAGCACTGCCTCACACGTCAATAGCGGTTCGGCGACCCCTTCCGCAATGCCGACCGACCACGCATGATGGTAGTCTCTCCGGTTTCCGAACGCGACAAGAAAACCAGTGTCGGCGATCGCCTTCATTTACGAGAGAAGCCTTTGCGCATCGAGAGGCCGCTTGGTCCGGCGATCGCACCGGCCCAGCGAAGGAACGGACGTTGGGCGGAGTTTCGGGCTTTCTCCAGTTGCTCCCGAACAATGCGTCCCTTAGGAACACCCGTTTTGCGTGCGGCAAGCTCCAGCCACTCCGCCAGATCCTCCGGCAGCCGAACAGTGATTGCATTACTCATCGGCTCAAAGTGTAACACAACGCCGTTCCGCACAATCATGATCTCGCGGCAAGCGGTAAATACAGTTCCATCCCGGTCGAATCGAGTACGGGCGTCGATCCCGTACAATTGCGGTCAGGAGCGTAAATCATGACAACCATACGCATGTTGATTTCCGGGGCGGCCATCCTGGCGATGATCGCCGTCAGCGGCGCCCAGCAGCCCGCGGCAAAGTGGACCGAACTTCAACGCCGCGATATTCCCGGCACAGGACGCGAAGGCGTGACGATGGCGATTGAGATCAAGCCTGGCGTGACGTCCGCAAGACACAGCCATCCCGGTGAGGATTTCGGCTACCTCATCGAAGGGACGATCGTGCTTCAGGTGGACGGGAGTCCCCCCGTGACGGTAAAGGCTGGAGAGGTATTCTTCACCGAACGGGGCCACATTCACAGTGCCCGCAATATTGGGACAACGACGGCGAGGGCGGTGGACACCTACATCATCGACAAGGGAAAGCCGGTCATCACGCCGGCTCAATGAGGCGGCTACGGGCCTTGGTGGTGGTCGCCACATCCCGCTGGTCGCCAGCTCACGACTTCAACTTCGCGGCATGCTCTTCACTGTCCGGAAACGGGCGGCGGCGCCACGAAGCGATAGACTTCGAATGCCGGGCGGCCGAAACTGTCGGAGATCACGGCCAGCATGTCGCGACGGTAACCCTCGGCGGCGGCGAACTTCACGAGGTGGTCGTTGGTGCCCTGGAAGTTCTCGAAATCCTTGGTGTGCGCCACGAAGACGGCGCCGGGGTCGGCGAGCATACGCAGCACCGGCTCGCGATCCTCCGGGCTGAGCTGCGGTTTGGAAATGGGGTCGTTGCCCACAGCCAGCGGCAACTTCCCGTGACTGAGGTAGCGCAGGCTGTCCAGCATCCCCCAATCGACACAGTATACGTTGCCGGAAGGGACATTCTTCAGGAAGCCGGAAAGCGGGAAAATGGCGTCGGACCAGACCGGCGAGGCGCCAAACCTGTAACTGACGTAAAAATATTCGTTGGTCACCAACAGACCGGACACCGTCAGGACGACGGTGACGACGGCAAGTGCCGGAATGCCGGCACGTCCCAGGCGGCGCGAGGCGGCGGCCAGGGAAACGGCCACTACCAGTTGAGGAAACGGCCATAAGAGGATGGTGTGATGGACGCCCCCGCCGGTGTTGGCGTTGGCAGCCATCTCCACCCACGCCACGGCCATCGCGACCAGGGCGAAAAGGATGGCGCGGAGCGCTTCTCCGCGCGCCAGCGGGGTGAGAAGCACCGCCAGCAGGAAGGCGTAGAACAAGGCGTGACGACGAGGGTGTCCGGCAAGTGACGATATCTTGGCACTTGCCTGCTCGACGATGCCACGGGGAGCGTGCGGCGCCGGGGTTTGCCACTGCTCGTCGAACATCCAACCGAAGAGGCCGTCGCCTTTGGCGGTCTCGATCAGCAGTCGGGCTTTACCGGGGATGTCGCTGGTGTCGCGGCTGACGTTGCCGCGGAAGGTGGCCCACTCGTTCTCCAGGTTGAAAACCAGCAGCGGCAGCACGCCCAGGGTGAAGCCGACAATCGAAATGGCGATTCGTTTCCGGCTGGCGAGGGCCAGAAGACGGCCCGGAAAAACCAGCATCGCAGCCACTCCGATGCCCGATAACATCCACACCGCCAAGGCTTTATCCCACATCCCCAAGCCCAGCAGGCAGAAGCCCCAGAAGAGCGCGGGCAAGGCGCCTTGCTGGTAGAAGCGGACCAGCAGCAGCAGCCCCGCCAGCAGCAGCAGATGCTGCAGCGCCACCGGGCCCCAGTCAAAACAGACGGTCAGCAGGTAGGTTGAATCCACTGCCAGCAATGTGCATCCTATAATAGCTGCGCGCAGCCCGGCGATGCGATACAGCAGCCGGTAGAAAAACCAGACGCCGGCCACGCCCGCCAGCAGCATAGGCAGGCGAAGAGTGACCAGCCCCGTGCCGAAAATACTCATCAGCGGACGGTACAGCCATGCTTTCAACGTGCCGATATATGTCATGACCATGAGCGGTATGCGGGAATGCCCGATCCGGATGGTATAGGCTCCGCCGTAGGGCTTCAGGAATGCCCCCACGAAGATGGTCTCGTCGTTTTCGATGCCGATTTTCGTCAGGAAGGCCAGGCCGGCGAATAAAAAAAACAGGCAAGCTGAGAATATTGCCAGGGTATACAGCACTCTATGTTTGTGTGGCTGGACTGGTTTGATGGGCGAATCCAACTAGAAATAGTAGCATCTTGGCCGATGAGAAGTGGGAACCGGCAGGCCGGAAAATGGCTGACTTCAAGCCCGGCTCCAGTTTGGCATATGGATTGCTTAGGATGAGACGCGTGCGGCGCCGTTGGGTGAAAGCACAGCGTACCAATGGCCCGAATGAGGGATTGGATGATGTGAAACCTTTGGCATAAATTTCCGTCTATACTGTTGCGACGGGGAAAATCGCTAAAAGAGAAGAAATTAAAAAGATAAAAACTGGGAGAACGAAAATGAACCAGACCGAATTGAACAAATATAGAGCGACCCTGGTAGCGAAGCAAGCCGAACTGTCTGTGGGCCTGCGCAACCGGGAAGACATCGCCATCGAAAAGACTCCGGATGCCTTGGATGAAGTGCAACTCGCTGGAGAGCGCGAACTGGCCATCCGCAACCTGGACCGGGAATCCAACCTGCTGCGCAATGTGAAGGGCGCACTGAGCCGGATTGCCGATGCTAGCTACGGCATCTGTCTGCATTGCGAAGAGGAGATCAAGCCCAAGCGCCTCGATGCCGTGCCGTGGACCAAGTATTGCATTCGTTGCCAGGAAGCGGCAGATCGCCACGAGTTCGAGAGCGAGTCGCTCGAAGAACTTCTTGCCAACGCGGCATAAATTGCGGGACATTTGTAGGGGCGCGGGGAATAATCCCGCGCCCTTCGTGTTTTTGTCCGCATCTATTTGGGTGAAAACCCACACAGATCATCCCCGCGCGTGAGGGTATGACAGGGTGAATTCACACTTTCATCGAACGCGCAATAGTTTACCGTCGCGATAGTCGAACAGAGAATCGACACCGGCGAGCGCTTGCGGAGGCAGCGGCATCAGCCTTTGCAGGTGGACGACGACGGTCCGGTCGCGAAACCACAGGTCGGCAATAAAGAGCATGTCCCATTCGGTAAACGGGTCGCTCAAGAAGACCACGTGGCTGTGAGGACGCACATGTGGATCAAGCGCACGGAATTGCTCGATGACTTCCCAGGTCTGCGCACCCAGCGCCGCCATCACCGGCTTGACCAGCAGTTGCCGGCGATGCCGGTTCTCGCGCCCCCAATAGAGGAGCCCGGCGGCGATCAGAACGGCGGTGAGCACGGGCCTTCCGAGGCGGCGGAACAACGGCTCGCCCGCCAGAGCGACAGCCAGCGCGTGCGCCAGACCGGCGAAGATCACGGCGGCGAATATCGCCAATCCCAGCATGGGGATATAGAGACAGGCCTGGCTCTTACCCGGCAGGAATTCGATGGGCAGGGGCGCGATGACCAGAAAGGCCCAGCAAAAGCGCAGAACAGGACGCGCCGCCGGCCGCCACGCCAAATAGGACAACACCACCCAGAACGCCAGGACTCCCGTGCCGCCGGTATGGAGAAAGGCAGCGTCGCCGAGGAAAGTCTTCTGGTAGTCCACGAACCGCCGCCACGAAAAGACCGGCTGGTAACCGGCCATGCCGGTGAGAGCGTCGTAGCCGAACACTTTGCCGTAAAGGTCCAGCAGGGTGAGGAACGCCGCCATCCAAGCTACCGAACAGGGCCCGCGAAGCCACGCCACTACCTGCGCGCGGCCGCGGCCGGCCGGCGGGTGGTAGATCCATTCGTAAGCCAGCAGCACCGCCGGTAAGGTGAGCGCCATTTCTTTGGAATTCAGGGCGCAGACGAGCAGGGCGAAGAACGCCAGTTTCTGGCGCACGATCAGCAGGCGGCCGCGGCTGCGAATGCGGGTGTAGTAAACCAGGGCGGCGAGGAAAAAAAGGCCGCATAGCGCGTCGTAGGCGAAGGCGGTGTTGTAATAAAGGTTGCCGAGTCCGGCGTGGTAACAAGCCACCAGCGCGGCCATTCCGGCGGCCAATTCCCCGGCGCCGAGCAGGCGGGCCAGACGGTAAACCAGGTAAACGTCGACCAGCAGCACCAACGAGAGCGCCACATGATAGGGCACCGGATTCAGTCCCCAGACCGAGAGAACCGGCAGATAAAAAAGACCGCCCATCGGCCGGTAGTACCCACGCCAGATCAGAAACTGGGAATAGAACAGGCGCCAGGGTCCGGGACTCCAGTAGAAATTATCGATGTTCATCATGTCGTCGGGCGCGAAATGGACCCCGAGGACGTCGCGGGAAAAGTAGAGAAACCATGCCAGCAGAAGCAGTGCGAAGCCGAACTTACGCACGCCGGCTTTCAGCGGCGAGCTTTCAGCGTTCAGCTTTTGAATCAACGCCGCGAGCATGCGTTTGGCCTCCGGGGTTTCGTTGGCGCCTTGGCGGGCGGGCGACGGGATTAGGGAACGGCGGAAAAGTTTGTGGCGGCGGCAAGCTCGGATCGCCAGGGCAAGCTAAAGCGCAGTGCCACTTACTTTGCATCCGGTCGGCAATTCTGCACAAATTGCGGGGCGGGCAATCTTGCCCGCGGTCCCCTCTGGGGACGCCTTTCAGGCGGCTTTTCGGACCGTCGGCGAGCGTTCGTGTCCCGAAAGAGCCGGCTGAAAGCCCTCCCCAGAGGGGACCCCGGCCAGGATTGGCTGCCCCACAATTCATGCAGACGGTTTGCTCTCGGCAAAGTAAGTGACATTAAGCTAAAACGTGCCCCACCAACGCTGCCGACCCTCGCGGCCTTCGGAAAAGCGCCAAGGCTTCATCTTAACAGCCGCAGGACGCCGTACCGCTAGTTGTTGACGATGGTGACGTCGCCGCTGGAAACCGAGGCGGGGGAACCACCGCCGGTAACAATCACCAGGTTGGTAACGGAAGAAGGCGCATTCGAAGCCACGTTGACCGTGACCGTGATGGGCTGGTAGCTGTTTCCCGAGTTCAGCACGTCACTGCGAGTGCAGGTGTCACCAATGCAAGTCCAGTCAGTGCCCACCATTGAGACCAAAGTCAAACCAACGGGAAGGTCTTCGGCAATTGTGACCGCGCCGGAAGTCGCGGCGGCGCCGGAGGCGTTGCTCACCGTCACGGTATAGGTTGCGTTCTGCTGACCCTGGGTGAAGTTGCCAGTGTGGGTCGACTTGGCCGTGAGGATCGCGGTCTTGGCGGTGCTCGCGCCATTCACAATGGTGACATCGTTGGAAGTGGAGGAGGAGGAACCACCGCCGGTGACACGCGCCGTGTTGGTAATGGAAGAGGCCGCATCCGTAGCTACGTTCACGATGACGGTGATGGGGGGGTAACTCAATGTCGCGAGCAGCGCATCGCTGCGCGTGCAGACATTCGCGGAGCAGTTCCAGCCATCGCCCACCATCTGGACCAGAGTCAGGCCCGCGGGAATGGTTTCCGTCACCGTCACCAGTCCGTTGCTCGGGTTGCCGCCGCCGGTGTTCGTCACCGTCAGGGTGTAGTTGGTATCCGTCTCGCCCTGGGTGAAGTCGCCAGCGTGGTTCGACACCACCAACAGCACCGGATCGAGACTCGATACACCCGTGGGGCTCACTAACGGGAACGCCACCTGGTTACTGATAAAGGTATTCTGCGCGATGTCGACCAAAGTGTATTGGGACGTGACCAAACCGGAATTGAGGTGCAGTACGATCAGGTTCCCCCCCACCGATCCGGGCAGCATGGCGGCCTGCAGCACGTCGGCGGTGCTGCCGCCGGCAGTCGCGCTGACGAATTGCTGCGGCACGGTACTCGGCCCGGTTGAAGGGTACGGCACGCCAGTCTGAATCAAAGACTGAACGGTATCGGTGAGATTCGGCAGCCCCAACCCGGTAGCATATAGAACGACGATCTCGCCGGGCAGGGCTGGGTTGGTCACTGTGATGGGCGCGCCCGCGATGTTGCCACAACAGGTAGCGTCGTCAAAGGCCGTCACTACCAAAGAGCCACCGGTAGCGGTTCCCGTGATGGGAATTCCGTTGCCTTCGGGACCGGCCACGCGGGCCTTCAAAATAATGCGGTCGAAGACTCCGGCCACGCTGGCCGAGACCTGCGGATCGTGGTTGAGCTGCACCACCAAAGCGTCGCGAATGGAATCCAGGGTGTCCAGGGCCGAGGCGGTGTAAGTATACGAGCGCCCGTTCACGGTAACGTTGGCCACGGAATCGGCGGCCACGCCGCCATCCACCGAAACGATGGCGGTGGAGTTGCTACTGCCATGATAAATGATCGCCTGCGTGGGATCGGAAGTTCCGGGCTGGTAATACAGACCGGGATTGGCAGGCACGATCGTCACGGCTACCGCCGAGGTGAACATGATACCGCCGGCCGTTTCCGACCGCACAAAGGAACTAATACTGGTGGCATCGCCCAACTCCCACGGGATCTGGGCGTTGATCTGAGTAGGCGAGACCATGAATAACGGGGCCTGAATCCCGTTGAAATACACCTCGGTGCCGCCCAGTTTCGTGGGCAGCGGCTGGGTGGCATCCGCGCTGGCGGTTCCCGCCGAAAGATTCGTACCCAGGATGGAGACCACCGTACCCGGCGCAACGCTGGCCGCGTTGCCGCCGCCGTCTAGCTGCGAGTCGGTGGCAGTAACCACAATGTCCGCTGTCGAGACGCCCGTTTGGGGAGTGACGACTACCGAATAGGCCACGTCGTTCCCGAGATCGCCCGCTTGCTTGGCGTTCAGCAGCACGGTGGTAGTGGTGGCGTCCGGCAAAGCGGCCACGTATTGGTCACCGGCGCCGGAATTGGCGGAGTTGATGACGTTGACCAATGCATTGACGATGGTTTGCAAGGTATCGGTCTTTAACACCGTGTAAGTATACGTGGCGGTGTTTATGGTGAGGGTTATCAAATCCCCCGCCTGGATTGTTCCCGTGACGGTATAAGAACCGTGCGCCGTAATGTCGAGGCTCGCCGCGTTGCGGACCCCTTGGTAGCCAACCGTAGTGGCTCCTATGGTATAGACAGTAATCCTCCGGTTGTAGGTGTCGCTGATGTAAAGATTAGCTCCATCCCACGCCAAGGCCGTTGGAGTACGCAGAGAATCGGTGGCGTCGGAAGCCTGGTTGACGTCGCCGCCGATCTGGCCAATGATGGTGTCGGCCAAAGAGCCGGTGGTGGGGGGCGTCTGATCCCAGATCAGCACGCGATCATTGCCGCCATCGGCGACCACCAGACGGCTGCCGGCGGTCAGCGCGTAGCGCGGGAAATTCAGGGTGGCATTGCAGGCGTTGGGGTAGGTGGGGTTATTGTAAAGGTCCACTCCGTTGGTCGTTTTGCAGAGCGTCGGCACTTCTTTATCGGTGGTATCGGTGGACGAGGTGGCCGCCGTGCCGGTATACGCATTATTGGAAAGCGAACTCACCATATCGGGCTGCCCGAGGGCCACGTCGGCGGCCGCGCCGTTGGTGGAGGGAATGGCGTTAAAGATCAGAACGCGGTTAAAGCCCAGATCGGTGACGAACAAACGGGCGCCGTCGGAAGTCACGGACACTGGCGAAAGCATCGTGCTGGCGGTGGCGCCAGTCTGTTGTTGGGTGATGTCCGGATTGACGTAAGTGGAGAAGTTGGGCGCGCCCAGCACCACGTCCGCCGCCACGCCGTTGGTGGTGGGGATGTGGTTATAAATCAGGACCCGGTTGTTCTGGGTGTCGGCCACGAAGAGTTTGCCGTTCTGCAGCCAGACACCCTCGGGACCACGCAGGGTTTGCGCGTTGGGCGTATCGCCCGGCAGTCCGGTGCTGACGAAATCCTTCTGTCCAACGACCACGTCGGCATTCTGATCGTTGCTGGTGGGGATGTGGTTCCAGATGAGGATACGGTTGGCGTCGGTATCGGCCACCACCAGATGCACGCCATCGGACGCAATCCCGTTGGGGTTCCGAAGACTGTTTTGCGTGGCGGTGTTGTTCTGGGTGGTGGTGACGAAGTCGGGTTGGCCCAGCACCACCGAGGCTTGGCCCACGCAAACCGGGCACTTGTCGTTGTATTGGAGTTCCGCGGTGGGGGCCGGCAACTGAGAAGAGAGGTTGGAGAAGAGCAGTACCCGGTTATTGCTCGGGCTGGCGCCCACACGGTTGGAGTCCGCGACAAACAGGGTGTCGCCGGCAACCGCGATGCCGCTGGCGCTGCCGATCGTAGTGTCGCTGGAGTTCGTATCTTGGCTGGTAAAGCCGCTCGGCTGGCCAACGACTAGCCGGGCGGCTTGGCCGGTTGCAAAAGTGAAGGGCTGCTGGCTGAAGACCGCCGCGGCACAGAGAAAGATGACCAGAATACACTTCATGCGTGATTGTCTATGAATGCTTCAATGCCAAGTTAAACCACAAGTATAGCAAGGGTTAGCGCGGCGGCGGTGATGCCAGGCGGCCACACTGGTGTGAGAAATCGGCACGACTCGGTTGGGCGGAGACCGGCGAAACGGTGCAATTGCAGGAACCCTTGAGAACACGGGAGCAAAGGTCTGCACGAAGAATGCCAGAAGAAGCCGGCAGCTTGCGGCTTGCGGCTTGCAGCTTGCAGCTTGCGGGCCGGTGGCAGCCGATGGCCGATCGCTATCCGCGGGGCTTGCAGCTTCAGGCTTGGCCGGCATCCGATAGCCGATGGCTGCAAGCTGCAAGCTGCTCGCTATCTCCCCAGGAATTCCGCCAGGGCGGCCTGCCAGGGACGAAACGGGGGTAGCCTGGTGTTGTGGAGGATGGCTTTGGGCGGGCGCAGGGCCTTGCGGGGGAAATGAGTGGATGCCACGGGCAGCAGGTTGATGGTTTTCCCGGTGATGCGAAAGATCTCGCGGGCGAGGTCGAACCAACTGGCGTGGCCACTATTGGTGACGTGATAGATTCCAGGGGCCGGCAGCCGGTCCAGCAGACCGCTGGTGGCGGCGGCCAGATCGGGGGCGTAGGTGACACTGTTGACTTCGTCGGCCACGGCCTGGATGGTGTCGCGCGTGGCGGAGAGGTCCCGCATGAGATCCACGAAGCTCTTCTTGGATAGGTCGCTCTCGCCCTTGGGACCGAAGATCACGGCGGTGCGGACGATATAGCACTGGCCGCCGGCTTGGACGATGCGCCGTTCCCCGTCCCATTTGGAGTGGCCGTACACGGAGAGCGGTGCGGGTGCATCGGTTTCGACGTAATCGCCCTGAACACCGTCAAACACATAATTGGTGCTGTAGTGGACCAGCGGGATGCCGAGTTCGCGCGTGAACCGCGCCAGTGCTCCGGGGAATTCGGCATTGAGCGCGAGGGCTTGTTGGGGGCGGTCTTCGGCGCCGTCCACATCGTTAAACGCGACACAGTTGACGACGGCGCCGGGGACGAATCCCAAGGCCGCCACGCGGGCGCGCAGCGCGGGGAAATCCAGGACGTCGACATCTTCGCGATCCCAGCCGGTGGCTTCGGGATACAACTTCATGAGCTGTCCGCCGAGAGTGCCTTTGCATCCGAGAATGAGAGCCCTTCGAATTGGCATCGAAGACAATTATAAGGGCCGCGCTTCCGCTACGGTGGGGCAGGGTTACTTCCCGGCGCAAAATTCGCTTTCGGCGCGCCTGGCGGATCGCTTATGGTGCGGCTCGGCAACAGCCGCATGCCATCGACAGCCGCCTTTCCGAGCCGCGACCATCGGGAGCGGTCTAGCTTGCCCGGCAGTGTATCGGCGCCGGCGGGAACTGCCGATATGAAGCGAGTGAGCGTCTGCTCCAACGTGAAAGCTGTTAGATTGAGATGAAAACGCATGATAGTCCGGATCCGCTTCGGCAGCCGCGCCAAGGTTGGCAAGAAGCCTCGCAGGCAACGCCGCATCGCGCTGGGGGTGGCCGGTTTGCTGACTCCGGCCGCGGTTCTGGCCACGGTTCTCGGGTTGTGGCGAATTGCCGCCGACATGAATTGGACCGGAAGCTTCGCCATCCCCGCGGGCTTCTTCTCCCACTGGCAGGTGTGGCTGGGCGGGGCGGTGGTGCTGCAACTGTGCGCACACCTGCTCAACCAGTACGCGAAAAGCGGAGAGACGGCTGCATCCTGACAGCCGGGTTGTTATTCTAATCTCTAGAGCCCCCGCCATGGCACAACCCCGGTACCGATTGAGCAGATCCGTCATTTACGGGTATTTTCCCACGGGAGTGAAGTGGCTCCTGATTAGCAACACGGCGATCTTTGTTATCTGGTATCTGGGCGGCCCGACGGTGCAGAGCATGATGTCGCCGCTGGCGCTCGTCCCGAGACTGGTGGTTTACAGCTTCCCCTGGTTCGTGTGGCAGCTTTTCACCTACCTGTTCCTGCATGCCAGCATCACTCATTTGATTTTCAACATGCTGGCCCTGTGGATGTTCGGAACGCCCTTGGAACAGACGTGGGGAACGCGCCGGTTTCTGAAGTATTACTTTATTTGCGGCGTCGGCGCGGGTATTTGCGACACGGTTGTCAACGTGTTGCTGGGCCACCATACCAGTACGGTGGGGGCATCGGGCGCAATCTATGGGCTGCTGCTGGCTTTTGGCGTGCTGTTCCCCGACACTCAGGTGCTGATGTACTTCCTGTTCCCCATTAAGGCCAAATACCTGGTGATGATCTACGGCGCCGTGGAATTGCTGCTCGCGTTGGGCAGCCCCAACAGCGGTATCAGCAACCTGGCGCATCTGGGTGGAATGCTGTTCGGCCTGCTCTACCTCAAGGTTCCGATGCCGCGCGCCGGCGTTCTGCATCTGCCGGATATCGGCGGCCGGTACCGGCAATGGAAGATGCAGCGCGCCAAGAAGAAATTCCAAGTTTACATGCGAAAACACGATGGGCGCGGACCGTGGGTAAACTGATACCCATGTGGAACCCGTACCCCATCGGGCGCGTCATCTGATATAGTTACGACGGAATACGACTATGCGAGCCTGGATAACTGCGATTTTTTGCGCCACCGCGCTGGTGGTGGCGTTGGCCGGAGTGGTGGTGGCGCAGAGCCAACAGGGTCCTCTGAACACTACCGGCGATACGGTTGCCAAGAAGAAACCCACCGATTCCACCGCGCCGGCGGATGGCGACCTGCCCAAAATCCCTTCGGAATATAAGAAGGACAAGATGGATGTGGGGAGCCTGCAGACGTTCAAGACGGACGTCGATACGGTGAGCGTCGACGTCGCGGTGCTGGACAAGAACGGCCGCTTCGTCCCCGGCATTCAGAAGGGCTTCTTCCGCGTCCTGGAAGACAACGTACCGCAGCAGATCACCGGCTACAACGTGGGCGAGGCGCCCATGACGGTCTCCATGGTGATCGAGTTCAGCAACAAGTTCCAGCGGATGTATGGGTCCGCGTGGTTCGAGACGTTGCAGTTGGCGTGGGGTTTCGCCAGCACCCTGAAGCCCGAGGATTACGTAGCGGTGGTGGCCTACGACATCAAGCCGGAGATCCTCTCGGATTTCACCACCAACCGGATGCAGACGCAGGAAGCGCTGCACCGGCTCACCATTCCGGCCTGGTCGGAAGCCAACCTGTTCGACGCCATCACCGACACGGCCGATCGCATGTCCGCGATCGAAGGGCGCAAGGCCATTCTCCTGATTTCATCGGGCGTCGATACGTTCAGCAAGCTGACCTTCGACAAGACGCGCAAGAATCTGCAGGAAGCCGGCGTGCCGATTTACGCCATCGGCCTGATGCAGGCGCTGCGCATTATGAACGAAGGCAGAATGGGCGCCATCCAGGAAATGGATTTCCTGCAGGCCGACAACCAGATGCGCACCTTCGCCACCGAAACCGGCGGCCAGGCGTTTTTCCCGCGGTTCCAAGGCGAGTTCGGCGGCATCTTCCAACAGATTCACCAGGCGTTGCGCAACCAATATGTGCTGACCTATACGCCCAGCAATAAGGTTCACGATGGCACCTATCGCAAGATTAAAGTGCAACTGGTGGACCACGACGGCAACCCGGTGGCCTTGAAGGACGAGAAGAACAAGCCTATGAAATACACCGTGGTAGCGAAGTCGGGCTACAAAGCGCCGCGCGCCGTGGAGTGAGTCCTGTACTGTCCGGTAATACCCCATTCCGGCGGCAACCGGGGCCGGAGAAGCCCGCAAACTTTGGGGGCGAGCTAAACCCACCCTGTTTTTGTGGGGCCCGCTTTGTCTTTAAAGTGGCCCTCAGTACACCATTTCAGGACTTCACCAACGTATTCCGGCCCACCGCCCGGTTGAAGACGCGGGGAAGAAACAGTGCGAAGACGCTAAGCTCGGCGACCGCACACGACCAGGAAATACCAAAGCGTGCGCCCGCATCGGGCGTCTTCATCACCCTTGGCGGCCCGCAGGGCCATGGGTGTGTGACAGGTAAGCAGCATCGAAAGATGCAGTGCTCATAAACCCACGTCCGCTGCGATTGGCTCCTGGCACATGGAGCCAATCGTCACTCTTTGACAGTCGCGGCTGAGTGAGAAGGATGCGCGCCGAGCCGGGCCCGGAGAGTACCCCGTCAGGGAGCGGAGGGGTTCGGGGGCACAAATACGCGGCACTTTTATCCTCTCGGGCGGCCCGCCCGGGCTATCCCGGTTTAGCTGGCCCGTTTCTTTTGCAGCTTCCCGAAGCAAGCGGCGCGCGCCTGCGCCGCTTTGTCAAGCACTCCATCTGGCGCTTTTCCAAGACGATGCAAAAGCGTTGACAGCGCCGTTACGGCTCTGTTACTCTCGCCTTCGTTCCCCGATGAAACCCTGCCCCGTCGCGAATCCGAACATCCTCCTGGTCGACGACAATCGCGATGGATTGATAGTCCGCAGATCTCTCCTCGAAGAAGTGGGATATCACGTACAGATTGCGACCAACGGCGAAGAGGGCCTGAAACTCTTTGAAACCTTCCCCTTCGACGTGGTGGTTACCGATTTCCGCATGCCGCGCATGGACGGAGGGGAGTTCATCAAGCGCATTCGCCAACTGAAACCCAACGCGCGCATTATCCTGCTTTCCGGTTTTGTGGATCCGCTGGGGCTCAACGAGGAAGTTACCGGCGCGGATGTGGTCCTGGCCAAGAGTGCCCACGAGCCGGTGCATCTGCTGAGTTGGGTGAAGCGTCTCCTCAACCGGGCGACGCCGCGCAAGCCCCCCGCCAGGCAAGGGCTTACGGCCGCGCAAAAGCGGACGGCGGCGCAATGAATCCGGCCCGCTGGTACCGGTAAGTGTCGAACCGTCCGGGCAAGCGGGCCCCATCGCCCCTGAAATATGGCGCCCTCCTGTTACTGGCCGGTGCGGCCCTGGCGTCCACACCGGTAAAGCCCCCGGTACCGGTCAAAGCTTCCGCCACGGTGCGGCGCTGGATGAAGAGCATGACCCTCCGCGAGGAAGTGGCGCAACTGGTATTCATCGAGTTTCACGGGGGATCTCCGAATACGCGCTCGCGGGATTATCAGAAGTTCGTCCGGTTAATTCGCGACACCAACGTGGGCGGCCTCATTCTGATCAACGCCGCCAACGGCCGCGGCGCGCAGAAGGCGGAGCCCTACGCGCTGGCGGCCTTTCTGAATCGCATGCAGCGCCTCGCACGCGTGCCTTTGCTGGTGGGGGCCGATTTCGAACGGGGCGCATCCATGCGGGTTTCCGGCACCACGCCCTTTCCGCATGCCATGGCATTCGGAGCGGCGGGCGATCCGTCGTTCACCCGTTTCGAAGGCGAAGTGACGGCCCGCGAAGCGCGCGCCCTGGGGGTCCACTGGGTCTACTATCCGGTAGCCGACGTCAACAACAATCCCGAGAACCCGATCATCAACATCCGCTCGTTTGGCGAGAATCCGCAGGATGTGGCGGCCCACGTGAAGGCCTTCATCGAGGGCGCGCATGCCGACAAGCACAACCTCGTTCTGACCACCGCCAAGCATTTCCCGGGACACGGCGACACCGCGGTAGACAGCCACCTGAGCCTGGCGGAGATCACCGCCAACCGCGAACGGCTGGAGAGTTTGGAACTGGTGCCCTTCCGCGCGGCGATCGAAGCCGGCGTGGACTCCATCATGACCGGCCACATCGCCGTTCCCGCCCTCGAGTCCGGCGACGTGCCGGCAACCCTTTCGCCGGCGATTCTCACCGGCCTGCTGCGCAACGAGCTCGACTTCAAGGGCCTGGTGATCACCGATGCCCTGGGGATGGGAGCCATTGTCAACGGATTCGGCGGGGGCGAAGCCGCGGTGCGCGCGCTCGAAGCCGGCGCCGATACCCTGCTGATGCCCTCCGACGCGGACGCGGCCATACGCGCGGTGGTGGCCGCGGTGCAGAGCGGACGGCTGACGCGGCAGCGCATCCGGAGCAGCGTGGCCAGGATTCTCTCCGCCAAGGAGCGGCTGGGGCTGGACCGCAAACGGTACGTAGATGTGGAATCGATCGGCGACGTGATTGACGACCCGGCGGTGAACGAACGGGCCCAGGAAATCGCCAGCCGCGCGGTCACGCTGGTGCGCAACGGCGGCAACCTGCTGCCGCTCGCTGCGCCGGATCGAGCCTGCTTTGTGGTGATGACGGAAAGCCGGTACTCGTCCGACGGTCTGATTTTCTCGCAAGAGGTCCGTAAGCGGCTCCCCAAGGCTGCGCCGGCAACGCTCGACGGCTCCATGAGCCGCGAAGAAGTGGACGACACGCTGCGGAAGCTGGCGGCGTGCGAGCAATACGCCGTGGCGGCCTTCGCATCGGTGAGTACGGGACGCGGAACGGTGGGGCTGTCAAGCGAGCTTTCGCGAGCGATGGACACTCTGATCGCGACGGGCAAGCCGTTGGCGCTGGTGGCTCTGGGCAATCCGTATCTGCTGCGCAGCTATCCCGAAGCGACGGCCTACCTGGCCACCTTCAGCAGCGTGGCGCCGTCGGAAATCGCGGCGGTGAAAGCTCTGTGGGGCGAGATCCCGATTCGCGGCCATCTGCCGGTGACAATCCCGGGAGAGGCGCGCTATGGTGAGGGAATCCAGCTTGCGGCCACGCGCGTGGCCGCCAACGGCGCTAACCAAAGATAACTATACTCGCGGACTTCATGTTTTCCATACTCGAAGGGACATGTTTTCTCTTCCTCCACCCGCGGTGAAAGCGGTTCTGCTGGTCCTGGTATTGGTGGCGGCCGCTTACGATGTCCGTTACCGGCGAATCCCCAACTGGCTTACGGTCAGCGGCGTGCTCGTCGGCTTGGCGCTGAATACATTTCTCTATCAAGGCTGGGCCGGGCTGCGCTTTGCGCTGATCGGCCTGGCGGCAGGCTTCGGAGTTTACTTGCCGTTGTACGCGATACGCGCCATGGGTGCGGGCGATGTGAAACTGATGGCGGCTGTGGGGGCAATGGCCGGCTGGCAGGATTGGTTCGGAATCCTTCTGATTACCGCGATTGCCGGCGGCGTGATGGCGTTGATTCTGGTGGCTTCGCGCGGGCGGGTGAAGAAGACCCTGTGGAACGTGGGCTTCATTCTGAGCGAAATGACGAGCGGCCGTCCGGCGTACCTGGCTAAGGAAGAGCTGGATGTGCGGAGTCCCAAGGCGTTAGGCCTTCCGCACGGCGCGGCGATCGCCGTGGGCACCATGTTCTTCCTGGCGCTGAGCGCGTACGGCGCGCGATAGGAAGACGATGAGCCGCGGATGAACCTGGCGTGGCCCGTGGCCGCGACCGAATCGACTAACGGCGTATGGAGAGTATTCTCTCTCGGGGGTGCTTTCCGGGAGAGCATACTTCCTGAGGATTCTCACTCGCTCGCCAAAATCGTAACTCCGTCTGCCGGCGATGCCCGAGCTACCGCTTCTCCACCCATACACGATCCGAGCCATTTTCCACGGTCTCTCGCCAAGTCCGCCAAGAACGCCAAGAAAAGGCTGTAGAGCCTGTTTTCGGAGTCCATTCGGAATGCCGCTTCGTTTTCAGCGCAACGCGGATAAAAAGATCTTGTTTTATCTGCGTTTATCCGCGTTCATCCGCGGCCAAGAATTCGTTCTTACTTCTGCCCCTCGCTCGAAGGCGGCACGATACCTTTCAGCCGCATATAGGTCACCAGATTGCCGTAATGCTCCATGGTATGGGCGGTGTTGAAGTCCATGATGCCGATGCGAGCCAGCTTCTGGCCGAAGAACGTCACCGTTTCCACGGCGCTGGCGTCCGTCATTTTGGCAAAAGACGCATCGCAATAGGCGAACGCGTCCTTCACGGCGGCGACAATCTCGGCCTTGGTCTTGGCCGTCTTTTCGATACCCTTATCGATCTGCTTCCCCTCGGCCGCGCTACAGAATTCATATTGGCCGTCGGCGATGTGCGCGAACAACTGTCCCACGGTGCGCACGTCCGGGGTCGGCTGGAACGACCACAAATTGTCGGGGATCTTATCCGCCGACTTCAAAACGTCGTTCTTGGCGATAGAGAAAATAGTCTGCGACGTGGAGACGAGCGCGCTCTTGGAGCTGGTCTGCGCCGCCAACGCCATAGCACACGAAATGAGAGTGACTGCCAGTTTCATGAAATCCCTCCGAAGCGATTCGCTCTTTATCATAGACGATTGTTCACCGCCATGCACCCGGCGCCGACGGCGGCCTCCACTCCCCAAGAAGCCCCGCGGACACGCCCATTTCCCTCTGCCCCCTCTGCGCTCTCCGATTTTGCCTTTCCTGCCTTTTTCTTCCTCTGCGTCTCTGCGTCTCCGCGGTGAAAATCAGTCCGCAAGTTGACACGCGCCCCCGAAAGCGGCGCCGACGGCGGCATCACTCCGCAAGAAGCCCCGCGGACATGCCCATTTCCCTCTGCCCCCTCTGCGCTCTCCGATTTTGCCTTTCCTGCCTTTTTCTTCCTCTGCGTCTCTGCGTCTCCGCGGTGAAAATCAGTCCGCAAGTTGACACACGCCCCCGAAAGCGATATCACTCTTGAGATCCCCAGAAAGGATTCCGTTTATGAGATGCCGCGTTACTACCGTCAGTCGTACCCTGCTGGCGCTCTCCCTGATATCGGGCACGATGGCCGCCCAGACCAAAAAAGGTAAGCCCGCTCCCACTCCCGCGGCCGCCGCCGCCGCGCCGCAGAAAATCGACGAGGAGTACACCAAACTCATCAAAGAGTACCTGCAGGACCCGCGCATCTCCACCGAGCTGGTGGACCACATGCCGGCCTCGGATACCGTCCCCTCTCCGCTCAAGTTCTTGGGGCGCATTCCGGGCACGCCCGGCGAGCTCACCTACGCCAAAGACATCAACCGCTACTTCGAAACCCTGGGCAAGGTCTCCAAACGCGCCAAATTCTGGTCCATCGGCACCACCGAGGAAGGCCGCGAAGAAGTGGTCCTGGCCATCGCCGACGAGGCCACCATCGCGTCCCTCGACAAGTACAAAGACATGCTGGCCCAACTCGGCGATCCTCGCAAGACCAGCGAGGCGCAGGCCCAAGAGCTCTTCCATACCGCCAAGCCGATCTATTACGCCGCCAGCGGCATCCACTCGCCCGAGACCGGCGGACCCGAAATGTTGATCGAACTGGCCTACCGGCTGATCGTGGAAGAGACGCCGTTCATCCAGACCATCCGCAATAATTCCATCGTGATGATCACCCCGGTGATCGAGGTGGACGGCCGCGAGAAGGTGGTCGACGCCTACTACGCCAGCAAGAAGACCGGCGCGCCGCGCAATGCCCTCATGATGTATTGGGGCAAGTACGTGCAGCACGATAACAACCGCGACGGCATGGGCCAGTTTCTCAAATGCACGCAGAACTTCACCAAGGCGGTGCTCGACTGGCACCCCACCATCCTCCACGACTTGCACGAAGCCCAGTCCTACCTCTACGTTTCCACCGGCACCGGCCCGTACAACGTTTCGCTCGACGCCATCGCCATCGACGAGTGGTGGCTGCTGGGCGAAACCGAAATCATGGAGATGGCCAAGCGCGGCGTTCCCGGCGTCTGGACCTACGGCTTCTACGATGGCTGGGTCCCGAATTATCTCTTCTGGATCGCGCTGACGCACAACTCCTTCGGCCGCTTCTACGAAGTGCAGAGCTATGGCCCCGATCTCAACGCCAACCTCACCCTGGCCGCCAACACCACCAGCCGCGAATGGTATCGACCGAATCCGCCGCTGCCCTCCATCAAGTGGGGACCGCGCAACAACACCAACATCCAGGAATCGGCCCTGCTGCTTGCCATGAACCAGGTGGCCAAGAGCAAAGAGCTCTACCTGGAAAACTACTACATAAAGAATAAGCGGGCCATCGAGAAGGGCAAGAACGGTCCCACCTACGCCTGGCTGATCCCCGCCGGACAGCGCCGCAAGGCCGACGCCGCCGACATGGTCAACGACCTGCGCACCCAGGGCGTCGAAATCCACCGCGCCAACGCCGCTTTCAAAGCCGGCGGCGTGGATGTATCGGAGGGCGACTATATCGTTCGCGGCGACCAGCCCTACCGCACCCTGGCCGACATGTATTTCGCCGTTCAGAACTATCCCGTGGGCAACCCCAATCCCTACGACGACACCGGCTGGACCATGCAATACATGCGCGACGTCAAGCTGGTTCCGCTCACCGACGCGTCGGTCCTGCAGCAGCCGATGACCATCGTCGGCGCGGCAGCCAAGGCCGCCGGCGGCATCGAAGGGGCGGGCTCCGTGCTGCTGGTGGAGCACACCGGCGACAACAATCTCACCGCTTTCCGTTTCCGCAACCGCGACCTCAAGATGATGGCCGCCGAAGAAGATTTCGAAGTCGCCGGCCACAAGTTCCGCGCCGGGGCTTTCATCATTCCCGATGCCGACCGCGCCCGGATCGAGCCGCAACTGAAGGAGCTGGGACTTTCCGCCTGGGCCGTCTCCGCCGCGCCACCGGTGAAAACTCACGCGCTCACCACTCCGCGCATCGGCTACGTCCATTCCTGGTCCAGCACGCAAAATGAAGGCTGGACGCGCGCCGCGCTCGATTACTATAAGATCCCCTACACCTACTTCGCCGATAAGAATCTGCGCGAGGGCAACCTGCGATCGAAGTACGATGTGATTATCTTCCCGACCGTCGGCGGCACCGCGCAATCCATGATGGCCGGCGTCGGCGGCAACGTTCCCATTCCGTACAAAAAGTCCGAGCTCACGCCCAACCTCGGCGCCCTGGATTCCTCCGACGACATCCGCGGCGGCATGGGCTTCGAAGGCGTGATGGAACTCTCCAAGTTCGTGCAGGAAGGCGGCACGTTGATCACCGAAGGTTCCACCGCTACGATGATGGCGGAGTACGACCTCGGTTCCGGCATCACCGTCGAGCATCCCGCCGACCTGTTCGCGCGCGGGACCATTCTGCGCGGCGTTTTCGCCGACCTCAAGAGCCCCATCGCCTACGGTTACGATGGCAAAGATCTGCCGGTCTACTTCAGCCAGGATCCGGTGTTCAATGTCGGCGGCGGCGGTGGCGGCGGCGGGCGCGGCGGTGGAGGACGTGGCGGATCGGGCCGGGTGATTGGCGGCGAAGTGATCGGCCAGAACGTCACACCCAACGCCACTCCCATCCACGTGTCCCCTCTGGACCCGTCCGACTCGAATGCCGCTCCTGCCGCCGCAGCGGCTGCTGGCGGACGCGGTGGACGCGGCGGTCGCGGTGGTGGACGCGGCGCTGCCGGCGCTGCTGGCGCTGCTGGCGCCCCTGATGCCGAGGCCGGCGGCGGTTTTGGTGGCGGCGGAGGCCGTGGCGGACGCGGCGGAGGTCCCAATCCGGATGCCGCGCGCGTGATCCTGCGCTTCCCCGCGAACCCCGACGACATGCTGCTTTCCGGCACTCTGGCCGGCGGCGAAGCGCTGGAGAATCGCGCTCTGGCCGTCGACGCGCCGCTGGGCAAGGGCCATATCGTGATGTTCGCGCTGCGTCCCTTCTGGCGCTGGCAGTCGCAGGGAACCTACTCGCTGGCCTTCAATGCCATCGTCAACTGGGACCACCTGGACGCCGGTAAAACGGTCGGCTCCGGCGCCGCCGCAGCTCCCGCCGGCCAGTAAATCGTTTCCCTCTCTCAGGCCGCGGCGCCCCTCGGAACCGCGGCCTGGGAGCCCGATGGCTTGATTCGGAGCATCGGATTCGTGTCCCACACCGCACCCGATGCGCCCGCAATTCCCACCGCCAGCGAAATAGGGATCGCTTCGCCGCCGTTCCCCGGCCAATTGAGATCGAGTGTACGGTTGGAGGCGGATACGGTCTGCTGCCCATCTGCGAGGCCTGCAAACAATAAACCGAAAAACGGCAGTTGACCCCCAGCAAGGTCGGCAAGTCCGCGACCTGTCTGGAGCTTCAACCGCAAGCAGTTCACCCAATGGGTGACAACTGACTTTGCTACAAGCACTTGCCGATGAAGGAGAAGACTGTTCCGGCGGCGTCTCAACCGCCGTTTTTGGGATAAAGTCAACGCCAATAAACTGGCACGAATGTGCCCCACGTTAGCGTTACTTAACCCGGCACGGGACTGGAGTTTCGAGCCGCTTCGGTCGAATCGTCCTTTGGTGTTCCGCGGGGTTAGATCCGGTGGGCGGCTTCACCGCATTTATCCTCGGACCTCTACTCTTACCCTATTTCAGAAGTTTGATAGGCGGCGCGATCGCGCCATCGCCGGGGACAGCCTTCTTCTTATCGTTTCCCCAGGTTTTATAGAGGCCAAGATAGCCGTAGGTCTCCGTCTGCCCGGCGATGGAGTGCCCGTACGCGAACAACAATTGGAGGCCGGGGGAGTTGAAATGGTAGTAGCCCCCTACGTCAATTAGAGTCGAGGCTTGTGTCTGCGGCGTGGCGTATCCTTCTCGCGCGTGGGAAAAGACCTCGGCGGACAATTCGAGCTTCTTGTTGATTTCCCGCTTAACCAGGTATCCGCCGTACAGGTAGTTGCGATACTGATATTGCGTATTGACGGCGTATCCAACCCCGCCGACAAGGCTCCAGGGTCCGAACTCCTTTTCTACCCAAATGGGAAGCTTGTACCAAACCCTTCCTGCGCCGAGGCCCCGGGAATAACTGCCGGTCGGGAGTTCGAACATGGTAAACGAGCCGATCTGCGGACGGTGTTTCGTTTGTTTTATGAAACCGTACTTCACCCCCAGTTCCATATCCGTCAGGCCAAAGGCGCTGGGGCCTTGTCCACCTGGAGCATAAATCGGATTATTCGATGGCAGAACGGCCCCCAAGGGCAGGATCATATGCAACTGTACGTTCGGAATGGCGCCCCAGTTGAATTCAAATGCAGGCCCGACCGGGTCAAGCTCTACCTTGGTGCCTCCCACGCCGCCGAAGATATAGGCCTCGTAATGCCCCAGATCAACCGGCGTCGGATCGTCAGTTTGGAATGGAGGCCCCGCCTGCGCCCACAGCTTTGAAGCGGTCAGGAGAAGGAGGAGCAACTGCCTTAGTTTCGAGCAAGTGCTGTTAATCCTCATGAGGCTTCCGCCTTTCTCGGACGGCTTCCCTTTGTAGCACAATTCTATCTTGCATCATCTTGCATGGGTCCGGGAACTCGCTTGCTCGCTTGCTCGCTTGTCAACCAGTAGTGTTCCCCTGCAAATACTGCAAACCCACCCGATCATGGAGAAACCGCCCCCTGGCCTTCAACGCCATCGTCCTCCTGGCACCCCGCCCGCCCAGTCATAATAGACTGCATGCGCTGGCGCCCCATCGCGTTCCTGTTGTTCACACCGCTCGGGTCCGCGCAGACCGCGGTTCCGCCCGGCCAAATCGCCCGCGTGCTCCACAACTTCGAATCGCACCCCGGCGATACGCCGCTCGGTTGCGAGGTCACCCCGCTGCCCCCGATCCTCAATTTCGCGTTCCGTTTTCAAGCCGGCTACACCTTCCACGTACCCTTGGCCCAATATGCCGGCTCTACCGGCGGCTGGTCCGCGCTCACCACCATCACTCCCCAGGGCGGCAGCCGGCAACCCACCGTCCTGCTGGCCCACCACCAGTTGTCGGACGCGTCCAAGTCGGACCAGAACTTCGACATCCATGGCACCTACTTCCTCGGTGTGGGCCGCTACTCGGTAGAATCGGCCCTGCGTGACGACCGCAATCGAATCTGCCGCAAACAATGGCAAATCACCGTCCAGCTTTCCCGCTCGAACCGGGCCGCCCAATCGGCATTACCCCCTCACACCGTGCGGCCGGTTTCAGCAGCCGCGTTACCCGACACCCGGCATCCCGACCACACCACGCCCATGCGGCTCAGCCTGTTGCTGAATGCCGCGGCACTCTCGCCGCGCCACACCGCCATGCGCCCCACCGACTTTGCCGTGCTGCTCGGCTCCCTTACGGCGCTGCTCGAACACCTTCCCACCACGTCCGTGCGCCTGGTTGTTTTCAGCCTGGAGCAACAGCGGGAGGTCTTCCGCAATGACAACTTCGCCCTGCCGGAATTGAGCCAGGTAGCCGACGCCATCGGCGCTCTGCATCTGGCGACGGTGGACGTCCATGTGCTCCAAAGGCCGCTCGGCCACGTGGATTTTCTGGCCGCCCTCATCAACCGCGAACTGCGGGCGGAGGCTCCCGCCGACACGGTGGTCTTTCTGGGTCCAACCTCCCGCTACGGAAACAAGCTCCCCGCCGGCGCGCTCGAGAGCCCCACCGCCGCCCACCCGCGTTTCTTCTACGTGCGATATGAGGGCCCGCCGCGTCGCGCTGTCCCCTCCAACATGGCGGGCATCTCCCCGGCCGACACAGCCTCGCCGGGCGGGCGATCCGGGAGCGGAACGGCGCCCACCGACTCCTCCTCTTCATCGGCCGACGTACCTCCGCCTTCCCTGCCGCGCCCGCCGCCCTCGCAGGGCAGTGGCGGCATGGGTGGCGCCGGAAGCACGAGCGCCAGTGGATCGAGCGGAGGGCAAGGCTCTGGCGGAGGCGGAGGCGGCCGCGGTACCGGCGGCAACCGTGGCGGAACCGGCCTGCCGCCAATGGCGCCCTCGGGGGAACGACAGTCCGACATGATCACCGAGGCCGTCTCCCGATTGAAAGGCAAGACCCTGGCCATCCACTCGCCCGCCGAGCTGGCCAAGGCGATTCGGAAAATCGAGGGAAAGCGCTAATCGGTGAGCAAGTGGCGCAGCGCGGCTTCGCCGCAAGCTGTCAGCTTTCAGCTTTATGAAGGAGAGCGGTGAGCGCTCTGCACCGGATCGACGAACGGCCAAGGAAAGCGGTACCCGGAAAAATTGTCGCGGCTCGCAAAGACTCTCACGTTTAGTAATCCTCAAAACGGCGGTTGATTCTCAACCTGTCGGCAAGTTCGAGGCGCGTCTGGATTTTCAACTGCCGCGCAATTCACGCATAGGGTGACAACTGCCGTTTCTGCGGACACTTGCGGCTGAATAAGCCGAAAAACGGCAGTTGACCCTCAGCACGGTCGGCAAGTCTGCGACCTGTCTGGAGTTCTGGAGTTTCGACTGCTGCGCAGTTCACCCGTTGGGTGACAACTGGCTTTGCTGCAAACTCTTGTGGCTGAAGGAGAAGACTATTCCGGCGGCGTCTCAACCGCCGTTCTTAGGATCAGAAGGCTCATGGGGCGCCCCATCAGCCGCCGTTTTTCGGGTAATGCGGACACTCGTGTCCGCAACCGCCGAGACTCATCCCGGCGCTCTCGCTACGCTACCGCGCCGTCACCTGAATCGGCAGACTGGGCGATCCGTCGACCGTTACCACCAGGGGAACCTGCCAGCCGGCGAACGACTGCGTCACCGCAAACTGAATCTGAAACACCCCCGCGCTCCCCTGCGTGACGCTCAAAACCGACATCGGCACCCCGGAGAGGGTCACCCGCACGCGATTCGGCGAATTGACGATCCCCGAGTCCAACACATTGGTCACCTGCACGTTCAGGATGTCCCCGGGGTTGGTTGCTTCGACCGGTACGCCCGCGGTATTCGAGATCGCCGTCGCACCCGCACCAGGCGCCGGGACGGCGATCACCGCCGGCGGACGATCGATCTGCACGTATACCGGGAAGGCGCTGGACGCGCCGTTATTGACCTGCAACGTGGCCGGACCAACCGGAAACCGGGCCGGAATCTGGAAATTGATCTGGTTGGCCGAACCATACAACACCGGCGCCGCAGTCCCATTCAGGAATACTTGCGCGCCGGCTGGTGTGAGCGCCAAGTTGGACCCGAAAATCGTGCCGTAATCGGCATCGTGCAACACCGTGGCGTAGCTCACGGAGTTATAAACCGGCAGCGCCGGCGTCGGCAGATTGCTGTTAGGAGGCTGAATCTGGAATGCCGCCGCCTGGGAGAACACCTGGAAGCCGTTGATCACATTCACCGGGTTCGCGCCGATGGCGGCGTTGTTCGCCACCACGACATCGGCCACCAAATGCGTCGGAGCGAGCACCCAAACCCGGCGTACCGCGATGTCGCTGGTGCCGAATCCCACCGTCACCTGGCCATCCACAAAGTTGGTGTTGGCCGTCGTGATGTCCACCATCGCCGCAGTGCCGTCCGCATTGAAGCCGGCCGGCAAAGCCGCCGGGTTGAGCGCGCCGATCTGTGGCGCATTGGCAGCGGGGTAAGGGTACGTGAGCGGGTTGGCCGATTGCAGCATCATGGAATTCTGGTTGTCGGCGGTAAACACCGTCACGGTTGAAATCTGGCCGCTGGCGCCCTGCGGAGGCATTACCGTAATCGCGCCGTCGCTCGCGTCGGTGGCCGCAAACGGCGTGGTGACCGCGGCCTGCAGGCCGTCGAAGAAGATGCGGCTGTCGGCGGTGAGGCCGGCAGCCGCTACCGTCACGCTGCCGTCGGCGTTCGGCGTTAGCGAACCGATGGCGGGTGGCCCGTTATTCACCACCGTCACAGCATCGGGCAGCACGTAGAGATCGGTGCCCTGGCTGGTCCTGAAGGTCATCACCAGGTGGCGCGGCCCGGCCGTCACTCCGCCCTGATTGGGGAAATACATGGCGATGTAGCCTTCGTACCGCTGGATTAACGACGCCGCTCCGGTACCCGGCCCCAACAGCGCCGCGCCCGTTGGAACCGGGGTGGTCGACAAGCTATTGGCTTCCGCGTAAATCTGCAATAAAGACTGATCGCTGCCGGCATAGGCTGGTGTAGTCCAGATGCCCGTTGGGCTGTATGTGTACGTGCGGCTGGCCGGATCGAGCCACGCCCAAGTCACCATGTCGTAGACCGGGATGGAACTGCGCGGCTGCACCGCGAAATTCTCCCCCGTGAGCGACTGGCCGGCGGCCACGGTAAACGTGGTAGCCCTCGTCACATCGGTAGTGCCGGGATAAAAAACCGTCTGGAAGTAGCCGGTGCTCGGCTCGAAGGGCCGTCCGCCGGCGTCCACCGGCAGGGCCAAGCCGGCGCCGTTTGACACCACCGCGTCCGGCGGCAACGGGTGCGCGTAGAGCATATATTGCCCCGGGGTCAAACCATTGATCGTGTAGCTGCCGTCCGGATTGGTCAGCGCGCTGACTGCCGGCCCCATCGGCGGGATGGCCACCACGGACGCCATGTTCCACGGATTCCCGTTTGCCGCGACGTGTCCCGAAATCGAGCCGGTATTGGCCATCCAGTTGGCTACGCCATATAGTTCGGAGATGGCCGAGATATCGTCGGCATCAATCGGCCGCGCCCGGGAAGTGTTGCGGATCACGTCCTGCGACATGGCCGATGCCGTCCAAGTGTGCTGCAGCCCCAGCGCATGTCCGAATTCGTGGACCGCCGTGGTGTAGAACTCTTCCAGATAGCTTGGTCCCGGACCATACGAAGCGCTCGGATCGGTGGTATTGGTCAGGATCACCAAACCACGGGAAATCGGGAAAAACTGCCCGTTCTGCCCGGTCTCGACGCTCGCCCCCGTCGACACCGTCGGCGCACCAAGTCCCAGCAGTCCGGGAGGCAGTTCCTGGAACACCACGTCCCCGCCCGGAGTGGCGGAAACCTGGCTCGGGTTGTACGTCTCCAGGCCCCCAAATGCCACCCGCAGATCCGAACTGGCCACCGAATTCCACACTGCGGCGGCCTGCTTCACCTGGCTCAATACCGAGGGGAAACTGTCATTGGGACCGTAGGTTGCCAACCCCGCATTGCTTACAAAAAAAGTGATGGTCTTGTTCGGCAGAGCCGTGAGATCGAACGCTTCCGGAATGGGAACGTAGGGCGCTTGTCCGGTCAGAAAATGGACGTAGTGGTAATAGGCATTGGACGGCGTCACCAGCAGCAACACCGCCGCGGCGATCGCCAGAATGTGGAAAGTGCGCCCGGGGTTTCGCATCTACTTCGCCGTCCCCCGCGCCCCGGCCAGCGTCGAGCCGATGCGCGAGCGCAGTTCGCTCAGATGCATCGTTAACGTCTGGTCTTTCACCTGTTTGCCAGTACCGTGCTCCAGCATTACTTCATGGCTGGCGGTGCGCGTGGTCACAGGGTCCGCCGAGACGCCGGCGGCCACCGAGAACAGTCCCTGGGTCAGGCCCAATATCTGGGTCGCGCCGGTCTTACCGGTCCACAGGAAGAAAACGAACTCGTCGCCGGGCTGGAATTGCGGCACGCCCGCAAAGCTCTGGCGCAGGTTGTTCGCTACACCACCAGGCAACTGGATTTCCACCGAACCGCCGGTCGGCCCTTTGAGGATTTCGCTCACTTGAATCTGGTAGTGCGTGTAGATCACCGGCCCGTTGGAGGCCGCATAAGAACTCAGAACCTTGCCGCGCACGATAGAGGTGGACTTCGAGATCATCTCGTCCAGACTCAGCCGCTCCAGGGTCGCCGCCGGGAGCGCCATCGCGCAGGATGCCAGGATCAGCGTATGGGAGAGGAGAGGCTTCACGGACATGGCAAATGCACTTCGCATACCAATCAATCCTGATGATTTTAAGCAAGTTACGATCCGGCTACCGGCCCGCTCTGTGTTTCTCGGACACGGCCTTGGGACAGGCTGTCCCAAGAACACAACCACTATTCTACGTTTTACCCGGCCTCACAATCAACATGGGTACCTCCAAATGGTGACGCACCGGATTGATCGTGTTGCCGAAAATCAGGTCTTTCAAGCCACCGTGACCGTGGGCGCCCATGATCACCATATCGGCATTTACCTCGCGGGCATAACGCACGATTTCCTTGTCCGGGTGGGACGAATGCGAAATCGAGGTTTCGACGGTAAGCCCTTGCGCCCGCAGCAGTTGCGCAATCCGCTCCAGGTACTGTTCGCCCGCTTCCACTTCCGCCGTGGAAGCCGCCTGCCCGTACACCTGGCTGGTGACGCCTTCCTCCACGTGCAGCAGATAGAGCTTTGCCCCGTGCATCTGCGCCATGGCGGCGGCATGACTGACCGCCAGCCGGTCCAGCGCCGTATGGTCGAGCGTCACCAGGATGCGCCGGTACACCAGATCGGCTGCCTCGGCCGCCGCCTCCGGCAGGACCACCGGCGCCCGTCCATACTTGCTCCGCCGGCTGATGTACGGCTCCAGCATGATCCACAGCAGCAGCAGCGACAGCGCCGCAGCGGACGGAATGGTCACCAGCCGGATGACCGTGCGCCAGGGTCCGGCATTCCGCATCCAGTCGCCCACGGCCTGCCCCGCCAGCCAGAAGTTCAGCCCCAGGATGACCGCCGCGCACGTCCAGGACAGCACCTTCACCCAGCCGCGATTGGCAAACGAACCCATTCGCCGGCGGTCGTTGGTGAAGTGAATCAGCGGGATCACCGCGAACGGCAATTGCATACTGATGATCACCTGGCTCAGCAGCAGCAGGTCTAAGGTAGACCGGTCGCCCATGAATTTGATTGTAAGCGCCGCCGGAATAATGGCGATGGAACGGGTAATCAGCCGCCGCAACCAGGGCCTCATGCGAAGGTTGAGGAAACCTTCCATAATTATTTGACCCGCAAGGGTTCCGGTCAGAGTAGATGACTGCCCGGAACAGAGCAGCGCCAGGGCGAAAATCACCCCCGCGAGGCTGGTGGAAAGCAGCGGCGCCAGCAGTTCCTGCGCCTGTTGAATCTCGGTGACCACGATGCCGTGTTTAAAGAACACCGCCGCCGCCAGCACCAGAATCGCGCAATTCACGAACATGGCGCCGTTGAGCGCCACCACCAGGTCGATCAGGTTGAAGCGGCAGGCCGTCCGCTTGGCTTTCTCGTCGTGACCGATGCTCCGCGTCTGCACCAGCGCCGAATGCAGGTAGAGATTGTGCGGCATCACGGTCGCCCCCAGGATCCCGATGGCCAGGTAGAGGCTGTCGCTATTGAGGCGCGGAGCGAGACCGGCGAACATCGCGGTCCAGGAGGGCTTGGCCCAGAAAACTTCGATGCAGAAACAGGCGGCGATCACCGAAATCAGCGCCAGAATGAAGGCCTCGATGGTGCGGATTCCGAAGCTCTGAAATGCCAGCAGCAGCAGCGTATCGGCGCCGGTGAGCACCACACCCAGCAGCAGGGGGATGCCGAACAGCATCTTCAACGCGATGGCCGCTCCCAGGACCTCCGCCAGATCGCACGCGGCGATGGCAATTTCACACAACGCCCACATCGCCATCGCGATGGGCCGCGGATACGTCTCGCGGCAAGCCTGCGCCAGGTCGCGCCCGGAGACGATCCCCAGCCGCGCCGACAGCGCTTGCAGCAGGATGGCCATGCCATTCGACATGACCAGGACCCACAGCAGGCGGTACCCGAACCTCGCCCCGCCTTCCAGGTCGGTGGCCCAGTTTCCGGGGTCCATGTAGCCCACGCTGACCAGGTAGGCCGGTCCCGCGAAGGCAAACATGCGCCGCCAGAAGGAAAGCTGCGACGTGCCCACGCTGGAGTGCACGTTGGCCAGCGAGCGTGTATCCTGCGGCGACTCGGTCGGACTTGCCATTCTTGACTTAACTATAGTTAAGCAACTGTGGAACGCGAAGTCAACCGGGAAACAGGCGATCTCCCGCTTCGCATAGCGCAGTCATCTTGATATTCGAGCGGCCTAGAATTTTGAGGTCATCGACAGTCGTGGGTTCTACGGGAACAAACCGCGCCTAATCCAGCAGGGCCCCGGGGCAAGGCCAGCCGACAAGATAAGAGTGGCTCAATCCGAGACGAACATCGGTTGACGATGTTCGCGGATTGTTCGCACGACTAAAACCTTAGCTCTTTGGTCGCTGCTAAGCTGTTTAAAGCTGTTTAGAATGTGGTGGCCACCCTCGACACTCCGATCCCCCGCGGATCGCTCTCGTGTGCGCGGCGCGTTTCCAGCACGTTCCGGAGGTCCAGTCTCATGGCCGACCACGAGTCACCAGACGATTGGGGGGCTCGCCGGAGTGTCGTGCGCGGCCATGATCGGGACCGGCGGCTGCAATTCCATTCGAACGAGAAACGGTGGACAGACCCATGCACTTCGATCAGTCCGGACCCGGTTCTCGCCCGGTGGTATACTTAACGGATTCCTTGGAATTTTGGCATCATGAAGGCAATCCTACTACGATTGGGAACGTTTTCAACCTTTGTGCATGCCGGCGCCGGGGCTCTGCCCGCACAGGAATCGCCGGCCAATAACCCGGCCGAGCAAGCCGTCGCAGCCGCTCCGGCGGTTTCTCCCGCGTCCCCCTACGTCGCGCTCACCATCGGACACCAGCACGTGTATTCTCCGGGCGGGAGTGCGGAGCTTCCGAATGCCTTACGGCGAAATTGAAGTTGGGCTGCATCGGTCGCACCCGGAAGCCTACGACGTCGAGTTGCGAGTTACCGACCCAGGGACGGCGGGCGAAGTCGCACCGGCACGCGGGCAAGCCCGGATTTCCCATGAAGACTTGTCGGAGCTGCAATACCGCGCCGCCGATTACGGACAAAGGTTGTCGGACCAACTGTTCAACGATCGGGAAATTCGCGAATTCTACCTGAAGAATCAGTCCGCATTCGATAGCCGTGGGCTGATGCTGCGGCTGCGGATCCTGATCGGCCCCAGCGCGCCGGAACTGCACGGTCTGCGCTGGGAGTTGCTGTGCGATCCCGCGACCAGGCTCCCGCTCGCCACTTCCGAGAGGATCGTGTTCTCGCGTTTCATGCTCAGCCGGGACTGGCGAGTGGTCAATCTGCGGCCGAAGGTGGCGTGGAAAGCCCTGGTGGCCGTCGCGGCGCCCGTCGACTTGGCCCGATATGGAATGCCGCCGGTGGATCTCGCAGGCGAAGTGGATCGCGCCCGCCACGGATTGGCGGGAATCGACGTCAGCGTCCTGGGGCAGGATCAGCCGGTGACGCTGGATGCTCTGTTGGATGGCATGCGGCAGGGAATGAATCTGATCTATCTGGTTTGTCACGGCGCGATGCCGAAGGGCGGGGAGCCTTGTCTGTTTCTGCAAGACAAGCAAGGAGCCACCGCCCGAGCCCTGGCAAGCGCTCTGGCGCAGCGGATCGGAGAGCTCCCGGAAGCGCCGTTGCTGGTGGTGTTGGCGTCGTGCGAAAGTGCGGGCTGTTCCCAACCGGACGTTGCGGCCGCTCACTCGGCGCTGGCGCCGCTTCTTGCCGAGGCGGGGGTCCCAGCCGTGCTGGCGATGCAAGGCAAGATCAGCATGGAAACGGTGAAGGAGGCGATGCCGGTCTTCTTCCGGGAACTGCTGAAGGACGGACAGATCGACCGGGCCATGGCGGTCGCGCGCGGCGTGGTTCGCGACCGGCACGACAGTTGGGTGCCGGCGCTGTTCTTGCGGCTCAAGAGCGGTTGCCTCTGGAACGGGCTGGAGCCTGTTCCCCCACCCGCTGGGCCGTCGGCCGGTTCGGCGATTTCCTCGCCCAGGTTTGCTTCCGCGGTTTTGGCGGCGCTCGAACAGAACCTGGTTCAGTGGCTCGGGCCGATTGCCGGATCGGTGGTGAGGAAGGAGAGCCTGCGGGCGGCCGGCATGGCCGAGTTGTGCCGCGCGCTGTCCGAGCAAATTCCCGAGGTGAACCGGCCTGTATTCCTGCGGGCCTGCCGGAAGGAATTTGGTCCGGAAGCCGGGAGAGAAAGCGGGGCCGGCACGCCGAGCGGTTCCGCGCCGGTTCCTGCCGGCGGTACGGAGTTCGACCCGGCGTTCCTGGAAAATGCGACGATACAGCTCGCCGGCTACATCGGACCGTTAGCAAGAGTGAAGGTGGAGCGAACCGCGAAAAAAGCCGCCAGCATTGAGGAATTCACGACTCTGCTGAGCAACGAGATCGCTGCCGCCTCCGATCGCCAAAGGTTCGTGGCTTTGCTGCGCGGCAAATCCTATTCGCCCTATTCGCGCGATTGATACCCGATTAGGCTGCTGTCGGCGCCCTGAGCGGGCGGGTTGTACTGGCGGGCGCGCCTACCAAGCTTTAAAACTTAGCCGGATACTTCAGTTCAGCCGTTCGTGTTTCCCTTGAGGAATTCGCAACGTAAAAACGTTCATCGGATTACCCCCTTCATGAATTTCGGCGGTCGCATCACTTGAATCCGCGAAAATCGAAGCTCACCGCCGCGAAGGTCCGTAGTGTTGTTTGTAACGATGAAGCCCGCCCCACCGGCCACCGCGAGTTCGATCAATTGGTTGTCGCCTGCGTCCGGCAGGTTAGGGCGCCAGCCAAAGTAGACCTCCGCCCGTGCGCGTACACTCAGAAAAGCTCCGAGCAACTTCCGCCGCCCGGCGTCATTCAGCGGCGACCGCGCCATCAGCCGCGGCCGGGCCAGTACATCTTCACACTCCGGAAATAACCCCTCCCCGATGACTGGCTACGCCTTCCCTTCAAAACAGGCCCGAAGAACCTCACGGTTGACTCCTTTGGCGCTAATCATCGCCGCGACCATCACATTGGTGTCCACGACGATCCTGGGAGGCACAACCTCATGTGGCACCGGAGATATCATGTTAGACTGTTCCCGGATGTGGGGGTATCCGGACAGCGTCATGCAAAACGGCGCCCCGCGCAGGCGAAATAGGCGGACGCACATCAGTTCATCGGGTACTCGCCGTCATGAGGCCGAACCCCCGCACGTCGGACATCTGCCACTATAGTAGGGGTAATCCGAGCACATTCCCGGACGGTTCTCGTAGTCCATACACCGCTTCGTCCCGGCATTCCAGTGCCGACAGGTGAATAGCGGTTGCCCGCCAGTTACCCTGTCGAGAGGAATCAGCATGGCAACCAGCTTCGCACCATCCGGGTCCACCTTATTCCCGTTCGCAATCTCGATGATCTGCGCCATCGACATGCCGCAAACAGGGAACTCCCGGCAGCAGTCGCCGGTGCATTCCTTGACGGTCACGCGGCAACCTCGAATCCGATCGCATCACCGCGGCACTTCTTCACGAAAGCTCTCCTGGCTTCAGTTTGTCCAGTTCGACGCGCAGGCGCGCCGCACCTGGAAACCAATTTGCCACTAAGCCGGGATTTCCATTTTGCCTCCCGGTTTCCTGGATCGTATCACAGTCCGCTTAGACCTTCTGCGCCGCCGGCCGCGTTCCCTTAACCGCTCCCGCGAATCGCGTTGCTCCATGGAATTCATGCCGCCGTAGCCGGGAATCACCATGGGGTACATCCGTGCCCAGTGCTCAACGGGCTTTTCGCTGGGGTGCTGGCGCTTGAGGAGTTTCGGCAACCGAATCGCGGTCGTCTCGTCAGCCCGCCCTGGCCTTCCCCGCCGTCGTGGTTTGGGTGGGAGCAGGGCCGTAAGAAACTGGCCCACACGTTTCCGGTAGATGAGATCGGAGGCGAACACGGCGCGATGGGTCGCGGGCGAGTTTGCGGGCGAGGGTGGCCAGTTCCTTGCGGATGGCGCGGTGGATTTCGGCGCGGGTTTGTGGTTTCCGTTTTGCGCCACAACCTTGGAGATTTGGCGGGCCGTCCTGGGAGCCTGGAAGTCCTGTAGATCGGGGCTTGCCCATAGAATCTCGATTGCAGGGTTTGGCGCGGTTCTGTTCGGGCCTTCTGTGCCCGGAGGACTCGCCGTACTGTCCCATCTCCCAAGCCCAACCGTGAGGCAATCCGGCGATCGCTGAGACCGTGGGCGCGGAGTGCTGCAACCCGTTCCCGGTCGAACACACGCCTGGGCCGTCCCACTGGTAGATTCTTTCCAGAACGGCTATGGGCTTCCTTGCCCACCCTTCCGGCGCCGTAGTCCTGGCGGTAACAACTTCAATCCAGCTTGTGCCCTTTCTCGAATCGACTCCCTTTCGAATTCCGCCGCGGACATCGGGAGGTGGGGAAAGAATCGAGCGGCCGGGTTCGATTCGTCCGTGTCGATATTCTGGCTGGTGGTGATGAACCGCACACCATGCGACTGTAGTTCCTGTAGCGCTGTTTTGCAATTCAGTAATGACCGTCCGAATCTATCCAACTTCCAAACCAGCACCACATCAAACCGCCGCTTTCCCGCATCCTCCATTAGCCTGTCGAATTGTGGTCTGTTCGGCCTTGGCACCACTCCAACCCTCATCAACGTATTCACCGGCATTCTCCCAACCGTGGCGCGAGATGAATTCCCGAACCGCGTTCAACTGCATCTCGCAGTTTTGATCTGTTGTGGAGACTCTTGCGTAAATTGCTGCCTTCACCGATTTCCTCTCTGTTCTCCCAGAGCAATTGCATCTTTGCCGTTGGGCAACAGCAGAACGAATCGGGCAGGCTGTTTGAAGTGTGGGTTTGAGACGAATCCCGGCGTGCCGGGTTTTAGTTTTGGAACCAAATGGAACCAAACCGGTACGGGCGATAGCCGTAAGTGCTTGAAAAGAGTGGTGGCCAGGGACGGACTTGAACCGCCGACGCCAGCCTTTTCAGGGCCGGCGCGAACGATTGTTATCTTGCTGATTCCGTTTGGCTTATCCATCTTTTATGCTCTCAAAACCGCCATTTTATTGGAATGGAATTGGAATGGGTTTTGGAATGGTCGGTTGCATCAATCCGTCCACGACTCTTCGTTGCGACTCTGGAATGAACTGCTGGTAGAAGTCCAGCGTCGTGCTTGCTCGGGAATGCCGCATCAAGGCCTGGGCGTCCTTCACATCGGCCTTGGCTTCTTTCAGCCAGGTGGCATATGAGGTCCGCAGGCAACGCCAGTTCGCGAAGCCCAGTCCCAGCGTCCGGGCCGCCGGCTTGATATGCCGTACCAGGATGCCGTTGTCCCGCATAAAGGCGCCCGTCCTCACCGACTGAAATACCAGATCGTCCGGGCCGTCGGACTTCACGACCTTATAGTGCCGTGTACCCCTTCCGGCTTTCACAGCGACGGTCAACGTCTTCAACTGGTGAATGCGCACGATCACGGCCCGGTTGACCGGAATCGTGTCATTGCTGGCTGCACTTTTCGGCGCTCCCCAATCACCCCGACAGCATCGTTCGTCGATGGTGATGGAATCATCGTGCACATCATTCCAGCGCAGGCCAATGAGTTCGCTGACCCGCAAGCCCGTGAATATCGCCACAAAGACCATGGTGGCGTAGGGCTCGGGAATCAGCGTGATGAGCGAATGGAACTGCTCTTGCGTGAGCCAAGGTTTGTTTTTCTTGCCCCGCTTTGCTCGCGGCAGCCGCACGCCCTCCGCCGGATTCTTCACCAGCAGCCCGTATCGGACTGCCGATGTGAGAACGCTGGAGAGGACGTCGCGGATTTTGTCGATCGATTCGTGCTGCAGTTTCGTTTTCCCCAACCCGGCGAAGTAGCGGTCCACCGTCAATACGGTGACGTCCCGCAAGGCCATTTCCCCGAACTGCGGCTTCAGGTAGTTTTTTATCACGCCTGAATACCGTTCCTGTGTGCTCTTCGCCATGTTGGGTAGAACGACCGGAGCGTAGGTGCCATCCACGAACTCGCTGAATCCCGTTGCCGACCGGACGGGGATCAAACCCTGGTTGATCGGCCGCAGGAACTCAACTGCAATCTTCTTTACCTCGCGTTCCTTCGTGGTGGCGGGGGCCAACTTTTCTCTCTTCTTGCGTCGCCTCCTTTTGCCGTATTTGAACTCGTCTTGCCAGTAATAAAGAACCCACCAGTTGCCCTCTACCTTGGGTTTGGGGTTCTGGAATCTTCTCCGTGCCATCGCATCGAAGTCTCCTTTCGATGGACCGGGAAGATTCGCCTCGTCCACGACAGTACCACACCCTGCGTTCTCCGTGGTCCGCAGGTGGCGTGAGCGAGGCATAGGAAGGGAAACGGAAAAAAGCGGGAATCGAAGCCCCCGCCGAGGCTGCGACCGGTCAGTACCTCACGACAGGCCCATGCCGGTGGAATCGCCAAGCAATCCCAACGTCAGAACCGCAACGAAAACAGAAACCGCGCCGACGAGAATCTTGCCATGGGGGCCATCGCTGGCGCGGGTTGGGCGTGGCATTGTTCATCGGTGCCCTGCGCGATCGGACGCGATGGCCTGGCCGAAACTGCCGGGCCATCGCGCGGGCGAACTGGCGTTGTGGGAAGGAAGGGATTCCGCCTAAGTTACAAGGATTAATTTAAAGAAGCGCCTCCACAATCCCCTTCGCCTCGCCGGTCGTTTCCGCCGACCAGACGCCGAGAATCGCAAGGTCATACTTCTTGAGCGACCTTTCACGTTCTATT
>Ga0182018_10000846_pt1 | contig 37915 bp, 42 predicted proteins | sample 812P2MmetaG_FD_120490 | JGI IMG/M metagenome (GOLD analysis project Ga0182018, IMG submission 120490) | Permafrost microbial communities from Stordalen Mire, Sweden - 812P2M metaG | ecosystem: Environmental > Terrestrial > Soil > Wetlands > Permafrost | place: Sweden: Stordalen | collected... | reverse complement strand
CGGTAGCCCCGCACCTCGGCCAGCGGGCCGTCCAGGGCGCGGATGACGTCGGCCATCGAGATCTCGTTCGCCCCCCGGGCCAGGCGATACCCGCCTTCGGCGCCCCGTTGGCTGGCCACGATGCCGGCCCGCCGCAGATCAGCCAGGATGGCGCCGAGGAACCGCGGGGGAAGGCCCTGCTCCCCTGCCAGGTACTCGGCGGTCTGCGGGGCGCCGGCGGCGGCCAGGGCGAGCAGTGCGCGGATGCCGTAGTCCACCTTGGCCGGGATGTGCATGGTGCGATTCTGCCTCGCCGGACCCCAAAGGGCACGTATGGCGCCTGCGTCCCACGTGCCAATATTCCGATATGGCGAAAACGGCAATCCATCTGAGCGGTGACAAGGACGCGGACGCCCTCCTCAGCAAGGACCCGCTGGCCCTCCTCATCGGAATGGTCCTCGATCAGCAGATACCCCTCGAGCGTGCGTTCTGGGCACCCGCCGAGCTGGCCCGGCGGATGGGCCGGCCGCTCGACGCCGCCACCATCGCGTCGATGGACCCGGAGAAATTTGCCGAGTTCTTCAAAGAGAGGCCCGCGCTGCACCGCTTTCCGGGCTCCATGGCGGCACGGGTGCAGGCGGTGTGCCACATCGTGGCCGACGAGTACGGCGGGAAGACCGCCGCGCTGTGGAGCAGACAGCCGGACGGCGACGCGCTCGTGCAGCGCCTGGCCACCCTGCCCGGTTTCGGGAAGCAGAAGGCGCGCATCTTCGGCGCCCTGCTCGGCAAGCAGCTGGGCGTGCAGCCAGCGGGTTGGCGCGCCGCCACCTCCCCCTTCGGCGCAGACGGCTCATACCTCTCCGTGGCGGACATCACCGATGCCGAGAGCCTGGCCAAGGTAAGGGCGCACAAGCAGGAGATGAAGGCAAGGGCCAAGGCACGCGCCGAGGCGTGACGCCGCCGCGCGCCATCGCGGACTGCCGCCTCTACGTCTGCACACCCGACCGGGCCGATCTGGCCTCCTTCATCGCCGCCTGCATCAGCGGGGGCGTGGACGTCGTGCAGCTACGGGAGAAGAGCCTCGAGGCCAAGCCCCTCTTGGAACGGGCCCGGCTCGCCGCCGCGGTGTGCCGGGATCACGGGGTCCCGTTCATCCTCAACGACCGACCCGACCTGGCCCTCGAAGCCGGGGCCGACGGCGTCCACGTGGGGCAGGAGGACGCCCCTGTCGCTCTGGCCCGGCGCATCCTCGGGCCCGCTGCCATCGTCGGGCTCTCGACCCACAGCCCGGCCGACCTGGACGGCGCCACCGGGCCCGGCGGCACGGGGATCTCCTACATCTCGGCCGGGCCGGTCGAACCCACGCCGACGAAGCCGGGGCGCCCCGGCACCGGCCTCGACTACCTGGCGCTGGCAACCGAGCGTTCCTCCCATCCCGTCTTCGTCACCGGCGGCGTCACCCCCGAGAGGATCCCCGCCCTGGCCGACGCGGGCGCCCGCCATTTCGTGGTGGTGCGCTACCTGACCGAGGCGCCGGATCCGGCGCGCGCCGCTCGGGCGCTGCGAGAAGCGATCGAGCGCGCCCTCCCCGCCTGAACTTCGCCGCGGATACCGCGCCGCGCGGGAATGGCCTCAGCGCCGCCGTTCCAACCAGCCGACCAGGATGGCGATCACCCGGGGGTCGGCCCGCAGCCAGTGCCCGGCCCCGTAGATCACGCGCAGGTCGGACGGGCCCGTGGCAGCGTCCGAGAGCGCGCGTGCCTCGTCGATCGAGACGTCCGGGTCGTCGGCTCCGTGCACCACGAGCAGCGGGCGACCCTGCAACAGCTCGGCGTCTTCTCGGGGATGGAAGGCCGAGAGCTCCGCGGCCCAGGCGTCCGGGTCGCTCGGATAGCCCGGCGTGCGCAGGACGCCCGAGCGGGCGCACCGCTCGACCAGCGCCCGGGGCTCCCGGGCCATCGCCCCGAGGTCCACCGGTGTGCCCAGGCAGGCCACCCCGGCCACGCGCTCGTCGTCGGCGGCCACGCGCAGGGCGAGCACGCCCCCGAGCCCGAAGCCGACCAGCCAGCGCCGGGCTTCGGCGGGCACCTCCGTGCCGATGACTCCACCGAGGTCGTCCAGCCAACCCTGGGCCGAGAAATCGCCTCCGGAGTCCCCGGCCCCCCGCAAGATCCCGGTGACGACCCGCTGCCCGGTCTCCCGGGTCAGGCGGTCGGCCAGGGACGGATAGGTCTGCGCCACATCGTGCGCGGACCCCCGCGCGCGCGGAAGGTCGTGGCACAGGACAACGTGGCCGCTCAGCGGCGCCCCCGGAGGGCTGGCGCTGGCGTAGGACCACAGCTCGCCCGCCGATCCGTGCAGGAGCCGGAAGGGCCCCGCCACTCAGATCGCCATTCAGATCGCCATTCAGATGCCGATGCGCTGTGCCAGGAGCTCGCGGTGGTAGGCCGGATCGCCGAGGAGGAGCTCCGAGGACTTGGCCCGCTTGAAGTACAGGTGCGCCGGGTGCTCCCACGTGAAGCCGATGCCGCCGTGGATCTGGATGTTCTCGGCCGCGGCGTGGAAGTACGCCTCCGAGCAGTAGGACTTGGACAGGCTGGCCACCACGGGCAGCTCGTCGGAGTCCTCGGCCGCCGCCCAGGCGGCGTAGTAGGCGGCTGATTTGGCCGACTCCACTTCGAGCAACATGTCGGCGCACTTGTGCTTGATGGCCTGGAAGCTGCCGATGGGCCGACCGAACTGGATCCGCGTCTTGGCGTACTCGACCGAGGCGTCGAGCACCCGTTGCGCGCCACCGACCTGCTCGGCGGCCAGGGCCACGGCGGCCAGGTCGAGGGTCTTGGACAACCCGGGCTCGGCTCCGCCGTCGGTGCCGATCAACCAGGCTGAGGTGCCCGAGAATTCGAGGCGGGCCTGCTTGCGCGTCTGGTCCATCGTGGGCAGCGGGGTACGGGTCAGCCCGTCGGCGTCCCCCTTCACCCCGAACAGCGACACGCCCTTGGCGGTCCGGGCCGCGACGACGATCAGGTTGGCGGTGTGGCCGTCGAGCACGAACATCTTGTGACCGTTGAGGACCCAGCCGTCGCCGCTCTGCTCGGCCTGGCATTCGATCCCGCCGAAGTCCCAGCGGCCGTTGTCCTCGGTGATGGCCAGCGTGCCGATCGTCTCTCCCGAGGCGATCCCGGGGAGGAGGTACTTCTTGGCACCGTCGTCGCCCGAGGTCAGCACGGCGTTGGCCGCCAGGGCGACCGAGGAGAAGAACGGGGCGCACAGCAGCGCGGCGCCCATCTCTTCGAGCACCACGACGAGCTCCACATAGGAGAAGCCCGAGCCACCGAACTCCTCGGGGATGGTCAGGGACTGCAACCCGAGCTGGTCGGCCATCTGGCTCCACACGGCTGGGTCGTAGCCCTCGGTGGTCTCCATCAAGCGGCGCACCTCTGTCTCCGGGGACTTCTCGGCCAAGAACCTGCGTACCGAAGTGCGCAGCTCCTCCTGCTCGTCACTGAAGGCGAAATTCATGCGAGGGCTCCCTCTGCCTAGTTGCGTTCTGCCTGCGTCAAGGGGTGTCTACCAGAACCGGAGGGCCGCGACCAGAAGGGCCCCCGTTGTGACACGCTGGGGTGATGGGACAACTGGAGAAGATCTGGAGCGATGCAGCGGCCGAAGTCCACCAGATAGTGGTGGGCCCGATGGACAACAACGTCTACATAATCCGTTGCCGCCGATCGGGAGAGGCGCTGCTCATCGATGCGGCCAACGAGCACGAGGCGCTGCTCGAGATCTGCACCAACCTCGGCGTCCGACAGGTGGTCGAGACGCACGGCCACTGGGACCACATCCAGGCGGTTCCCGCCGTGCGCGACGCCGGCATCTCCGTGGCGGTGACCGAGGCGGACGCCGGAATGTTGCCCAGCTACGACCTCATCCTCACCGACGAGGAGCAACTCAGCGTCGGTGACCTGCGCATTCGCACCGTGGCCACGCCCGGGCACACCCCCGGCTCCATTTGCTTCGCCGTCGAGGGGACTCCGCTGCTCTTCAGCGGCGACACGCTCTTCCCGGGCGGTCCGGGCAACACGGGCTTCGAGGGCGGCGACTTCGCGTCGATCATCACCTCCATCGAGCGGCGGATCTTCGCCGCCTTCGACCCCGACACGGTGGTACTCCCGGGCCACGGCGTGGCCACCACGGTGGGCAACGAGTCCCCCCACCTGCAGGAATGGGTCGACCGTGGCTGGTAGCCCCGGGGCCTGTACGCAATACCTGACCAAAACGGTAGGCTTTTAGGCGTGACCGTGGCCGTGGCCCCCCTGCTCGAGATACGCGACCTGCACGTGGAAGCAGAGGGGCACGCCATCTTGCGGGGCGTCAGCCTCTCGGTGGGCGCAGGGGAGATCCACGCCCTCATGGGGCCGAACGGGGCCGGGAAGTCCACGCTGGCCGGCGCCTTGATGGGCCACCCGTCCTACACCGTGACCGCGGGGTCCATCCTCTTGGACGGCGAGGACGTGACGGCCTGGCCCACCGACGTGCGCGCCAAGGCCGGGCTGTTCTTGGCCTTCCAGTACCCCGAGTCGATCGAGGGTGTCTCGGTGACCCAGTTCCTGCGCCTGGCGATGGCCGCCCGCACGGAAGACGACGTCTCGGCGCTCGAGGTGCGCGTGCGCATGACCGAGTGGATGGAGCGCCTGGGCATGGACTCCTCGTTCGCCAGCCGGCACCTCAACCAGGGGTTCAGCGGGGGCGAGAAGAAGCGCAACGAGATCCTCCAGATGGCCCTGCTCCAGCCGCGCGTCGCCGTGCTCGATGAGACCGACTCGGGCCTGGACATCGATGCCCTCCGGGTGGTGAGCCGCGGCGTGCACGCGGTGCGCGCCGAGCAGCCCGAACTCGGCGTGCTGGCCATCACCCATTACCAGCGCCTGCTCGACGAGCTGCTCCCCGACGTCGTCCACCTCCTCGTCGATGGGCGCGTCGTGCAGAGCGGTGGCCCCGAGCTGGCCCAGCGCGTGGAGACAGAGGGCTACGAGGCCTGGCGATGACGGCGGCCACCCCTTTGAACGTCGAGGCGCTCCGCAAGGACTTCCCGCTCCTGACGCGCACCGTGCACGACCGCCCGATCGTGTACCTCGATTCGGCCTCCTCTGCGCTCCAGCCCCACGCCGTCATCAACGCCATGGCGGACTACTACGCCACCACGCACGCCAACGTGCACCGCGGCGTCTACGCCACCGCCGAGGAGTCCACCTACCTGTTCGAGAAGACCCGCCTGGTGGTGGGGCGCTTCATCGGCGCGCCGGAGCCGGAGCACGAGATCGTCTTCACCAAGAACACCACCGAGTCGCTCAACCTCGTGGCGCACACGTGGGCCCGCGCCAATCTCGGGCCGAACGACCGGATCTTGCTGACCGAGATGGAGCACCACTCCAACATCGTCCCGTGGCTGATGCTGGCCGAAGAGGTCGGCCTCGAGGTGCGCTACATACCCGTCGAGGGAGGGGGTCGCCTCGACCTGAGTGACCTGCCCAGCCTCATCGATGGAGTGAAACTCGTCGGGCTCTCGGCCATGTCCAACGTCTTGGGCACCATCACCCCGGTGGCGGAGATCACCGCGGTGGCCCACGACGCCGGCGCCGTGGTCGTCGTCGACGGGGCGCAACTGGTGCCCCATGCCCCCGTCGCGGTGACCGCGCTGGGGGCGGACTTCCTGGCCTTCTCGGCCCACAAGATGATGGGCCCGACGGGGCTGGGCGTGCTGTGGGCGCGCCGGGCCCTGCTCGATGCCATGCCCCCGTTCATGGGCGGCGGCGGGATGATCCTCGACGTGAAGCTCGACTCGTTCCGCGCCGCGCCACCGCCGGCCCGCTTCGAGGCGGGCACGCCCCCGATCGCCGAGGCCGTGGGACTCTCGGCCGCCGTGGACTACCTGAGCGACATCGGCATGGACCGCATACGCGCCCACGAGTTCGCCCTCACCAACCACGCGCTGGCGCGCCTGGACGAGAAGCTCGGCAGCGACTGCCGGATCTTCGGGCCTCCGGCCGGCGACGACCGCGGCGGCGTGATCTCCCTGGCCTACCGCGACATCCACGCACACGACCTGGCACAGGTCCTGGACCAGTTCGGCGTCTGCGTGCGCCCCGGGCATCACTGCGCCAAGCCCCTCATGCGCAAGCTCGGGGTCCAAGCGACCGCCCGAGCCTCATTGTCCCTGTTCAGCGACGAGCACGACATCGAAGTCCTGATTGAGGGGTTGGTCGAAGCCGGTAGATTGTTCGGGTGAGTTCAGACTTCGACGATCTGTACCGGGAGATCATCCTCGACCACTACAGGTCGCCCCGCAACCGGGGAGAACTCGAGTCCCCGCCGGCCCACCGGGTCGAGGGTTTCAACCCGCTGTGCGGCGACGAGGTGGTCGTCAGCCTGCTGGTCGAGGACGGCAAGCTCTCCGATCTGAAGATCGGCGGCTCCGGGTGCTCCATCAGCCAGTCCTCCGCGTCACTGATGTCGTCCGCCGTCAAGGGCAAGCCGCTCGACGAGGTGCTCCAGCTCATCCACACCTTCAAGGGGATGATGTCGATCCACGAGGCCCACCTCGGCAAGGACGGCGAGGCCGCCGAGCCCGAAGTGATCGATCTCGACGAGCTGGGCGAGCTGGCCGCCCTCCAGGGCGTGGTGAAGTTCCCGGTCCGCATCAAGTGCGCCACGCTCAGCTGGAACGCCCTGGCGCAAGGGCTCGACGAGGTGGCGGCCGAAGCCTCATGATGGCGGCCGAAGCCTCCTGACATGGTCGCCGTCTGACATGGTCGCCGTCTGACATGGTCGCCGTCGAGGTGTTCGTGGATCCGAGTTGCCCCTGGGCGTGGATCACGTCCCGCTGGGTCAAAGAAGTGGCGCCGTCACGGGGACTCGACGTCACCTGGCGCTCGTACTGCCTCGAGATCCGCGACGACTATGACGTCGCTCCCACCATGCCGGCCGAGCGCCGGCAGACTGCGCTGGCGGCGCATGCGCTCTCGCACCGCATGCTGCGCATCTTCGAGGCGGCCCGTGCCGGTAGCGGGGAAGATGCCGTCGATGCGCTCTACGCCGCTTGGGGCCGGGTGTTCTTCGCGGACGTCCGGCATGCCTACGACACTCTGGCGGCCGGAGGCGACGACGCCCTCCTCTCGGCTTGCATCGAGGAAAGCGGCCTGCAAAGCGGCGGGGCCTCCGACCTGCTCGGCGCCGCCGACGACGCCAAGTGGGACGCACCGATCGTCGACGCGATGGACGTCGCCTACGCCTTCGGCGGCCCCAAGACCCAGACGCCCACGATCGTCGTCCGCTCCACGCCCCCCTACGGGTTCAAAGGGCCGGTGATGGCACCCGCCCCCACCGGGGACGCCGGCCTGCGCCTCTGGGATGCCATCACCGTCATCGCGGGCGAGCCAGGGTTCTTCGAGATCACACGCCCGCGCGTCAATCCGCCGCGCACCACAGCGTGATGAGGCCGTCACGTCTTCAAAAGTGGCGCTCAAGCTCGTTGGCATAGCGCAGCCCCAGCGTGTCGCCGTGCGCGGCCAACCACTCCGAGAGTGCGATGGTGCCGGTGGCTGGACCATCGGTGTCCGCCAGGCCGTTGGCCATGGCCCAGTACTCGTCGGGGGTGAGGATGACGTCGCGAAGGACCAGGCCCATGAGGCGGGAGAACCAGGGCACGGTCACCCCCGGCACGTGGATGATCCGGGCGCGGCTCCCCACCGCCGCGCGGATGGACTCGACCAGTTCGACGAACGTGGGCCGCTCCGGTCCCACGGCGTCGGTGACGCTGTCGTCGCGCTCCGCACTCTTGGCCACGCAGAGTTGCGCCAGGTCGTCAATGTGGATACCCCGGATCCGGTAGTCCCCGCGCCCACCGACGGCGAAGACGGGCAGCCGGCGCAACATCCACGCGATGTTGTTGAGCAGCACCCCTTCACCGCCGAAGAGGATGGCCGGCCGCAGGACCGCGTAAGGGACGCCCGCCTCGGCCAGCGCCCGTTCGACCAGTGCCTTGCCCCGGAAGTACGGCGAGGGCGAGTCGAGGCTCGGATGCGTGATGCTGACGTGCACAATCCGCTGCACCCCGGCGCGCTTGGCCGCCAGGAACAACGACCGTGAGTTGACGATGCCCAACTCGTGGTTCACCTGGCCGTGGGCAAAACGGACCCAGTAGGTGTTGTAGAGCGTCGTGACACCTTCGAGCGACTCGACGAGGCCCAACTGGTCGTCGAAGTCGAGCGGCCGGACCTCGCACGGGGAATCTTCCGGGGCCCGCTCTGGATGCCCGGTCAGCGTGCGCACCCGACGACCGGCGTCGAGGAGCGCAGCTGCGATGGAACGGCCCGAATAGCTGAACGCGCCTGTCACGACGTCAAGGCCCGTGTCGCCCTCCTGGGCGCGTGGCGCTACGGCGTCGCGACGTGCGGGTGACTCGGTGACTGGTGACTGGGTGACTGGTGTCATGTCGCTTCCGTTCTCGGCGAGACGCCGCTCAGGGTGGAGAAGAGGCAGGCAATGCGCTTGGCGTGGGCGAAGAGAGCCAACGCGGGGGCGCGGTCACCGTCGAGGTGGCTAAGCATTTCAAGACCGAGGTAGAGGGCCACGATCCCGTACGCGACATCACGGGACGGCAGGACCGACGCGAGCGGGGAGCTACCCAGCGCGTCGTCGATCGCCCGCTGTGCGAAGTCGGTCCAGGGCCCGATCCGTGTTGCCACCTCAGAACCCAGGCCCGGGGTGGAGGACGCGCCCGCGATCATCTCGGCCAGGACCGTGACGTAGCCGGCGTCGAGATCCTCTTGGAAGATCGCGGTGGCGGCGTCGACCAGTTCCTCGAGGGAACCCGTGCGCTCGATGGCGGCGCTGTAGTGCTCCAGTCGCTGGCTGCTCACGGCATCGAGCGCTGCGAGTAGGAGATTGGCGACGGAACCGAAGTGGTAGAAGACGAGACCCTGGTTGGACCCGGCGCGCTCGGCAATGGCCCGGGCGCTGGCGCCGGCATAGCCGTCCTCTTGCAACGTGGCGATGGCCGCCGCAGTGAGGGCCCGGCGGGTCTCGACCGAGCGGGCATCGCCCCCTTCGCGCACCTTGCTGGGACTCCCGGACTTGGCCATCCGACTCCTTTTGACTAAGTGCTCAAACTATACGCTCAATTCTGGGCGGCGTCCATTCGAGGATAGGCGGCGTCCAACTCGATCTACCCTGGGGCTATGCCCACCGAATCGACGGCGCCCCAGTGGTACACGGTCAGGTGCCTGTTCGGATCTGCTGCGGATCAGGGATTCGTGTACGAAGAGCGCATGACCCTGTGGTGCACGGACAGCTTCGACCATGCCATTGAGCTGGCCGAGACAGAAGCCGCCACCTACGCGGCGACGACAAAGACCGACTATCTCGACCTGGCCCAGGTGTGCCTGCTCCCCGGCCACCCGACGAGCGGGGCGGAGGTGTTCTCGCTGGTGCGGGACAGCGACATGGCGGCGGACGAGTACCTGGACAGCTTCTTCGACACCGGCACGGAGCGGCAGTCGTCGTGGACCGGGTGAATCCGGGCGGGATGCCCGACCCGCCGGAGCCGCCCACCATGCCCTCAGTGAGCCTCACCGCCGTTGGCGTCGCCGCCATCCGCGCCGCCGAAAGCGACCGGCCCGATCGGCTGTTCGACGACCCGTGCGCCGCCGGGTTCGTCCGGGCATCGAACTTCCGGCCGAGCACCGCCACCGCGGTCGCGGTGAGCGAGGAGGAGGCGGGGCGCCGCCGCGGGCTGGTCAACTGGGTCAGCGTCCGCACCCGGTTTCTTGATGATGTAGTCCTGCAGGCCTGCGCCGGACCCTGCCGCCAGGCCGTGATCCTGGGCGCCGGCCTCGATGCCCGGGCCTTCCGTCTGCCCTGGCCGGCAGGGACGAGCCTGTGGGAGCTCGACCTAGCCGAGGTCCTGGCCTTCAAGGAACTGGTGGTCAGCGCCGAAGACTGGGTGCCCCGCTGTGAGCGCTCCACCCTGGCCGTCGATCTGGCCGGGGATTGGGACAGCGCGTTGCTGGACGCCGGTTTCGACCCCGCCGCACCGGTCGTCTGGTTGGCCGAGGGACTGCTCGCCTACCTGTCAGCCGACGTCAACGATGCACTCATCGCCCGGGCTGCCGCGCTGTCGGCTCCGCGTAGCCGGTTCGGACTCACCTTGGCCGCGCGTGACCGTTGGGCGGCGTGGCGCGCGGCGCACCCGGACGGAGAGTCGAGCCCGAGAGACTACGTGGCACTGTGGCAGTCGGCGGCGCCCGAGGATGCGGCCGGATGGTTGCACCGGCTCGGGTGGCAGGCCGAGGTCTTCGACGTGGTGGAGCGCTCCGGCGCCTACGGAAGGCCGATCAGCGGCAGCGACATACGAAACGGCGCCCGCCTCGTCGACGCCACCCGGCTCTGATCGCCACCGGCAGAATGATCCGATGTTGCGGGACGCTTGGAACACACACGCCGACGAGTGGATCTCGTGGGCGCGGACGCCAGGGCACGACAGCTATTGGCGTTTCCATCGGGACGCCTTCCTCCCTCTCGTCCCGTCGCCCGGGCGCCTGACGCTCGACGTCGGTTGCGGCGAGGGGCGCCTGGGACGTGACCTGGCCCGCATCGGCCATCGCGTGGTCGGCGTCGATTCCTCCCTGACCATGGTCTCGGCCGCCGTTACGCACGCCGACGCCGGTGGTCCCGCAGTGGTCGCGGACGCGGCCGCCCTCCCGATGCCGGATGCAGTGGCCGACTGCGTCGTCGCCTTCATGAGCCTGCAGGACGTCGACGCCATGGAGGCCGCGCTGGCTGAGGTGGCGCGCGTCCTTTTCGTCGGCGGTCGCCTCGTCATGGCCATCACGCATCCCCTCAACACCGCCGGGAGATTTCTCCCCGGGCCGGTTGAAGCGGAGCGGCCGTTTGTCGTCGAAGGCTCGTGGTTCGAACGCCGGGCCATCGCCGACACCTGTGAGCGCGACGGGCACTGCATGACGTTCCACTCCGAGCATCGCCCGCTGCACGACTACACCGATGCTCTATCCAGCGCGGGATTCGTCATCGAGCGGATCCACGAAGTGGGCGACAGTGATCCGAACAGTAAATGGAGCCGCCTCCCGCTCTTCCTGCACCTGCGCGCCGTGCTGTTCGCACCGGCGCCGGACGCGTCGAACCGGGACTGACGCCGACGCCTACGAAATCGCCTACGCCGTGACGGTGGCGGCCACTGCCGCCGCGCCGCCCCACTGCACGGTGATGCCGTCGCCGCGCATCATCACCAAGAACTGCCGGATCGACAAATATATGGCGCAGGCGGTCATGGTGTAGGTGACACCCGCCCGTTCCAGCACGAAGGAGTGGAGCGACGAGGTGACGAGCAGCCACAGGACGAACCCGGCATTGAGCAGGAGCACGGTGGCCCACATGACCGAGATGCGCACGAAGAACCGGTGTACCAGCGGTCGGGATAGCAACTCGGGATCGATCGGGCAGAAGTCGCCGGCGAAGCGCTGGGTGAACGGCCGCCCCAGGAGCGCAGAGCCGAAGAGGACCAGGGCGATGACAATGGTGCCCGCCGTCGGTTGCGCGAAGTAGAGGAAGGCGCTTCCGGTGATGAACGCCACCGTGGTCCGCAGGGCGAGGAGCAGCGTGCCCAGCATGAGGAGCATGGAGATCCTCTCCCCCCGGTGCAGCCGTCGTCCCAGGGCCAAGAAGGACCAGGCAAGGGCGGCGATCAGTGCCCCGCGGAATCCCCACAGGACCAGGGTCAGATAGAACAGGGCCAGGGGGACCAGCACCGCCTCGAGGACCACTGGAACCGCGTGGCGGAGTGCGGCGCGGGGCGCGGGCATCTTGAGGATTCCCCCGCTCTTTCCGCACTCGTGGGCGCAGATGGTGAGGCGGGGCAACGGCCCACCCCGGGTCGTTTCGGTTTGGACTGCGTTCCCCGATCGTCCCATGGGGACCGCCGTTCGTAGCCCCCGTCAGCGAGGGCACTCTCGCTCATCGTGAGCGGCGGCCAGTGTACCCCGGATTTGTTGCGGATCCGGGTGCGGGGCGGTTGCGCTGGCGCGCTGACGCGGGCACGGCCGCCCTCAACTAGGGGTGCAGGGGGTGGGGTCAAAGGAGGGAGGCGGGGCCGCCGGAGTGGCCGTGGCACCACCCGGCGCACCCGCCGGGGTGGTCGTCGGCGTGATGGTGGGCGGGGGCTCGGGGTCGCCGTTGACGCCGGGCGGCGGGTTCGTCGGGGCGACGAGGGAGGAACCGAAGACGCTGACCAACATCTGCTGTGCCGCAGGCTGCGCGGCCACCAGGACCTCACCGAGGTTGGGGAACGCCGACGTGTTCTCCGTGGGCAGGGTCTGTGCCGCCAGCTGTCCGGCGTCGAAAGAGTGGTATGTCTCCGCCAGGCCGATCAGCTCGTTGGTGCCGAACCCGTCGTCGATCTGGAGGCCCTCGTGCAGGGAACCGGCGAATCTGGCCAGGGCAATGGGGTTGGTCTCCTTCGACTTGACCGCCGAGATCAGGGCCCGCAAGAAGGCATCCTGGCGTTGGATCCGACCGAAGTCACTCGTGCCGTCGTACTGCCACTCCCCGTCTTGGTAGTAGTAGTAGTGCCGGGACCGGGCCACCGCCAGGGCCTGAGGTCCGCTCAGTAACTGGCACCCAGGCGTCGTGATGTCCAGGCCGGAGAAGGCATCTTTGGCTGGGTAGTTGAAATCGAGGTACACCCCGCCGACGGCGTTGACCGCATCCTCGAAGCCGGCGAAGTCGACTTCGGCTACATGGTTGATCGGGATGCCGAAGTTGGCCGTGATCGTCTTGACCAGTTGGTTGGCGCCGGTGTCGAAGCTCGAATTGATGCGGTTGTCGTTGCCGAATTGGCTCACGTCGGACCCGAGCATCGAGACGACGGTGTCACGCGGGATGGAGACGACCTCGACCTCCTTCTTCGACGGGGTCACGCGCCACAGCTGGACCACGTCGCTGCGTTGTCCGGCCACCTCGGCCGTTGATCCGAACTGCTGGGCGTTCTCGCCCACGCGCGAGTCCGATCCGATGACCAGGATGGTGAACGGTGCTCCGTTCTGCACCGCGACTTCGTCGCTGATGTGGAGTCCGTTGATGCTGTCGATGGTCCTCTGCAAGTAGATGTACCCCCCGCCGGCGGCGAGGAGGACCAGGACGAGGACCGAGGCCAGCGCGGTCACCACCTTGCGCCGCGTGCTCCAGCGCGCCCGACCCCGGGCACTGCGACGCGATCGACGCGGTCGGTACGGTCGGTGCGGTCGGTGCGGTCGGTGCGGTGGGTGCGCGCGGTCGATACGCGCACCGAGGGCCTGCAGGCCGGCCTCGTTGGCGACTGGCGGGCTGGCGACCGGCGGGGTGGCGGCCGCCCGGTCAGGGGCCCGGCCCCCCATCTGCGCGCCGAGGGCCTCCAACCCTTCTGCGTTGGCACCCTGGCGGTGGCTTCTGCGGGCGGAGCGATTCGACTCGTCGTCCGGCGGACGACCGTTCGCCATGGGGGTCTACGGTACCAAGCGAGGGCTCCCGGCCCGGGTCATCCCGTCTCGGCTGCCACGCCGTAACCGGCGTAGCCTGTGCGCTCCAACTGCAGCGCGAGATCGGCGTCGCCGGTGGCCACGATCCGCCCGCCGACCATCACATGCACCACGTCCGCTTCCAGCTCCACTAAGAAACGGTGGAAGTGGGTGATGGCCAGGATGCCCACTTCCCACTCCGAAGTGGCCTCCTGCAGTCGCCGCGCCACATGGCCCAGGGCGTCGACGTCCAGCCCCGAGTCAACCTCGTCCAGGATGCACACAGCGCGGTGGAGAACGCCGAGTTGCACCATCTCCGTGCGCTTCTTCTCCCCTCCCGAGAGGTCGACGTTCAGCGGCCGCGCCAGCAGGCTCCTGTCCAGGCCCACGGCATCGGCCTCCACGGCAAGTCGCTCATCGATGGTGGCGCTGCCCTCTCCGTCGAGAGCCGCGCTGAGCAGCGCGCGCAGCCCGACGCCGGGGACCTCCACCGGGTTCTGCAGGGCCAAGAACAGCCCGGCCCGGGCCCTCTCCCACGCAGGGCGACCGGCCAGTTCCACTCCGTCCATCTGGATGCTGCCCGCCGTCACGGTTGTGCCCGGTCGGCCCATCAGAGCATGGGCCAGCGTGCTCTTGCCCGAGCCGTTCGGCCCCATGATCACGTGGACCTCGCCGCTCTTGATTTCGAGATCGATCCCGAAGAGGACCTCGCGGCCCCCGGCCGAGGCGTGGAGACCTTCGACCACGAGGCGGTGCGCCGTCATGGCAGGATCACCGAGACGTTGCCGTCGGCGACCGTCACCTCGTAGACGGGCACCGCGTGCGTGGCCGGCAGCGAACAGGGCTCGCCCGTGCACAGATCGAAGGTGCTGCCATGGCGGGGGCACTCGATCTCCCGCTCGTCCACCCACACCTCGCCTTCCGCCAGCGAGTAGTTCTCGTGGCTGCAACGATCGCCTACGGCGTGGAACTCGTCGCCGGTGCGCACGAGCGCGATCCGGTGGCCCGCGACGTCGAAGCGCTTGGCCTGGCCGGAGGAGAGCTCGTCCACCGGGCACAGGATCACGGTCTCAGGCATGGTCGGCCTCCAGCGCGGCGCGGCGGTTGCCGAAGATGGTGTCGAGCCGGGCGCCGACCTCCCGCTTGAGGAGCGGGGTCACGGCCGCTATCGGCCCCCGATCGATGATGTCGTCGAAGAAACCCTGCACAATCAGGCCTTCCGCCCGGTCCGGCGTCACGCCACGCGACTCGATGTAGTAGCGCTGGTCCTCGTCGATCGGGCCGACGGTCGAGGCATGGGAGCACTTCACGTCGTTCTCCAAGATGTCGAGATTCGGGACGGAATCTGCGTGGGCACCCTCGTCGAGCACGAGGTTGTGATTGGTCTGGCGCGCGTTGGACCGGACGGCGCCGCGGTGGACGCGGATGAGGCCGCTGTAGACCGAACGCGACGTGCCGGCGACCGCGCCCTGGCACAGCAGCACGCTGTTCGTGCGCGGTGCCACATGATCCTGCAGCGTGCGGATGTCGTGCACCTGGGTGCCGTTGCCGACATAGGTGGAGAGGATTTCGCTGCGGGCGCCCCGGCCTTCCACCGAGACGTCGGCGCGCACGCGCTCGTAGTCGCCTCCGAGCCCGACGGTGAATGTCCGCACGACGGCGTCCTCGGCTCCACGCGCCGCCAGGCGGGCAATGGACCAGGCCGCACCGTTGAGGACCTGCAGGGACACGTACGCCAGCGAGGCGCCTTCGCCGGCCGAGAGCTCGGTGACTGGCACCACGAGCGATCGGGGGCCGGACACGGGTCCGGCGTAGACCTCCACCACCGCGGCGCAAGCGCCGGCGCCGAGCCGCAGGCACGTCCGGGGGAACACGGCCACCCCGGCCTCCCCCGCCCCGGCCCCCGCCGCGTCGCCTTCACACCAGTGGACGACGAGAATGGGCGCGGGAACCTCCACCCCGGCCGGCACGTCGATGAGGACGGCGTCGGGCGCGAACGCGTCATTGAGAAGGACCAGCGCGTCCCCGCCCCGCTGCACGCCGCCCACCATGGTCGAGCCGCCGTCCACGTCGGCGGTCCCACCGAAGGAGAACGCGTCGGGCGCGGAGACGACGAACGATTCGGGGTAGCCGTTGTGGACCAACACCTGCCCCGACAGCGATCCGAGCGTCGACACCACCGACTCATGGAAGGCGCGGCCGGCGCCGCGCAGTGGTCCTGGAGGCGTCGTGACGGGGGCGAACTCCTCGAGCTTGAGGTCATCTATCGGTGTGTAGCGCCACACCTCCTCGCTCTCGGACGGGAGCGCCGCCGATGCCTGGGCCGCCAGGCCGACGGCGCGACGTTCTCGGAGCCAACGAGGTCCCCCCAGGGCGGCGGAAGCCTCGGCGTTGAACGTGTGCAGGGTGAACCTCTTTCGGATCCGTGTGCGGCGCGCCGTACGGTGGGTACGGAATCGAGGGACTCGGGTGGGACCCTCGAGCGCCGGCAAAGGGCGGTCCTACCGCCCAGACCACTCTAATCGCCTCCCAGAGCCCCGATTCGGGGGGATTAGCCTTCTGATATGGCAGAGCGCACGACATTCGACTCACCCGTCCTGAGCATTGTGCACACCGGCGCCGTGGCCACGGTCTGGCTGGACCGGGCCGAGGCACGCAACGCCATGGGGCAGGACCTGTGGCGTGACCTACCCCGCGCCATGGAGATCGTGGGTGAGGATGCCGACGTGCGGGCGGTGGTGCTGGCGGCCAAGGGCCCGCACTTCTCGGTTGGCTTGGATCTCAAGGAGATGGGCGCTCTCCTCGTTGGCGCCGAGCCCCCGACGGGAGGGCAATCGGGAGGGCAATCGGGCGGGTCATCCTCGGCCGCGGTGAAGGCACGGGCCACCCGCAGCGACGTACTCCGCCTGCAAGCGTCCATCACGTCCGTGGCGCGCTGCCCGAAACCGGTCATCGCTGCCGTGCACGGCTACTGCATCGGCGGGGGAGTCGACCTCATCGCCGCCTGCGACATCAGACTGGCTTCGGCCGATGCCATCTTCTCGGTGCGCGAGGCCAAGGTGGCGATAGTGGCCGACCTGGGGAGCCTGCAGCGGCTCCCCTCCATCATCGGCCCCGGGCATCTGGCCGAGCTGGCCTTCACCGGGAAGGACATCGGGGCCGAGCGGGCGAAGGAGATCGGATTGGTCAACGACGTGGCCACGGATGCAGAGGGGGTGCAGAAGGCGGCGCACGAGCTGGCCGGGGAGATCGCGGCCAACTCCCCCATCGCCGTCCAGGGTACGAAAGCAGTGCTGGCCGCCAATGAGGGACGGACAGTGGCCGAAGGATTGGAGTACGTCGCCACGTGGAACGCCGGCATGCTGTCTTCCGACGACCTGGTCGAGGCGATGACCGCGTTCATGGAGCGGCGCCCGCCCCGATTCAGCGGGCGCTAGGAATCAGCGCTTCCTGCGCCACCAGCGATTCTCTGATCGGGTGCGCCGGGCGTCCTCGGCGCGGACGTCTGCGAGCACGCCCGGTGCCACCTCGTTGACGATCTCTTCGACGGAGTCCAAGAACGCCGCCACCTCGGGACCGCCCGGGCCCGGCTCGTCCTCGAGCGCCGGCTCAACCAGGGAGCCGTGGACCCAGCCGACGTCGGCCAGCCGGCGATGGTACGAGGGGCAGTTCTCGGGGCACCGCCAGGGTGCTTCGGGCGCCAGGTCGAGCACGCAGAACCGGGCGGCCTCGCCCGAGGCGTAGGTACGGCTCTGAAAATGGGTGCATTCCTCTCGCATTGGCACCACACCATCGTGCCACGCCGCCCAGGGGCGCGTCGGTCAGCCGACCGAGCCCTCCATCTGCAGCTCTATGAGGCGGCTCCACTCCACGGCGTACTCCATCGGGAGAGTCCTTGTCACAGGCTCGATGAAGCCGTTGACGATCATGCCCATGGCCTGACTCTCCGAGAGTCCCCGGCTCATCAGGTAGAAGAGCTGGTCGTCTCCCACCTTCGAGACGGTCGCCTCGTGGCCGATCCTGGCGTCGCGCTCGCCGACCTCCATGTAGGGCTTGGTCTCCGAGGTCGACTCGTCGTCGAGCAGGAGCGCGTCGCAGCGCACGAACGATTTGGCGCCCGTGGCCCCCGGGTCGACGTGAACCTTGCCGCGATAGGTCGTGATGCCGCCATCCTTTGAGATCGACTTCGAGACGATGGTCGACGTCGTCTCCGGGGCGACATGGAACATCTTCGCCCCGGCGTCCTGGTGCTGGCCCGCCCCGGCGTAGGCCACCGAGAGAACCTCGCCCGAAGCCTTGGGGCCCATGAGGTAGACGGACGGGTACTTGATGGTCAGGCGCGACCCGATGTTCCCGTCGATCCATTCGACGTGGGCCTCGGCCTCGCAGCGGGCCCGCTTGGTGACCAGGTTGTAGACGTTGGTCGACCAGTTCTGAATGGTCGTGTAGGTGATGCGGGCGCCCTGGAGCGCCACCAACTCAACAACGGCCGAATGCAGGGAGTCGGTGGAGTACACCGGCGCCGAGCACCCTTCGATGTAGTGCACCTGGGATCCCTCGTCGGCGATGATCAGCGTGCGCTCGAACTGACCCATGTTCTCCGCGTTGATACGGAAGTACGCCTGCAGGGGCATCTCGACCTTGACCCCGGGAGGCACGTAGATGAACGAGCCCCCTGACCACACCGCCGAGTTGAGGGCGGCGAACTTGTTGTCGTTTGGCGGGATCAGGGTGCCGAACCAGCGGCGGACATGCTCGGGGTAGTCCCGCACCGCGGTGTCCATGTCGCAGAACAGCACGCCCTGCTCCTCCAGGTCGGCCCGGTTGCGGTGGAAGACGACCTCGCTCTCGTACTGCGCCGTCACGCCCGAGAGGTACTTGCGCTCCGCTTCGGGGATCCCCAGCTTCTCGTAGGTGTTCTTGATGGCGTCCGGCAGGTCCTCCCAGTCGTCCACCTGCCCGCCCGTCGGCTTGATGTAGTAGTAGATGTCGTTGAAGTCGAGGTTAGGCATGTGCGCGGCGAACCAGGAGGCCATGGGCTTGCGCTCAAAGTGCTTCAAGGACTTCAGGCGGAAGTCCCGCATCCACTGGGGCTCGTTCTTCATCTCGGACATCTCGCGGACGATCGCCTCGTTCAGACCCTTCTTGGGCTTGAAGATGTAATCCTCCGCATCGCTCCATCCGAGCTGGTAGCGACCGAGATCGAGATCCGTTGCAGCCATTTGGCTCCTGAGCTCACGGGGGGAGGTATTTCCCCTATCTAGATAGTAACAACTACCCGGGCCAGCCGAAACGTACACACTGGCCGCCACCGAGGTGGCCGTCGTGGCAGGCTCCGGGCATGGAATCCCCACCCCTGGCCTCCCGGCGGCCGCACACGCTCACCACCTTCAGCCACGACCGGGAGGACCCGTGGTACTGGCTCTGCCAGCGGGACGACCCCCAGGTCCGGGCCTACCTCGAGGCGGAGAATTCCTACACCGACCACGCCGTGGCGCCGCTCGAGGGTATCCGTTCCGCCCTTTTCGAGGAGATGAAAGCCCGCATCCGCGAGACCGACATGTCGGTGCCCGTCCGCAGGGGGCCGTGGTGGTACTACGGGCGCTCGGAGGAGGGCAAGAACTATGCCATCCACTGCCGCCGCCCGGCGGCGGAGAGCAACGAGCTGCCGCCGGCCAGCGAGGCGGGCGGAAGCGAGGAGGTCCTCCTCGACGAGAACGCGCTGGCAGAGGGGCACGAGTACTTCGCGGTGGGTACAGCGGTGGTCAGCCCCGACCACGCGTTGCTGGCCTACGCCACCGATACGACGGGGGACGAGCGCTACGAGCTCCGCTTCCGATGGCTCGGACCGGGCCGGCCGCCGGCCGAGGCCCCCGAGGCGCCCGAGATGGTCCCTGACATCAGCTATGGACTGGCCTGGTCGAGCGATTCCGCCGTGGTCTTCTACGTCCGCCTCGACGAATCCATGCGTCCTTTCCAGTTGTGGCGCCACGTGCTGGGCAGTGATCCGTCTCTGGACACCTTGGTCTTCGAGGAGGGCGACCGTCGCTTCTCGCTAGGGACCGGGCGCACACGGGACGGGGCCTTCGTCCTGGTCTCCCTGCACTCCACCAACACGACCGAGTGGCTCGCCCTGGCCGCCGATGACCCGACGTCGGCGCCCCGCATCGTCATCCCACGGCGCGAGGGCCACGAATATGCAGTCGACCATTACGGCGGGGCAGGCGGCCAGGGTTGGTTCGTCGTGCTGAGCAATGACGACGCACTCGACTTCCGAGTGGTGGTGGCACCGGACATTGTGCTGGGCACCGTGGTCGACTGGCGCGAAGTCATTGCGCACCGACCCGGGGTGCGGGTGGAGGACGTCGACGCGTTCGCGGGCGAACTGGTGCTGAGCGAGCGCGCAAACGCGGAGACATCGGTCCGCGTCGTGCCGCTCGAGGCAGGCGACGATCCCTTTGCCAAGGACCTGCTGTCGACGAGCTGGATCGTGCCGTCGGCCGAGAGCCCGTCGTCGACCTGGCTGGGCGCCAACCCCGAACCAGAGGTGACGTCCATCAGAATCGGTCGCACTTCCATGGTGACGCCGTCGTCGGTGTTGCAGATCGCGCTCGACGGGGGCGAGGAGACCCTGCTCAAAGCGGAGCCGGTGCTGGGCGACTTCGATCCGGCGTACTACGTCACGACGCGACTGTGGGCCGTGGCTGGCGACGGGGTGCAAGTCCCTATCTCGCTCGTGCACCGTCGGGACTTGGAACTGCCCGCCCCGTGCCTTCTCTACGGTTACGGCGCCTACGAGCACTCCATCGACCCGGCGTTCTCTCATCATCGCCTCTCGCTGCTCGACCGCGGCATGGTCTACGCCGTGGCCCATGTGCGGGGCGGCGGTGAGATGGGCCGCGCCTGGTACGAGGATGGGCGCATGGAACACAAGGCCAACACCTTCAGCGACTTCATCGCTTGTGCCCGGCACCTCGTGGCGGCCGGAATCGCCCGCGCCGATGCGCTGGCGGGGCGGGGCGGGTCGGCGGGCGGCCTCCTCATCGGCGCCGTCGCCAATGCGGCGCCTGAGCTGTTCACGGCGCTGGTGGCCGAGGTCCCCTTCGTCGACTGCCTGACCACCATGTTGGACGAGGACCTTCCCCTCACGGTCGGCGAGTGGGAGGAGTGGGGAAATCCCCTGGCCGACGAGGCGGCCTACTACCGGATGCTGTCCTATTCCCCCTACGACAACGTGGCGGCCATGAACCCGGACGGGTCGTCCCGCACCTATCCCGACCTGCTGGTCACGGGCGGTCTGAACGACCCGCGCGTCAGCTACTGGGAACCGGCGAAGTGGGTGGCCAAGATCCGCTCGCTCTCCCCGTCGACCCGGGTCTTGCTGCGCACGGAGATGGGCGCCGGCCACGGCGGGCCGTCAGGCCGCTACGACGCCTGGAAGGAAGAAGCCCTGGTCTTCGCCTTCGTGCTCAATGCCCTGGGGATGCTGGCCCCTACGAGCTCGGCGGCGACGCCATGACAAAGGACATGGTGAACGGGGTCTGAAAGCCCTGGGGCAACACGACCGCGCTGCCATTGACCGAGGCGACGAACACAGTCGGTGCCCCGACGACGACAGTGACCGGCGCGGTGGCATCCACCGTGTGTTGCTGCCCGGGCGCCAGCGTGGCGGCAAAGAGCGTGGCACCGGTGGTGGAGTTCGTGACATCGACCCAGCACGGGCCCGAGGTGGTGGCCAGTGCCAGTGTGAAGTTCGCGTCGGACACGTTGTAGGTCGCGGCGCGCGTCGTGCTCGTCTGCGGCGCGGAGACCATGAGCGGCAAGGTGGAGGGTGTCGTGGGCGTCGTAGGTCGGTGCGGCCTCGACCCCGAGCCCGTGGACGTATGGCCCGACGTCACGTGGCCGCCGCTCGATCCCCCATGGTGCGCCCTGGGGTTCACGGTGTGCGATCCGGTGAGCACGAGGACCACGACGAGGGCGATGACACACGCCACGGCCAGCGCCGGCGCGGCCAGGCGCCGAGGTCGATGGTTGATGGACTGCATCGCCTTGTCGCGATGCCCACCCACGCGTAGTGGCGCCATGGGGGGCGAGGGAACGGCGTCGTCGAACTTGAGTTCAGGATCGGCCGCCGCGGGTGCCGACGCCGCGAGCCTGGGCGCGGATGCCGACGCCGGGGGTGCCGACGCCGCGGGTGCCGACGCCGCGAGCCTGGGCGCGGATGCCGACGCCGCGGGTGCCGCCGCCGCGGGTGCCGACGCCGGGGCCGCGGGGCTCGGCGCGTCCGGATGCCCGTCGGTCACCCGGACGGCCCGCCCGCCCGCCAGTCGGACGGCGCTCTCGGGGTAGGCCGGATTCGCGCGCTCACCGGGTGCGGCGTCGTCCTCGGAGACGGGTGGGTGCACGGGATGGGCGTTGATGGTCCCGAGTGTGTGCAATGACCGGTGGTACCCCTCGACGGAGTGCACATCACCGTGCGACAACCGTCTCGTCAGGAGCACTGCCGCCAGTGCCGCCACCGCCACCGCCACCGCGATCCCCTCGATGAGCATTGCCTCCTATTCAACAGGACGCGATGGGTGTACGAAACCGCGACTCAGTGAGCTGGAAGAGCGGGGACGACGAAGGGCTCGGCCAGCTGGCGCGGCGGTGGACGGCGGCCGAGTGCCGCCTCCTTGGCGGAGGCCAACCGTTCCTCCTTGGCCCGGTCAACTTCGTCGGCCCGGGCGGCGAACTCGGGCAACACCTCTTGCGCGAAGAGCTCCATGGACGCGCAGATGTCCTCATGACGGTTGCGCCCCGCCTGGCTCACGAAGATCAGCTGGTCGACGCCAGCCGCCTCGTAGCGCCGGATGAGCTCGGTGATCTGCGCCGGCGTCCCGATGGCGCCGCGCAGGGCGCCCATACCCTGCTCGAGCAACTGGGCGCCGAGCACCTGCCCTTGTTGGGCCGCCACGGCGCGGTCGAAGCCGAATCGGGAGCGGTTCTGCAGGAATTCCTCCCACACGCTGGTCTCCCCGAGCCGGTGCTCGCCGAAGGCGTAGTAGTGGGCCAGGGAGTACCCGAAGAAGTGCCCCCCGTCGAGTCCCTGCTCAATGGCCATTGCCTCGTCCCGGTGGCACATGAACGGCAGGACGCACGCCACGTTGGCGTTGACGGCAAAGCCCCCCGGCACGCACTCCTCCGACGCCACGGTGGCGTAGTAGTCGTCGACAAACTGGCGGGCCTGCTGGGGTTCGACGAAGGAGAACGAGAGGGCCCCAATGCCCTTGGTGGCCGCCAAATGGATCGTCTCACGCCGAGAGCAGGCCACCCACAACGGCGGATGGGGTCGCTGATAGGGCTTGGGCACCAGGTTGCGAGGGGGGATGGAGAGCGAGTCGCTCTGGTGGCCGGCAAAGGGCTCTTCGACCAGGAGCCGCGTCACCACGTCGAGGGCCTCGGCCCACTGGGCCCGTTTGGTGGCGCGGACGACGCCGAAACCGCCCAGCTCCATTTCCGAGCTCGCCTCACCCGTGCCGAACTCCACCCGCCCGTCCGAGACGAGGTCCAGGGTCGCGATGCGCTCCGCGACGCGGGCCGGATGGTTGAAGCCGAAGGGCAGCTGCACGATCCCGTGACCGATCCTTATGCGTGACGTGCGTTGGCTGGCCGCGGCGAGGAAGACCTCGGGGGCCGAGGAGTGGGAGTACTCCTCCAAGAAGTGGTGCTCGACCTCCCAGACGTAGTCGAAGCCCAACCGGTCAGCCAGCTCGACCTGCTCCAGCGCGTCCTTGAGGAGCTTGTGCTCGTCATCGGGGCCCCAGGGGCGGGGCAGCTGGTGCTCGTAGAAGATTCCAAAGCGCATGGCCGGCCTCCCGTCGAACTAGGTCCTGCTTTTCCCGCCTCGTGCCGCGTGCCTCGTACCGCGTACCGCGTGCCACGGCAGGCCCTACGTCCGCATCACCATCCGGGGCCGAACTCCCTCGGCGATCTCGTGGCGCCGCGGGTTGGCCTTGTCCCGATTCGACAGGATCGGGTCAGTCAGCCCCCAGTCCGCCCCCACCACGGGGTCGTCCCACGCCAGGCCCAACTCGTCGGAATCGTTGTAGTAGCTGTCCACGAGATACCACAGCAAGATGTCGGTCAAAGCCGCGAAGCCATGGGCGACCCCCGGTGGGATGAACAACCCCTGGTCGACGTCCCCGTCGAGGTCGATGAGCTCGGTCGCCCCGTCGGTCGCTGAGCCCTGCCGGAGATCGTGCAGCACGACCCTGGCCCTTCCGCGCAAGAGGTACCAGTAGTCGGCCTGATGGAGGTGGTAGTGCAGGCCCACCACGGCGCCCGCTTGCTTCTCCGACCGGTTGCCCTGGACCATCTCGCGCCCCAGCGGGAGCCAGCCGCGCCGGTAGGTCTCGACGAAGCGTCCCCGCTGGTCCCCGTGGACGTCGGGCCGCACGACCAGGACGTCGTTGATCGTCGCGGAGGGAATCAGCTCGGGCACCGGTGGAACGGTAGCAGCGGGTGGCTACGCCACGAAGCGTCCGAAGCCGGAACGGTAGAACAGCAGGGGCGATCCCTCATCGATCTCCATGTGCACCACGTGCCCGGTCACCAGCTCGTGGTCGCCCCCCTCGTAGATGGCCCCGAGCGTGCACTCCACCCTGGCCAACGAGTCCGTGATGCGCGGCGAGCCGGTGACCCCCGGGGTCCAGTCCACACCGTCGAACTTGTCGCCTCCGGAGACGGCGAAGGCAAGGCACACCGATTCTTGGTGCTCCCCCAGGATGTTGACGCAGAACGCGCCGGCCCGGGCGATACGCGGCCAGCTGGTGGAGCTCCTGGACGGGGCGAGGATCACCATGGGGGGATCGAGAGAGAGGGCGGCGAAGGATTGGCACGAGAATCCGACAGGCTCCCCTTCGTCGCTTGCCGTCACGATGGTGACGCCGGTGGCGAAGTGCCCGAGTACCTCGCGGAACCGGGCCTGGTCGAGGCCCGACACCTACATGTGACCGAGGTCGATGGACTGAGATTCGTGCGCCGAGGACACGTCCTCTATCCCCTTGGCCTCGGGAAGTCGCCGAGCCTGGGTGAGGATGCGGTCCACCTCACGGTCGTTGTGGGAAGGGTCGTGGTGTGACAACAGGAGCTTGCGGACGTTCGCCTCGGCCGCCACGTGGACGGCGAACGCCGCCGTGGAATGGCCCCAATCGGCTTTGGTGGAGAACTCGTCCTCGGTGTACTGGCCGTCGTGCACCAAGAGATCCACCCCTTGGCACAACTCCATGACGGAATCGGAGATCGTGCGCCGATCGAGCGGTGCCTGGTGATCGGGCAGGTAGGCCAGGGCACGGCCGTCCGCCTCGATCCGGTAGCCCAAGGTGACCCCGCTGTGCGGGATGACGCGCGCCATGACCTTGGCCGATCCGACCGAGAAGTCCTCGTCCCGGGTGTCGATGGTGACCAACTCGCCCCGGAACTCGTCCATATGTATAGGAAAGACGGGCGGCTTGACGGCGGCGTGCAGCACATCTTTGAGGGACCTCTTGGCCTGGGCCGGGCCATGGACGGTCAGGCGGGCACCGGGATCTTGGAGGGGCGCGAAGAATGGCAGGCCGAGGATGTGGTCGAAATGGAGGTGGGTCAGGAGGGCCGTCGCGTGGAGGGGCGCGCCGACAGCCCGCACATCTTTGTGCAGCACCTCGCCGAGCACGCGCAGCCCCGTGCCGAGGTCGATGATCAGCGGCTCGTCCCCCTCGACCTCGACCACGAGACAGGAGGTGTTGCCGCCGTACCGCCGGTAGCGATCCCCCGAACACGGACAGGACCCCCGGACGCCGTAGAACGTGACGTTCACGGCATAGACGATACCCGTGCATCGGGCTGTACGTTGAGGCGGATGGAACAGCGCGTCGTAACGGCCAACGGCCTGCAACTCTCATTCTTCGAAGCGGGGCCGGCGCAGGGACCACTCGCCCTGTGCCTCCACGGATTTCCCGACACCGCCCACACCTGGCGTTTCCTGCTCCCGGAACTGGCCTCTGCCGGCTTTCACGCCGTGGCTCCGTTCCTCCGTGGCTACGCCCCCAGCGCCCTGCCGGCCGACGGCGGCTACCAGATCGCGCACCTGGCCCGCGACGCCGGTGCCCTACACGATGCGCTCGGGGGCCGGGATGATGCGGTCATCATCGGGCACGACTGGGGAGCGCTCGCCGCCTATGCCGCGGTCGCCCACCGGCCGGAGAGGTGGCGCCGGGCCGTCACCCTCGCCGTCCCCCCCACCGCCTCCATCGGCATGTCCTTGTTCACCTATGCCCAACTACGGCGCAGCTGGTACATGTTCTTCTTCCTCTCCCCCCTGGCCGAGATGGCGCTCCCGCTCGACAACTACGGCTTCGTCGACGGGCTCTGGGCCGATTGGTCGCCGGGGTACGACGGTGCGTGGGATGTGGCCCGGGTAAAGGAGTCCATCGGGGACCCGGAGCGGATGGCCGCCGCCATCGGGTATTACCGCGCCCTCTATGACCCATCGCCGCTCGATCCCGAGCTGACCGATGAGCAGAACGCGGCCAACCTACCGACCCCCCGGCCGACGCTGTACCTGCACGGCCGGGACGACGGCTGCATGCTGCTCAGCTCCATCGGCAACCCGACCGACTTCATGGCCGAGGGCTCACGCGTGGTCGTGGTCGACGGGGCCGGGCACTTTCTGCACGTGGAACAACCCGACGTGGTGAACCGGCACATCTTGGAATTCGTCGCCTGATCACGATGCCCGCCACGTCATTGGCGTAGCGCATCAGCAGAGTTGCAGCAGCGCGGGCCGGCCATCGGTCCAGTCCGCAAACCCCTCGTTCACGAGTGAGGCCGCGACACGCTCCGCCCGAGCCTGATCATCAGGCCACCCGCAGGCGGAGGCCAGCATCTCTCGGGGGACGGGATCGTGGCGCAAAGCCGCGACGAGGCGCCCTCGTCCCTGCCGATCCGAGCCAGCGAACGGAGCCTGGGTGCGCACCGACGGACTGGCCCGCCACGGATCGGCACTACCCAGCCCGGCGCGCCTCCACGCGCATTGCGCGCGCAGTGGGCAACGAGCGCACTGGGGTCGGGCAGCCGTGCACACAGTGGCGCCGAGGTCGAACATGGCTTGGTTGAACTCCCAGGAGCGCCCCGACGGGAGCAGGTGGTCAGCCAGCGCCTGGGCGCGGCGGACGCTCAGCCCCTCCCCGGCGATGCAGCGCGTCAGGACCCGCAGCACGTTCGTGTCGACGGGCGCCATGTCGGCCTCGAAGGCGAAGGCCAGAACGGCGCGCGCCGTGTAGGGACCGACGCCGGGCAGCGCCCTGAGCGCCTTCTCATCGGCCGGGAAGATCCCGCCGTATTGGGCCGTGATCACCGCCGCCGCGCCGTGCAAATGCAGGGCCCGGCGGTTGTAGCCCAGGCCCGACCACAGGCGCACCACCGCGCCCGGGCCGGCGCGGGCACAAACCTCGGGGGTAGGGAATGCGTCGAGAAAGTCACGATAGGAGGCCAGCACCCGCTCCACCTGGGTCTGCTGCAGCATCACCTCGCTCACCAGCACCCGCCACGGGTCACGCGTGGCCCGCCAGGGGAGGTCCCGGCGATGCACGGCGCCCCACTCGAGCACGCGGCGCTGGAAGCGCCGGACGCGAGCCGCCGACGGCGGCTCAGTCCCAGACGTCGTCAGGGTAGGGGCGGCGGCGCGGCGGGGCGTAGTCGCGCTTCCACACCATAAGCTTGCGGCGGAAGTAGCACACCTCCTCGGCGCGCTGATTGAATGCCTTCGTCTCCACGGTGACGATGCCTCGATCGTCCTTCGACTTCGACGGTGTGGCGTCCAGCACGCGGGACTCGGCGTAGATGGTGTCGCCGTGAAAGGTCGGCGAGCGGTGCAGGAGCGACTCGACCTCGAGGTTGGCAATGCACGACCCACTCACATCGGGCACGCTCATCCCCAGCGCCAGGGAGTAGACGAGGTTGCCGACCACGACGTTCTTACCCTGCACGGTCTCATGCTCGGCAAACCACGCGTTGGTGTGCAACGGGTGGTGGTTCATGGTGATCATGCAGAAGAGGTGGTCGTCGTACTCGGTCACCGTCTTGCCGGGCCAGTGGCGGTAGATGTCCCCGGGGACGAAGTCCTCCAGGTAGCGACCAAACGGGCGGTCATAGGTCGTCATGGCAGCGGTGTCCTCCGGGCGCCAATCAGTCGGACGCGAGCTGGCGCGGGCGCGTGGTGAAGCCGAGCGACGCACCGGGAAGCGAGTCACCGTCGATGGTGAGTCGCCAGGCAAAACGGGTCGCCGGTGCCAGCGGGATCGGGCCCAGGTTCACCGCCAGCGCGACGTCGATCGGCGATCCCTCGGGAATCTCGGGTGGCTGGCTGACCGTGAACTCACCCCGCACCTCCACCGGCTGCGTGCCGTCTGGGGTCTCCATCAGCACCGGCTTCCCGTCGGCGTCCTCCAAGAACAGCTCCCAGTGGTGCGACGTCTCGGCCTCGTGCCAATCGACGTCGATCTTCAGGGCCACTGCAGAAGGGACCGGATCCGGCCCGGTCATGCTCCATCCCCCTCCGAGAATGTAGAGCTTTCCGTCCGACACCTGCGCGGCGTCACAGAGCAACATGGTCACTTTCACGCTGAGGAGGTTATAGCCCCTCCGGGACCGGCCGTAGAGTGCGGTGTCATGGACGTCGAGGCGGGGACCGAGCGGCTGCGATGAGTGAGCTCACCGGCCTGCGCGACGATGTCTACCGGCGCCCCCTCGCCACCGCGCTCAGCCGGCTCGGGCTGGGATCGGGCTGGCGCTGTCTCGACGTCGGCGCCGGAGGCGGGGACGTCTCGGTGGCCCTGGCCGAAATGGTGGGGCGCCACGGCCGCATCTACGCGGTGGACAGCGATCCGCGGGCCCGCGACGAGGTCGCCCGCACCGCCGCCGCGCATACCCAGGTCATTGCCCTGACCCAGGCCGGTGAGGACCTCATCCTGCCCGAACAGGTCGACCTGGCTTTCTGCCGCTTCTTGTTGCTGCACGTCCACGACCCGTCGGTCGTCCTCTGCAGAATGGCCGCCGTGGTCAGGGCCGGGGGCTGGGTGGTGGCCCAAGAACCGATCACCTCGGCCGGCCGTATCGCCGGCTCCCCGATGTCGATGCCCGATGCCCGACACCCTGACATCGGGGCGATGCTACCCGCCTTGGTGCGCGACGCCGGGCTCGAAGTCGTCGACGCCTGGGCCGAGGCACCGGCCGGCGTGGGACCAGGGCCCGTCGCGCGCTATCTCGAGACGCTGACCGGGGTGGATCCCGGCGACGATCCCGTGGTCCTTCCGCCACTGGTGACGGTCATCGGACGACGCGCGGAAGAAGGAGAATCAGGGCCGAGCCAGTAGGGTCGGACCCCATGGTGCAGCCCACATCCGCTCCTCTGACGGCCGCCGCGGAGGCGCTCGAGCTGGCCCAGACGGTGGTCGACGCCGGGTGCGGCGCCGTCAGGGCCCACGGCGGGGTGGACGCCAATCAGGTGGTCGCCTACGACCTTGCCCACTCCGCCGCCGCCGTGGCCACCGCCCGGGCCACGCTCACCTATGGCGCTCTCGGCGAGACCGAACAGCTCCTGGCCACGGCCTTCGTGGCCGACGTCCTCGGTGACCTCATCGCCCGGGTGGCCGGCCGGGAAGGCGACTGGGGTGTGGAGCCCGGTTGGAGCGCACCCGCCGCCGAGTTCTTGACGGCCCGTCGCCACCCCTCCGCTCTGGCCGCGTTGGCCGATCAGGAAGGGCCGCGCCACCTCGGGAGCGACTTCGAGCTGGTGCGCGAGACGTTTCACCGCTTCGCCGAGGAGAGGGTCCGCCCGCATGCCGAGCACGTCCATCGGACCAATGGCGACATCCCCGAGGAGATCATCAGCGGCCTGGCCGAGCTGGGGGGCTTCGGCCTCTCCGTGCCCGAGGAGTACGAAGGTTTCGCCACCGGCGGCGAGAGCGACTACATGGGCATGGTCGTGGCCACGGAAGAGCTGAGTTGGGGCTCGCTCGGCATCGGGGGCTCCCTCATCACCCGGCCCGAAATCCTCACGCGCGCCCTCGTCCACGGTGGGACCGAGGAGCAGAAGAAGCAATGGCTCCCGAAGCTGGCGTCGGCGGAGGTGCTCGCCGCGGTGGCGGTGACCGAGCCGGATTTCGGTTCGGACGTGGCCGGCATCGTCACGTCGGCCACGCCGACCACGGGCGGCTGGCTGGTCAACGGGGTCAAGACCTGGTGCACCTTTGCCGCCCGGGCCGACGTGCTGATGTTGCTGGCCCGCACCGACCCCGATCGCTCGCTGGCCCACCGCGGCCTCTCCCTGTTCGTGGTCGAGAAGCCTCGCGGCGACGGGATCGGCTTCGTCTTCGCTCAAGAAGGCGCGGATCGGCCCGAAGGCACGGGTTCGGGCCGGCTCGAAGGGCGACCCATCGACACGATCGGGTACAGGGGAATGCACTCCTACGAGCTCGCCTTCGAGAACTGGTTCGTGCCCGAGGCAAACCTGGTCGGAGGAGCCGAAGGGCTGGGAAAGGGCTTCTACCTCCAGATGCAGGGCTTCGAGAACGGCCGGCTGCAAACAGCGGCCCGTGCCCTCGGTGTGATGCAGGCGGCCTATGAGGCTGCCCGCGCCTATGCCGCCGACCGCACGGTGTTCGGGTCTCCCATCGCGGCGTATCAACTCACGCAGGCCAAGCTCGGCCGGATGGCCATGATCATTCAGGCCACGCGCCAATCGTCGTATCACGTGGCGCGGCTGATGGCGCGCGGTGAGGGTGCCTTGGAGGCTTCGATGGTGAAGGCCTACGTCTGTCGGGCCGCCGAGTGGGTCACCCGCGAGGCGATGCAGATCCATGGCGGCATGGGCTACGCGGAAGAGTTCCCCGTGAGCCGCTACTTCGTCGACGCCCGGGTCCTCTCCATTTTCGAAGGGGCGGACGAGACGTTGGCGCTCAAGGTGATCGCCCGCCGCCTCATCGGCTGAGAGCAGAGATCAACCAGAGCTACGGGTCAGCCAGGGCTACGGGTGAGCCCGGCCCGCTCGCCCCTGCTGACGAATTTGATCGCCATCTTGCGGCTCGCTTCGTCGATCATCTCGTCACCGAACATGACGGCCCCCTTGCGGTCGGCTTCGGTGGCCTGCTGATACGCATCGAGGATGTCGAAGGCACGGTCGAATTGTTCCTGGGTCGGCGAGTACACCTCGTTGAGCACGACCGCCTGGTCGGGCGTCAGTGCCCACTTGCCGTCGTAGCCCAGCATGCGGGTACGCAGCGAGTACTGGCGCAGCGCATCGAGCTCACGCACTTTCAGGAAGGGGCCGTCGATGACCTGAAGCCCGTTGGCCCGGCCGGCCATCAAGATGCGGCTGAAGACATAGTTGAAGTGGTCGCCCGGGTACTCGGGAATCTCGACACCGCCGGTGAGTACTGGCATTTCGATGCTGGCGGCGAAGTCGGCCGGCCCGAAGATGATCGTCTCGAGACGGGGCGACGCGGCACAGATCTCATCGACATTGATGAGGCCACGCGCCGTCTCGATCTGCGCCTCGATCCCTATGTGGCCCACGGGGAGTCCTGAGTTCTTCTCGACCTGCGTCAGCAAGAGGTCGAGGGCCACCACCTCGGCCGCCGACTGCACCTTGGGCAACATGATCTCGTCCAGTCGCTCCCCCGCGTTCCCGACCACCTCAATGACGTCGCCATAGGTCCACTCCGTGTCCCACGCGTTCACCCGGACGCACAGGACGCGGTCATCCCACGGGAGGTTCTTGATGGCGTCGACGACCTTGGGCCGCGCGCTCTCCTTCTCCAGAGGGGCGACCGCGTCCTCGAGGTCGAGGAAGGTCATGTCCGCCGGCACGGTGGGCGCCTTCGCCAGGAACTTCTCGTTCGATCCCGGAGTGGAAAGACATGAGCGGCGAGGAAGTTCACGTGAACGAGCAGACATGAAACTGATGGTAACAAACCCGAATAGACGGCTCTACGGGCGGTCGCTCTGCCCTCTGCGCCGTCCGCATCGCCGTCCGCCGAGTGGCTACCGCCCCAAATGGCTATGGAAGAACGCCAGGCTGCGGTCCCACAACGCCGACGCGGCCTCCGCGTCGTAGACCTCGGGCCGGGTGTCGTTGAAGAAGGCGTGGTCGGTCCCGGGGTAGATGATGATCTCCGCTTCCTTGCCCAGCGCCCGAAGTTGCTCGCCCAGGGCCTGCGCGGCAGCGGGTGTGAAGAAGTCGTCGTTGCCGGCGTAGTGCCCCAGCACGGCGGCGGAGAGCGCGGCATAGTCCGGCTGTGCGTCGGGCCAGGGAATGACGCCGTAGCAGGCCACCACGGCGGAGACGGCGTCCGGCCGCTGCGTGGCCAGCACCAGGGCGAGCCCACCTCCCATGCAAAAGCCGATCACCCCGATCCGAGCGGCGCCGCTCCTGCGGACGACCTCGTCCACCGCTCCGCTCATGTCGCGCCCGGCCTGGTCCATCTTGAGCGCCATCATCGCTTTGCCCGCCTCGTCGGGCTCGGCCACCGTCACCCCGTGATAGAGATCCGGCGCCAACGCCACGAAACCCGCCTCGGCGAAACGGTCACAGACCTTGCGAATGTGGTCGACGAGTCCCCACCACTCCTGGATCACGATCACGCCCGGGCCCTGTCCCCGCGGGGGTGTGGACAGGTAGCCGATAGCTGTGGATCCATTGCTCGGGAACTCGATCATCTCGCCCATAGCGCCCGACCGTAGTCCCCGCGCCGGTGTCCGCAGGCCCCTCGACCTGCAAAAAATGTGGAAAAGTTACTCAACCGTGTGGCCAGGGTGTTACTACCACTGGTAGGAATTACAATCCCTATGTAAACACGAGGGTGTTTGAACTTTGGGCTCCCAGGGACTAAGAATGCGGCCCATCGTGACTGACGTCGAGCGGCTTGTTGGCCACTCCACGCCCCGGTCAGCTCGGAGCGCTCGGGTGCCCCGGCGGGTGATGGTGCCCGTTATGACCCTGGTCACAGTGCTGTCCGGCACTGTGTTTCTGGTGACGCGCCCTGCTTCGGGTGATGCGATTTCGAGCGCGCGGGCCCAGGCTGCGGCCATCGAATCCCAATTGGCGGCCGCCCAGAACGAGATGTCGACCCTAAGCCAACAGTACGACGCGGCCGCAGCGCAGCTGACGCAGATCAATTCGAGTATCGCCGCTACCAAGGCGACCATTGAGGCCGACCAGCGGCAGGTGAACGGCGATCGCAGCACCCTTTCAAAGGCGGCCATCGCGAACTACGTGTCGGACGGATCGGCGTCGAGCGAGAACCCGATCTTCAGCAGCAACGAGAAGACGATCGGCGCGGCCACCGAGTACAACCAAATCGCCGACGGCGATATAAACGTGGCCATGGCCAACCTGCACACGGCCGAGAACACGCTGGCCGCGCAACAGACGCAGTTGCAATCCCAGCAGGGACAGGCGCAGCAAGCCGTCGCCACCGAGCAGGCGGCCATCACCCGCAACGCCCAGGAAGTGCAAACCCAGAAGAATGCCTTGGCGCAGGAGAACACGCAGATAGCGACCCTCGTCGCGCAGCAGCAAGAAGCTGCCGTGCAGGCCGCGGCCCGGCAGGCGGCCGCGCAGGTAGCTGCAGCACAGCTAGAGGCTTCGCTCCCTTCCTCTCCCGGATCCAGTCTCAACGACGCCGCGCCTCCCCCCACCGCCTCGGGCGGTTTGGGTGCGGTGCAGGCTGCGGAGAGCCAGCTCGGCGTGCCCTATGTCTGGGGCGGCGAGTCGCCCAAGGGCTCGGCCGACCCAGGTTTCGACTGCTCCGGTCTCACCTCCTGGTCCTGGGGACAGGTCGGCGTGGGGCTGCCGCACTACTCGGGAGCGCAGATGGCTGACTCGGCCCCGGTGCCGCTGAGCGACCTGGAGCCGGGCGACCTCCTCTTCTACGGTCCCGGTGGCTCCGAGCACGTGGCGATGTACGTCGGTCCCGGGACGATGATCGAGGCGCCCGAGACCGGGCAATCCGTCCATCTCACGGGTCTCCGTCTGGGATACGGCTTCGTCGGCGCCGGCCGCCCGTAGCCTCCGGGCGCGCCCTTCCCATCCGGCCGCCCTGTCGTAGTCTGGCTTCGGCCTATGCGACCGATTCCCGTGCTCTTCCACATCGGACCGCTGCAGGTCCACACCTATGGGATCGGCCTCGCCCTCACCTTCTGGTTCGCCTTCAACTACTTCGAGCGTCGCCTGCGCCGCAACGGGTACCGCACCGACTGGTTCGTGAGCGTTTTCCTCTGGATCGTCCTGGCTGCGGTCGTGGGGGCCCGGGCGCTGCACGTGCTCTCAAACCTGAGCTACTACGACCACAATCCGAGCCAGGTGCTGGCGATATGGCACGGTGGTCTCTCCTCGTTCGGTGGGCTCCTCTTCGCGGTGCCCACCGGCATCGTCCTGACGCGGCGCCGCTGCCCCGAGCTCCCGATCGGGCGGGCGTTGGACATCATCGCTCCCGTGCTCCTCGCGGCCTGGGCCATGGGCCGGCTGCTCGGGCCGCAGCTCATGGAGGCCGGCGGGGGTCACCCCACTCACCAGTGGTTCGGCATGTACTACGCCGATCAGGTGGGCCGCCGTCTCCCGGTACCCATCTTCCAGGCCCTCGAGGACTTCGGCGTCTACCTGGTCCTCATCACCATTGAACGCCGCCTGGCGCGCTGGCCTGACGGCTCGGCCCGTTCGGGCTTCCCCTCCGGCGCCGTCATCGGGACGGCCATGGTGCTCTGGGGCATAGAGCGGACACTCGACGAGCACCTGTGGCTCGGCGAGGATGGACGGCTGGGTTCGGATCTCGTCCAGATCGCCGGGGTGCTGCTGGTGGTCGGAGGTGCGGCGCTCCTCCTCCGGACGCGGCGGCGCTGGCAAGCCTGGCTGCGCACACACGCCCCAGGCAGCGGGGACCCCGGAGCGCTCCTGGCGGACCCTCGCGGGAGTTCAACAACATCATTGGCGTAATGGCGGCCGCACGGCGGGGCCATGCGTCTCGAGCAGCGCCGGCAGCTTGCTCCGACTTAGAACATGTTCTAGCTTGCGCCCCTGAGGCGCCGCCACCGCTGGCGACTGAACCGGCCGATCCGAAGGGGGAACGCAACGATGGCTGACCTCGGATTCTGGGCTCTAGCCCAAGAAGACCCCGACTACCTGGCCCTGATCACGCCCGAAGGCGCGGAAGTGAAGGCAGGCGAGCTGCTCGGCCGGGCGAACCAACTCGTGCACGCCCTGCGCCAACAGGGGCTGACGCCGGGCGACGTGGTGGCGACCGTGCTGCCCAACTGCGCCGAGATGCTCGAGGTCTATCTCGCGGCGCTGCAGGCGGGCTGGTACCTGGTGCCCATCAATCACCATCTGGTCGCCCCGGAGATCGCCTACATCCTGAAGGACTCGGGGGCCAAGGTCTTCGTGGCACACGAACGCTTCGCCGACGCGTCGATTGCCGCGGCCGACGAGGCCGGCCTCCCGGCCACAAGCCGGTTCGCGGTCGGCGACATCAAGGGGTTCTCCTCCTACGCGGGTGCGCGGGACGCCCAGCCAACCGCGCTGCCGGAGGACCGCACCCTTGGTGATGTCATGAATTACACGTCTGGCACCACGGGGAAACCCAAGGGAATCTTCCGCAAGTCGCTCGGCATAACTCCCGAACAGGCTGCATTGGGCCTGTCCGGCGTCCTCTTCCTGTTCTCGGTGCAGCCGCAGGACGACAATGTGCACATCGTCGGCTCACCGCTCTATCACACCGCCGTCCTTCGATTCGGGAGCGCCTCGCTGCACCTCGGTCACACGGTGGTCCTTATGGACAAGTGGTCACCGGAGGAGATGCTCCGCCTCATCGCGCTCTACCGGGTCACCACCTCGCACATGGTACCGACACAATTTCACCGGTTGCTCGCCCTGCCTGAGGCTGTAAGGGACAGCTACGACGTGTCGTCGTTGCGCCACATGATCCACGCCGCCGCCCCCTGCCCCGTCGACGTCAAGCACAAGATGATCGCCTGGTGGGGCAATGCGGTCGACGAGTACTACGCCGCCAGCGAGGGCGGCGGCACCCTGGTCAGTGCTGCCGAATGGCTCGAGAAGCCCGGGACGGTGGGCAAGGCGTGGCCCATTTCGGAGATCGCGATCTTCGACGACGACGGCAACCGCGTCGAGGAGCCCAACGTGATCGGGACCGTGTACATGGCGACGCAGTCGTCAGACTTCGAGTACCACGGTGACAAGGACAAGACCAGGAAGAACCGCATCGGCAAGTTCTTCACCGTGGGTGATGTCGGGCTCATCGACGAGGACGGGTACCTCTTCCTCCGTGACCGCAAGATCGACATGATCATCTCGGGAGGCGCCAACATCTACCCGGCAGAGATCGAGAACGTGCTGCTCTCCCATCCCAAGGTGGGCGATGCGGCCGTATTCGGCATCCCCCACGAGGACTGGGGGGAGGAGGTCAAGGCAGTGATCGAACCGGCTGATGGCATCAAGGGCGACGACGCGTTAGCCGAGGAGATCATGGCCTTCTGCACCGACAAGTTGGCAAAATTCAAGACTCCGAAGTCGATCGACTTCACCGACGAACTGCCGCGTGACCCGAACGGGAAGCTCTACAAGCGCAAGCTGCGCGACCCCTATTGGGAGGGCGTGCAGCGGTCCGTATGAGAGGGGTCGCGAGGACGCAAGGAAGCCCTCCCCCATTTGGGTGCAGGGCCTAACGGCTCTAGCGGAATGATCCGGAACGCGACACGATGGAGATGCTATGTCGATGTACGTTCAGATTCTGGAGGCGGCAATGGGCGAACGTCCCTGTACCGAGGGCGTCACGACCACCGACCAGGCGCTGCGCGAACTCCACCGCCGCCGCCACCAATTGGGGTCGGTAGCCCCCGGTCGACCAGGATCGGACTGGACCTCGGCGGCACTGGCCAACCAGATTGCCTACGACCTCGCCCTCATAGATTTCGTGCGCTCTCTTGACATCGACTGTGAGCCCGGCGCGTTCGATCAGCCAGAGCGGCAGCGAGACGAGCTCTGGCACGCGCTGAAGTCACGAGGCATCAACTGGGAAGAGCTGGACAACTAGAGCGATCCCGCAGCGAGACTTTGGTCAGGTCCCGGTGCCGTCGATCCGAGCTTCCTGGGCGGCGCGCTCGTCCAGCCGGGCCGCGAAGGTCGCAGCTTGCGTGCGGCGCTCTACCCCAAGCTTGGCCAGCAAGTTCGAAATGTAGTTCTTGACCGTCTTCTCGGCCAGAATCATGGTGTCGGCGATTTGGCGGTTGGTCAGGCCTTCCGTGATGAGTTCAAGGATGCGGCGCTCTTGCGGCGTCAGGCTGGCCAGACGCGTGTCCTCGCTCGGTCCCGAACGCAGGCGTTGCAGCACCCGTCCGGTGAGGGCGGGATCGAGCAACGACTGGCCGGCACCAGCACGCCGGACTGCGTCCACCAGATCGATACTGCCGACCTGCTTCAGCAGATAGCCCACGGCGCCAGCCATTATCGCCGCGAACAACGCCTCGTCATCGGCGTAGGAGGTCAGCATGACGCAGGCGATCTCCGGCCAACGGGACCGGATCTCCCGGCACACTTCTACACCGCTCCCGTCGGGCAGTCGCACATCGAGTATGGCGACGTTCGGTCGCGTGGGGGGGATGCGGACCAAGGCTTCGGAAACCGTGGACGCCTCGCCGACGACGCGGATGTCGTCGGTGGCTTCGAGCAACGCGCGCAAGCCGGTGCGAACCACTGCATGGTCGTCAAGGAGGAATACGCCCAGGGCGGTCACCCCGTCATCCTCTCATTCCGGCGGCAATCAGGCGGTTCACTGTCAGCATTTGGACCATTCGGTTGGGCATTTGGGCTGGTCCCGGGGGCATAATGCGAACATTCGGTGAAACGCTGGTTCTGGCAGCTGCTCTAGGAGATACCCTCGCGTGCAGTGCCGTACCACTCCATTGAGGATCCGTCAAAGCTCCGCCGAATTCTCGACGCCGTCCTGCTCATTGAGGCGGACCTTGACCTGCCAGCGCTACTGCGACACGTAGTCGACGAAGCCCGTTCGATGACGGGGGCCCGCTACGGCGCGCTCGGCGTGCTCGACAAGGACCGGACAGCGCTGGCCGAGTTCATCACCGTCGGCATCGAACCAGAGCAAGAGGACCGGATCGGGGCCCGCCCAACGGGGCGCGGCGTACTCGGGCTCCTGATTTCGGACCCCCATCCCCTTCGACTGGCACAGCTGGGGGAACATCCCGACAGCTACGGATTCCCGCCCGGTCATCCACCAATGACCTCCTTTCTCGGTGTTCCGATCAAACTTCGTGACGAGGTG
>Ga0182018_10000845_pt1 | contig 37915 bp, 39 predicted proteins | sample 812P2MmetaG_FD_120490 | JGI IMG/M metagenome (GOLD analysis project Ga0182018, IMG submission 120490) | Permafrost microbial communities from Stordalen Mire, Sweden - 812P2M metaG | ecosystem: Environmental > Terrestrial > Soil > Wetlands > Permafrost | place: Sweden: Stordalen | collected... | reverse complement strand
TCGGTCTCGAAACCTACGCCCCAACCCGATGACTTGGGTAATACAGCGACCCCGAATCAACGCACTCACTGACCTGGGGAAACAGCACTACGTCACGGGATAGCCAGGAAACTCCCGCTAGTTCTGGTCGGCGTTGGCAGCGGTCTCGGCCGCGGCCCGCTGGGCACCCTCGAGCTGGACGTACGCCAGTCGGAGCTGGGAAAGCGCCTCGAGCAGTGACTTCTCGGCCTGGCCCAGGCGGCCCTTGAGCCCTTCGATGAGGGCGCCCAGTCCATCTATCGCCAGCCGGGCCTCGAAGAGCATGGGAGGGACCTGGGAGAGATAGATGGTGGCCAGCTCGAAGATCCCATAGGCGTGGTTGGCCAACACGACCTCTGCCGGCGTGCCGGCCAATTGCGCGCGCATGGCGTCGATCTCTGCCTGGGCGTCGGCATCGGGGGGTGGCCCCGATGGGGGTGGCCCGGAGGGTGGCGACGAGGGCGGTGGGCCCGCTCCGGGGCCTCCCTTTTCGCCTTCATTTGAGGGGAAGTGCTCTCCCGAAGGTGTCCAAAGACTGCTCATGCTGGTACAATATGCGTCTTGAGTACTTGGAAGCGGGGCCTACCACCGGTAGGCCTCCACCTGGCCACACAAATGCTCTCAGAGCTGCCGCCGTGCGCCAGGTCGATGGATTTCCGGCGCGGGCTTTGCCCGCTGGTCGGCCTCGCTCCCACCGAATGGCTTGCGGAAGGACCGCGGGCCCAAGTGAGAGGTGTGGTGCCGCATCGTCGCTGAAACAACAACTGAGCACCGGATCAATGATCGAATCCGTGCCCGTGAAGTCCGACTCGTGGATCCCGATGGTGTGCAGTTGGGGATCAAGGCGTTGCCCGAGGCCCTGGCGATAGCCAAAGATCTCGATCTGGACCTGGTTGAGGTGGCCCCCATGGCCAACCCGCCGGTCTGCCGGATCATGGACTTCGGGAAGTTCAAGTTCGACGAGGCACAGCGTGCCAAGGAGAGCCGGCGAAAGACGGTCCACGTCGGGATCAAGGAGATGAAGTACCGGCCGAAGATCGGGCCGGGGGACTTCGACACCAAGACCCGCCAGGTGGGCAAGTTCTTGAACGAAGGGCACAAGGTCAAGATCACGATCATGTTCCGTGGGCGCGAGGTGTACCACCCCGAGCACGGAAAGCGGATCCTGGACCGGATTGCCGAGCAGATGGAGGGCGTGGCCAAAATCGAGGCCGAGCCCAAGCTCGACAATCGCAACATGATCATGGTGCTGGCCCCGGACAAGCGGGCTCGTCAAGCCGCGGCGTCGAGGTCGGCCAACCAGCATCGGGGCGAGAAGCACGCGCCGCCGGCGACAAACGGCAGCGAAGCGGCCCCGAGCGAAGGCAACCCCACAGCCGAGGTGACGAACACGGTGGCCGAGGTCACTGCGACAACTGAGCCGGCCGCCACGAACGAGGCTGCCGCAACGATCGAAGAAGGATGACGCAATGCCGAAGATGAAGACGGACAAGGGCGCTGCCAAGCGCATCAAGGTCACCGGGAGCGGGCGTTTGCGCCGCGACCAAGCCTTCCGGGGTCATAACTTCGAGACCAAGAGCAGCGTGCGCACCCGCCGCCTCGGCCGCGCGGCCGAAGTGGCCAAGGCTGACGAAAAAGCTGTGCGGAGGATGCTCGGAATCTGATTCGCCGAGGCACGCGCTCCACAGACACGAGAACGAACCGAAGAGAGGAGGACCCCGCATGGCAAGAGTCAAGCGATCCGTGCACGGGCGCAAGCACCATCGCGCCGTTCTGGAGCAGGCAAAGGGGTACTACGGGAACAAGAGCCGCTCCTACCGGTCGGCCAACGAGCAACTCATGCACTCCATGCAGTACGCCTTTCGCGACCGCCGCGCCCGAAAGGGGGACTTCCGCAAGCTGTGGATCCAGCGGATCAATGCGGGGGCCCGGCTCCACGGCATGAGCTACAGCCGACTGATCAACGGACTGCACCTGGCCGGCATCGAAGTCGACCGCAAGGTCCTCGCCGATCTGGCGGTCAGTGACCCCGACGCATTCGGTGCGCTGGTGCTGGCTGCACAGGGTGCGCTCCCGGCCCAGGCCGACGCCAAGGAGCCCGCCGAGGTCCTTTCCTCCTGAGCCAGCAGCTGGCTTTCACGCATCGGCGGGTCCGCCGCTTGCGGGGGCTGCTGCAGAAGCGTTCGGCCCGCTGGGCCGAGGGTGTGTTCGTGGCCGAGGGGGCCGAGCTGCTGCGCACGGCCCTTCGGGCCGGGACGCCGATCGAATCGGTATACCTGGCCCCTGAGGGGGCCGACGACCCGCTGACCAGGCAGACCTGTGAGGGCGCTCTGCAGGCCGGGGCGCGGCTCTTCTCTCTCGCCCCGGGTGTGCTCCAACGTGTGGCCGACACCGTCACACCCCAACCGGTTTTGACCGTCCTGCCCATGATGGAGCAGAGGTCCGTCGATCTGTGGACCGGCGGGAGTGGCGCCGGTGGGGAGGTGGTGCCGGCGCACAACCCGCTCCTCGTCATCCTGGTGGACGTCCGCGATCCCGGCAATGCCGGGACCGTGCTGCGGACGGCCGACGCGGCCGGTGTCAGCGCCGTCATCTTCAGCGGTGAATCGGTGGACCCTTACAACCCCAAGGCGGTACGTTCGTCCGCCGGCTCCCTCTTCCATGTGCCGTTCGGCGTCGACGACGACCCGGTGGCCTTGGCCACTGCGCTCGCCCGGCGCGGCTACCGGACCCTGGCCGCCATGGTGCGCGACGCCGAGGACTATGCCGCGCTCGACTGGACCGTGCCTACCGCCGTGTTCTTTGGCAACGAGGCCGCCGGCCTGGGACCCGACGTCTCCGAGGTGTTGGGCGGTGCGGTGGGGATCCCGATGGTGGGGCGGGCGGAGTCCCTCAACGTGGGAGTGGCCTGCGCGGTCCTGTGCTTCGAGGCATTGCGGCAGCGCCGTACGCTGCGGGCCCCGTGACACGGTCGACGGGGGAGCGCGCGGGGCGATCTACCATTTTGTTGGGTTCGGGTGGATGCAGAGACACGGAGACTGGTGACTGAGGCGATGCAGAGCGACATCGAGGCGATCCTCCGAGAGGGCGAGGCGGCCATTGCGGCCGCCTCGTCGACCGACGACCTGGTGCAGGTCGAGACCGAATTGTTCGGGAAGCGCTCCGCGCTGTCGGGCGCCCATCGCGCCCTCGGGGCACTCGAGGCGGACCAGCGCATTGCGGCGGGCCGCCGGCTCCACGAGGTGCGGGGCGCCCTCGAAGCGCAGGTGGCCGACCGGCACGACGCGCTGGCTGCGACCGAGCGCGCCGAACTCCTGGTGGCAGATCGGCTCGATCTGAGCGAGGTCATTCCGAACCTGGTCCGGTCTCCGCTCTCCCGCGGCCATCTCCACCTGGTCTCCCAAGCCCGCGACGAACTCGAAGACGTGTTCGTGGGCATGGGGTTCGAGGTGGCCGAGGGACCCGAGGCGGAGTCGGACTGGTACAACTTCGAGGCGCTCAACATGCCACCGGCCCACCCGGCCCGCGGCATGTACGACACCATGTACCTCGACATCGGCGAGCCCGAGACGGTGTTGCTGCGCACCCACACCTCACCGGTGCAGATCCATCTGATGGAGGAAGCGGTGCGCAACGACACCCTGCCGATCCATGCGGTCATGCCGGGAAAGTGCTACCGGCTCGATACGCCGGACGCGCGCCACCTGCCGGTGTTCAACCAGATCGAAGGGCTGGTGGTGGATCGGGACGTCACTTTCGGCGACTTGGCCGGCACCATCCAGACGTTCACGACGGCCTATTTCGGCGAAGGAATGCAGTCGCGGCTGCGCCCCGCCTACTTCCCGTTCACCGAGCCCTCAGCAGAGTTCGAGATCACCTGTGCCATCTGCCGCGGCGCCGGTTGCCGCACATGTTCGAACGTCGGTTGGGTCGAGCTCGGTGGGTGCGGCATGGTCGACCCAGCGGTCTTCGCCGCGGTCGGAATCGATTCCGACGTGTGGTCCGGCTTCGCCTTTGGTTTCGGCATCGACCGCCTGGCGCTCATGCGCCACGAGATTCCCGACCTGCGCTCCTTCATGGAGAACGACATCCGATTCCTGTCTCAATTCTGAGACGGAACCTGGCCCCCTAGAGAAAGACCCCCGTGCTCGCTCCGCTCAGCTGGCTCCGTGATTTCGCCACCTTCCCCGACGACACCCCCGCTCTGGTCGCCGCGCTCGACGACCTGGGCCTCGTGGTGGAGGGGGTCACACGCGTCGGCGAGGGGCTCGAGGACGTCGTGGTGAGCCAGGTGACCGAAATAGAGGGCATCAAGGGGGCAGACCGTATCCGCCGGATCGTGGTGGACGCCGGCGCCGGGCCGGTCGAAATCGTGTGCGGCGCGTTCAACTTCGAAGTGGGCGACCGGGTCCCCTTGGCGCCCGTCGACACCGTGCTGCCGAACGGCATGGAGATAGGTCGGCGCAAAATGCGTGGCGTCGTCTCCAACGGGATGTTGTGCTCGGGGAAGGAGCTCGGCCTCTCTGATGATGGCGCCGGGCTTCTGGTCCTCGGGGCCGAAGTCAATGCCCCACCCGGCACGCCCCTGATGGAGGCTCTCGGCCTGCAGGCCGATACGGTCTTCGACATCACGGTGGAGGGCAACCGCCCGGACGCCTGGTGCATGGCCGGGATCGCCCGTGACCTGGCGGCCCGGCTGGGCCTCCCGTTCGCGCTGCCCGAGCCGCCGGCGCCATCGGGCGGCCAGCCCGTCACCGAACTGGCCAGCGCCACGGTTGAGGACCTGTCGCTGTGCCCCCGCCTGACGGTCGCCGTGCTCACCGGCGTGGTCGTCGGGCCCTCACCCCGCTGGATCGCCGAGCGCCTCACATTGGCCGGCATGCGTCCCATCAACAACGTCGTGGACGCGTCGAACTACGTGATGCTCGAGCGCGGGCAGCCGACGCACCCCTATGACCTGCAACGCCTCGGCGGTCGCGGCCTGATCGTCCGGCGGGCGCAGCCCGGTGAGACGCTCGAGACGCTCGAAGGCGTGACCCGTACCCTGGGGCGGCCCGGGCGCAGCCTGGGCGACACCGGCGAGGACTGCGTCATCTGTGACGGCGACAACGTGGCTGTGGGGATCGCCGGGATCATGGGCGGCGCCTCGTCCGAGATCGCGGAGTCCACCACCGAGGTCCTTCTCGAAGCGGCCTACTTCACCCCGATGGCCATCGCCCGCACTTCGAAGCGCCTGGGCTTGCGCACCGAGGCGTCGGCCCGTTTCGAGCGGGGCACGGATCCCTGGGGCATTGACGCCTCGGTCCACCGCTTCAGCCAGTTGCTAGCCGAGAGCGTCCCCGACCTCGCGGTGGCCGACGGGACCCTTGACATCAGGGGCGACGTGCCGGAGCCCTTCACACTCGATGTGCCCATCGCCCGCGTGCGGCGCCAGGTGGGGGTGCCGCTCACCCGCGCCCAGATCGCCGCGCTCCTCGAGCCCATCGGGTTCAGCACCGGGTCCGGAAGCGTGGACTCGGCCGGCTCCGACGCCGGATCCGAGGACCAGCTGACGGTGCTCGTGCCGACCAATCGGCCCGATGTGCGCCCGGCCCCGTACGGGATCGACGACGTCATCGAAGAGGTGGCCCGGACGTTCGGCTACGCCAACATCCCACGGCACACGCCGACGTGGCCGCAACCTGGTCGGCTCACGGCATTGCAGCGCGACCGTCGCCTGATCAAGACGGTGTTGTGCGGTGTTGGCGCCTCCGAGGCCTGGACCAACACATTCGTCTCGGAGGAGTCGCATCTCCGGGTGGGTTTGCACGGCCCGGCCGTCCGGGTCTCCAACCCCCTCATCGCGGAAGAGCCGTACCTGCGGCGCTCGCTCATGCCCGGACTCCTCGGGGCTCTGGCCTACAACGCCGGCCGCCGGCAGGGGGACATCCGCCTCTTCGAGGTGGGCGTCGTGTTCTCCCACCCTGACGAGGGCTTCCCCCGCGTGGTCGAGCGCAGCGGGAGCGGGGGGTCCCACACGGCATTGTTGCCCGGCGAACGCGAGCTTCTCGGCGCCGTGTTCGCCTACCAGGACGACGACGCGCAGACGGCGACGGCGGCCTGGCACATCGTGGCCGACGCCTTCGGGGTGCGCGGGGTGCGCCTGGTGGATACAGACGCGGCCTCCGGACTGCTGCCCGGATTGCACCCCACCCGTTCGGCGCGGCTCGTGGCCGGTGAGGGGCGGGCGATCGGGGCCGCCGGGGAGATCGACCCCGCCGTCGCGGCGGACTTCGGGCTCACCAGGACAGCCGGCACCAGGGTTTCGCCGCGACGGGTCGGGTGGCTCGAGGTCGATCTCGGACTCCTCTTCGACGACAAGGTGGTGGAACGCCGGGCCATGGTGGCGGCCGCGGTGAGCCGCTTCCCGTCGTCCGACGTCGACCTGGCCCTCGTCGTCGAAGACGGCATAGCGGCCGACGTGGTCGCGGACGCCCTGGGCGCCGCGGCCGGCGACCTGCTCGAATCGGTCGCGCTCTTCGACGTGTACCGGGGCCCGGGCATCGGGGACGGGAAGCGCAGCCTGGCCTACCGGTTGCGCTTCTGCTCGCTCGATCACACGTTGACGGACGAGGAGGTCGGTGCGCTGCGGGCCCGTTGTATCGAGGCCGTCGTGACCCAGTTTGGCGCGGCGCTGCGCTGACACCGGTCGGGCGCAGCAGCACCTGCATGGCATCGTGTATGCGTGCACGTGCAGCAGATCGATCCCGACGACGCAGCGTCCTTTGACGCCTGGTATGCCGTCTTGCGCGTCACCGACGAGGAGCGCTGGCCCCGGATCCCGGGATGGAGCCGCCGCGAGATCCACGCGATGGCCAGCCACGCCGGCGGGGCGACGGAGTACCAGTGCCTGGCCGCCACGGACGAGACGGGGGCCACGGTCGGGATCGGCCTGTTCGAGCTGGCGCGCCGGGACAACCTGCGCCGCACGTCGCTCGACGTGCGGGTCCTTCCCGGTTATCGCCGTCGCGGCACCGGCACGGCCATCGTGGCCGAGGCCGAGCGGCGGAACGCGGCGGAGGGACGATCGATGGTCAACGGATTCTGCGAGGTGCCCACGGACATGCTTGCCTCGGATCCCTCGGCACCCTTCGCCCGGCGCCTGGGCTTCGCGCCCACCCAGACGGCGCACCGCCGACACCTGTCTCTCCCTCCCGACGCGACACGGTTGGCGCCCCGGCGCGCGGAGGTGGCGGTGGCGGCCGTCGGGTACCGCATCTTCACCTTCGCCACGCCATGGCCCATCGAGTATCTCGACGACCAGTGCGAACTGCGCCGCCGCATGTCGACCGATGCGCCATCGGGTGACGCTCACGAGGATGAGGAGTCATGGGATGCGGCGCGCGTCGAGGAGGCCGACGACTTGCTGGCGGCGCAGGGACTGACGAGGTTGGCCGCGGTGGCCGAACACATCGATTCGGGCCGCCTGGTGGCCTTCACCGAGCTGGCGCTACCGGGCCAGCGTCCCACCGAGGCCTGGCAGTGGGCCACGCTCGTGCGGCGCGAGCACCGGGGCCACCGCCTGGGCCTGGCCGTCAAGCTGGCCAACCTTGACTATCTGGCGACGGTGTTTCCCGAGGCGCGGTTGGTCATCACGGGCAACGCGCAGGAGAACGCGCCGATGATCGCCGTGAACGAGATGCTGGGGTTCGAGGTGGCGGCGACCGCCACCTTCTGGCAGAAGGATCTCGCGGCACCCCAATGACGGTGAAATGGCAGAACATCTCCGCTCTCGTTACCGACGGGGGCACGCGTGTGCTCGCCCTGGCTACCTTCTGGGCGTTCTGCTCGGAACGCGCTGAGGAGGGCAGGTGCAATACTTCACAGGCCTGTAACGATCTCCGAATTCGCTAGCAGACACATGCAGAAGACCATCGAAACCCAGACCGGCTCTCTTTTTGAGAGCGAAAACGTTTCTCCCGGCATTGCACTGGTTTGTATCGCGGCCGAAGTCGGGGGCTCTCTTATCTTGATCGTGACGAACTCGTCACTTGTTAGAGACGGGTCCTACTATTTGCTTCATGCGATACAGACGCGCGAGCCCTTCCCTACCCCTGGTCGCCAGGGGATCAATCTTGTGCGTGAGGGCCTCGGCTACTCGCACTACACCTTGGCCTCACGAACACGCATGTCCTGACCCTATTGGAAGGGATCGGATTCGTAGTATTCCCTGCTGTTGTGTGGACAATAGCGATTGTCCACACTCGTGGGTCACGAGTGCGATTTACGCTCGTGACCATTTCATGCGGCTTGTGCTTCGCTACTTCGATTTTCTTCAGTGTGAGAGAGTTGACGCTTGCCCTTCCTTTGGTCGTGCTCGCGTCGGTGATGCTTACCCAAACCACTCCGTGGTCTCGTGCGAACGCGGTGCTCGCGGTCGTCTCCACGGGGCTTTTGTTCTTCTCGCATCAGTCCATCGTGGCGTGTGCAGTGATACTTGCAGGCACAGCTCTGGTCCGGATCAAGATTCAGAGTAGCCACCAGAGTGAGTATTGTCGTAATGGTTCTCTCGGTGGTCGTTCTGGGAGGAGCGGTGTGGACCCTCGTGTTCTGGCCCAACCCCGATTCACACATCTTCTTAACGTCTCTCCATCGGTTGTCATTCTGTCCGTGGGAGCATTCTTCCTCCTCGGATGGGCCGCGCTCTACGGACGCATACCCGGCATGAAGTGGTTCCGTTGGATCTTGCTACTCATTGCCGTTCCGTTGACGTTTATAGGGATCCGCTTGGCAATCCGTGATCCCTTATGCTGCCATTTCGTCGCGAGCAGTGTGCGTGGTTGTGGTCGTTGTGCTGCAGATGCTGTTACTTGCCGACTGGATCATTGGACTCCAGCTATGTTCCGATTGGATCATTCGACTCGTACGAACTGATGCGGTCAGCCGTCCGGTCAGACTGTCGATAGGCGCTCCTTGAGGAGCTGCAGCGTTTCTCATCGCCCTCATGATCATCCCAATCGTTTGCACCTTTCGCTGGTCGACCGTTCTGGGTGACTTCCGCTCGACCATCACGCAGCGTACGGGCATCGTCCCAGTTGCCGATGTACGAACAAAAAAATCTAGCCGACACGTACCTTTGGTCTTGGACCAACACCACTCTGAGCGTGGTGCTCCGCCCGTCCAGCAGTAATGCAGTCGTCGAGAACACCTCGACTAACTGCACTCCATTCAGCATTGACGTAGCCGAGTAACAAATCCCCTCTGCATACCGATGGGGAAAGTAGGTGCGACGGAATGAACGAGGATGTCTTGATTGCAAAGGTGTCCCGTATCGCATCAGTCCCTTGAGGCAGTCACGGTGTCTCGGGTGGCCACGGCGTCGTCGAGGAGGGTCGAGTCGAGCGCCCGGCGGGTCTTGCCCTTCAAGACCCCGGTGGCGTCGATCACCGCTCGGACGGCGTCGAAGATCCGCTCGGGCGCTTCCGAAAGGCGCAGCCTGGGGAATTGGGCCAGACTTACGGCATGGCCCTGGCGATCGCCTGGAGGATCTCGCTATGGGAACTTGCGGAGGATTCGTCCTCGCTCCGAGATTGTGCGGCGTTCGCCGGTACCACTCCAATTCTGGACAGACGAGGTAGCCAATGACGGGTCAAGACTCGTCCGACTGCGAGGGGTCGTGGGGTGGCGCTTGATGAGCACTCTGTTGAGTTAGTGCGGGATGCCGCTTCTGGTGATCAGACCCTCCAGCCTCCAGACACCATCGCTCTCGGTTCGGGGATTCGCCGTTGGGTGCCACCTACGATCTGCTGTGGGCTCTATGCGTTGCTGACGATCGTGCTGTTCGGTCATCTCAGTTCCTTCGGATCGGCCCATATCACAGGACCCCAGACCGTCGATCAGATCGCACAGGTCTGGTGGCTCGAATGGGCCGAATATGCCATTTGGCATGGGCATAACCTCTTCTTCACCAACTGGCAGAACTACCCGGTTGGGCTGAACGCCGAGGTGAACACGTCGATGGTCGGCTTGGCAGTTGTGATCTCGCCAATCACGAAGCTGTTCGGGCCGGTTGTTGCGTGGAATGTGATGGTGAGGGTCGCTGTGTTCGCCTCGGCGGTGTCGATGTGTCTCGTGCTTCGCCGTTGGACCCGTTGGTGGCCAGCCGCGTTCGCAGGCGGTCTGCTCTACGGCTTCTCCTCCTATGAGATGGTCAATGCCGGGGCGGTACTGGACCTTTCGTTCGTTGCTCTGCCCCCGTTGTTCTTCCTGATTGTCTATGAGATCGTGTTCCGTCAGAAATGGAGAGCGTCACGTACGGGCGCGGCACTGGGTTTGGTCGGCAGCCTCCAGTACTTGGTCTCGACAGAGATTCTTGCCAGCTCGGTCCTGATGGGCATGCTGGGGTGCGCTCTCTATGTGATTCCCAACCGAGATGCGATCGCAGCCAAGTGGCCCTACATCAAGAAGGCACTGACGTTCGGCATGGTGACAGGGACAGTGCTTGTTGCTTATCCGCTTGTCTTCACGCTCTTCGGACCAGGACACATCGACGGTCCTCCGAACTCCCAGGCAAACCTTGCGACGTACCACGGTGATTTACTGGGTCTATTCGTTCCGGGCTATCTCCCGCGCGTCGGGACTTCGAATCTCACCTCGTTCTGGTTTCAGCATCTCGGGAACTCGGCGATGATCTATATAGGAATACCGTTCTTCCTTGCCGTCATCGTGACCGTCCTCATCCTTTGGCGACACGGCATCGTCCTGATCGCCGGGCTACTCGCCGCATGCTCGCTCATCCTGTCGCTGGGTTCGGTTCTCTATGTCGCCGGGCACGATACCCACATCCCGTTGCCGTTTATCGTTCTTGCCCATCTTCCCGGAACTGACGGTTTGCTATCAACCCGACTCTCCCTCTATACCGCCATGTTCGGCTCGATGATCCTGGCGGTAGGTATCGAGGCTCTCTATCGAAGGCTCACCGATCGATCCCGACTGAAAACGCTGCCATCAACGTGGAGGAGGACAATTGGGTATTCACTCGTAGGGATCGTCGTCCTAGTCGTTGGACTTCCACTTGTGCCAGCGAGGGCGGAACAGCTCTCCCCCTCAGGAGCACCCTCGTCGACTGTCGCGGAGGCGCTCAAAGCGATACCGCCGGGAAGTGTCGTGCTGGCCTATCCGTATCCTGATGCACCAGTCATCCCTGTGCCGTTCACCTACAAGTACGAGAGCATCGACGATGCTCTGCTCGACCAGGCGATGACTGGCCTGAACTTCAAGTTGATCGGCGGTTACGGTTGGCGCCCATTTGTTCCAAACGGCTATGAATTGTTCGGAACTCCAACGGCTTCCGAACTGAATCCCGCCTCCATCCAGTCCCTGTTCGGTTCGTCCTTCTACGGCTATTCGACTCCGCCTCAGCAGATGGCCTTGACGCATGCCCATCTCACTTCCGACCTGAGAGCTTTCATGCGCAACTACCATGTCGAGGCGGTCGTGGTGCTACCTCTCGGCCAGAACCCCAAAAACGTCGTGGTTCACGTCAATGCTGCCATCGGCCCACCGTCTTTTTCCAGCGGTGCGGACATCTGGTATGGCGTTCAGAGGCGTCTTGCCCTCGTTTCGCCATAGGGACAATTCACAACTGCCTGGGGTGGTTCCCCAACAGGTCCCGGCGTCTTCCGGTGCAGGCTAAATGCCCCTTCCGCCGGACTTAAGGCGAGATCCGCGCCAAAGTATGGAGATGACGCAATCGGATGTCCGTGTTCTTGTGATCTGCGGCGCATCAGGCACAGGAATCTCGACGGACGCGAATCCGCGCTGACTCACGAGTCGAGGAATCGCAGCACGGCCAGGACGCGACGGTGGTCGGATTGGGACACCGGCAGGTCGAACTTCATGAAGATGTTCGCCACATGCTTCTCCACTGCACCGTCGGAGATCACGAGCTCCTTGGCGATGGCCGCGTTGGATCGGCCCTCTGCCATGAGGGAGAGGACCTCTCTCTCACGGGCGCTGAGCACCGAGATGGAGTCGGTGCGCCGCGACGCGCCGAGCAGCTGGGTGACCACTTCGGGGTCGAGTGCCGTCCCCCCGTTGGCCACCCGGACCAGGGCCTCGACGAAGTCGCTCACATCGGCCACGCGGTCCTTGAGGAGGTAGCCGATGCCGGCCGCGTCGTCGGCCAGCAGCTCCGCCGCGTAGCGCGTCTCGATGTACTGCGAGAACAGCAGTATCCCGAGGCCCTCGTGGGTGCGGCGCAATGCAATGGCGGCCCGCAGCCCCTCATCGGTGAAGGTGGGTGGCATGCGGATGTCGATCACAGCCACGTCCGGTCGATCGCGCTCGACGGCGCGGTGCAAGGACTCGGGGTCTCCCACTGCTCCGGTGATGGCGAAGCCCCGATCGACGAGCAGCTGCACGAGCCCGTCACGTAGGACGGCCGAATCCTCTGCAATGACGACGCGGAGTGGGGTCGTCATCTAGGCGTGCAGTGGCAGGTCCACAATGACCACCGTAGGGCCGCCGGGCGGGCTGGTGATGTCGAGTCGCCCGTCTACGGCGTGCACGCGATCGGTCAGGCCCACCAATCCGCTGGACGAGGACCCCAGGCGAGAGAGCTGCGCCCCGCCCCGGCCGTCGTCGCGCACGACGACGCGCAGCCACCCGCCGTTCTCCGTGCAGGTGATGCTGGCGCGCGAGGCCAGGGCGTGCTGGGCCACGTTGGCGAGCAACTCGGCGACGCAGAAGTAGGCGATGGCCTCGATGGCGGGTGTGGGCCGGCCCACGAGGGAGATGGTGAGTTGGGTGGGGATCGTGTTGCGCGCGGCCAGAGTGGCCAAGGCGCCTTCCAGCCCCGTATCGAGCGCGGGGGGATGGATCCCGCGGGCCAGGTCCCGCAGCTCAATGATGGCTTCCTTCGCACCCCGGTGCGCATCGTCCACCAGTTGACGCACGTGATCGAGCTGACGCGTCCGGTCCGGGTCGGGAGCGGCCGGTCCAGCCAGCTCCTCGTATTCGGCCAGCTTCTCCTTGGCCATCCCGAGGCGCATGGCCAGGGCGACCAGCTGGGCCTGGGTGCCGTCGTGCAGATCGCGCTCTATGCGCCGCAACGTCGCCGCCGAGGAGTCGACCGTCTGGGCCCGAGCCCGCTCGAGCGAGCGTACGCGCAAGGCGACGGGATCGGGCGACAGCAGGACGCGGAGCACACGGCGGTCGAGGTAGACGGTGGCACGCACGGCCCACGGCGCCGCAAAGAAGAAGACCACTCCGGCCAGGAAGACCCCCACCTCATAGAGGAAGCCGCTATGGCCGCCGGACCAGAAGTTGGTACCGAAGAGGACCTGGGGCAGCCCGTAGACGGCCGGGCTGCTGCCCGACCCTCCCCACACGGGGAACGTCAGACAAAAGAAGGCGTCCCACCAGAAGGCGAATCCGGCCAAAATGCCCAGGAGGGCCAGCGGCACCTTGAGCCCCACATAGGCCATGGCCCGCCAACCGGTACGGTCCCGCAGGGTGGATTGCAGCCAACCCAAGAACCCTGGCCGCGGCGTGAACTCGTCGGGATCCTCGATGTCCTCACCCAGGTACGAGCGAGCTAGTTGTCGATGGAAGCCGCCGAACCCGCGCGCGCCGCGCACGGAGAGGGCGATGATGCCGAGGCCGAAGAAAGTGATGGCCAGGACGACGCCGGCAAACAGGGTGATGACGACGAAGGCGATGCCGAACACGGCGAACAAGGCACCGATGGAGAGAAAGGCCAGCTCCGACCAGGTCTGCCGGGCGAACGGCTCGCGGATGATGGTGCGGGCGGTGGCACGGACTTGCGGCTCCCGGGCGCCCGCCACGGCAGTCAGGATCTCCTTGAGCCGGCTTCGCACCTGAACCCCGCCATCTTCCATCTCAATCCCCATCATGCGTCACGGTGCGCCAGAACCAGGTTCCCGGCCACCAGGGTGACGGCGCAGTAGAAGACCATCCACAAGAAACCGGTGGCCGGGGAGAGCTGGCCGGGCTGGTGGACGACGGCGGCCACGGAGTTGGCCAGGATCTGCTCGGGAGCGAAACGGCCGGGATTTCCGTGCGCGTTCAGGGGCTGGAGGACCACGGGGAGCAAGAAGGTGAGCCCCACGAACGCAGCCATGGCGCCGGCGGTGTTACGGATGATCAGCCCGAGCCCCAGCCCGAACAGGCCCAAGAGGGCGAGGAAGGCACCCGAGAGCAACAATGCCGTGAGGACTCCCGGCGCCCCGATCGTTGCCGTCGGCGCGTGTCCCGAGAGGAGGCCCTGACCGAGGAAGAAACAGGCAAAGGTCATGACCTCGCCCACGACCAGCGAGACGGCGGCCACCACCATCGCCTTGCCCGCGAGGAACAACGGGCGACGCGGCGTGGCCGCCAGCGACGAGCGGATGGTCCCGCTGCCGTACTCGCCCGTGATGGCGAGGACACCCAGCACGCCGATGACCAGGGAACCGAGCGCCAGACCCGTGAGGGACTGGTTGGTCGGATCGAAGCCGGAGTGCGGGCCGCTCCCTTGGCGCTGGACGTTGTGGGTGGCCAGGAAGGTGACCAACAGGCTGCCGACCACCACCGCCAGCATGACCCACTTGGTCGAGCGCAGTGAACGCAGCTTGATCACCTCGGCACGTAGCGCCTGGGCAATGCCGTAGCGGCTCGGGCCGCTCCCGTACCTTGTGGGGGAGGCCGCCACATCCGGGCGGGCGTCGGCCGCCGGCGAGAGACTCATGAGGTTGGGCATGACAAGGTCCTTTCGGTTCAGTTCGATCGGGGCGATTCGGGGGGAGCGCCCACCCCGGCCACGGCGTGGGTCCGGAACTCGACCGCATCCTGGGTCAACTCCATGAAGGCGTCCTCGAGCGAGCCCCGCAGTGGCGACAGCTCGTGCAGGGTGAGGATGCGGTCGGCCGCCAGCTCACCGATCTCCACCGCGGACAGACCGGTCGCCACAATGGAGCCGTCGTCCTCCATCCGGGTGGTCGCCCCCACGTCGTGGAGGGCCGTGACGAAGCAGTCGGTCATGGGCGTGACAACCCGCACCGCGTCGAGCCCGCTCTGCGCCGTGAACTCGCGCACGCTCGTCTCGGCGATCAGGGTGCCGCGGCCGATCACGACAAGGCGCTCGGCCGTCAGGGCCATCTCGTTGATCAGGTGGCTGGAGACGAACACGGTGCGCCCCTGTGCAGCCAAGCCGCGCAGGAGGTGCCGGGCCCAGCGGATGCCTTCCGGATCGAGCCCGTTGATGGGCTCGTCGAAGAGGAGGACACCCGGGTCGCCGAGGAGGGCGGTGGCGATCCCGAGCCGTTGGCCCATGCCGAGCGAGTACTTGCCGGCCCGTTGGTGGGCCACCTCGGTGAGGCCGACGATGTCGAGGACCTCGTCGACGCGGGCGAGAGGGATGTCATTGGTCGCGGCGAGGAACCGCAGGTGCTCGTAGGCGCTGCGCGCCGGGTGGTAGGCCCTGGCGTCGAGCAGGGCCCCAACCTCGCGCAATGGCCACGCCAGCTCGGCGTAGCGCTTGCCGTGCACGAGGGCCGTTCCCGAGGTCGGGTTGTCGAGCCCCATGATCATGCGCATGGTGGTCGACTTGCCGGACCCGTTCGGCCCGAGGAACCCGGTGACGACCCCCGGGGTGACCTCGAAGCTGAGATGGTCGACGGCCAGGTGTTTGCCGTAACGCTTGGTGAGTCCTTCTGCAGTGATCATGCCTCCACGGTAAGGAAGCGCGGGGCCGTTGAGAATGCCGCTACCGGGCGTTCGCAACGGGGGCTAACCCCCGTCGCGGCGCGGGGGATACCGGCCGTCAGGCCGGCGTCACCAGGTCAGCCGTCGGGGTGGTTGCAGACCGCCTCAATGTTGTGCCCGTCCGGATCGCGCACGAAGGCGCCGAAATAGTGCGCGTGGTACTCGGGGAAGACGCGTGGCGCGTGGAGCACCTCGGCCCCGATGGCCACGGCAGCGTCGTGGAAGCCGCGTACGACGCCACGCGTGGGGGCGCGGAAGGCAATGTGGAGCTCCCGATCCTCCGCGCGTTGCGCTGGGCACAACCAGAACGAGCCCTGCTCGGGGCCGAAGAAGCCGACGGCGCCGTCGATGTCCTGGGCCGCGATGCCCAGAGGGGCGAGCACGGCCTCATAGAAGGCGCGGCTGGCCGGAAGGTCGCGGACCTGAAGAGTCACATGGTCGATCATCCACACAGGATCGCGCGATCCGGGCACGAAGACCCTTCCTCCGCTAAACAGGGACCCCCGGGATAAGGAGGGGGCGGACATGGACGAAGGCACACTCGAGGACAAGGTGATCGTCGTGGCCGGTGGGGCCACCGGGATCGGTGCGGAAACGGCGCGCCACGTGGCACGCCGTGGCGCTCGGGTTGTCGTCGGCGACATCAATGACCAGGCCGGGCAGCGCACCGTGGAGGCCATCGGCGGGGGAGCCCGGTTCGTCCATTTCGACATCGCGGACGAGGACTCGGTGCAGGCCTTGATCGGGGCCGCGGTAGAGGCCTTCGGGCGTTTGGATGGCCTCTTCTCCAACGCCGCCGACCTCCGTCCCGAAGTGCTCTCGAAGGACACGGACATCGTGGCGATGGACAGCGCGACGTGGCACCAGAGCCTGGCCGTCGACCTGACGGGATTCTTCTACACCGCCCGCCACGCCCTGCCGCACCTCCTCGAGGCGGGCGGCGGCTCCATAGTGGTCACCAGCTCGGCCGCCGCCTTCGCGGGAGGCGCCATCCGCCCGGCGTATGCCACGTCGAAGGCGGGGCTCGGGGCGCTCGTGCGCCACATCGCCAGCCGGTGGGGCCGAGAAGGCATCCGCTGCAATGCAGTGGCGCCCGGTGTCGTCCTCTCCGATGAGCTGCGGCCCACGGTGCCGGCCGAGCACCAGCAGGCGTACCTGCGTTTGCAACTCCTGAACCGCCTCGGCGAGCCGCGCGACATCGCCGCCATGGTCGCTTTCTTGTTCTCCGATGCGGCAGAGTGGATTACCGGTCAGGTGATCGGCGTCGACGGCGGCATGGTCCTGCGGTGACCAACGTGAGGGTGACGCTCGACAGCGAGAAGTGCCAGGGGCACGGGAGGTGCTACACGCTCGCCCCCGACGTGTTCGGCCTCGACGAGGATGGTTACGGGCTTGTGCAGATGCGCGAGGTGTCGGGCGAGGCGCTCGAGAGGGCCAGGCTCGGTGTCCTCGGCTGCCCTGAGTCCGCCATTGCGCTCGAAGAAGGCGTCTGAGCGCATGCGCGAGATAGCGGGTCCGCCGCCGGCGTTCGACCACTTCGCGCACCGGAGCAGTGCCGAGTCGGACCAGGCCTGGAAGGAATTCCGCCAGTGTTGCCCGGTGGGTTGGTCCGAAGCCAACGGGGGATTCTGGGTCGTGGCCGGGTACGAGGAGGTGGCGGCCGCGTTCCGCGATTGGGAATCGTTCTCGTCGGCCCGGTCGGACCCAGAGCGAACGTCGCTGTCGATCAGCGGCAACGCGATGCCGGTGCTCTATCCCGAGGAGCTCGATCCGCCCGAGTGGAACCCGATGCGGCGTGTCCTCGCCCGCATGCTCTCTCCCCAGGCCGCGGCGCGACTCCGCCCGCGCGTCGCGTACTGGGTCACGCACGCTATCGACCAGGTGATCGAGCGCGGGACCTGTGAGTTCGCCGACGATCTCACGTGCCGGGTGCCCGAATCGGTGGCACTCGAGATGCTCGGCTTCGATCGGGCCGAGTGGACGCGGATCTCCGGGGCGTTCCACCACATGGCCGCCTACGCCAACGGCACCCTGGAGTACGCCGCCACGCTGCGAGAGTTGCGGTGGGTGGCCGAGGTGGTGCAGGCCGAATTGACCGCTCGCCTCGCGACACCGCGCGACGACGGCATGACCGCCATCGTGCATCACGACATCGACGGAGAGCGGATCTCTCTCGACGCGGCAGCGGCAGTCACCCGCTTGGTCGTCGGTGGAGGAGTCGACACCAGCACGTCGGTGTCCTCGGCCGCCCTCATCCACCTGTCGCGGCATCGGGCCGACCGCCAGCGCCTCCTCGACGACCCGTCCCTCATCGACGCTGCTGTCGAGGAGTTCTTGCGGTACTACCCGCCGGCTCGCACCCACGGCCGGGTCGTCGCCCGTGACGTCACCCTGGCCGGATGCCAGATGCACAAGGGAGATAGGGCCCTCCTGAGTGAGGTGTCCGCCAATCGCGACGAAGCGGAGTTCCCCGACGCCGACCGGTTCGTGATCGACCGGTTCCCCAACCGGCACGTGACCTTCGGGATGGGGTTGCACCGTTGCCCCGGTTCGCACCTGGCCCGGCTCGAGTTGAGGGAGCTGCTCACCCAGGTGCTGGCCCGGATGCCTGACTTTCACATCGACGAGGACGGGATCGTCGAGTACCCGAACTGGTCGATGATCGGCGGGTGGGGCAGAATCCCGGCCACGTTCACGCCCGGACCGCGGCTCGGGGACTGACCGCACTCTCCGTTCGAGCTCCGCCTGCTCCTCTCCCGCTGCTGGCCCAGGTGGCGTGGTCCCGGTGCACACGATCCGCATGACTTATGGACCGATGTACTTGACACACATATGTCAACCCCAAGATCAGGACTCTGTCGTTTCTGACCCGGACGATGGGGAGCCTGCCTTAGGTGACCCCGGCCCACGGCTACAGCAACCTGGTTCACACTGGACCTCATGGATGACACTCAACGGAATCTGCTGGGCGCCCTCGGGATTGATTCGCGACCGTGGGTGATGTAGGCGTGTAGGTAGTTCTCGCTGACGCCACGGTAGGCGCTTGCCTGATCGGTGTAAACGGTTGTACCGGGCGCCATTGGGAGACGCTGGTTCAGATTTGGTGCTGACGGGCTGCCCGAGTGGCTTGTGTCCGTGGCGACGTCCACACAAACGCAAGTGATGTCGAGCCAAGTCGCGGTCCAAAATAACAAAATACGCACGGACTGCGCGGCATCTTAACTTCAACTAAAGTCAAGCCCCCCAATGAACTGCAAGTACATTCTGTTGAATCGCTACAAGTGTGCCGCACAGTCCCATGACGGGGAGAAGGAAGCGAGTCGGCAGCTTCCACCGTTCCACTCCAACGGCAGCTAACGCAGCTATCGCCGCGAGGCCGACGAAGGCGTAACGCGCCTGATACGTAGCAGTCTGGAAGGCGACAAACCAGATCGACAAGAATGCCGCAAAAGTGATGGCCAGCAACGTGACCAGTGTCTTTCGGTCAATGTGATGACGAAAAAGTCCGGCCAGTGCTCCGGCAAGTACAAGCGAGAAGATGAGATTGACGGGCCACGACCAATGAAATTGGTTCCAGCCCGACTGATACCAGAAGCTGTCGAGGATTCGCACTGGGACACGGTCAAAGATCAGACTCAACGGATTGCCTGCTTTGTATGCCTTTCCGAACGATGTACCGAGTCCCCCAACCAAAGACAGGTAACCGGCTGAAGCTCGGCGCGCCAGGGGATCGCCATATCGGACAGTGTTCTGTACGAAGTACCAGCCACTGATGACGAGGGTCGAAAGCACACCAATCCCGAGGTATCCAGCCCGCCGCTTCCATCCGGTGACCATGAAGGCAAGCACTACTAATACAAGCGCGATCGACAGCGCCGAGAGCTTCGTGATCAACAACAACCCGACGACAGCCCCTACTGCGGCCATCCGCCAGCGATTGGGCGCTCGCGCATATCGCAAGGAAGCGACAGTGAGTACCGCACCGAGCAGATCGACCAAATTGTCATTCGTCACAAACGACGAGAGAAACACGAACCGTGGCAAGAAGGCAACCATTGACGCGCCTACAACCGGTGTCCAAGGGTTTGAGGAGACAAGTCGCACAGCGAAGTACGTGAAGAGCACGGTGCACGCGCCTAGGAGGACGTTCGGAAGGCGGAGCCACAATAGGAATCGAAGGTCGGCCGAGCTGTGGGTTACGAAAAGTCCGTTCTTCATCTCAAGAGTCACTGGTGCGACATAGGGAGCTTGGGCCGGCAATCCCACGAGTCGCTGCCAACCCGCCAAGAGAAGATAATAAAGAGGCGCTTGATGCGCTTCATCACCAGAGCACTTAAAAGGAATTGAAACGCAGTGCATTCCATACCAGTGCCCGCTCACCAGAGTCTCGATGTTCTGGACATGGCCAGGCTCATCGGCCGATTCATAGGCCGGAGTCTTGATTGCGATGACTGTGCCGAGTGCGACGAAGACTAAAATCACTCCAATGAGGACGAGCCGGGCGTAGCTGGACGCTCGCTCAGATGTGGTTTCGGTCTGCCTCTCTGTTGCCAGTCTTATGGCGGCCATCGTCTGACGCTACCTTGGGAAGTCAGCCCCTACCTTGGTGCGACTGGTATTCGCCTCGCACGCATCAGCGTGCCAGTGTGCCGCTCGCAACTCCAGACAGGCTTCCACCCTGCGAGGTACTTGTGGCGGCCTTTCCACACCTGGCTCCATGCAATGTCCCGCCCAGCGCGATGGATTCTCGTAGACGAACCGCCAGCACCGACCCTGGATCAGAGAAGTGGAACCGTTTGCGAGGTGACAACCAATGCGGTCCCTCGGCAGCGTGACAACCGGGTTCAACCGTTGGGTGGCGGTGCCCACCGCACCACCTGGCAACTCGGTCGTCGCCACCTTCCAACTATCGCTGGGTTTGTCGTGGACGCTGCAGACGGTCCTCTTTAAACCGCCCAATATGTTTATGGGCTACAACAATGGCCAGCCGTATTGGCGGTTCGTGGCAGCCACGGCGTCAGATCTGCACGTATTGCGCCCAACTACCATTCTGGGTTACAGCGCGCCCTTCGTGCCGGTATCCGTGGACAGCTTTCGGTTCTTTGTCGACAGCCAGAGTAGGAGCGTGCAGGGGATCAAAGTGTCGTCTTATGAGATCCCGATGGTTGATCGCACGGGATAGTGGAAGGCCCTTGCGGCCCTCAATGCTCTGCGCGAGGCGGAGCGGCAGTCGATCAGCGTGGACGAGATGCGCCGGCGACTGGCCGTTGCACGGTCTGTGGACTTCACCGCCGATTAACCGGACGGATCGCAAACGGTGCGCAGCTCATCGCCGACGCCGTGCACGAGCTATATGTGGTGCCAGGTCAGAGGGAGACCATGCGACAGGCCAGAGCGACTCGGAGGAACAAGGCCAAGATTGCCGCTCCTAAGCCTGAGGGCGACTAGGCCGCCCCCCGCGATCACGGCGTTAAAGAAGGCATTGCGATCGTGCCGTACAGAGGCTCTCCCTCCCCCTCATATAGGCAGCACCGATGCGGAGACGTTGCCTGTCGCGCGCTCGCGGGCCCCCTGCACCGTGATTTTGTTGACAACGCGCTTGCCAGCGCCTCGCATCGCAACCCTCTTGTATTCGTGCATGTTCTCGGCTTCTCCACTGATGTATGTCTCGTCAACTTCGACCGTGCCAGACATCTTTGTGAACGACTCCGTAAGCATTGCTTCACGAATGCGGTGGAGCATGAACCACGCCGTCTTTTGCGTGACAAAAAGCGCCCGTCCCAGTTCGTGACTAGAAACACTGTTCTTGCTATTGGCGATCAGCCACATGGCGGGGAGCCACTTGTCGAAACCGATAGGGGAATCCTGAAAGATGGTACCGACCTTGATAGAGAACTGCTTTTTGCAACCTTGGCACCGCCAAATACGGCGGTTTTCATAGAACGACACATGCCCGTGACCGCATCGAGGGCACGTAATCGAACCATCAGGCCAGCGCAGTTCCATAACAAACCCAAAGGCTACGTCGGGGTCCGAAAAGTAGCGGATCGCTTGAAGAAGGCTGCTGGGCTGGGTCGTTGTGCTTGCCCCATATCTATTGTGTGCTCCTGCTGTGCGCCTAAAGAATGTGTGTGTCAAGTATATCAGTCCCATGACTATGCAGAAGTATGTATACTAATGCGATGAAGGCGGGGATCATCGGGGCCTCGGGATACACCGGAGTGGAGCTGCTCCGGTTGCTGGCGGGGCATCCGGCACTCGAAGTCGCCGTGGTCACGGCCTTTTCCCACGCTGGCGAGCAAGTGGGCGTGCACACGCCGTCGTTGGCCGCCTCCTATCCGGGATTGGTCTACGAGCCTGGACTGGTCCATGAGCTTGGCGGCCCCGCGGCACCGGTCGACTCCGCGCTGGACGCCATGGACGGCCTCGACGTGGTGTTCTGCGCGCTGCCCCACGGGGAGTCCCAACGGCTCGTCCCGGCGTTGTCGGGGCGGGTCGGTCTCATCGTGGACCTGGCCGCAGACTTCCGGCTGCACGATGCCGCGCTCTATCCCGCCTGGTACGGGGAGGAGCACGCGGCGCCCGAGTTCTTGGCGCAGGCGGCCTTCGGCCTGCCCGAGCTGTTCCGGCCCGGGCTCGCCGGGGCCAGTTTGGTGGCGGCGGCCGGGTGCTACCCGACGGCAGCCGGGTTGGCACTGGCTCCGCTCCTGCGGGCCGGATTGGTGGAGCCAAGTGGGATCGTCGTCGATGCCGCCTCGGGCGTCTCGGGGGCAGGGCGTGGGGCCAGGGAGTCGCTGCACTTCGGCACGGTCGACGAGGACTTCACCGCGTACGGGCTGCTCAGCCACCGGCACACCCCCGAGATGGAGCAGATCCTGAGTGCACAGGTGCTCTTCACGCCGCATCTCGCACCCATGGTCCGCGGGATCCTGGCCACCTGCTACGCCCGGCCCACGGCCGCGGCCGGGACGGCTGGCACCGCAGAAGTCATGGCCGTGCTGCACGAGGCCTACGACGACGAGCCCTTCGTCGTGGTCACCGACGCGCCGCCGTCGACCAAGGCCACGGCTGGCTCCAACTGCGCCCACGTGACGGCCCGGGTCGACGTCCGTACCGGGTGGGCGCTCGTGCTCTGTGCCCTCGACAACCTGGTCAAGGGCGCCTCGGGACAGGCCATTCAGTGCGCCAATGCCGCCCTCGGCCTGCCCGAGACCACCGGGCTGCCCCTGGCCGGGGTGTACCCGTGAGCGTGACCGCCCCGAAGGGGTTCGTGGCCTCGGGCGGCTCGGCCGGGATCAAGGCCGGGGGAGTGCCCGACGTGGCGATCGTCGCCACCGAGGATGGCAAGGCCGTCCCCGCCGCCGGCGTCTTCACGGCGAATCTCGCCGCCGCGGCGCCGGTGCAGGTGAGCCGCCTCCACCTCGAGCTGACCGGGGGCCGGGCGGCCGGCGTGATCCTCACCTCGGGGAATGCCAACGCGGCGACCGGGGAACCGGGGCGCGCCGCGGCGAAGTCCCTCTGCGCGCAGACCGCCCAGGGCATCGGCGCCGCGCCCGAGGAGATCCTCGTCTGCCAGACCGGCCTGATCGGGATCCCGTTCCCTCTGGAGGAGGCGGGGCCGCGGGTACGCCCGATCGTCGACGGCCGCTCCGCCGCACCCGAGTCGGCGGCCTGCGCGGCCCGCGCCATCATGACCACCGACACCAAGCCCAAGACCGCGCTGGTGCAGGCGGACGGGTTCAGGGTGGGGGCCATGGCCAAGGGGGCGGCCATGTTGGCGCCCCACATGGCGACCATGCTGGCGCTGTGCACGACGGACGCCGCGGTCGACCCGGGCACGCTCGGCTCGGCATTGCGCGCGGCCGTGGATGCGTCCTTCAACTCCATGACGGTCGACGGTTGCACGTCGACCAATGACACGGTGCTGGTGCTGGCGAGTGGCCGGGCGGCCACGCCGTCGCTCGCCGCATTGACCGACGCGCTGCGCCAAGCCTGTGGCTCGTTGGCCGAGCAGATGGTCGACGACGCCGAGGGAGCGACCAAGGTGGCGCACATCCGCGTGACTGGCGCGGCCAGCGACGGCGCCGCGCATGTGGCCGCGCGCAAAGTGGCCGACTCCATGCTCGTCCAGTGCTCGCTCAACGGCGAGGACCCCTACTGGGGCCGCGTCGTCAGCGAGCTGGGTTCCGCCGGCGTGGCCTTCGACATGGAGCGGGTCTCCGTGGCCTACGGCGGTGTGGTGGTGTGCGCCCGCGGGGTGGCGGCGACCCATGACGCGGCGGCCGTGGCCATCCACATGGGGGGCCGGCACGTCGAGATCCTGTGCGACCTGGGCCTGGGGGACGGCGCCGCCGCCGTCCTGGGCACCGACCTCGGCTACGGCTACATCGACGAGAACCGGACCACGTCATGACGGCCACGGCGAAGAACACCCGGGCCCAGCGGGCGGCGGCGCACAACACGGCCTCGCTGCTGGTGGAGGCGCTGCCGTACATCCAACAGTTCAGGGGCAAGATCGTCGTGGTCAAGTACGGCGGCAGCGCGCTCGACGGCACCGACGACCCGCTGTCCTCGTTCGCCCAAGATGTGGTCCTCATGCGCGCCGTCGGCATGCGGCCCGTGGTGGTGCACGGCGGAGGGCCCCAGATCGGCGCCCTCATGGCCCGGCTGGGCAAGGAGACCGAGTTCCGCGACGGCTTGCGGGTGACCGATGCCGACACGCTCGATATCGCACGCATGGTGCTGGTGGGGAAGGTGAACCGCGACATCGTCTCGGCCATCAACGTGCACGGCCCGTTGGCGGTGGGCATGTCGGGCGAGGACGCCAACCTCATCACGGCCGCCCAGAGCCACGTCGACCTCGGCTTCGTGGGCAACGTGGCGGTGGTCGACCCGACCATGCTGCAGCGCCTGGTGGCCGAGGGGATCATCCCGGTGGTGGCCACCATCGCGGCCGACGCGAAGGGACAGGCCTACAACATCAACGCGGACACCGTGGCCGGCGCGCTGGCGGAGGCGTTGGGAGCCGAGAAGCTCATCTTCCTCACCGATGTCGAAGGGCTCCGCGTGGTCCCCGACGATCCTTCGACACTCGTCCACCAGGCCGGCCTCGACGTGGTCGACGAGATCCTGCGCAGTGGCGGGGCGGTCGGCGGCATGAAGCCCAAGATCGAGGCCTGCGCCCAGGCCGTGCGCGGTGGCGTGGCGCGGGCCCACATCCTCGACGGCCGGGTGCCGCACGCACTGCTGCTCGAGCTGTTCACCGACTCGGGCGTGGGGACGATGGTGCTGCCATGACCGGACCCGCCACGCCCGCACCTGCCACACCTCCCACAGCGCTTGCGCCGCCCGATCGCAGCGCCATGATGCGCACCTACGCCGAGCCGCCGGTCACCTTCGTCCGCGGCGAGGGGACGATGCTCTTCGACGCCGCCGGGAAGGGGTACCTCGACTTCATCACCGGGCTGGCCGTGGTGGCGCTCGGGCACGCCCACCCGGTCGTGGCCGACGCGGTGGCCGCGCAGGCGCGCACCCTCTGCCACACGTCGAACCTCTACGGGAACACCTTGGCTCCCGAAGTTGCGTTGACCATCGACCGCCTGATCAATGGCGGCATCGGCCAGGCGGGCGGCCAGGTCTTCTTTTGCAATTCGGGGGCGGAGGCCAACGAGTGCGCGCTCAAGCTCGCTCGGCGATGGGCCGGAGCGGGGCGCCACGTCGTGGTCAGCGCGCTCAATTCGTTCCATGGGAGGACGCTGGCCACCTTGACGGCGACCGGCCAGCCCGAGAAGCACACCCCCTTTCTCCCGCTGCCCGAGGGCTTCGTCCACGTCCCCTACGACGACATCGAGGCGCTCGAGGCCGCGCTCGAGGGCGACACCGTCGCGGCCGTGCTGCTCGAGCCACTCCAAGGGGAAGGGGGGGTGATGGTGCCCAGCTCGGACTACCTGGGCGCCGTCCGATCGCTGTGCACCGAACACGACGCCCTCTTGATGCTCGATGAAGTCCAGACCGGTCTCGGACGCACCGGCCACTGGTTCGCCTTCCAGGCCCAGGGCCTGGCGCCCGACGTGGTGACGATCGCCAAGGCCCTCGGCAACGGCATGCCCGTCGGCGCCTGCTGGGCCCGGGCCGAGGTGGCGGCCGCCTTCGGGCCGGGGGACCACGGCTCAACATTCGGCGGCCAGCCCCTGGCCATGGCCGCGGCGCGGGCCACCTTGGCGGTGATGGAGCAAGAGGACGTGTGCGGGCGCGCCCAACGCGCCGGGGCACGCCTCGCCGCCGGACTGGGCACGCTGCCCGGCGTGGTCTCCGTCCGGGGAGCGGGTCTCCTTCTGGCGGCACAGCTGGCGGCCCCTCGGGCCAAGGATGTGGCGGCGGCGGCGCTGGCGCGCGGGTTGCTCGTCAACGCCGTGCGGCCCGACGCGGTGCGCGTAGCGCCGCCCCTTCTGGTCGACGACGGCGAGATCGACCGCGCGCTCGCGATCCTGGGCGGGGTCATGACGGAGGTCATGGCCGGGACGGGGGACTGACGCATGCCCGACCTCTTCGACATCGATGACTTCACGCCGCACGACTACGCGCGCGTGGTGGAGCTGGCCCTGGCCGACCCCGTCACCCGTGTCCTCGAGGGGCAGGGAGTGGCGCTCCTCTTCGAGAAGCCCTCGGCCCGCACGCGCAACTCGAGCGAGATGGCCGCGTTCGCGCTGGGCGCGCATCCGGTCTACATACAGGGCACTGAGGTCGGCCTCGATACGCGGGAGTCCGTCGAGGACATCGCCCGTACCCTGGGTTGCTATCACCGCATCGTGTGCGCCCGTGTGTTCGATCACGACGTGCTCGCCCGCATGGCGTTCGCGCTCGAGGCCAGCGAGTTCGACGTCCCGGTCATCAATCTCCTCTCCGACCGGGCGCACCCCTGCCAGGCGGTGGCCGACATGCTCACACTGCGCGAGATCATGGGCGACCTCGCCGGAGAGGTGCTGGCCTACATCGGCGACGCCAACAACATGTGCCGCTCGCTGGCCAAGGCAGCGATGATGGAGGGAATGCACTTCCGGGTGGCCTCCCCGGCGGGCTACTCGTTCTCGGCGGAGGACCTCGCCTCCCTGCATGCATTGTCCGCCGCGTACGGGCGGGGGGGCACCGTGAACTGCACCACCGATCCCATCGAGGCGGCGGGCGGGGCGGACGCGCTGTACACCGATGTCTGGACCAGCATGGGCCAGGAGGAGGAGAAGGCGGAACGCCTGGCCGCGTTCGCCGGCTTCACCGTCGACGACGCGCTGCTCGACGTGGCCGAGCCGGGCGTGCTGGTCCTGCACTGCTTGCCGGCGCACCGGGGTGAGGAGATCGCGGCCTCGGTCCTCGAGGGTTCCCATTCCGTGGTGTGGAAACAGGCCGCCCACCGCCAGACCGCCATGCGCGGGATCTTGGCCTGGTCCGTCGAGGAGGACCGACCGTGAGCGAGCAGGCCCTCTCCCCGCCGGCCCCGGTCACCCGCCTGACCAAGAACCAGCGCCAGCACCGCATCACCAAGTTGCTCGAGGCCCGCGCCGTCACCAGCCAGATCCAGCTGGTGGCACTGCTCGCCGAGCAGGGTGTCGAGGCCACCCAGACCACGGTGTCGCGGGATCTCGAGGACCTGGGGGCGGTGAAGGTCCGCCTGCCCGGCGGGGACACGGCCTATGCCCTGCCCGAGCTCCCGGTGCACCAGATCGCCCCCGAGGACCATCTGCGACGGGTATTGGGGGAGTGGGTCGTCGAGGTGGCGCACTCGGGCAACCTGGTGGTGCTCCGCACCCCACCCGGATCGGCGCATGTCGTAGGCTCGGCGCTCGATCGGAGTGGCTTGGAAGCGGTCGTGGGTACCGTGGCCGGTGACGACACGGTCCTCGTGGTGGTGGCTGAGGAGTTGGGGGGGAGGGCGATGGCGGCCCGTCTGAGCGACGTGGCCGGCATCGCGCACGAGCAAGGGAGCGACTGAGCATGGCTGAACGGGTGGTGTTGGCCTACAGCGGTGGCCTCGACACGTCGGTGGCGGTCCGATGGCTTATAGAGAACGAGAACGTCGAGGTGATCGCCGTCGCCGTCAACGTCGGCCAGGCGGCGGACCGGGGCGGGGAGGACTGGGACGCCATCCGTGCCCGGGCCCTGGCCGCCGGGGCAGTGGAGGCCGTCGTGGTCGACGCCCGCGCCGAGATGGCCGAGGAGTTCTGCATGCCGGCGCTCCGGGCCAATGCCCGTTACGAGGGCAAGTACCCGCTCGTGTCGGCCCTGTCGCGCCCGGTCATCGTGCGCCACCTGGTCGCCGAGGCCCGCCGGCACGGGGCCACCGCCGTGGCGCACGGCTGCACCGGCAAGGGCAACGACCAGGTGCGCTTCGAGGTGGGCACGCGCGCGCTGGCCCCCGACTTGTCGATCTACGCCCCCGCCCGGGTGTGGGGTCTCAGCCGTGAGGACTGCGTCGAGCTGGCCGCCAAGTGGGAGATCCCCATCACCGTGACCAAGGACAAGCTCTATTCCATTGACGACAACCTGTGGGGCAAGGCGATCGAGTGCGGTGCCATAGAGGATCCGTGGGCACCCGCGCCCGACGACGTCTACACGCTCACCCGGGTCACCGAAACCGAACCGGTCGAAATCGTCGTCGGCTTCTCGGCCGGCGTGCCGGTGACGTTGGACGGCGAGTCGCTGCGCCCCGAAGAGCTCATCGGCAAAATCGGTCGGATCGCCGGTAGCCGCGGTTTCGGCCGGCTGGACATGGTGGAGAACCGCCGCGTCGGGATCAAGAGCCGCGAGGTCTACGAGTGCCCGGCGGCACTGTCGTTGCTGATCGCGCACGCCGACCTCGAGGACCTGACGCTCGAGCGGGACCTGCACCACGAGAAGGCGCGCCTCGAGCCCCGCTGGTCCGAACTGGTCTACGACGGGTTGTGGTTCTCCCCGCTCAAATCCGCGCTCGATGCGTTCATCGCCGAATCGCAGCGTCACGTCACCGGGGAGGTGCGCCTGCGCTTCGCTGCTCCGGGTACCTGCACGGTGGTCGGGCGCCGCAGCCCGGTGGCGCTCTACGACCACGACCTCGCCACCTACGACGCGTCGGACTCGTTCCGCCACGCCGATGCTGAAGGCTTCGTCCGCCTGTGGGGACTGGGTGTCGCCACGTGGTCGGCCCGCCAGGGCCCGGGGGCGGAGGGACGGTCATGACGCTGTGGAAAGGCCGGATCTCGACCGAGATGGCCGAGGCCGTGGCCACGTTCACGGTCAGCCTCCCGTTCGACCAGGCGCTGGCCCCCGATGACCTGGCTGGCTCCCGGGCCCATGTCAAGGGCCTCGGGAAGATCGGCATCCTGACCGACGGCGAGGTGGCGCACCTGCTCGACACCCTCGCCCTCGTCGAGGAGGAGTTCGCAACCGGCGCTTTCGTCTTCGCCCCCGGCGACGAGGACATCCACACCGCCGTGGAACGACGGGTGACCGAGCTGGCGGGCGATGCCGTCGGCGCCAAGCTCCACACGGGGCGCAGTCGCAACGACCAGGTGGCCACCGACCTGCGGCTGTGGTGCCGCCGGTCGCTGGTGGGTGTGGCGTCGGAGATCATGGCCCTCCAGGACGCGCTGGCCCAGCGGGCCAGGGAGGCGGCCGACGTCTACCTCCCGGGGTACACGCACATGCAGCGGGCCCAACCGGTGCTGTTGGCCCATCACCTGCTGGCGCACGGCTGGGCGCTGGCCCGCGACGTGGACCGGCTGCTGGTGACGGTGGACCGGCTGAACATCTCCCCACTGGGGGCAGGGGCACTGGCCGGGTCCTCCCTCCCGCTCGACCCCGATTTCGTTGCCGCCGAATTGGGCTTCCACGGCCATTTCGAAAACTCGCTCGATGCCGTGGCGGACCGCGATTTCGTCGCCGAGGCACTGTTCGACATCGCGCTGCTCGGGGTGCACCTCTCGCGGATGGGTGAGGAACTCGTGTTGTGGTCGACCGAGGAGTTCGGCTTTTGCACGTTCGATGATGCCTATGCCACCGGCAGCTCGATGCTGCCGCAGAAGAAGAATCCTGACGTCGCCGAGCTGGCGCGGGGCAAGGCGGGCCGGCTCATCGGGCACCTCAACGCGGTGTTGATCACCCTCAAGGGATTGCCGCTGGCCTACAACCGGGACCTGCAGGAGGACAAGGAGCCGCTCTTCGATGCCGTCGTGCAGGTGACGCGCGCGCTCATCGCGCTGCGCGGGGTGTACGAGACCGTCGCCTGGAACGAGGAACGGATGCAGACCGCCGCCGACGGCCCCGCCGCCGCCGCCATCGACCTGGCCGAGATGCTGGTCGAGCACGGGATGCCCTTCCGCCAGGCCCATGCACTGATCGGCGGGATCGTGCGCGAATCACTGGAGCGCCATGTGCCCCTGGTCGAGTTGGTGTCCGCCCATCCCGAGTTGGGAGAGGCCGCCGTGGAGCTGCTCGAACCCGGCGTGGCGGTCACCCGTCGGCGCACGCCGGGCGGGGCGGGCCCTGGCCCGGTGGCCGAACAGACCGAGCGTTTCGACCGCCGGCGCGAGGTCGATCGGACCCGGCTGGCCCACTGGGTGAAGGTGCGCACGGGGTAAATGTGTGCACCGGGTAGTGGTACACACCGGGTAAGGCGAGTCTGTCCGGGCTGTGCCGCCCGAGTACCAGCTCGGCCATGAAGAGGGTGACGATCCCGCACTTGTGGTCCATCCCATCTTGGTCCGGGCCGACTCGGCCAGGGCCTCACATCGCATCGTCGAGTCGCTCGCCGGTGCCAACTTCGAGTACTCGATTTGGTTCGCCATCAGTGGTTCTGTGCGTGACGCCCTGCTGCTCGCACAAGAAGAGGACTGGGTGCGAGCCACCGATCTCGGCGGGGGTTTCAGTGTCGCATCCCTGTCACCCGAGGTCGGAAGAATGATCGAGGCAAAGTCCTCCCGAATCCGGAAGTGGTGCCGCTCCAGCCAGGCGACTCGGGACAGTTAGCGAGGTGTTGGTGGGCCCTACGAGACCGAGGCGATGACAACGAGGCAGACCGCAACCAGAACTCCGCCAAAGGCGATACTAATCACAGGTGATCGTCTGAGAAATGTCGAATGTCGGATCGGATTTTCGATGGCGAAGTAGGTGCCCGCAGACAGAGCCACGGCCAATCCGACCGGCAGCAGGTTCGTCAGAGTGTCGGTATAACGCCAATGCTGTAATGCAATGATGATTATCGGCCAGTGCCAAAGATAGAGCGAGTACGACCAGCGCCCTGTCCACTTGAAGGGAGCTAATTTGAGCAGCGACTCGACCCCCATCCGTGGCGCGGCTGTGCCCCCGCCGATGATAAGTGCAGCCGCCCCAACTGGCAGAGCCGAAAGCGGTCCGGGATATGCCGAGCTGAAGTTAAGACCGAAGGCGATGACAGTGAGGCCTATCAGCCCTGTCCATGTCATGACAGCCGCTATCGACGCTGGCAGCTTCTTCAAGTATCCCGTTGCCACGGCCAACATTGCCCCCACCGCCAACTCCCACGCTCGCCCGATTGCCGAGCCATACTCAGCGGCAGGATTGAGTGCTGACCAAGAAAATGAAGCAACGATGACGATGGCCAGAACTACGGCGAGCTTGGCCCGTATGGGCCATTTCCGGCACACTATGGCAACAGCAAAGAGAAGAGCGGGATATACGAGATAAAATTGCTCTTCCACGCCCAGAGACCAAAAGGTTCCAAACAAAAGACTCGAGTGAATATTGGCGCAGAACAAAGTGGCCCACCGGGCACCGCTCGCTGCGTTTTGGGCCGCGGAGACTCCGATTAGGACTCGTTCGGCGACCATGGTTACGGCGATGACAACTGTCGCCATCGGAACGATCCGGAGAACGCGACGGCCGTAGAACGCCAGCATTTTCGGCCTGCCCGTCGAAGCACTTTGTCTGAGAAGAATGCCCGTGATGACGAAGCCGGAGATGACGAAGAACACGTCTACACCAACGTAACCCCCAACCAGATGAAAGTTGCCCGAGTGAAAAAGCACCACCAGGAGGACGGAGACACCTCGCAAGCCCTCAATGTCGGGGCGGAATGCCCGGTCCTCTGGAGCGGTGCCGCCCGCGTCGACGAACTGGAGGCCGTCACCGACCCGCGGCACGATCTCGCCGTGACTGACTCCAGAGCCCGAGGGAGTTCCACTGTCCAAGTCCACTTTCGGAACTTCCCCACCTAAATCCGGGACTCCGGTGTTCGAATCCGTAGTCGCCATTCGGCCAGTTTCTCAGATTTCTCAGTGGATGTGTCAAGAGCGGTCTGTAGCAGATGGAGCCCTTCAAGTAGCGCTGGGTAATGAGGCGAGCGGCAGGTAGCCCACCTCGTCAATGATCAATGTGGCCGGCCCGCCCCGGGATGTGCCCCGGGATGAGTTGTGAGAAGTTCCTTCTACCTAAACCATTGCCGCTATTTGCACTTCCCTATTACCGGAAGGCCCAGAGCACGGTATTTCCGGTACAGGCCCGGAGAGAAGACGGTTAGATGATCGGTTCGGGCATCAGCAAATCCTACAAAGTGGCCCACGTCGGGCGTAAAAAGCAGGTAGCCGAACTCGCCGTAGAAGAGATAGCACCCCTTCTCTGATTCCGGTATTCGATCAAGATTGACGACCAACCTTGCCGCCACGGACTGTCGTTGATCGAACGAGATGGCACCGCTAATTGCTTCTTGGGTTCCCAGTGCCAGCTGCGCAATTAAGAAGATAGCTAACAGCACACCGAGCGATGGTGTGTAGTGGTCCTTTAGGTGTGTCCATCCGTAGATCAGGATGGCGAGGAGGATGATCAGGTTCGGCATAGCGACGGTTGTCGAAGTCGCGCCGCCGGCCGATAAGAATGATTCCCGGCCCGCAGCTATGAACACATCGAAGACAAACCCGAAGGCAAGGAGCCCGACTGGAAGGCAATTTCGGCCATCGTGTCGACTGCGAATTGAACGGACTACAACCCACCCGGCTGCCACGAGCAATATGGCTCCCAGTAGACCATTCGGCCAGAGAGAGCGAACGTGCAGATTGGGGACAACGGAGCCCATTTCAACGAGCAGAAACTGAATCGTGGTTATCGGATGATGAAGAACTGAGCTTATAACCGAACCCGAACATGCGAATTGAAACGACCCGCCGACGTTGCAAGCTTCATTTTGGTAGTGATATCCCCACAACGCGGCCAGGATCGTGGACACGCCCGCAACAATCCAAACGGCCAACTCGGCGAAATTTCGTCGCCTCCATCTCCTTGGATTGACGGGAAGGTCCCACGCGAGGCAGATAAGGCCAACTGGCCAGAGCCCCATCCCCTGCACAAATGAAAATGAAGCTGCGGCGGCTGCGAGCACAGCCAAGATCAGGGCAGCCGTGCGATGTTTGGCTTCAAGGAGCAGGTAGAGCATGGCGATGAGGAGGAAAAGAATCACGTACCAGGTGATCTGGAAAGCCCACAGTGCGCCACTCCATCCGTTGAGGCTGAACCAAACGACACCCAGGACTAGGACCAGGAGAGGCGTCATCCGCCGCTTCTGGTAGGAACGGACAAGAACAAGCAACCCCAGGAACGACGCGATGAAGATCACACCGCTAAGAACCACCAGCACCCTCAAGTTGTCGTGGGCGAAGACGCCGACTGCCACGAAGATGAGGTTCGGAATCAAAATTCGATTCTCGTCGTGAAGTGCCCAGAGCGCCCCGAAAGTCAGATGACCGTGGATGGCCGAATGGATAAGGGGCACAATGGTCCAGTCGTCCTCTAGGGGAACGTTTACCGAATAGTGGACCACGAAGAGCATGTAAAGTGCAGCAGGCACGCAAGCCGCCACCACAACGAGAATTGGGTTGTATTGCCGCGGATCGATGGGGTCTTGGCCGACGATCTCCGTGCTGACCGGATGCACTGTGGCATCAACGACTAGCTGGCTGCCTTCGTCACCCCCTTGTGAAGCCACCTTGCCGTCCACTGTAAATTATCTTACGACAGTCGATCTCGCGAGATCATCTTGATCGGACCCTCATAAATTGATCCACCTGTTGTGCGAATCCGAAGCCTCAAGAGGCCACGTCCAGACGCGTGGTGTAACGACGACCACCACATCAATCTGTAGATGTTGTTCTACCTGACGTCGGCGAGCTCTGCCAGATCCACCTCCTCGGCCGTAGTGGAAATCACCCGAAGACGGGCCTTGGCCATGGACTCGACTCCCACGTAGCTCCTGGCCACAGCCCACTCGTCGTGCTGTTCGGCCAGCACCGCACCGACTAGTCGGATGACGGCGCCACGATTGGGGAAGATGCCGACGACGTCAGTGCGCCGCCGGATCTCCTTGTTCAGGCGTTCCTGGGGGTTGTTGCTCCAGATCTGGCGCCAGTGCTCTTTCGGGAAGGTGGAGAAGGCCAAGATGTCCCCTTGGGCCTCGACCAACATGTCGGCCGCGTCGGCGAAGCGCTGGGTGAGTTGGTCGACCACCCGGGCGTGCTGGGCCAGCACCTGTTCGTGGTCGGGCTGCTCGAAGATGGAGCGGATGAGTGTGGCCACCATGGACTGGGTGGCCTTGGGGCACCCGGGTCAGCACGTTGCGCACGATATGGACCCGGCAGCGTCTCCAGGCCGCTCCGGGGAGCACCGAGGCAATGGCGTCGATCAGGCCCGCCGTGCGCGTCGGAGACCACCAGGGCCACGCCGGAGAGCCCGGGGGCGACCAGGCCCCGCAAGAACGCCGTCCAGCCCGCCCCGTCCTCGGTGGTGATGAGGTCGAGGCCGAGAATCTCTCGGTGCCCCCGGCGTTGACTCCGGTGGCGACAACCACGGCCACGTTGACGATGCGGCCGCCCTCGCGCACCCTTGGGTGAGCGCGTCGACCCAGACGTTGGTGGGGGCGGGCGTCGAGTGGCCGTTGCGAAAGGCCAACACCGTCTCGTCGAGGGACTTGGCCAGCTCTGAAACCTGTCACATCGTCCCGTGTTTCGACCCCAAAGAAGATCTAGTCGGCATTGCACAGTGCGCTGGCCTCGGCCGACATCAGCTGGTCACAGAAGGCCTTGACCATCGAGCGCAAGAGGTCAGGGTCAGCATCATCGAGGTGCTTGCGCAGCCAGGCCAGAGCATCCATCGTGTTGGGGACTTCGACCGTATCTTCTCCTTCGTGTTCTTTGGTAGGAACTTGAAGATTGATGCGGTGGTCGTCGCGAGCGGGGGACCTCGCGAAACTCCTGTTCGTCGGCGGGACCTCTACCCCGGACTGCTCGCTTCAGCGCCTTACGGCAAACCTCAGCGGGTCAAACCCGTACACCACGCCCCTGGACGTGAACGCACCGCCTGCGTATATTGACAGGAACTTCTATGAGAGCCGGCCCAAAATAGGTGAGCGTGCTTGACGATCGCGCAGCCCTCTCGGAGACAACTCAGCATCCCTCCAGGGACGATATTCAAGTCGATGGAACGGGAATGGCCCAGTTCCACCTACCCGCGCAGCTTGTGGAAAAATTAGTGTCACTACAGGTTCATACACCAAAGTTCTTCGGATGCCCTGATGAAGCGCGGTGTCCGAACATCAGCGCATCGGACCTTCGCGAGCATTACTCCAAAACGCGAATACGATGCGCGCACGAGAGGAGGATTACGCGACCATGACTCAGGCCAGCAGAGAATCGACGCCGGTTGCGCTCACGATCGTCCAAAAGGACGGGAGCACTGCACAATCGTATGGAGTAGCTCGGGGTTACTTGCGCCCACAGTTCGGGGCGGGCAACTTTGCGGCCGTGAAGCACGGTGCATATTCCGAGCACATAATTTCCACAGCGGCGGTGGAAGTCGGAAAAGAACTACTCGAAGACCTCGGAACTCATTTCAGCCGCTTAGCCAAGCCCAAACCTGAAAGCGGGAGTAAATCGACCACCTTTCGCGAATGTGACTAGGACGAGCTGGGCGTAGTAAGTCATTGGGTTGTGACCACTACGGGTGGCGAGCGATTCCTGAGTACCGGGGACGAGGCTGGGACCGCTCCCAATGATCGCAAATACCGGCCCGATGTCGAGGGAATGCGAGCGGTTGCCATTCTTCTTGTGCTCTTCCTCCATTTCGCCATCCCTGGATTCAGCGGCGGTGGTATTGGAGTTGATGTCTTCTTCGTGATTTCGGGGTTCGTGATCACAGGACTTCTCCTGCGGGAACGCGACTCGACTGGTCGAACTTCGCTTCTGAACTTCTACGCGCGAAGAGGCAGACGCATCATTCCCCTGGCGACGTTGGTGATAGTGGTGACTCTGATCTGTGATCGACTTGCCGTCGGGCAAGCGGCGACAGCGGCCGTGGTAGGGCCGGCCCGATGGGTCGTCTTCTTCGCGTTCAACTTTGATTATTCGGCCATTCAGAGCGAGGTGTTTCGACCGTCGCCGTTTGCGTCGTTCTGGTCGCTGGCGGTTGAGGAGCAGTTCTATCTGGTGTACCCGGCGCTCATCATCGCTGTAGGCGTTCTTGGACGGCCATGGTCCTGGCGGCTCAAGATCAATGTTGTCCTGGTCGCCGCTGTAGCGGCCTCTTATGGCTGGTCGGTCGTCTCGTCCGGTGTCTTCGCGCTGATTCCCTACGATTCGCCTTTTACTCGGGCTTGGGAGCTGGCGATCGGCTGTTTGATCGCGGTCAACACCCCGTCGTTGCGCTGGATACCGAAATGGGTTGCCGGGGCGATGAGCTGGGTCGGACTTGTACTCGTTGGCGTTGCCGCCCACACCTTCACGCTAAGCACAGTTTATCCCGGCTGGGTCGCTATCCTGCCGGTCGCTGGAACCGCATTCGTCATCATCGGAGGCATCATGGCACCGGTGTGGGGGGCAGAACGACTCCTGGGAACGCGCCCGATGAGAGCAGTCGGACGTTGGTCCTATGGTCTGTACCTCTGGGAGATCCCCGTCTTTTTGCTCGCTACCCACTGGTGGGGACCGATGGCCCGCATCTCGGTCGTGGGTCGGGTTGGCCTAATCCTGGTGACAGTAGTCATTGCGGCCGCTTCCTTCGCTATCTATGAGACGCCGATCCGTCACTCTCCACGTCTCGTAGCCAGTCCTGGCCTGAGTGTGGCCTGCTCACTAGTCTTCATTATCGGCTCGCTGGTGACGATCAGCCTCGTGGCTCGCTGATGATGGCGATATGCCGCAGTGACCATCACCCCCACCGGCAACGTCGGCATCCTCGCTGTCACCCTCACCGACGGTTCCGAGCTTGTAAATTTCGAGCCGACTTCATCGTGGCCTTCAAGGCGAATTCCGGCCGCGAGCGTTTGCCGTGGACCCGCGCCGAATGGCTGCCGCCGTCTCCGACCTGCGGGCCGTCTCATCGTTTCGGGGTCCCCGACCTTGGGATGGCAAGGTCGGCTCGGCGCCAATCCGAGTCGGCTAGCCCGTGGCAGGTGCTGCGACCTTCGTCCTCGGCCGCTTCTGGTGTTCGCGACCGAATACGACACCGTCCTCCGGCACGGCCTCATGAGCCAACGACGATCAGCTCGCGGGCCGTCCGGACAATGGGCTCCGGCCGCTCACGGCTGAAACGCCGAATCGCGAATACGATGCGCACGCGCGAGGGACTCAACTTCTGGCGGCTCTGGGGGACCAAGGCGTCCTTACATCTCAGGAGTTCGGGACGCAGAGAGCCAAACTGCTTGCGTGAGTTGATTCATTGGGCCGTAGCGGGTGGGACGGGGCTGCTGCAGCCATCACATCACGACGATGGGCAGCTGTCGGGATCGAGCGGGCCGTCGAGGTGGAAGACCGAAAAGACTGTCTCCTTAAAGAGGAAACCGTATGTTGTTCGGCGAAAAATCAACTTGGCCGCTGGATCCTGACTAATCCACATGGTCTGCTGGGACCCTACCGCAGTAGGATCTCGTGGATCTCCACCGGTGACGGTTATGACATCGGCATAACGTCCACTGTTTATCACTCGTCGAAACTCTCCACAGCTGAGAATCGGTAAAAACGAGCCCGAGGGGCCAAGTTTCCCTACGACCTGCACGTAGTTGGAGTCATCTTGCCCATACAACGGATAGGAGTCGTTTGAGAAGGGGCCAGTAATGGCCATGCGGGTATCCTGCACATGTTTAGCCCACGCGTACAGGGGTGCCATG